>Ga0070738_10000062_pt1 | contig 314028 bp, 279 predicted proteins | sample Coa_R2_2_FD_66446 | JGI IMG/M metagenome (GOLD analysis project Ga0070738, IMG submission 66446) | Surface soil microbial communities from Centralia Pennsylvania, which are recovering from an underground coalmine fire - Coalmine... | ecosystem: Environmental > Terrestrial > Soil >... | reverse complement strand
GCATTGCTGGATCAGGCTTGCGCCCATTGTCCAATATTCCCCACTGCTGCCTCCCGTAGGAGTCTGGGCCGTGTCTCAGTCCCAGTGTGGCTGATCATCCTCTCAGACCAGCTACGGATCGTCGCCTTGGTAGGCCGTTACCCCACCAACAAGCTAATCCGGCATCGGCTCATCCAATCGCGCGAGGTCTTACGATCCCCCGCTTTCACCTCTCGGTCGTATGCGGTATTAGCGTAAGTTTCCCTACGTTATCCCCCACGACTGGGCAGATTCCGATGCATTCCTCACCCGTCCGCCACTCGCCATCAACGTGTATTGCTACACGTCATGCTGCCGTTCGACTTGCATGTGTTAGGCATGCCGCCAGCGTTCAATCTGAGCCAGGATCAAACTCTTCACTTGAAGGTTTCGACGATCTGACGATCGTCTGTTCTTAGAAGGTCCGAAACCCAACTCAGCAATTCATCGCTGAATCACTTGAGTTTTAAGGTTTGGACGCTTGCATCGATGGACTTGCATCCATCCGCAAGGCGCCCACACAAGTCACCTGCGCACACTGTCAATGAACGTCTTTCGCACCGGAAGCATTTCGCTTCGGCGGCTCGACGTTTCGTCGAGCGAGCCGACTATTCTACAACACATTCCGTGTCTGTCAACGCGGGAAAACGTGTCGGAGGTTTATCGGCCGCGGCAGGATCGTGCCTGCCGGGCCCGGCATTTTAGCGCGTTTGTCACCGGCTTGTGAAGCCCCTGCGACAGCCGCGTTACACTGCGGAAATTGCTTCGGAGATCACGCCATGCACCGCGCCGCCGTCCTGCTCTGCACGCTCTTTTTTGCCCTGATTTGCGCCGGCTGCGCCAGTGCCCCCGCCGACGCTTCGGGAAATCCTGAAGTGAAGCTGCACGGGCATCGAATCAAGGTGGAAATCGCAGCGGACGACGCCACGCGCGAGCACGGGCTGATGGACCGCACGTCCATGCCCGCCGATCACGGCATGTTGTTTGTGTTTCCCGATTCGCAGATCCGCACGTTCTGGATGAAGAACACGCTGATCCCGCTGGATATGCTGTTCTTTGATGCCGATCGCAAGCTGGTGACGCTTCTGTCGGATGTGCCTCCGTGCCAAGCCGATCCTTGCGCTACCTACCCCAGCACCGCGCCCGCGCGTTACGTGCTGGAACTGAACGCCGGCACCGCGGCAAAGCTGGGCGTGCACGAAGGCGAAACGGCCAAATTCATCGGTGTGCCTTCCACCTCACAGTGAATTTCAGCCTCGACATGCGCCGAACGCGCGCACGGGACGCCGACGTGATACGGCACCAACGGACCGGGCGGCATTTCGCCGGCATCGAACCAGCGGTCGTCGAATGGAATGAACTGCAACATGGTGACCGTCTCCCCTCGTCGAGACGACACCATTAACCCAAACGCCCGTGCAGACGGCGTGACGCAAAGATGGCGAGATGAGGGCGGGCCGATCACCCGACCTCGATCATTTCGAAATCGTCCTTGGTCACGCCGCAATCCGGGCAGGTCCAGGTGTCCGGAATGTCTTCCCAGCGCGTGCCCGGCTCAATGCCTTCGTCGGGCAAGCCGAGCTCCTCGTCATAAATGAAGCCGCAGACCACGCACATGAACTTGCGGTAGGCCTCGACCGGAGTCGCGCTGGCATCGCTGGACATGGTTTCCGGGAAATTGTGGCGTCCTGATATTGTCGCAAGTCGCGCCGCCGCATGAAAGCGCGGCGGAAATACGCATTCAGGAGTCCTCGATGTTTCCTCCGCTGCTGCGCAGCCGCGGGTTGTATGCGATCACCGACGGCCCGCGCCCGGATCTACTCGCTGCGGCACAGTCGGCGCTGGAAGGCGGCGCGACGCTGCTGCAATACCGCGACAAGACCGACGATCGCCAGCGGCGGCTGGAGGAGGCCACGGCATTGTCGAAGCTGTGCGCACGTTTCTGTCTGCCGCTGATCGTCAACGACGATGTGGAACTCGCGCGCGCAAGCAGCGCGGCGGGCGTGCATCTGGGCGAACGCGATGTCTCGATCGCGCAAGCGCGCGCAATGCTCGGCGATGAGGCGATCATCGGCGCATCCTGCTACGACTCGCTGCAACGCGCGCGCGATGCAGCCATAGAGGGCGCCGACTATCTGGCCTTTGGCGCGTTTTTTCCCTCGCCCACCAAGCCCAATGCACGGCGCGCGGCACTCGATTTGCTGCGGCAAGCGCGCGCATTGGGAAAACCGCTGGTGGCGATCGGCGGTATCACAGCCGACAATGGTTCGTTGCTGATCGAAGCAGGCGCGGATTTTCTCGCGGTAATCTCCGGCGTGTTCGGCGCTAGCGATGTACGGAATGCCACCTCACGCTTCGCAGCCTTGTTTGAAGATCGAAAAACCCTGGATTCCCGCTCTCGCGGGAATGACGATTGATACGAATGAGCACCAATCAAAAACTGTTTGAGCGCGCACAGACCGTGCTACCCGGCGGCGTGGATTCGCCGGTGCGCGCATTCAAATCGGTCGGCGGCGAGCCGTTCTTTACCGCGCGCGCGCAGGGCGCTTATCTCTGGGATGCCGAGGGCAAGCGCTACATCGATTACATCGGCTCGTGGGGACCGATGATTGTCGGCCACAATCATCCGCGCGTGCGCGAGGCGGTGGAGCGCGCGGTAAGCGATGGCCTGTCGTTCGGCACGCCCTGCGAAGCGGAAGTGTTGCTGGCCGAAAGCGTGCGCGCGCTGATGCCGTCGATGGAAATGCTGCGCTTCGTCAGTTCCGGCACCGAAGCGACGATGTCGGCGGCGCGATTGGCACGTGCGGCGACTGGCCGCGAGCGCATCGTGAAATTCGAAGGCTGCTATCACGGTCACGGCGATTCGTTCCTGGTGAAGGCAGGTTCCGGCGCGCTCACCTTCGGCACGCCCAATTCGCCCGGCGTGCCACGCGCGCTGGCGGAACTCACCTCGACCTTGCCTTACAACGATGTCTATGCCGCGCGCGAACTGTTCGATCGCCTCGGCGACGAAATCGCCTGCGTGATCGTCGAGCCGGTCGCCGGCAACATGAATTGCATTCCTCCGCGCGAAGGTTTCCTGCAAACGTTGCGCGAGTTGTGCACCCAACACGGCGCGCTGCTGATCTTCGATGAAGTGATGACGGGCTTTCGTGTCGCGCTCGGCGGCGCGCAGCAGTTGTACGGCATCGCGCCCGATCTCACCACGCTCGGCAAGATCATCGGCGGCGGCATGCCGGTCGGCGCATACGGCGGAAGGCGTGATCTGATGGAACGTGTCGCGCCGAGCGGTCCGGTCTACCAGGCAGGCACCTTGTCCGGCAACCCGGTGGCGATGGCGGCGGGGCTGGCAATGCTGGAACTGATCAGCGAACCGGGCTTTTACGAAGAACTCGATCGCAAGACGAGACTGCTCACCGATGGCTTGCTTGCCTGCGCGATCGAAGCGGGCGCGCCGTTCTCGTTCAATCGCGTGTGCGGCATGTTCGGGGTGTTCTTCAGCGCGGAAAAGGTTGAGACTTTCGCGCAAGCCACCGCCTGCGACATCGATGCGTTCCGGCGCTTCTTCCACGCGATGCTGGATCGCGGCGTGTTTTTCGCACCCAGCGCGTTCGAGGCCGGCTTCATTTCTTCCGCGCATAGCAAGCAGGACATCGCCGATACGCTGGAAGCGGCTCGGTTTGCCTTTCGCGAGGTACAGGCATGAAATTCGACACGCTGGCGGTGCACGCAGGCGCGGAGGTCGATCGCGAAACTGGCGCGGTGGCGCCGCCGATCCATTTGTCGACCACGTTCCGGCACGGGCCGGCCGGTGAATTGGTCGACGAACTGGAATACCAGCGCGACGACCATCCGACACAGCGCCGCCTGCAGGCGGCACTGGCTGCGCTGGAAGGCGGCGAGCGCGCGCTGGCTTTCGCCTCGGGCATGGCCGCGGTGGCAGCGGTACTGGATACGCTGCAATGCGGCCAACGCTGGCTGCTGGCCGACGATTGCTACGCGGGCACGCGCACCTTCGCGGCCGAAGTGCTGTCCGAGCGCGGCGTGGAAACGGTCACGGTCGATCTCGCCGATCTCGACGCGGTGCGCGCCGCGTCCACAGGCGGTGTCGCCCTGCTCTGGGCCGAATCGCCGTCCAACCCGCGTATCAGGATCAGCGATATTGCCGAGCTCGCGCGCATCGCGCATGCGCACGGCGCGCTGCTGGTGTGCGATAACACCTTCGCGACGCCGGTGCTGCAAAAGCCGTTGCAACTGGGCGCGGACATCGTGATGCACTCGACCACCAAGTATTTCGGCGGCCACAGCGACGTGCTGGGCGGCGCGCTGGTGTTCGCGCGCAACGACGATTTCGCCGAACGCATCGCGCAGCGGCGATTGCTGGGCGGTGCAGTGCTTTCGCCTTTCAGCGCGTGGCTGACGCTGCGCGGTTGCCGCTCGCTGCCCGCGCGCATGCGCGTGCATTGCGCCAACGCCGCGCGCGTGGCCGAATTCCTGGACACGCATCCCGAAGTCGAGGTGGTGCACTATCCCGGTTTGCCGGCGCATCCCGGGCACGCGCTCGCGAAGCAACAGATGAGCGGCTTCGGCGGGATGTTGAGCATTCAATTGCGCGGCGGCCGCGAGGCGGCGCTGCGCGTCGCAAGCAAATTAAAGCTCTTCATCAATGCCACCAGCCTCGGCGGTTGCGAATCGCTGGTCGAACACCGCGCTTCGGTCGAAGGCACGCATTCGACTTCGCCGCAAAACCTGCTGCGGTTTTCGATCGGGCTGGAAGACCCGGAAGACTTGATCGCGGATCTGCAGCAAGCGCTCGCAGCGTAGAGCACTTCGACCCGCCGATTTCGATCATCGCGGCGGGTTGAGGTCCTACGCTTTTTGAAATCTCGGCAATGCGTCGCGCAGCAGCGCGAGGCGCTCGAGCGGATCGGCCGATTCCAGCAGGCGTTGGCGTTCGTGTGCTAGCAATGGCAACAGCTCGGCGAGACGGAAACTTACCCAGCCCGCATCGTCGTAGCTTTCGCGCGGCGCATCGCGCCACGGCCCGCCGGCTTGCTCCATCAGGCGCTCGAGGATGGTCGAGAGCAGACCGAATTCGGGCGGCACCTGCACTACCGGTTCGTCTTGCCAGCACTGCACGCGGCCATGCACCAAACCGTTGTCCCGCACGCGCGAGCGCAGCACGCGAAAGCGCGCGCCGCCTTCGACGGTGATGCCCAGCACGCCATCAGGGTGCGTGTAGAAATCCACGATGCGCGCCAGCGTGCCGACCGCGGCCGGCAATGCCGGTGCACCGACCTCGCTGCCTTCCAGGATCAGGCACACGCCAAAGCAAGCGTCGTTGCGCGCGCAGTCGCGCACCATTTCCAGATAACGGGGCTCGAAGATGCGCAGGGACAGCGGGCCGCCGGGAAACAGCACGGTGGACAGCGGGAACAGCGGAATGTCTGCGCGGTTCACCGGAGCAGTTTATTCCTGCCGTGCGCGCAGCGCGTCACCGAATCGTCTGGGCGCGTCTTCGAAACCGCCATTGGACATGAACACCACGTGGTCGCCCGCGCGCGCGGTTTCCAGTAAGGCGGCGATCAGCGCCTCGACATCGGACGCGGTGCTCGCACGGCCTTGCACTGCGTCGGTCACGCGCCGTGCATCCCACGGCAATTCCGGCCGATGCAGGAATACGATTCGGTCCGCGTCCTTCAAGGACGGCGCGAGCTCCGCTGCATGCGCGCCCATGCGCATCGAGTTCGACCGCGGCTCCAGCGCGACCAGCACGCGCGCATTGCCGACCCTCGCGCGCAAGCCGGCCAGCGTGGTCGCGATCGCGGTGGGATGATGCGCAAAGTCGTCGTAGACGCAAACGCCACCGACTTCGGCGATCAACTCCATCCGGCGTTTGACGTTGGCGAAAGTTGAGAAGTGCGGCAGCAGCGATGTGGCTTCGATCCCAGCCGCGTTTGACGCAGCAAGCGCCGCCAACGCGTTCATCACGTTGTGACGGCCGAGCAGATTCCAGCGCACCTCTCCGATGCGTTCGTTCTTGCGCGACACTTCGAATACCGAGCCGTCTTCACACAACAAACGCGCGCGCCAGTCGCCTGCGTCGATCCCGAAAGTTTCCACCGGCGTCCAGCAGCCCATCGCCAGCACTTCGGCCAGACGTTCGTCTTCGGCATTGACGATCAGCCGGCCGTTGCCCGGCACCGTGCGCACGAGATGATGGAACTGGCGCTGGATCGCGGCGACGTCCGGAAAGATGTCCGCGTGGTCGTATTCCAGATTATTGAGGATCGCGATCTGCGGCCGGTAGTGCACGAACTTGGAACGCTTGTCGAAGAACGCGGTGTCATATTCGTCGGCCTCCAGTACGAATGGTGTCGCCGAAGGCGATGCACGATATCCCTCTCCCACTCGCGGAAGAGGGTGACGCGAAGCGCCTGGCGAGGGGAACTCTTGCGAGACTTCCCCCCTTCGTCCTCCGGGCAACTCCCTCAGAGACAACCGCGCCGACACCCCGAAATTCCCCGGTACGCCTCCGATCAGAAATCCCGGGTGCGCGCCGGTACTGTCCAGCAAATGCGCGAGCAGGCTCGTTGTGGTCGTTTTGCCGTGCGTGCCCGCCACCGCGAGGACAACCCGGTCGCGCAACACGTTCTCGCCCAGCCACTGCGGGCCGGAGATATATGGCAGCCGTGCATCCAGCATGTATTCGACCGCGGGATTGCCGCGCGTCATCGCGTTGCCGACCAAAACCAGATCGGGCTGGGGTTGCAGATGTTCCGCCAAATAGCCCGACTTCAATTCGATGCCGAGCGCACGCAATTGATCGCTCATCGGCGGATACACGTTCGCATCCGAGCCTTCGACTTCATGACCCAGTTCGCGTGCCAGCGCGGCCACCCCGCCCATGAACGTGCCGCAGATGCCTAGGATGTGGATGCGCATCGGCCCTTACGCTCCGGCGCCGAGCATAGAGATCACGATTGCCATCCCCAGCAGATCGGCAAACCCGATCGCCAGCAGAGCCAGCACACCCCCCGCCACAGGAATTTCCAGCGAATGACGGAGTATGTTGACCGAGATCGCCACCTGCCAGACCGCCAACAAGAACATCGCGAATAGCGCGGCCGTCTGCCGCGGATTCAATGGTGCGTTGTTCGGCAGTGGCCAACCGATCACCAGTGCCAGCGGCAGCAGAATCAATTCAAACAACAACCCGGTCGCGATCAATGCGAGCGCGGTCTGCACGAAGCGTTCCGGCTTTCCTCGCCAGCGCAACAGGCCGAACAGCGCGGCAAGCGCCGTCAGCGTGCCGATATTCGCGGCGGCTATCGTCGCCGGAGGATTACCTTGATGCAGATCGAATGTGACCTCCGGGACCGCGCTGATGATCAGCAGCACGATCAACGCGCGCGGCGCATAGGGCATGTCCTGCGGCCCGGCGCGGAAGAAGATCAGATCGCGCAGACGCGCGAGCGGTTGTATCCAGGCGTTCACGATTCGGACGATTAGACAGCCGCGGTAGAGCGCGATTTCAGCGCCGCCATCAACCGCGTGAAGATCTCTTCGATCGCGCCGACCCCATCCACTTCGGTCAGCAGTCCGCGCTGCGAGTAGTAATCGGCGACCGGCGCGGTCTGCTGCGCGTACACCTGCAAGCGGCGGCGCACGGTTTCCGGATCGTCGTCGGCGCGGCCCTCGGCCTTGAATCGGATTTCCGTGCGCTTGATGATGTCTGCATCCGGCACGTTCAACTTCAGCACCGCGTCCAGCGGCTGGCCGATGCGCTTCAGCAATCGATCGAGCGCGTCGGCCTGCGCGAGGTTGCGCGGATAGCCGTCGAGAATGAAACCGGCATGCGTGTCCGGTTGCTCCAGGCGCTCTTCCAGCATCGCCAGCACGATTTCGTCCGAGACCAGTTGCCCGGCATCCATCACGGCCTTCGCGCGCAGGCCCAGCGGCGTGCCGGCCTTGACCGCGGCGCGCAGCAGGTCGCCCGTCGAGATGTGCGCGATCCCCAGTTCCGTCTTGAGCCGCGTGGCCTGGGTGCCTTTGCCCGAGCCGGGTGCGCCGAGTAGCACGATACGCATGGATTTCGCGAACGCCCTCGCTGGCGAAAAGTCTTAACCTGTACGCTAACGGGCGCGCCACTTCCCCGTCAAACGCGCAGCCGAAATCCGAGGAGTCGCGAATGGAATCAGGCAAGCTGCTCTACGCCCAGTCCGGCGGCGTCACCGCTGTGATCAACGCTACCGCCGCGGCAGTGATCGAAACCGCCCGCCGTCACAAGATCACCGCATACGCAGCGCGCAACGGCATTGTCGGCGCGTTGCGCGAGGAACTGATCGACACCACGAAGGAATCGGCCGCCACGGTCCGCGCACTGCGTCACACGCCGGGCGGCGCGTTCGGTTCCTGCCGTTACAAATTGAAATCCATCGACGATAACCGCGCGCAATACGAGCGCCTGATCGAAGTCTTTCGCGCGCACGAGATTCGCTGGTTCCTCTACAACGGCGGCAACGATTCGGCCGACACCGCGCTGAAACTCTCGCAGATCGGTAAAACTCTGGGCTATGACATCCGCTGCATCGGCGTGCCGAAAACCGTGGACAACGATCTGGTGATGACGGATTGCTGCCCCGGTTTCGGTTCGGTCGCCAAATACACCGCGGTGTCGGTGCGCGAATGCGCGCTGGACGTCGCCTCGATGGCGCAGTCCTCGACCAAAGTGTTCGTGATGGAGGTGATGGGCCGGCACGCCGGCTGGATTGCGGCTTCCGCGGGACTCGCCGGCACAGGGCGCGGCGATGCGCCGCACATCATCCTGTTTCCGGAAATCCCCTTCGACGAAACGAAATTCCTAGAGCGCGTGCGTGAAACCGTGGATCGCGTCGGATGGTGCGTGGTGGTCGCCTCGGAAGGCATCAAGAACCCCGAAGGCAAATTTCTTTCAGAAGCAGGAACGACCGACGCCTTCGGCCACGCGCAACTGGGCGGCGTGGCGCCTGCCTTGGCGTCGCTGGTGCGCGACAAGTTGAAACTGAAGGTGCACTGGGCGCTGCCGGATTACTTGCAACGCTCCGCGCGTCACATCGCCTCGAAGACCGACGCCGAACAGGCTTTCGCCGTCGGCAAGGCCGCCGTGGAATACGTGTTGAAAGGCATGAACGCGGTGATGCCGGTGATCATGCGCACGTCCGATTCGCCCTACCGCTGGAAAACCGTACCCGCGCCGCTGGACCAGATCGCCAATCGAGAAAAGAAATTGCCGGGCTCGTTCGTCACCAAGGACGGCTTCGGTATCACCGCCGCAGCACGCAAATATCTCTCGCCGCTCATTCGCGGCGAAGCGCCGCCTCCTTATGGCAAGGATGGCCTGCCGGAATATGTCGTTTTTAAAAATACGGCGGTGAGGAAGAAGCTGCCTGAATTCGACATCTAGTCGCCATCGGCGAACATCGTATTCATTTGCGCGTGGGTGGCGTTTTGCGCGAAGCCGTCGAAGTGGCCTTCGAGCAACCTACGCGTGGTACGGAGGAATCCGCCCCAGGCGGAACCCGCCAGTGCGCCGCCTACGCTGACCCGCCGGACGCCGAGCTTTGCGAGATCATCCAACGTGAACTGCGCGGGCCAGCCGACCAGCACATTGACCGGTTTGGGCACGACCGCCTGCACGATCGCGCGAATCTGCTCCGGCGTCTTCGCGCCCGGCGCATACAGGCAATCCGCACCGGCCTCCGCATACGCCTTCAATCGTTTTAGCGATTCGTTCAACGGATCGGAATGACCGGTCAGAAAACACTCGGCGCGTGCGATCAGCATCACGTCCTCGCCGGATGCATCGATCGCCTCGCGCGCGGCACGGATGCGCGTGACCGCCTCACTCAATTCGTACAGCGGTTGCGCCGCGTCGCCGGTCGCATCCTCGATCGATAGCCCCGCGATGCCGGTTCCGATGCAGCGTCGCACGTTCTTCTTCAAGCCATCCAGATCGCGCGCGTGACCGTCCTCGAAATCGGCGTTGACCGCGAGGTTCGTGGCTTCGACGATCTCGCGGCAATGTTCGAGCACCGCCTCCACGTCCATCGCATTGTCCGGGCGCCCGCGCGACCAGGCGAAACCGGAGCTGGTGGTGGCCAGTGCCTTGAAGCCTTGTCTTTCCAGCGCGCGCGCCGAGCCGACATCCCACGGATTGGGAATCACGAAACAGCCGCTCTCGTGCAACTTGCGGAATGCCGCGCGGCGCGCGGCCAGGTTTTTGACGTGCATTGGGCGATTGTGGCAGAAGCGCCGCGGGCGGTGGCCAAAGCCCGCCCTGCCGCTATACTCGCGCGATTGCCCGGGACGGGTCCAAGCCAGAAGGGGTTGTCCGATGCTGCAAGACTATGGTTTGTGGATCGCGATTGGCTGCGCGGTCGTGGCCATCCTCTACGGCGTGTTCTCGGCGAGCTGGATCATGAAGCAATCCAGCGGCACCGAGCGCATGCGTGAGATCGCGCTGGCGATCCAGGAAGGTGCGCGCGCGTATCTCAATCGCCAGTATTCGACCATCGCGGTCGCGGGTGTGGTGCTGTTCTTGATCATCGGCTTCGCGCTGAACTGGGGCACCGCGATTGGTTTCGCCATCGGCGCAATTCTCTCGGGCGCCGCCGGCTACATCGGCATGAACGTCTCGGTGCGCAGCAACGTGCGCACCGCGGAAGCCGCGCGCTCAGGTTTGGCCACGGCGCTCAAGGTGTCGTTCCGCGGCGGCGCGATCACCGGCATGCTGGTGGTCGGCCTCGCGCTCCTGGGCGTCACCGCCTATTACGTGATCCTGACGCACGGCTTCGGCTACGCACAGGAAGACGCGCTGCACGCGCTGGTCGGCCTCGCGTTCGGCTCGTCGCTGATTTCGATTTTCGCGCGTCTGGGCGGCGGCATCTTCACCAAGGGTGCCGACGTCGGCGCAGACCTCGTCGGCAAGGTCGAGGCCGGCATTCCGGAAGACGATCCGCGCAATCCGGCGGTGATCGCCGACAACGTGGGCGACAACGTGGGCGACTGCGCCGGCATGGCCGCCGACCTGTTCGAAACCTACGCGGTGACACTGGTCGCGACCATGCTGCTGGGCGGCGTGATGGCGGCGGATGTCGGCGGCAATGGTGCGTTGTATCCGCTGGTGTTGGGCGGCGCCTCGATCATCGCTTCGGTGATCGGCACCTTCTTCGTGCGCGCGCGCAAAGGTGCCAAGATCATGAATGCGTTGTACGCGGGCGTGCTGATCTCGGGCGTGCTGGCAGCAATCGCGTTCTGGCCGATCACTTCGCAATTGATGGCCGGCTCGACTTACGGCGTCGGACATCTCTATTGCAGCGCGCTGATCGGCTTGGTGCTGACCGCCGTGATCGTGTTCATCACCGAGTACTACACCGCGACCGAATACTCGCCGGTGCAGCACGTGGCCAAAGCCTCGACCACCGGCCACGCGACCAACATCATCGCCGGTTTGGGCGTTTCGATGAAGGCCACCGCGCTGCCGGTGCTGGCGATCTGCGCGGCGATCTGGGGCGCGTACGCGCTGGCCGGTTTGTACGGCATCGCCATTGCGGCAACCGCGATGCTGTCGATGACCGGCATGATCGTGGCGCTGGACGCCTACGGCCCGATCACCGACAACGCCGGCGGCATCGCCGAGATGGCCGACCTGCCGCCGGAAGTGCGCGGCGTGACCGATCCGCTGGATGCGGTCGGCAACACCACGAAAGCAGTGACGAAGGGCTACGCGATCGGTTCGGCCGCGCTGGCCGCGCTGGTGCTGTTCGCCGATTACACGCACAACCTGGGCACGCGCAACGATCTGCAGAACGTCACGTTCGACCTTTCCAACCACTTCGTGATCATCGGGCTCTTCATCGGCGGACTGATCCCGTTCCTGTTCGCAGCGATGGCGATGGAAGCGGTCGGCCGCGCAGCAGGCTCCGTGGTGCAGGAAGTGCGCCGGCAGTTCCGCGAGATCGCCGGCATCATGCAGGGCACCGGCAAGCCGCAGTACGACAAGGCGGTGGACATGCTCACCCGCGCGGCGATCAAGGAGATGATCATTCCCTCGCTGCTGCCGGTGTTGGTGCCGATCATCGTCGCGTTCTTCTTCAAGTGGCTGGCCGGCACCGAGGCCGGCGCGCAGGCGCTGGGCGGCGTGCTGATCGGCACCATCGTCACCGGCCTGTTCGTCGCGATCTCCATGACCACCGGCGGCGGCGCCTGGGACAACGCCAAGAAATACATCGAGGACGGCAACTTCGGCGGCAAGGGCTCGGATGCGCACAAGGCCGCGGTCACCGGCGACACCGTGGGCGATCCCTACAAGGACACCGCGGGCCCGGCGGTAAATCCGCTGATCAAGATCATCAATATCGTGGCCCTTCTACTGATCCCGCTCCTTTGACGTCGGTTAACACGATTGCTGCGGGAGGTATCGATAGCGCAGTGAGCCGGGTGAGGGTTCGGTCAGTTCGTCCGCCCACCCCGGACCCTCTCTCGAAGGAAGAGGAGAGAAACCCAGCCCCGCTTCGGCGGGGCTTTTCATTCGCGGCATCGTAAAATATCCGATTGCCTGAGGGACGAATCACATGGGCCTGGATCTGGTCGCCACCGGTCGCAACGTGCCGGATGAAATCAACGTCGTCATCGAGATTCCGAAAGACGCGGAGCCGGTGAAGTACGAGGTCGACAAGGAGAGCGGCGCGATCTTCGTCGATCGCGTGCTGTCCACGCCGATGCGCTATCCCTGCAATTACGGCTACATCCCGCACACGCTTTCGGGCGACGGCGATCCGGCGGACGTGCTGGTGATGATCCCGCTGCCGCTGATCGCGGGCTCGGTGATCCGCTGCCGGCCGATTGGTCTGCTGAACATGACCGACGAAAGCGGCGAGGACACCAAGATCGTGGCAGTGCCGATCGAAAAAGTCTTCGCGGGGTATGCGCATATCCGGAACATCGACGACATGCCCGTGCACTGGCGCGAACGCATCGCGCACTTCTTCGAGCACTACAAGGACCTGGACAAGGGCAAGTGGGTGAAAGTGTCCGGCTGGGGCGACGCGCAGGCTGCGCGCGCTGAGATCGCGGAATCGGTGGAGCGCTACCGCAGCGCGCCGGAGAAGCCGCACTTCTGAGCGGCTTCACTCGGCGGCAGCGACTTCCTCGCGCATCGCCGCGATCACCCTCGCATAATCGCGCTCGCCGAAAATCGCCGAGCCGGCGACGAAGGTGTCCGCGCCGGCGCGCGCGATCTGGCCGATGTTGTCCACCTTGACGCCGCCGTCGACCTGCAGGCGGATGTTCAACCCACTGTTGTCGATGATCTTGCGCGCGCGCTGCAATTTCTCCAAAGCGGAAGGAATGAATTGCTGCCCGCCGAAACCGGGATTCACCGACATGATCAGCACGTGGTCGAGCTTGTCGAGCTCGTAATCGAGCCATTCCAGCGACGTCGCCGGATTGAAGACCAACCCGGCGCGGCAGCCGTGATCGCGGATCAGTTGCAGCGTGCGGTCGACGTGCTCGCTGGCTTCCGGATGAAACGAGATCATGTTCGCACCCGCTTCGGCGAAATCCGGCACGATGCGATCCACCGGTTTCACCATCAGGTGCACGTCGATCGGTGCTTTCACGCCATACTTGCGCAGCGCCTTGCACACCTGCGGGCCGATGGTGAGGTTCGGCACGTAGTGGTTGTCCATCACGTCGAAGTGGATCCACTCCGCGCCTGCTTCCAGCACGCGATCGACTTCCTCGCCCAGCCGCGCGAAGTCGGCTGAAAGAATTGAAGGACAGATGATGCAGGATTGCTTCGCCATGATCCGCTCTTTATAGGAACCCGCTTGCGGGTGACACGAGGGATTCATCCTGGCGGTCGCCTGCAAGCAGGCTCCTACCGGAAATTCCGCTCCGATTGTATTCGCTCCCACGCCGCATTGATTTCGCTGGCGCGCGCTTCGGCGCGACGGCGCAATTCTTCCGGCGCGCCGCTCATGCGGTCCGGATGATATTCGCTGATCAGTTTGCGGTACGCGCGCTTGATGGTGCGCTCGTCTGCATTGCGCGGCACGCCCAGTACCGTGTACGGATCGGGGCCGGCTGCCGGACCCGGCGGCGGCCGCCAGCCGTTGCTGCCCGCGTGCGAATACGCACCGGCACCCGCCGCGTTCCACACGAACCCCTTCATCGCTAGGAGCGCCAGCAATTGCAGTTCGCTGACGTGCAGCGACCACGCCAGTCGCCGCAGCAGTTTCATCTTCTCCGCCGACGGTGGCCCTTCGGCCAACGCGGTTTCAGCCACCATGTCGATCAGCGGCATCACATAATTGCGCCGCAACGCGCACCACGTGCGCAGGTCGCCGATCGCAAGGCCCGCGTCGTAACCCGGCGCCTTGCCGCGGTTGAACGCATCGATCGCACGCCGTCGCCACAACACGTCGAGATTCAAGCGTGCCATCAGTTTTTCGGCCGTCGCGATTTCCGCTTCCGACACGCGGCCATCCGTCTTGGCGACCGCGCCGAGCAACGCGAACAGCGGTTCGACGAATCCGTAGGGATCGCCGCCGCGTTCGAACAGACGCAGAAAGCCCGAGTCGAAGAGGTGCCCGATCGCCAGCCCGATCAGCGCCCAGCCGAAGCTGTGCAACAGCAGCACACCGGCGAGGAAGCCGAGGACCTTGCCAATGACGTTTACGCGCACGCGAAGCTCACCGCTTTGCCGGTGCGCACGCGGGCAGCGACGCGTACCAATGCGCGAGCTGCTGCATTTCGGTATCGCTCAGCGGCCCGGTCGCCGTGCGCATCACCGCCACGTCGCGCGCGCCGCTTTTATAAGCGTGCAGCGCGTCCAAGAGATATTGCTCGTTTTGCCCCGCGAGATTCGGTACACCCGGAATACGCGCGTGTCCATCCGCTCCGTGGCACGCCGCGCACAGGCCCAGCCGCGCGGGTTGCGGCGGCGCGGCGAGCGTGTAGCAAGCGACAAACGCAAGGAGCAGGCAGGAGATGCGCATCGCGGATCGGGCAGCGGCGAGGCGCGCCAGTTTATCAGCCGCCTGGTCTTCCCTTCTCCCGGACGGCGCGAAGCGCTGGTGAGGGCAGAAATCGGGCACGTCATTACACTATGGGTCTACCCGATCAGCGGACTCAAAGATGCCTACTGTCCTGCATGCGTCCCACCTGCCCGGCCTCGAACTCCTGCACCGCGGCAAGGTGCGCGACGTGTACGCGTTGCCAGAAGATCGGTTGCTGATCGTCGCGACCGATCGGCTCTCCGCCTTCGACGTGGTGCTGCCCGATCCGATCCCGGGCAAAGGCGAAATGCTGACGCAGATTTCCAATTTCTGGTTCGGCAAGACGGCGCATCTGGTGCCGAATCATTTGACGAGCGTGCCTGTCGCGGACGTGTTGCCGGCGAGTGTCGATCCTCGTCTGTACGAAAAGCGCGCGGTGGTGGCGAAGCGGCTGAAGGCCGTGCCGATCGAAGCGATCGCGCGCGGCTATTTGATCGGCTCGGGCTGGAAGGATTATCAGGCGACGGGTTCGCTGTGCGGCATCAAGTTGCCTGCGGGCTTGCGGCAGGCAGAGAAATTGCCGGAGCCGATCTTCACGCCCTCGACCAAGGCGCCATCCGGTTCGCACGACGAGAACATCGGTTTCGACGCGGTGGTGCAGAAGATCGGCGCGGAACTCGCCGAACAGGTTCGCGATGCCACGCTGGCGATCTACAAGTTCGCCGCCGATTACGCCGCGCAGCGCGGCATCCTGATCGCCGACACCAAGTTCGAATTCGGCACCGACGAAAGCGGCAAGCTCTATGTAATGGACGAGATGCTGACGCCCGATTCGTCTCGCTTCTGGCCAGAGGATCAATATCAGGTCGGCATCAGCCCGCCGTCCTACGACAAACAGTTCGTGCGCGATTACCTGGAAACCCTGGATTGGAACAAGCGCGCGCCAGGCCCGAAAGTGCCGAAGGAAATCATCGATGCCACCGCGGCGAAATATGCCGAAGCGTTGAGGAAACTGGCGGGGATTGCGCTCGATTGAGCGGTTTGAGCCATGGGCCCCAGAGGGCCGAGGCGGTAAGATGGCACCCATGCGCACCATCCACGACTGGTTCGGCAGTTACAGCGCGGATCATGCGAACAAGACCAATCGCGCGATCCACTGGGTGTGCGTGCCGGTGATCCTGTGGTGCGTGGTCGCCGCGCTGTGGACGATCCCGGTTTTCGAGCAGTGGATGAAGCCGGGCTTCTGGGCGTTCGTGGCGATGTTCTTCGCCTTCCTGTTCTATTACCGGCTGTCGCGCGCGATCGGGCTGGCGATGGCGGCGGTGTTCATCGCCTGCGGTTTGATCGCGGCAGGTTTGTATTTCGCGCTCGGCCCGCGCGATCTGTTGTGGCTGGCGATCGCGCTGTTCGTGCTGGCGTGGGCCGGTCAGTTCATCGGCCACCTCATCGAAGGCAAGCGGCCTTCGTTCTTCACCGATCTGGCCTACCTGCTGATCGAGCCGGCCTGGCTGGCATCCAAGCTGATGCGCCGCGCGGGCATTCCGTACTGATCGCAACGCGCGGCGGCGAGCTTTTGATATGCGCGTTCGCGCGTGTGAAAGCGGCCATCCGTGGCCGCACTTTTCAACTTTCTTCGGTGTCCGCCCAGGAATCGCTCAGTGATGCATCGCGGCCATCATCGCGCCACCGAACATCACGCCGAAGATGATTCCGAAGATGACCGCCAAGATAATGCCGATCACGTATTCGATCAGCGTGATCAGGCAAGCGCGACTGTAAGCCATCTTCGCGCCCGCACCGACTGCCAGGGCGCCGTCGCCGGCGACAGTGCCCCCGCCGCGGGTCAGCAATTGCTGGATGACCGCCGCGATCACCACGAAGTTGACCGCCAAGGTGATCAGGCTGGCGAACACGCCGAAGCCGAGCACCAAGCGCAGAATCCAGTTCACGATGAAGGCGGCGATGCCGCACACGACCGTCACCACCAGGGCCTTGACGAATGAAGGCGTCCACTTCTCGACGATCTTCGTCGCGAACATCAGGATCAAGGTGCCGACCACCAGCCACACCACGATGCCGATGAGAATCATGCCGATGCCCATGCCCATGAGGGCACCGATGCCAGCTGCACTACCCATGATTGTTCCCCTTTTTCGAACCGCGCCGCGCGCGGGCGCGCCGATCATGGCGGGCCTGGTTCGAGGCCGCAAGGGCGGGCGCAGCAAAGCCCTCAACCGCCGTCCAAGGTGTGATTGAGCAACACTGCCAGCCGCGCGCCGGCCTCGCGCAGGCGTTCTTCCGCAACCGGCAATTCGCGCGAGACATAAACCGCGTCGATGTTTCGCGTGGGCGGATAAATGCCGTCGTCCCGCACGATGCGACAGGATTCTTCCGCCCATTGCACAGGCGTATCTTGCGGTACCGCGCGCGTGTTCGCAGCGAGCTGATTCGCCAGCGCCTGATAGCTCATGCCGGTGGAATTCAACAATGTGGTGTCCCAGATCTTGTGCAGGTTGGTGCCACGGTCGTGCCAGCGCACCTGGTAATCGTTGCCGCCCTTGTCGTCGCGGTAGCTGGCGTGCAGCGGCTGGTGCACATCGCCGACGAAATGCACCACAAAGCTCAGCGCTTGTGCGCGCTCCGTGTCAGAACGCGAGCGGTCGCCGAGGATCGCGGCGTAATGCTGGATCGCCGCAACCACGCATTCGCCGTTGCGGCAGTCGCGCGGCGGGTCGTAGATGCAATCGCCCGAGCGGAAGTTGATGTAGTGCAGTCTCGAGGTCCGCTTGAAAAGATCGGGATCAAGATCGCGCAGATCGTCGGGCCAGGTGGCGATGTCGGCCAGCCGACGCGCGCCGGTGACGGCGAGCAGGCGATCGACTTGCGCCGCGGCCGCGGGATTCAACTGCTTCTGTGCCAGTTGCGCGACCACGCGATGGCCAAGCACGCCCCAGGCAAGAGTGGGTTGCGCCACCGCGAGCAATGCGCTTGCAAAAAGACAACGGATAAAACCCATCGGGCTCATTCCCATTCGTTTGCATTCAATGGCAATTTCAGAAACCGGCGGCCGCTGCTTGTCGCAGACGGCAAATTGCCCGCTCGGATATTCACCTGCAATGCCGGCCACAGCAGTTTCGGGACTGAAAGCGTGGCATCGCGCGCGGTGCGCATCGCCACAAATTGTTCGGCAGTCGTGTCGCGCACGATATGTTTGTTTTGGCACACCTGTTCCGCGAGGGTGACCTGCGAGCGCGGCGCTTCACCATCCTTCGGATAGTCGTGACATAGGAACACACGCGTTTCCGGCGGCAGCGCGTATAGCTTTTGTACGGAAGCAAACAGTGTGGCTGCATCACCGCCGGGGAAATCGCAGCGCGCGCTGCCCAATGCCGGCCCGAACAGCGTGTCGCCGATGAAGACTGCGTCGCCGATGCGGTAGCTCACGCCATCCGGTGTGTGGCCGGGCGTGGCGATCGCCTCGATCCGCAATCCGCCCAACGGCAGCGTGTCGCCGTCTTCCAGCAGCACGTCGAATTGCGAACCGTCGGGAGCGAAATCGTCATCCAGATCGAGCAGCGCCTTGAACGTGCGTTGCACTTCCGTGACCCGCGCGCCGATCGCGGTCTGCGCGCCGGTGCGGCGCTTCAACCATGCCGCCGCGGTGAGATGATCCGCGTGCACGTGGGTTTCCAGTATCCACTTCGGTTCCAGCGCGTGCTCGCGCAGGTATTGCAGCAGCGTGCTCGCACTTTCCGCCCACACGCGGCCGCTGGCGGGATCGAAATCCAGTACCGGATCGATGATTGCTGCCGCATCGCCGTCGGCATCGCACACAATGTACGACCACGCCGAAGTGGCGGCATGGAAAAACGGCGTCACCTGCGGATTCATCGTTCGCTCCGCAACCGGAATCGCGCCATTATGCGTGCTTGCAACGATCCCTGAAACCTGCCCGCATTGCCGCTAAAATGAGTGATTGTTCCCGCACCCGCAACGAGGACGCAATGGCCATCAAGGTCGCCATCAACGGCTACGGCCGCATCGGCCGCAACATCCTGCGCGCGCTGTACGAGGCGAATCGCCATCAGGACATCCGCATCGTCGCGATCAACGATCTGGGCGACGCCGAAACCAACGCGCACCTCACGCGCTACGACACCGCTCACGGCAAGTTTCCGCGTGAGGTGAAGGTCGAAGGCAGCGACCTGGTGATCCACGGCGATCACATCAAGGTGTGCGCCGAACGTGATCCGTCCAAACTGCCTTGGAAAGAACTCGGCGTGGACATGGTGCTGGAATGCACGGGTCTGTTCACCTCGAAGGCCAAGGCCTCAGGGCACCTCAGTGCAGGCGCTAAGAAGGTGATCATCTCCGCGCCCGGCGACAAGGATGTGGACGGCACCTTCGTGATGGGCGTCAACGACGATCAGTTGAAAGGTTCGTACACCGTCATCTCGAATGCGTCGTGCACCACCAATTGCCTGGCGCCGCTGGCTAAAGTGCTGCACGAGAAGATCGGCATCGTGCACGGCCTGATGACCACGGTGCACGCCTACACCAACGACCAGGTGCTGACCGACGTCTACCACAAGGACCTGCGGCGCGCGCGCAGTGCGACGATGTCGCAGATCCCGACCAAGACCGGCGCTGCGGCCGCGGTTGGCCTCGTGCTGCCGGAATTGAACGGCAAGCTGGATGGTTTCTCGGTGCGTGTGCCGACCATCAATGTGTCGCTGGTCGACCTCACCTTTGTCGCTAAACGCGATACCACGAAAGAGGAAATCGACGCCGCAGTCCGCGAAGCAGCGGACGGAAAACTGAAGGGCATCCTTGGCATCAACACCGCGCCGCTGGTCTCGGTGGATTTCAACCACGACCCGCGTTCATCCATCTACGACGCCACGCTCACCAAGGTGATGGGCGGCACGCTGGTGAAGGTCTGCGCGTGGTACGACAACGAGTGGGGCTTCTCCAACCGCATGTTGGACATGGCGGAAGCGTTTGCGAAAGCCCGTTGACCCTCTCATCACCGGCATCTTCCAGAACGCAGGTGTTGTATGGCCGGGTGAGCGAGCTTTGCGCACTGTCGCATGAAGTCGCCCGTTCGCGACCGCGCGGGAGCCAAAGCAACCTTGCGATGCAGACGTGTGAATCACCCCGCTCCGCGCACGAGCACGAATACTCCGCGCGAATCGTGCGTGATGGCGACGCTGACGATATATGCGAAGGTCGCCAGTGCGAGCCCGTAGCAGGTCGCGCGTGAGCTTTGCGTCTTGGCGCGTTTCAACGCCAACGTACCCAGCACGATATAGACGATCAGCAAAATGAGCTTGGTGGTCAGCCACCCATCCACGAACGGATACTGGCCGATCACAAACATCAACGTGATGCCCGCGGCGAGCAGCACGGTATCGATCGCCATCGAGCCGTAGCGCAGCACCGGATGCATCACGTGCGGCCAGCGCGCCAGTGCGAGCGCGCCGCGTGTGCCGAACAGGAAACCGGAAGCGATCACCGCCGCGACGTGGATATCGCGCATTTGCAGGTAATGCGCGGCGAGATTCACGGCTTGTGTTCGTGCGTCAACGGCGCCTCGATGCGTTGCTCGATCGGCCCGAAGATCGAATTGCCATCCGCATCCAGCATCTCGATCTTGATCAGGTCGCCGTATTTCAGGAACGGCGTGCTGGGCTGGCCGTCGCGCAATGTTTCCACCGTGCGCTGCTCCGCCAGGCACGACGCGCCTTTCGAGGTGTCCTGATTCGCAATCGTGCCGGATCCGACGATCGTGCCCGCGATGAGCGGCCTTGTCCTGGCCGCATGCGCGATCAATTGCGCGAAGTTGAACTGCATGTCTTGCCCGGCATCGGCTTCGCCGAACCACTGGCCATTGATCCAGGTACGCATCGGCAGATGCAGCTTGTCGTCGCGCCACGCGTCCCGCAATTCGTCCGGGGTGACGAAAACCGGCGACAACGCCGAGCGCGGTTTGGATTGCAGGAAGCCGAAGCCTTTCGCCAGTTCCGCCGGGATCAGGTTGCGCAACGACACGTCGTTGACGAGGCCCACCAGTTGAATGTGCTCCGATGCTTGTTCCGGTGTCACCGCCATCGGCACATCGTCGGTGACGACCACCACTTCGGCTTCCAAGTCGATGCCGTACTCTTCGCTTGGCACGCGTACCGGATCACACGGCCCCAGAAAACCCGCGCTGGTGGCCTGATACATCAGCGGATCGGTGTAGAAGTTCTCTGGCACTTGCGCGCCGCGTGCCTTGCGCACGCGCTCGACATGCGGCAGATATGCGCTGCCATCCACGAATTCGTAGGCACGCGGAAGCGGCGCTGCGAGCAGATTGAAATCCAGCTCGAACGCGTGTTGCACGGCCTTGTGCCGGTGCAGGCAGAGCGCGTCGTACAGCGCACGCAGGCGCGGCGCGGTGTTGTGCCAGTCGTCCAGCGCCGCCTGCAGCGTCGGCGCGATGTCGGTGGCACGCACGCCGTGCGCGAGATCGCGGCTGACGACGATCAACGTGCCGTCCCTGCCGCCTTCTTTGAGTGTCCCCAGTTTCACATCGGCTCCTGCTCAGGAACAGCCTTCGACGTAATCGATCTGCGGAGAAATACCAATACGCCACGACTTCACCACACCGGATGCATCGGTCGCAAAGATCAGTTTTGCGTTCCCGGCGCGCGGAGAAGCGACGCTCATAGTCCTCTCCGCTGGATCGTACTTGCCCGGCGAAACGTGCACTTGCCCCGCATACAGTTTCTCGATTTGTTGCACATCCATGCCGACGCGCCCGCCACCCGGCGCAGTCTTGCTCTCTGTTTTCACATCGATGCGCACGAAACGATCGCCTTCTACCATGAACAGCAGGTCGTACTTGTCCTGGCTCGGACGCAGGTAGTAACACGCGAGGCTATCGTTTGTCGGCGCCTTACCGTACAACGGCGCGCCCCATGCCTTGCGCATCTGCTCGGCGCTCGCGCCGAAATGCAGCGGACCGATGCCTTCGAAACCCGGCATCGCATCGAGTATCGAACGCGCGGGCAGATCGTTTGCGGACCGTGGAGGCGTCTTCGCATCAGCCGTTTTCACGGGAGTGTTCGTCGAGCGGGCATCGTGCGATTCCGTCGCGCCACACGCAACCAGAACCAGCAACGCTGATGCAATGAGAGTCGTCCGGATCACGGCTTGCGCGGATCGAAATGCTTCCGCAATCCTGCCCAGCACTCCTGGTAATCGCCCTGCAACTGCGGCGATTCCAGCGCCTGCCGCGCGGGATGGATGACGTAGCGCGATTCAAACATGAAAGCCATCGTGTCGGTGACATGTTGCGGCTTGCTCGTATCGATCGCGCTCGCTTTCTCGAAACTCGCCGCGTCCGGACCGTGGCCGCTCATGCAGTTGTGCAGGGACGCGCCGCCGGGCGCGAAGCCGCCGGCCTTGGCGTCGTATTCGCCATGCACCAGACCCATGAATTCGCTCATCACGTTGCGATGGAACCACGGCGGACGGAAGGTATTCTCCGCGACCAGCCAGCGCGGCGGGAAAATCACGAAATCCACGTTCGCCGTGCCGGATGTGTCGGATGGCGAAGTCAGAACGGTGAAGATCGATGGATCGGGATGGTCGTAGGAAATGGATCCGATGGTGTTGAAGCGGCGCAAATCGTAGCGATACGGCGCGCAGTTGCCGTGCCAGCCGACCACGTCGAGCGGCGAGTGGTCGATCGCCGCGCGCCACAAGTGACCCTGAAACTTGGCGATCAATTCGAAATTGCCCTCGAGGTCTTCATACGCCGCGCAGGGCGCCTGGAAATCGCGCGGATTGGCCAAGCAGTTGGAACCGATCGGTCCGAGATCGGGCAGTCGGAAAGGCGCGCCGAAGTTTTCGCAAAGGTAGCCGCGCGCTGTTGCGTCCAATAGTTCGACGCGCAAACGCACGCCACGCGGAATCAGCGCAATTTGTTGTGGTTCGATTTCCAGCACACCGAGTTCGGTGGCAATCCGCAAGCGGCCTTGCTGCGGCACGATCACCAGTTCGGCGTCGGCGTCGTAGAAGAACCTGCCTTGCATCGACCGGTTGCAGGCATAAATGTGCAGCCCGCACCCGGTTTGCATTGCTGCATTGCCATTACCGGCGACGGTGTAGAGGCCATCCACGAAATCGGCTGGCGCTTGCGGCAGCGGAAACGGACTCCAGCGCAGTTGATTCGGCGGCGTGGCGACTTCATCGAAACGGTTGTGGAAATGCGGATGCGGCAACGGCACGAACGTCTTGTGCATCGCCGCGGGACGGATGCGATACAGCCAGCTACGACGGTTGGCGTGCCGCGGTGCGGTGAACGCCGTGCCGGACAATTGCTCCGCATACAAGCCATATGGCGCACGCTGCGGCGAGTTCTGCCCCACCGGCAACGCACCGGGCAACGCTTCCGTCGCGTGCTCGTTGCCGAAGCCGGACTGATATCTCTCGGCGCCCATCGGCTTACAGGATGCCCCGCCTCATCTGATCCCGCTCGATCGACTCGAACAGCGCCTGGAAGTTGCCTTCGCCGAAGCCTTCGTTGCCCTTGCGCTGGATGATCTCGAAGAAGATCGGGCCGATCACGTTTTGTGTGAAGATCTGCAGCAGCAAGCGCTTCTTGGTTTCCTGATCTGCGTCGATCAGGATCTTGTTGCGTGCCAGCCGCGGCACGTCTTCGCCGTGATTCGGCACACGCGCGTCGATGACTTCGAAGTAGGTGTCAGGCGTGTCCAGGAATTCCACCCCGGCCTCGCGCATCCGCTCTACCGTGTCATAGATCCTGTCGGTGAACAGCGCGATGTGCTGGATGCCCTCGCCCTTGTATTCGTCCAGGTATTCGTTGATCTGCGACTTCGGGTCGCTGGATTCGTTCAACGGGATGCGCACCATGCCGTCCGGCGCGGTCATCGCCTTGGAAACCAGTCCCGTCTTGGCGCCCTTGATGTCGAAATACTTGATCTCGCGGAAGTTGAACAGGCGCTCGTAATAATCGGCCCAAGCCTTCATGTTGCCGTAGCGCACATTGTGCGTCAGGTGATCGATGAAGGTGAGGCCGAACCCTTTCGGATTGCGGTCCACGCCCGGCAGCCATTCGTAATCGCCATACACGTCGCCGCGGTCGCCGTAACGATCGACCAGATACAACATGCAGCCGCCGATGCCGGTAATGGTCGGGGCATCGACTGCTTTCGAAGATTCCTTGTGCGTAATGGCTTCCGCGCCGTTCTTCAGCGCGGCCGTGCGCACCTCGTCTGCCGGCCGCTTGAAACGGATCGCGAAACCGCAGGCGCACGGCCCGTGCTGCCTGGCGAAATCGGCGGCGAAGGAATCGGGTTGCTCGTTCACCAGGAAATTGCATTCGCCTTGGCGGTACAGCGTGACCGCCTTGGTCTTGTGCTTCGCGACCGCGGTGAAGCCGAGCTTTGGAAATAATTCGTGCAGCAGCTTCGCATCCGGCGCTGCGAATTCGACAAATTCGAAACCGTCCACCCCCATCGGATTCTCGAACGTGGTCGGCTGCATGCCGATGTTGGGTTGTGCGTTCATGGAAATCTCCGCTACGGCATCCTCGAACGCGTATTCTAGCGCCGCCGGCCCGCCGCTTGTCCGCGCGCGAAGTGAGCGACTACGCTGCGCGGGAATACGCTCACATGCAGAGGGGAACACAAATGGACGATCGCAACGAAATCGTGCGCGAACTTTCAGCGCCCTTGGCCTCCGGTCGCGGCTGGATCAAATTCCTGGGGATTCTCTCGATCGTTTCAGGCGCCTTGGGCGCCATCAGCATCATCGGCATCCTGTGGGCGTGGCTGCCGATCTGGCTGGGCGTGCTGCTGTTCCAGGCCGCATCGGGCATGGAGCAGGCCTCGATCAACGGTGACAGCGCGACCTTCGTGATGGCGCAGAACAAACTGCGTCTCTATTTCCTGATCAACGCGGTGATGATCATCATCGCCTTTGCGCTCGCGATCCTGTTCGTGCTGTTCGGTGGCATGGCGCTGATGGCCGGCTTGCTGGCGCATCACGCCTCAACGACGCTGTGATTGTGCATTGGAATCGGGATTCGTCCGCTAGCTCAGCGGATGCCATGCATCAGCCGGTTCACCAACGGCGAAACCAGCAGTAGCAGCCCGCCCGCGCCGATCAGCAGCCAGAAGCCGAAGGTGAAGCCCGAGAGCGCCGAGGCGGCGGTCATCCCACCGCTGCCGGCGATACGCGTGGCGAACAGGCCGGACAGATTGCCGCCCACCGACAACGACAGGAACCAGCCGCCCATCGCGAAACCGACCAGCCGCGGCGGCGCCAGTTTCGTCACCATCGACAAACCGATCGGCGACAGACACAACTCGCCGAGCGTCTGCAATACATACGTGGCCACCAGCGGCCAGAACGGGATCAAGCCGTTCGCGCCGATCAAACTCGACAGTGCAAACATCAGCACCAGAAAACCGAGCCCATTGAAGATCAGTCCCAGCCCGAACTTGCGCGGGATCGACGGCTCCATCCGGTAGCGATCCAGCCACGCCCAAACCAGCGTCAGCGGCGGCGCCAGCACGATGATCGTCAATGGACTCACCGACTGGAACCAGCCGACCGGGAACACCCAGCCGCCGAATAGTTTGCGATCCACCAGATTTTCGGCGAGGAAATTGAACGAGCTGCCGAGCTGGTAATAGAACATCCAGAACAGGATGTTGAAGGCGAAGATGATCAGCATCGCGATCACGCGATGCGTCTGCACGCGGTCGTGCCGCGCGGCTTCGGCCAGCAACATCGCCGCGACGATCACGAACAGAATTCCCAACACCCACTGCAAACCGCCCGCGCCCACTTTTGACAGCAGCAGATAAATCAATGGCACCGCGACGATCACACCCAGCATTACCCACACCACGCGCGAAACGCCTTCCGTGCCCGCTGCGGGACGGCCGACATTTTTCAATTGACGGCGGCCGAACCAGAACCACACGAGGCTCAACACCATGCCGATCGCCGCGGCGAGGAAGACCAGCCGGAAATTCTGTTGCGTCGGAATCGAAGTGAAATGCGCGGCGAGCCAGCCGGTCAGCAGCGGCGCGACCAGTGCGCCCGCATTGATGCCCATGTAGAACAGTGTGAAACCGCGATCACGGCGCGGGTCGTCGCGACTATACAACTGCCCGACTATCGTCGAGATGTTCGGTTTAAACAGGCCATCGCCCGCGATCACCAGCGCGAGGCCCAGCAGCAGCATCGCGCGGCTCGGCAGCATCAGCACGAACAAGCCGATCGCCATCACCAGAGCACCCAGCAGGATCGTGCGCTGGTAGCCGATCACCTTGTCCGCCACCCAGCCGCCGAATATCGACGCGCCGTAGATCAACGCGGTGTAGGTACCGAAGATGCCGCTGGCCCAGGCCTGGCCCGATGGATTGCCACCGTAGAACTGCTGCACGATGTACAACGCCAGCGCCCAACTCACGCTGTAGAACGCGAAGCGTTCCCAGAATTCGGTCATGAACAGCATCCACAGCGGACGCGGATGACCGAAGAGTTGCGGATACTCCGGCATCCGCGCCGGCGCGTTGGTGTCGGTGGCGATGGTGTTCATCCAGTTCCCTCGCGTGATTGTCGTCATTCCCGCGAAGGCGGAAATCCTGTGTCTTAATGTTTGAAATCAAAGTCACTGGATTTCGGATCGCCGCTTTGCGGCGTCCGGAATGACGATGAAAATTACGTGTCCGTTATTGGTTTATGATCACAACACCGTCCGCATTTCCAGCAATTCCGGGAAGAACGTCAAATCCAGCGCCTTTTTCAAGAACGCCACGCCGGACGAACCACCGGTGCCGCGCCGGTAGCCGATAATGCGCTCCACCGTTTTCATGTGGCGGAAGCGCCACAACTGGAAACCTTCCTCGATGTCTACCAATTGTTCGGCCAGGTGATATTCCGGCCAGAAGCGTGCGGTATCCTCGTAGATGCGCTTCAACAGCGGAATCAGTTTTTCGTTGCGCGCGTGCGGTTGCGACCAGTCGCGTTGCAGCAGCTCTGTTGGAACCTCGTGGCCGCGGCGCGAGAGAAATGCAAGAAACTCGTCGTACAACGACGGCGCGCGCAGCACCGATTCCAGTTGCGCCTGCGCGGCCGGATCGTGCTTGAACACCGCCAACATGCCCGCGTTCTTGTTGCCGAGCAGGAATTCCACCAATCGGTATTGCAGCGATTGAAAACCGGAAGCCGGCCCCAGCACATGACGGAATTGCAAATATTCCGAAGGCGTCAGCGTTTCCAGCACTGCCCATTGCTCGAACAACTGCCTCTGCACCTGCTTCACGCGCGCGAGAATCTTCAGGCACGTGTCCACGTCATCGCGGCGCAGCGCTTCGATCGCGCCGCGCAGTTCGTGCACCAGCAGCTTCATCCAGAGCTCGGCGACCTGATGCTGGATGATGAACAGCATCTCGTCGTGGTGAGGCGGATTCGAAAGCAGTTTCTGCGCCGAGAGCAATTGCTCCAGTTGCAGATAGCCGCCGTAGGTCAGCCGATCCTTTAGATCGAGTTCCAGACCGGCTTCGAGGTCGCGCTGGTTGTCGGGCATCAGAGGCAGGGTGCAGGGTGAAGAGCGCAGGGTAAAGGCAAAAGGCCGGGCGTGGCGAGTCGTCATCGTGATTGAACATCACGTCGTCGTTCCGGATTCTGTCGCGGACTTCATCCGCCCACCCCCCGGAATGACGATAAAGCGTGCGGACCGCTTCTGCTCTGCCGAGTGGCAGCCCTGCTAAACTTTCCAGCCTTTCTGCCGTCTTGCGGAGCTTCGCGATGCCCATCGCCGCCAAGTTCGAGATCGAATACCTGCAATACCTGGACGCCGACGGCAAGCTGGTGCGCAAGGACCTGCCCGCGTTCGCCAAGGACCTGGACACCATGGTCAAGCTGTACAAGCTGATGGTGTCCACGCGCGTGTTCGACACCAAGTCGATCGCGCTGCAGCGCACCGGCAAGCTCGGCACCTACGCCTCGTGCCTGGGCCACGAGGCCGCGCACGTCGGCATCGGCAGCGCGATGAAACCGGAAGACGTGCTGGCCCCCAGCTATCGCGAATACGGCGCGCAGTTGTTCCGCGGCGTGCAGCCGCGCGAGGTGTACATGTACTGGGGCGGCGACGAGCGCGGCAACGATTACCAGAACGAACCCGCGCGCCACGATTTCGCCTGGAGCGTGCCGATCGCCACGCAGTGCCTGCACGCGGCAGGGAGTGCATTGGCATTCAAGATTCGCGGCGAGAAACGCGTGGCGGTGTGCACCGTCGGCGACGGTGGCTCGTCCAAAGGCGATTTTTACGGCGCGATCAATATTGCCGGCGCGCAGAAGCTGCCGCTCGTTGCCGTCATCGTCAACAACCAGTGGGCGATCTCGGTGCCGCGCCGCATCCAGACCGGCGCGCAAACGCTGGCGCAGAAAGGCATCGCGGCAGGATTGCCGTCGATACAAGTGGACGGCAACGACATCATCGCCGTGCGCAAGGCAATGGAAGACGCGCTGGATCGCGCCAGAGCGGGCGAAGGCGCCAGCGTGATCGAATGCGTCACCTATCGCCTCGGCGACCACACCACCGCCGACGACGCGCGCCGCTATCGCGGCAAGGAAGAAGTCGAGGACGCGTGGAAGAAGGACCCGGTCAAGCGCCTGCGCATTTGGCTGGAAGCGCAGAAGGCGTGGGACGAGACGAGGGAAAAGGCGTTGCAGGACGAGTGCAACGACTGGATGGACAACGAGGTGAACGCGTATCTGGAAAGCAAGACGCAGCCCGTGAGCGCGATGTTCGATTACACGTTCGCGGAGATTCCGGCGGACCTGGAAAAGCAGCGCGAGCTTGCGCTCTCGCTGGACAAAGGAGCGCATTGAAATGGCAGCCATCACCCTGATCGAGGCGGTCACCCAGGCGCTCGCTTATGAAATGAACCACGACGACTCGGTCGTGGTGCTGGGCGAGGACGTGGGCGTCAACGGCGGCGTGTTCCGCGCCACCGTCGGCCTGCAGGAGAAATTTGGCGAACTGCGCGTATTGGACACGCCGCTGGACGAAACCACGATTGCCGGCGTCACCGTGGGCTTGGCCGCGCAGGGCATGAAGCCGGTGTGCGAGGCACAGTTCGAAGGCTTCATCTATCCAATGATGGAACACATCGCCTGCCACGCTGCGCGCCTGCGCACGCGCACGCGCGGCCGCATCACGGTGCCGGCGGTATTCCGCGCGCCGTGGGGCGGCGGCATCCGCGCGCCGGAACATCATTCGGAAGCCAACGAACACCTGTTCACCAATATCCCTGGCTTGCGCGTGGTGCTGCCCTCCTCGCCGGCGCGCGCCTACGGCCTGCTGCTCGCCGCGATCCGAGATCCCGATCCGGTGATGTTCTTCGAGCCCAAGCGCATCTACCGGCAGTACAAGGAAGAGGTGCCGGACGACGGCGAAGCGCTGCCGCTGGACGTGTGCTTCGTGCTGCGCGACGGCAACGACGTCACGCTGGTGACCTGGGGCGCGCAAGTGAAGGAAACGCTGGAAGCCGCCGACGCGTTGGCCGAGGAAGGTATCAGCGCAGAAGTGATCGACGTCGCGACGCTGACGCCGCTGGATTTCGACACCATCGCCGAATCGGTGCAGAAGACCGGCCGCTGCGTGATCGTGCACGAAGCGCCGAAAACCGCGGGCTTCGGCGCCGAGATCGCCGCGCGCATCGCTGAAGAATGTCTCTACGATTTATTGGCGCCTGTCGAACGCGTCACCGGCTACGACACCCACATCCCGCTGTTCCGGCTGGAGATGAAATACTTGCCCAGCACGCAGCGGATCGTGGAAGCGGCAAAGCGGGCGGTGGCGGCGTCTTAGCCGGACATGCGGGCGTTTCTTATCACCATTTCAGGAATACTGCTCAGTTTCGTTGCATTTATAGCAGGCAGTTTTTGGTTGACCGTCATAGCAATGGTGATGGCTCTCGTCGGGGCATATGCCCAATACCGTAGTAGTCTGCCCTTTGATTTCTTGTTTTCAGAGCACACTTGGAAACAGCATGATGAGCACGAATTCAAATTGGTAATTCCGCAATCACTGCACAAGAAAGTCAGTCCCACTGCTACCGTGTTTAAAGGTATGGCTCCTCGTTATGAGGAAGTTGGTGTTTCCATAAGTACTGGCGAGAGCGGCGCCGTGGTGGTGGGTGCTGCACAACGTTTCAGCGGCAAAGTGACTATCAACTGACGATCCTTCAATAGATTTGAGAGTTTCAATCATGGCCGATACCAAAACCTTCCATCTCCCCGACTTGGGCGAAGGCCTGCCGGACGCCACCATCGTCGAATGGCTGGTCAAGGAAGGCGACGACGTCAAGCTCGACGCGCCGCTGGTTTCGATGGAAACCGCCAAGGCCGTGGTCGAGGTGCCCTCGCCCTACACCGGCAAATTGCTGAAGCAATACGGCAAGGCCGGAGACGTGATCGAAACCGGCGCACCGCTGGCGGATTTCCAGCCCGATCCGAACGCCAAGCAGCGCGCGGAGGCGGAAAGCACCGGCCACGCGCACGGGCCGAAGAAGCCGGTCAAAGGCGCGGGCGCGAGCGCTCCGGACGACGGCAAGAAAGTGGTTGCATCCGACGAAGGCGGAGAGATCGAGGAAACGCAAATCGTCGAGTTGCGCGAAGACGAAGGCACCGTGGTCGGCGCGATGGTCAGCGGCAACACCGTGCACGTCGAACGCGCGGCCGATGTCGGCGGTGTGAAAGCCGTGCCCGCCGTGCGCGCGCTGGCGAAGAAGCTGAAGGTGGATCTCGCGCGCGTCAAGCCGACCGGAGCCGGCGGTGTGGTGACAATGAAGGATGTGAAAGATGCCGCGGCGCGCGGTGATGCTGCTTTGTCGCGCGCCCCCTCACCCGCCTCCGGCACCCTCTCCCTCGCAAGTGTGGAAGAGGGAAGAACCCACGCGAGATCGCTAGAGCGGGCCGGCGTGCCTCAGCGCAGCACGCTCTCCCAATCCGGCAAACCCATGCGCACCACCCCGCCGACGGTTGCGGCGACCGGTCAGCCCGAACAATTGAAAGGCGTCCGCCGCAACATGTCGCGGGTGATGGCCGATGCGCACGCCAACGTGGTGCCGACCACGTTGGTGGACGATGCCGATCTGCATCAATGGCGCGGCAAGCAGGACATCACTGTGCGGCTGATCCGCGCGATCGTCGCCGCGTGCAAGACCGTGCCGGCATTGAACGCCTGGTTCGACGGTGCAAATCTCACGCGCACACTGCATCCGCACGTGGACATCGGCATCGCCGTGGATACCGACGACGGCCTGTTCGTGCCGGCACTGCGCAACGCCGACATGCTGGATGGCGCGGGCCTGCGCGCGGCGATCCAGCGCCTGCGCGCGCAGGTCGAGGACCGGTCTATCCCCTCTTCGGAATTGACCGGCTATACGATCTCGCTCTCCAACTTCGGCATGTTCGCCGGCCGCTACGCGACACCGGTCGTGGTGCCACCGTGTGTAGCCATCGTCGGCGCAGGCAAGTTGTCGCACGACGTGGTCGCCGTGATGGGCGGCATCGAAGTGCACCGGCGCATGCCGATTTCGCTGACGTTCGACCATCGCGCGGCAACGGGCGGTGAAGCCGCGCGGTTCTTGAAAGCGCTGCTGGACGATCTGGCATTACCGCAATGAACGGGCGCCGCCGCGACGGCGGCGCAGCAATGCGTGGCGCAGCAATCCGACTGACAACACTGCGCTGAAACCGGCATAACAGGCCAGTGCCGCGGCAACCTGTTTCCAGATCGCGCCGGCGATGCCGGTTTCCAGCTCATACGTGACATCCGCGCAAACGATCGCCGCCGCCGCGGCGGCGATCAACAACAGCGCGTCGTATCGGGCGCGCGTATGCGCGCCGTGCACACGACGCACGTACAGCCAGTACAACCAACCGAGCACGGCCAACCACGGCGCCAGCAACAGGACGGCGAGAAAACGCATCAGCCGCGCAGCGAATCGAGTGCGGCGTGCAATCTGGCGATTGCCGCGTCGCGCGCGTTCGTGTCGGGATAAGCCGAGCTGACCGCAATGCGTTCGCCTTGCATCACCAGCGCGTAGCGCGTGTCGTCCAACGTTTCGATCGCGGTGATCGCATCGCCGGCCAGCAGCGCGCGCGTGCAGTCACCCAGCGCTTTCGGATCCCCGAATGCGCGCGACAACAGCAATTCCTCCCCATCGGCTGCGAATAGCCGGAAGCGGAAACCTTCGTCGTCTCGGAAACTGGCGAGACGAGCACGTTTGCCGGTCGGTTTTTTGAAGCCACGCCTTTGAACGGTTACGGCCAGCGTTCCGAGCCCCACGGTCTTGCGTAATTTCTGCATGAACGGGGTCGCGATCGCGCGCGCTTTCGTTGCGCCTTCGCGCAGGACGTCTTCGATCTCATCCGGATGCGCCATCAAGCGCGCATACTTCTCGCGCGCCTCGCCCAGTTCCGCATCGATCAAGGCTGCGAGTTTCTGCTTCGCTTCGCCCCAGCTCAATCCGTGCAACAGCGCATCGCGGTACGCCGCGCTTTCGTTCTCGTTCGCGAAGGCTCGGTAGATCGCATAAAGCGACGAGCCGTCCGGATCCTTCGGTTCGCCCGGCGCTTTCGAATCGGTGACGATACGCGCGATGGCATCGCGCATCGCCTTCGCGCCGCCTTCGAACAACGGCACGGTGTTGTCGTAGCTCTTGCTCATCTTGCGGCCGTCGAGGCCCGGCAAGGTGGCGACACGCTCCTCAATCTTCACTTCGGGCAGCATGAACGGATCGTCGTCGCGGCCCGTCGCGCCGCGCCACGCCGCGCCGTAGATGTGATTAAAGCGCTGGCCGATGTCGCGCGTCATCTCAATGTGCTGCACCTGATCGCGCCCCACCGGCACCTGATTGGCATTGAAGATCAGAATGTCCGCAGCCATCAGCACCGGATAGCAATACAGGCCCATGTTGATGCCGGCATCCGCGTCCTCTCCGCTCGTCGCGTTCGCATCCACTGCGGCCTTGTACGCGTGCGCGCGGTTCATCAGCCCCTTCGGTGCGACGCAGGTGAGAATCCAGGTGAGTTCCGGAATTTCCGGAATGTCGGATTGCCGATAGAACGTCACGCGCTGCGGATCGAGCCCGCACGCCAGCCATGTCGCGGCGATCTCCAGTCGCGAGCGCGCCACGCGCGCAGGCTCATCGCACTTCACCAGCGCGTGGTAATCGGCAAGGAAGAAGAACGCATCCACGCCTTCGCGCCGGCTCATCTCGATGGCCGGGCGGATCGCGCCGACGTAATTGCCCAAGTGCGGCGTGCCGGTGGTGGTGATGCCGGTAAGGACGCGGGTGGTCATTTGCCGAGAACCCAACACGGAACTTGCAGAAAATCAATTTGCAGCATGCTGTTCTTCATAAGTGCGGCCATAAATGGCCGCTTCTCGCCGAGATTGTACGAGAGATCAACAGTTCGCCGACCGCGGTATCGAGCAGCGATCATGCATGATCGCAGAGAAAGTCCGTGTCTTTTCGCCTATTGGCAGGCGAGGGCTTTCCTGCTTGGATGCGCGTTCGCCTGGAAGCGCACGAGACCGTCATGCCCCGCACTTCGCTCGAATTCCTGCCCGTCGCCATCATCGCGTTGCTCTCGCCTTGCGCGTTCGCTCAGGATGTTCCGCAGGATCAATCGAAGAACCCGCAACAGTCCGCGCAACCGCTCGCGCCGGTGGACGTGTACGGCCATCGTGCCGACGAAACGCCGGCCAAGCTGGAACATCAGATGCCGGAAGTGGACGGCACGCGGGTCACCGTCACCAAGAAGACCACCGTGACCAAGATGGATCACGTGCCGACGGTGATCGACAATAACGTGCAGCAGTGGTTCGTACGCTCGCCGGGGTTGCTCGTTTCCGAGCAGAGCAGCCCGACGCAATTTAACCTCGCCTATCGCGGCATCGGCAATCCGCAGGAGTCCGAATACGTGCTGGTGTTGCAGGACGGCATCCCGATCGAAGGCGACTGGATCGGCTTCCCGACCTTGTATTATCTGCCGCAGCCGCAGGAAATCGAGGAAGTCGAAATGATCCGCGGCGGTTCGAGCCTGTTGTACGGCCCGCAGGTCGCTCCGGTGATCAATTTCGTTTCGCGCCAGCCGACCACCGACAAGCCGTTCGCCGGTTACAGCGAGAACGTGGTCGGCAATCACGGTCTGTTCGGCAGCTATGACGAGATCGAAGGCAGGGATGGCGCGTGGGATTACCGCGTTGCCGGTTATTACCGCACCGCCGATGGCCAGCGCGAGAACTCCAATGGCCAGGTGCGCGGCATCGATGCAACGCTCGGTTACACGCCGGATGCGACACAGCACTGGGCGCTGGATCTGCATGCCAATACTGCGGACGCGGGCGACGCCGGCCGCATCGGTTACCCGCAATGGCAGCGTGACCGCAATTTCACCAACACGCCCTGGAACCGCACGTGGATCCAACGCTACACGCTGGTGCTCTCGCACGAACACAACTTCGCGAACGACTGGCTGCTGGAAGGCAAACTCTGGACGGGCTATCAGGATCAGGCATCAAGGGCGGCGAACGGTTTCGCGCCGCCGCAACCGCCACCGCCCAACACCACGTTGCAGGACGAGCAATTCCGTTACACCGGCGCGGACGTGCGCATGCGCCACAAGTGGGGCCGCGGCAACGCGTTCACCATCGGCACCACGCTGTATCACGCCGATGCGCCGTTCCGGCAGTGGACCGACACTGACCTCGCCGTGTCGCGCACCGATCATTCCGGCATTCCGCGTTTGAACGAGGCGCGCAGTTCCGATTACGCCTCGGTGTTCGCCGAGAATGTGTTCCGTCTTCCACACCGCATCCACATCGTGCCGTCGGTGCGCTTCGATCACGAGAAGATCGCGATCGATGAAAGCATCAAACCGCCGTTCCTGACGCGGCCGCTGATCAACGAGACCGTCACGCGCAACAAGCCGCTGTTAGGCATCGGCATCGGCAACGATTTCGGTCATCAGAACGAAACGTATTTCAACGTGAGCCAAGGCTGGCGGCCAATCCGTTATTTCGACGTGGCTTCGCCGTTCTCCAATCTGCAACCGGGCAACGTCGCCAATCCGGCGGAATCGCTGTCGTACGAACTGGGCGTGCACGGCACGCCTGTGACCGGCTTGTATTACGACGCGAGCTTGTTCTGGATCGACTTCAAGAACCGGTTGGAGACGCAATTCATCAACGCGACCGATACCATCAACGTCAACACCGGCGACACGCGGCATCGCGGTTTCGAGGGGCAGATCGATTACGACTTCCTCGCTGCGGCGGGCAACGGCCAGCATCTGGAGGCGTTCGCCAGCGTGCAACTACTGAACGCGCGCTTCACCCACAGCATCATCCCGAACCAGGTAGGCAAGATCCCGGCGTTCGCGCCGAAGTATCTATTCAAGGGCGGCCTCACGTGGCGCGCGGACAAACGCTGGAAATTGGCGCTCACCGCCACGTCCGTCGCGTCACAGTATTGGCAGGATTCCGATGCGTCGAAAGGAACGGGCGACAGTTTCCTGCCGGCGAAGATTCCGGCCTACACGGTGGTCGATTTCGCCTCGGACTGGTGGGTCGCACCACGCGTGCGCCTGCTCGGCGGGCTTTCCAACCTCACCGACCGCAAATACTACGACCGGGTGTTCTCGACCGGTCTCGAACCCGCGCCGGGCAGGACGATATACGGCGGCGCGGCGGTGAGTTTCTAGAACTATCTAACCCCCAAACCCATCTTTTTCACACTCGTCATCCCCGCGCACACGGGCACACAGCCACCATAACGCAAGCACCAGGGTGCGCATCGGCACGGTCGTCAGTTGATCGCATCGGCATCGCGCTCAATGCGCGCGGTCGCGCGGCGGCGGGCGGTCGTCCTCGCGCATGCCGCGCTGTTCAATGCGGGCGCGCAGCAGGGCCTTGTCGGCGCGGCGCAGGGTGGAATCCAGCGGCTCGTCGCCTTCGCGCACGGCCCAACCGAGCGAGAAGCTCGCCGGCGCCGCGGCGGCAGATGCCGCGCTCAGGCGCGCGGTGACTTCGCGCGCGGATTGCTCGGAAGCCTGCGCCAGGATCACCGCGAACTCGTCGCCGCCCAGGCGCACCACCGCATCGCCCGTGCGCGAATTGCGTTGCAGCAGCGCGGCCACTTCGCGCAGTACTTCGTCGCCGCGATCGTGGCCGTGGCGGTCGTTGATCTGCTTGAAATGATCGATGTCCACGATCACGCAGCCCCAGCGCTGATCGCGCGCGGCGCGCGTGGCGAACAATTCAAGATAACGCCGGTTATAGCACTGCGTCAGCGCATCGCGCACGTTCTGTTCGCGCAGGCGCGACTCGTACTGCTGGCGCAGCGTCACGTCCTGCGCAGAACCGAGCACGTACGGCATCGGTTCGGCATCGGGGTAATACACGCTGCGGTACTGCCACACGCGCCGTTCGCCGTTGCGGGCGACCAGATGGATCACGCCGGCGTCGCGGCGCAGGTTGTGCGTGCGCTCCAGATATTCCTCGAACACCGCCTGCGATTCGTCGGCGACGAATTCGCTCAGATTGCGGCCGAGCAATTCCTCGCGCTCGTAACCAAGCGCCTGCGCCATCGCCGCGTTGACGCGCAGCAGACGGCCATCGAGATCGTGCATCCACACCATGCCGAGGCCCGATTCCACCAGATCGGCATAGCGGCGCTCGCTTTCGTGCAGATCCTGTTGCAGACGGCGTTCGTTGGAAAGATCGCGCACGATCATGATGCGCGCGGGGACGCCTTCGAAGCGCAACGTGCCGGTGTCGGTTTGCGCATCGAACTCTTCGCCGTTCTTGCGGCGCTGGCGATACGGCACGCTGCCGGCCGGCAACTTGCGCGTGCTGGCGCGCAGGTTCTCCCGCAGGCGCGCGGCATCGGCGCCGGCGCACAAATCCGGCAAAGAGAGTTTCAGCAATTCCTCGCGCGTGTAGCCGTAGCAGCGCAGCGCAGCGGGATTGGCATCCAGCACGCGCAGATCGCCAACAGCAAAGACCAGCACGGGTAGCGGATTGCCCGTAAACAGCGCGCGCATTTCCTCGGCGCGGCGCTCGGCGAGCTGACGCAGATCAAGCTCCTCGGTGATGTCGCGCGCGATGCCGAGCAGGCCGATTACGCCGCCGCGATTGTCGTGCAGGGGCATCTTCGTCACCAGGAAACTGCGTTCGCCCTGGCCCGGCACGTCCTGCTTTTCCCGGAACAGCGTGGGGATGCCGCGCTGCAGGCAGACGCGATCGTTTTCCAGATACGCCGCGGCGTTGCCATCGCCCAGCAATTCGTCGTCGCGCAGGCCGATCACGTCGGCGGCCTTGCGCCCGAACAGCGATGCGGTGGTGATGTTGACGAAGCGGTAGCGGCTGTCGAGATCCTTGACGAAGATCGCGTCGCGGCCTTCGTCGCAGATCGATTGCATCAATTCGCGCAGGCGGCGCAGGCGGCGGCGAGTCATCATCAAACCCAGCCAGGCGGCGAATAGCGCCAGCACGCCCAGCGCGATCAGCGCGATGCGCCATGCGGTAAACGGCGATTGCGCGCTGTCCAGCGCCACCAGCAACAACAGGGCGAACCCGCCCAACGATAGCGCCGGTACTGCGAGACCCATGCACCACCGCGCCGCACCGGATTTGCGGCCCGGCACGGCGTCGATGCTGTCGTCGATGGCAGGCGTCTCGGCCACATGGCCCCCCTGTGCACCGGCGCGCCACGCGGCGCGTCTGAGCTGGAACTGCAAGAGCCATGCTAGCGTGCCGCAAAAACGCCGGCGTAAAAACCGCGCCACGATTGTTGACGATACGGTGCGACGGGCGGCTGCGATCGCCGGAACGAACGGCACAGACGCGCGCGTATGTTCGCGCGCGCTTTCGGCCTATCTGCGCATGAGCGTGGATTTGCCGAACAGGCTTTCGATCAAGTCCACCGCCAAAATCGCCGTGCGGTTGTGTTCGTCGAAGGCCGGATTCAGCTCCATCACGTCCAGCGAGGCCAGCCGGCCGCTGTCGGCGATCATCTCCATGCACAACTGCGCTTCGCGGTAATTCGGCCCCCCCGGCACGGTGGTGCCGACGCCCGGCGCGATCGAGGGGTCGAGAAAATCCACGTCGAAGCTGACATGCAGATGCGTGTTGCCGTCCATGCCGGCGAGCGCCTCGGTCATCGCGCGCTTCATGCCGACTTCGTCGATGTAGCGCATGTCGAGGATTTCCAGCCCGATGTCGTGCACCAGCTTCCTCTCGCCCGGATCGACCGAGCGGATGCCGATCTGGCGGATGCTGGACGCGTCCAGCGCCGGCGCTTCGCCGCTCAACATGGTCAATTCGCTCGGCCCCAGCCCGCACACGCACGCGACCGGCATGCCGTGAATGTTGCCCGAAGGCGTGATCTCGAAGGTGTTGAAATCCGCGTGCGCATCCAGCCACAGCACGCGCAACTTGCGCTGCCTGGCGCGGCAATGCGCGGCGACCGCACTGATCGAACCGATCGCCAGGCAGTGATCGCCGCCCAGCAGGATCGGCAGGCGCTCCTGTGAGAGCTCCGCGCGCACCGCATCCATCACCGCGCGGTTCCATGCGACCACTTGTGCCAGGTGGCGATAGCCGTCGCGCGGCGGCTGCCAGGGGTTCATCGGCCCCGAGAGATTGCCGCGGTCGGCGACATCGAGACCGCGCGCCATCAACGCCTGCGGCAGACCCGCGACGCGCAGCGCTTCCGGGCCCATCGAGGCGCCACGGTCGGCCGCGCCGATGTCTGTGGGCGCGCCGATCAGGGAAATGCGGGCAGGCATGATGTCGTCTCGCGGATGTCAGCCGATAAGGATAACGGCATCCGGCGCGACGTGCTGCTTCGTCTGGTTTCAACCCGCGGCGATGCCCGCGTTCAGCGCCGTCAACAGGTGCGCGACCAAGGGCGCCAGCACACGGAAGTCGCGGCATGATGGCTTGGCTGAAAGCACGCGGTCGATTTCGTGTGCAGCAGCGCCGATTTCATCCAATCCATAACATGGCGCCGAACCGGAAAGCTTGTGCGCCAGCGAATGCAGTTCGCGCCAGTCGTCGCAGGCTGCATCCTGCGCGCAGACCTGCCAATGCGCTGCGACCGCGTCGCGCCGCTGCGGCAGCAGGGACAAGTATTCCTCCCGCAGCGCGCGATATCGCGCTTCGAACTCCGATTCGCCGAGATCGCTCCTCATGTTGATCTCCACGTATCGCTCGACGGATGCCGTGTATCGGCTGGCAATGGTGCCACTTACCTGACTCAAACAGACGCCAACAGCACCCACGGCGCATCATACTGCGCGGCACGGTTTCGAGTGGCGGACGGAACGCCAAAACAAGGAGCAGTGGTGCCGACAGTCTGACTCGAACAGACGACCTACCGCTTACAAGGCGGTTGCTCTACCAACTGAGCTATGCCGGCATGGCAGCAATTGTAACCGGCCGGAATCCGACGCAACTAAAAACAATCCACCGTCTTCGCCTGCAAGTCGCTGCGGCCCGGCAGAAAGGCGCGCCAATCGAAACCGACTTGTTGAGGCAGCACGAAGTCCACCCAGTACACCGGCAGCGTTTCCACGCGCTCGCTCAGTTGCGCGTTGAACCCCAGGCCCGCGATTTCCGCACGCCGCCGCTCGGCATTGCCGCGATCGTGGAACAGCCCGAGCGAAATTGTGTTCTGCTGATCGCCGGCTGTCACCACATAGTAATCGCGCACGTTCTTGGCGGACAGGCTGCGTGCGGTGGCGAGCGCGGCATCGCGCGTTGGCAGCGCCGGCAGATACACCCAGAAGCCGCGCGACTGATGCGCCTGCTCCTCGCGATACTGGATGCGCGGCACACGCGGCGTGAGCGTCTGCATCGCGGCGCGCATGTCGGCCTGCGTCGGGAACGGTCCGATGCTCTGGCAACGGTCCGTCGCCATTTCCGCGCGCGATTCCGGCGCGGCGTTTTGTGCGGCGGGCATGCCCGGGCGCTCCGACAGCAGTTTCAATTCCGGCACGCCCGGATCGCTGGCCGGCGGCAGCGGCGCCGCGGGCGTGCGGCTGAACAACAACCACGCGCCCACGCCGATATTGAATGCGACCAGCAGCAGAAAGAACAGGCGGTATAACACGGGAATGGCAGTCGGGAGTCGGAAACGCGTGAGCTCGGCAAGCTCATCATCCGCTGATGGGCCGGGGTCGATGAATATTAGCTCTCACTGCATCGGATCTTGCATTGCCCACAAAACCAACCCGCGGAGCACGGCATCCTCCAGGATCTCCGCGCGCGCTGCCGTGTCGCCGCGCAAGGATTTGCGCAGTTCCGCCGCGCCGCCGCCGTGTAGCCACAAGGATGCGTCGCCGAGTACGGCACGGTTGTCGGCGTCGTAGCGTTCGACCAGCGCCGCGGCCGCGCGTGTGCAGCCTGCGCGCAATGCCTGTGAGGTGTCGTCGGTTTCGTCATTGAACGCATCTGGGTTGCCCGCTTCGATCGCGGTGCCCGCTTGCAACGAGCGCAACATAAGTTGCGGCGAGGGCGCGATCAAACCTTCTTGCTGCACGCCGTCCGCATCGACAGCATCCAGGGTCAGCGCGGTGCCGCAGCCGATGACGACCACGGAATCGTCTCCCGCTGCCGCGCGTGCCGCAATCATTGCGAGGAAGCGATCGATCCCCAGACGTTCCGGCGAACGATAACGATTTGTGATCCCGCACTTCTGCCGCGGCGAGCGCACCCATTGCACATCGGCTTGCGGCCATGCTTGCAGTGCGGCGCGCAATCGATCCGCGCGCGCAGCGGAAGCCACCGAGGCGATCAGAATGCGCCGCGGCTCCGGCCATTGCGAAAATTGCGCGCGCAGTGCGGCGTCGAAATCCGCGCTTGATCGCGTCTTCATGTTTTCCCATTGCAATGCGAACGGTTGCGACAGTTCCGCGCCACGCAGACATGCGCCTTTCAAGCGCGAATTGCCAAGATCGAACAACCAGATCGGAGTTTCTTCGTTCATGCTCGGCGAATCGAGACTTCGGCACTGTCGATCAATCGCTCGCCTGTGCGCGTGCGCACGCGCAGCGCACCGCGCGCATCCACGCCATCGCCGATTCCATCGAACGCACCGCGGGGGTCGTCAATGTGCAAGCATTGCCGGTACAACGCATCGTGTCGCGCGTATTCCTGCGCGAACACAGCGAAGCCGCGCGCGGCGAATACGTCCAGCGCTTCAGACAACTGTTCGATCAGCGCCGCGGCCAACATATCGCGTTTTGGCGGTACGCCTTGGCAAAGGGTCTCCAGATCGATCGCCGGCTGCGCGATCGATGCGCGCGCCCCGGCAGGCAGGTGCACGTTCAAGCCGATGCCGATCACCGCGTGGCACGGCCCCAGGAATTCCCCGCCCAGTTCGATCAGAATACCTGCGAGCTTGGCTTCCTCCGCGATCAGATCATTGGGCCATTTCAGTTGCACGCCGCGCACGTGCAGGTCACGCAACGCGCGCAGCACGGCCACGCCAACCGCGAGCGACAAACCCGAAAGCATCGCGTAACCGCACTCGAATTTTTTCAGGCACGAAAAATAAAGATTGCCGGCCGGCGGCGATGCCCACACACGTCCGCGACGGCCGCGCCCGGCGGTTTGCGTTTCGGCGAAGATGAAGCTGCGATCGCGCAAGTGCACGGCGCGACGCGCGAGTTCGCTGGAAGTGGAATCCAGTTGCCAGTACGTTTCCAACGCGCCCAGGCGTTCGCGCGTCTGCGGAGACAGCGCGCGTCGGATCCTCACCGCATCCAGCGGTGCGAACGCGCGCGTCAATCGATAGCCGCGGCCCGCATTCGCTTCGATCGGCACGCCCGCCGCACGCAACGCTTCGATCTGCTTCCACACCGCCGCGCGCGACACGCCCAGGCGCTCCGCCAACCGGGCGCCGGAAACCGGCGCGCCGGCGGATAACAGCGTGAGCAACGCAGGCGCGGCGCTCATCGGGACAATTGCGGACGGATCATCCGGCCACGCTGGCAGGCTGATGCTGTTTCTGTCAAGATGTGCAGTTGCGGTAGGCTCGACGCGGGAGCTGCCTCATGAAACGCTGGTCCCTGTGTTTGACGGTGTTGTGCTCGGCGGGTTTGCCGCTGACGGCGGCCGCATTCGATTACGGCACCGATTCGCGCTTTCTTGCCGCGGAAACCGGCGCCCCCACGCTGCCCGGCGCGCGTGGCGAAGGCAACGCCTACGACGACATGGCATCGCACCGCTCGCATACGGATGACGACGATGCGCCGCCCGCTCCCAGTCCGGAGCAGCCCGAAGCGCATCTCGCTCCGCCCCGCGCGCTGAATGCGCGTCGCAATGCCGCATCCCCTGTCGCGGCGCCCGGATCCGGCGCGCCGCCTCAGCCGCACACGCGCAGTGTGTTGTCCTGGCAATCGTTGCTGCCGGGATCAATTCAATGAAACGCTGTCACAAGTTTGTGGCTCGCGGTTCGCTCGAGCGTAGGCCGCTTCCATAACTTCATCAGAGTCGTCGAGGGCGCCCCGATTGCCCCTTCATTGGAGGGGCAGACTCAAAAGCTACACCGCCGTAAACCGCACGCGAAAGCAGGTGCCGCCCAGCTCTTCGGACCGCGCGACCTGCAATTCGCCGCGGTAGGCGCGCAGCAATTCCTGCACCACGGCGAGGCCGATGCCGTGTCCGGGCACACGCTCGTCGCCGCGCACGCCGCGCTGCAGCAGTTTTTCCACTTTTTCGGGCGGGATGCCGGGCCCGTCGTCCTCGACGGTGATCTCCAAGCCCGGCCGCCACACGCGCGCATTCGGCGGCGGCAATGAACGAGCGCCGAGTAGCACGCGGTGCTGCGCCCACTTGAACGCGTTCTCCAGCAGATTGCCGAGCAGTTCCATCAAATCGCCTTCGTCGCCGTAGAAGCGCGCACCCTCCTCGATGTCGAATTCGCAGAGGATGTTGCGTGAGGCGTGCAGCTTCTCGAGGCTGCGCACCACGGCTTCGGCGTGGCCGGCGATCTGAATTGGCGCGGCGAAAGTCTTGTGCCCGGAAGTGGCCGCGCGTGCCAATTGATACGCCACGATGTCGTCCATGCGTTGCAGTTGCGTCAGCACTTCGCCGCGCATCTGCTCCGGCGATTCGTGCGATTCCAGTTGCGAACGCGCCACCGCCAGCGGCGTCTTCAAGCTGTGCGCGAGGTTGGCGAGCAGATTTCGGTTGCGCGTAAGGTTCTCGCGTTCGCTGTCGATGAAATCGTTGAGGCTGTCGGTCAGGCCCGAAAGCTCCTGCGGATAGGCTCCAGAGAGATGTTCGGCATCGCCGCGCTCGATGCGGCCGAGGTCGGCGGCCACACGCCGCAGCGGCCACAGGCTCCAGCGCAGCAGGATCTGCTGCAGGATCAGCAGCACCAAGCCAAGCGCCGCCAACCAGCCGAACAGCGTGCGCCGGTACGCGGCGAGCTGATCGTCGAATTGCGATTCGCTTTCTGCGATGTTGACCGTCATGCGGTAACTGCGGTGATCCTGCAATTCCCAATCGACGCCTTGCGCGAGCACGTAGACCTCGCCCGCAGGCGTTGGCAGCGGCCCCTTGAATTGCGTCTGCCCCGGCGCGAGCAGCGTATCGAACGGCAACTCGCGCCCCAATGCGGAAGAGGATTCCCAGCGAAAGCCGTCTTGCCCGATCACCACCGCGTACAGGCCGGAACCCGGCCGCGAGAAATCCGGATGCGGCGGCACTTCCGGTGGAATCACTTTGTCTGAACGGCTGGCGATGTCGGTGCCGGCGAGGTAGGCGTACGCGTAGCTTTGCAGGCGGTCTCGCAGCGCAGAGAGCGCGGCCTGTGAATACGCGCGATCGAGCGCAAAGCCGGCAAGGCCGAGAAAACCCGCCAGCACCAGGCCTGTCGCGATGGTCGAACGCGCGGCGAGCGAGAGCGGGCGCGCCTTGACATCGCCGCTTCGTGCACTTGCCGTTTGGGAAGTTTCAGCCGCCATTCTGGGGTCTGCTCTCGCCGGGCCCGGTGAAGCGCGTTGCTTCCGCAGCGGTCGTCAGGCAAGGCGCGCGCCGCAGCACATAGTGCTTCTATGGCCAAAGCACGCAACGTAGTAGGGCGGCCTTTGCGGAGCAACCCCTCGGGTCGGAATCGGTTGCCCGCAAGACTGCGTTGTCGCTCGTCGATGTATCGACATACATCTTTCTCGCGACGTCTGGTCCTGCAGACAACTGATGGGACGGCGCGCTCACCCGGCTCGGCGAAAGCAGACCCGCAGCAAGGCGGACGGGCTTGCAGTTGTCAACTGGCGGCGCTGTCCTCGTTCTCTTCGCGCGGGATGGCGAAGCGGTAGCCGCGGCCGCGGACGGTCTCGATCGGCTTCAGCGCGCCGTCGGGATCGAGTTTGCGGCGCAGGCGGCCGATGAAGACTTCCAGCACGTTGGAGTCGCGGTCGAAATCCTGCTGGTAGATGTGCTCGGTGAGGTCGGCCTTCGACACCAGCTCGCCCGCGTGCAGCATCAGGTACTCCAGCACCTTGTATTCGTATGAAGTGAGGTCGGCATTCTTGCCGTCGACGGTGACGGTTTGCGCAGTGGTGTCGAGCTTGATCGGCCCGCAGGTCAGTACAGGCTTGGACCAACCCGATGCGCGCCGCACCAACGCGTTGATGCGCGCCAGCAGTTCCTCGACGTGGAACGGCTTGACGAGGTAATCGTCGGCGCCGTATTTCAAGCCTTCCACTTTGTCCTGCCACGACGAACGCGCAGTGAGGATGAGGATCGGAAAACTGCGCCCGAGTTCGCGCAGTTGCTTCACCAGATCCATGCCCGACATCTTGGGCAGACCGAGATCGACGATCGCCAGATCGAACGGCACTTCACGTCCGAGATACAGGCCTTCTTCGCCGTCCTGCGCGGCATCCACCGCGAAGCCGTCACGCTTCAGGCGCGCCGCCAGCGTTTCGCGCAATGGCGCTTCGTCCTCAACCAGAAGAATGCGCATGTTTTCATCTCCTTGTGCGATCTTCCATGATCGCGAAGACCAAAGCGAACAAGAGCTGCCATCCATGGCCAAGCGCTCCGCCCGCATTCGATGACGTCAATGTCCGCCCGAACCGCCGTGTTTCTTGTCCTTGGATCCGCTGCCGGCGGGTGTGTCGTTGGAATGCAACTGCATCACGCGCACGTGGCCGTCCGGCGTGAGAACCTTGATGCGATAGAGCTTGTTGTGTCCGTTGGGAATGCTGTCGGCGGCGAGGATGCGGCCGTTGGTCTGCTGTTGCACCTGCTGCACCGCGCCTTCCAGGCTCATCTCCGCGTGCGCACCGCCCGCCTTGGGGGGCGGTGCGGCAATTGCGGCCGCGGTGAAGGCGAGCGCGAACATGGAACCTGCAAAACGAAAGAGCATGGGACGATTCTTGAAAGCGATACGGCAGCTGCACGAGCGCTCGTCACCGCTGCGGCGACGGCATCCGGACGGATGCCACGATCATGCCGCGGGCCATTGAATTCGTGCTGAACCGGGTCTTACGCCGCGCGCGCCGGACGTTGCGATACGGCTTGCAATGCCGCTTCCATCAGTTCCCACCCCGCATCGTCGCAGTGCGCGCCTTCGCTCAACACGCGTCGGAAGGTTCGCCCGCCGGGCTGGCCGTGATACAGGCCAAGCAGATGCCGCGCGATGTGTTTCAGTTTCGTACCGCGAGCCAATTCCGCTTCGATGTACGGCCGCATCGCGCGCAACGCCTGCCCGCGCGCGATCGCTTCGCCGCCGAACAACATTGCGTCGATGCGCGCCAGCGCATGGGGATCATGATAGGCGAGGCGTCCCAACATCACGCCATCGACCTGTTGCAGATGCGCGCGCACCGCGCCGTCCTGCACGATGCCGCCGTTGATCACGATGGTGAGTTGCGGCAGCTCGCGCTTCAATCGATATACGCGCTCGTAATTCAGCGGCGGGATTTCGCGATTCTCTTTCGGCGACAAGCCCAGCAACCAGGCCTTGCGCGCGTGCACGATCAGCGTGCGCACACCGGCATCGATCATGGTTTCGGCGAAGCGCTGCAAATCCGCGTCTTCATCCTGCTCATCCACGCCGATGCGGCATTTCACCGTCACCGGCACGTTTACCGCATCAATCATCGCACTCACGCAATCGGCAACGAGTTGCGGCTCGCGCATCAGGCAGGCGCCGAAGCGGCCGGACTGCACGCGATCGGAGGGACAACCGACATTGAGGTTGATCTCGTCGTAACCGGCCTGCGCACCGAAACGCGCGGCGCGGGCCAGTTCATCCGGTTCCGCGCCGCCCAATTGCAACGCGACCGGATGTTCTTCCCGATTGTGTTCGAGCAGATGCAGGCGATTGCCGTGCATCAACGCTGCGGCGGTGACCATCTCGGTGTACAACCGGGCGTGCGGACTCAGCAGGCGATGGAAATAACGGCAGTGCCGATCCGTCCAATCCATCATCGGCGCGACGCACAGCTTCCATGGCGTGGAAGTCGCATCCGCGCTGGTTTTCTGGTTTTCTAGCGTCATCTCGTCATCCCGCGCAATTCCGCATTGTCCCGTCGAATCCTGACCTTGGTGTACCCAATTTGCACCAAGGTGGGCGTGGTACACCAACCGAAAGCACGAAGCACTGGCTCGCAACGATCGAGCGCGAACACGGCCTGCCCACTGGCCGACTTTTTCACTGTGTGCCCGCATTTGACCATTTGAGCCGCTCCAATCGGGAGCATGGGGTCGCGCGGACCTGATCAACTGATCGCAGAGGAATTGCTGTCGATTCGGCACCGATTGCACTGCAGGAACTGGACGATGCCGCTGAAGACTTGCGACGCAGGAGGCTCATTCAGAAATCGCGGCGCCCTGAGCGGCGTCTGTCCAAGATGGAGGGACGAATGCTGCTTGCGCACTTCGCCTTGCCCAACCGGCGGCCCGGTGTGGTCGTAGAAGCTCTCGATGATGCCGCTGGAGGGGGTCTGCTGCACCCTTCTGTCGCCTGCTGCAGTTAAGCTTGACTGGGTGCCAAGCCGGGGAACTGACATGACGGCGCAACGATTCTGCTTGGCTTGCGCGCTGGTGTTTTCGCTGACCGCCTGCCGTGCGGCTGAAAACGCAGCCCCGCCTGCACCGGTTGCCACGGCGGCGTATGCGCAAACCTCCTTGCGAACAAACGCGCAGGGCACGAATGTGCTTTCGGTTACCCCGCGCTACAAACTGGAAGTCCATTATCCCGCATTGCCGGCCGACGAAGCGCCCCTTGGCGCGATGCTGCGCAAGATCGGTGCGACCGCGCAACGAGATTTCATGCAGGCGCTGCCCGATCCGAAGCGGTTTCCCGAATTTGCCGGCCGACAATTGCAGTTGCGGATCGATTTCAAGGTCGTTGCGCGCACGCGCGATTTCGTCAGCGTACGCGAAACCGGCTTTCAGGACAGTGGCGGCGCGCATCCAATCCCGGTGGATTCAACGATAGTGTACGACGCGCGGGCGCATCACATCGTCACGCTGGACGACTTGTTCGCCGATGCCGACGCTGCGCGCAAGGCGCTTGCGGATTACGCGCGCGCAGAATTGAGCAGCAAGATCATGGCGCAGGCGCCCAAACCGGGCGAAGGCTCGCGCGAAGCGATCCGCGAATGGAAAACCAATGCTCGGAAGATGATCGAGGACGGTACACAACCGACCGAGCAGAATTTCGCCAACTTCATCGTGCGCGCCGGTGCGAGGTCGGATGGCGCGAGCCCCGGGCTGACATTGATCTTCCCGCCTTACCAGGTCGCCGCTTACGTATACGGTACGCAGACCGTGAACGTTCCGGCTTCGACGTTCGCCCAGTACCTGAATCCGCAATATCGCAATGCTTTCATCAGTGGCTGAGCGGTATGCAAAGCCTAGTGAGCGAAGGCAGGTTGCGCGTCGCCGGAGCGCTGGAACCGGGAGCGTATACGCCAGTAGGTGAGGATTCCGAGCGCCGCCAGCGCGCAAGCTGCCGATCGCAGTGGCTTTGCAACCGCTCAGTCGGCCAAATGCGCGATCGCCGCGGTGGCCGCTTCGCGGTTGGCGTCGTCGAACGGCGGCAGCCATTTGCATTGAGCGATTACGTCGTCATCGAGACAGCGCGCGTTGACGCTGTAGCCGTGCGGATGCGAGCGCGGCACGTAAAACGATTTCACACCGCAATGCTTGCAGAAGAGATGCCGCGCCACGCCGGTGTTGAAGCGGTATTCGGTGAGGGCCTTTTCACCGTGCAGCAGGCGGAAACGCGACGCCGGCACGATCAGATGCACGAAACCGGTCATGCGGCAGATCGTGCAGGTGCACTCCTGCACCGTCGGCTGCGCTTGCGCATCGATTTCGAAACGCACGGCACCGCAATGGCAGCCGCCGCTGTAGGTGACCCATCCGGACATGACAGTTGAGAATTGCGAGATCAGCATACCTATCATACTTTCGACACATCCGCGCCGTTGGCGCTGGCATTACGCTGATCGTTCACCTCGAGGGGATACGCCATGTTCAAGCCCGCTCTGACTGCCTTCGCGCTCGCTTTCGCCGCGGCCTCTGCGCAAGCCGCGCCGCCTGCTTCCGGCGCATCGGCCAAGCCGAATCTGACGGCCGACCTTCCGCCCACGCCTGCACCGGCCTGGGTGCGCAAGAGCAATGAAGACGCGATGGTGTTGATGAACGTGCTGGCGCAGTTCAATCCGGAATTCGCCTCGCGCTTCGGCGTGCCCGGTTACGACAGCAGGGTGATCGATCTCAAGCCGAACGTCCATCAGCGCATAGTGCAGGCGCTAACACAGGCGCGTGCGACTTTGCAGCGAGATCTGGCGGACGAGAAGGATCCCAACGTCCGCCAGGATCTGGAGATCATGATCAAGGCCGCCGACCGCCAGATCGATCGCATCAAGCTCGATGACCAGTATCTGCTGGATTACAACGATATTGGCGAAACCATTTTCCAGGGCGAATTCGGCTTGCTGCAGGACGACGTGGCACCCCAACGCCGCGCGCACGCCTTGGATCGCCTGAAGTGCTACGTCGGCATGGCGCCGGGCTGCACGCCGGTGACCAAGGAAGCCGAGGCGCTGTTCGCCGCCAAGCTGGACAACAGGAAATTGCTGGGGCCGTACAAGGCGGAGGTCGAGCAGAACCTCGCGAATACTTCGCGTTACGTCGACGGCGTGCGCAAGCTGTTCGCCAAATACCAACTCGGTGGCGACGACGCGCTGAACGCGCTGCAGAAACAACTGGACGACTACGACGCGTGGGTGAGATCCACCGTGCTGCCACGTGCCCGCACCGACTTCCGTCTGCCGGAACCGGTATATGCCAACAATTTGAAAGACGTCGGCATCGACATCAGCCCGGAGGAGCTGATCAAAAAGGCCGAACTGGAATTCATGGAGACGCAGAACGAGATGCAGATTCTCGCGCCGTATGTCGCGAAGGCGGAAGGCATCAACGCCAGCGATTATCGCGACGTGATCAAGGCGCTGAAGAAGGACCAACTCGACCGCAATTCCATCGAACCGTACTACCACCAGGTGATCGGCAAGATCGAGGACATCATTCACACGCAGAATCTGGTTTCACTGCCGCAGCGGCAGATGCAGATGCGCGTGGCTTCCGAAGCCGAGAGCGCCTCACAACCGGCACCGCACATGGATCCGCCGGCATTGATCAACAACCACGGCGAGCGTGGCACCTTCGTGCTGCCGTTGGGGAATCCGCCGAACGGGCAGGGCAAATCCGAGGCCTATGACGACTTCACTTGCAAGGCCTGCGCATGGACGCTCACCGCGCACGAAGGACGGCCCGGGCACGAATTGCAGTTTTCGGCGATGGTCGAGCACGGCGTCTCGCTGGCGCGCTCTCTGTTTGCGTTCAACAGCGTCAACGTGGAGGGCTGGGCGCTCTATTCGGAATTCATGATGGCGCCCTACGAACCCGCTGGCGGGCAGATGATCCAGTTGCAACTGCGCCTGCTGCGTGCAGCGCGCGCGATGCTGGATCCGATGTTGAATCTCGGCATGATCACGCGCGACCGCGCGCACGACATCCTGGTCAACGATGTCGGTTTGTCGGAAGCCTTCGCACGCGAAGAACTGGACCGCTTCACCTTCCGCTCGCCGGGGCAGGCCACCGCGTATTTCTATGGTTATTCGCGCATTCTCGAGCTGCGCGCGCACACGCAGATCGCGCTGGGGGACAAGTTCAACCTGAAGGCCTTCAATGATTTCATCATCGGCCAGGGCCTGCTGCCGCCGGATCAGCTGGCCGAGGCGGTGGAGACGCAGTTCATTCCGCAGCAGGGCGGCGGGATTTTGCAATCGCGCTGACGTGTATCCCCTCTCCCGCTTTAGGGAGAGGGAAAGGCTTGCGATTTCGTTCTTTCCTCATCCCGACGAAAGCCGGAATCCAGTGCTTTTTCTCGCAAGAATTACTGGGTTCCGCTCGCTGCTGAAGACGACGCTGCGCGCCGGCGCGAACTCGCACATCTCTGTGTTCAAGATTTCAAGTTTCGACACGATTAACCGTTCGGTAGCACGTACCACAGTACCGCAAAAAAGTGCAGGACGCTGCCCAGCAGCACGAACGCGTGCCACAGTACATTGTGATAGCGCAGTTTGCGCCACAAATGAAACGGCACGCCAAGCGTGTAGGCCGCGCCGCCGGCCAGCAGGAGCGTAGTGCCGCCGGCGCCCAGCTTCGCCGACAACGGCGCGAAGGTCAGCAGGCCGAGCCAGCCCATCATCAGGAACAATCCGATCTTCAACCTCTGCCGTTCGCGCAGTCGCGTGAACTGCAGGATGCTGCCGAACACGGCCAGCGACCAGATCGCGCCGAACAGCCACCAGCCGCGCGTACCGCCGAGCGCGATCAGCGCGAAAGGCGTATAGGTACCCGCGATCAGCAGATAGATCGCGATGTGATCCAACCTCGCGAGCAGTCGCGGCGCGATGTGCACCGGCAGCGCGTGGTAGATCGTGGACACCGTGTACAGCAGCACCAGCGCAGCGCCGAACACAGCGCTGGCGGTCACGTCGAGCGCGCCGCCGTTCACCGCGGCGAAGGCGACCAGCGTCGTCAGGCCGACGATGCTGAGCAGGATGCCGACGCTCTGCACCACTCCGTTCGCCACTTCTTCGGCAAAGGTGTAGCCGGCGGATGAAAGCCAGCCTTCGCGCGCGGTATTCATCCGCTCAATCCGCACTGATCGTGAACTTGCCGAAATCCACGCCCAGATTCCATCCGCGTCCGCTGCCGGAAAGCGCCAGCGAAACGTTGCCCTTGGTCATCACCGTGCCGCGCGAAGACCGCACCGCGCCCGCATGCGCCTCGGCATTGACGTACGTGCCGAGCACCTCGCGGATGTCGTAGATGCCGGAGAACTTGCCGATGCCGCTGATTTCGGATTTTCCGAAGGTCAGGCCGCCGCCCTTGCTGGAGAGATGCACGCGCATGGTTTGCCCATTGCTGCAATGGATCGAGCCGGAACCGGACGAGGTCTTGTAGAACGCCGACCAGCCCGCGAGCGAGAACGTCATCCGGCAGGTGATCTCGTGCGCGGCGCGCGCGGCAGGCACGATGCAGAAAGCGCCGGCGATGGCGGCACTCAAAGTGGTGACGGCAAGCAGTTTGCGCATGGCGGTTCCGCTCCATTCAAACCCGTCCGGGCAGCGGGATTATCATGCGCCAATCGCGACAAGGATGCATTCGTCATGCAATTGCCCGGCACGATCTGGACGATCGGCCATTCCACGCGCAGTCTGGAGGAATTTCTCGAACTGCTGATGGAGAACCGCATCGAGGCGCTGGCGGATGTGCGGCGTTATCCGGGTTCGCGCAAATTTCCGCACTTCAATGCCGAGGCGCTGGCGCAGTCGTTGCGCGCGGCCGGCATCGAATACGAGCCGTTTCTGGAACTGGGCGGCCGCCGCAAGCCGCGGGCCGATTCGCCGCACACGGTCTGGCGCAACGCGGCGTTCCGCGCCTATGCCGATTACATGGATACGGTTGAATTTCACGTCGGCATCGAGCGGCTATCCATGCTGGCTCACAGAAAACCCACCGCAATCATGTGTTCGGAAGCGGTGTGGTGGCGTTGCCACCGCCGCATGATTTCCGACTGGTTCAAGGCGCACGGCGTGCGAGTGCTGCACATCATGGGACCAGGCAACGTGACTGAGCATCCTTGGACAAAGACAGCGCGGCGAGACAACGGCGAGTTGGATTACGACGTGAAGGCGTGACGCGTTTGTAGTGTTGCCCTTCCCGCGCAAACGGGAATCCAGTGTCTTTGCTTTCAATGCGTTGAAGTCGCTGGATTCCCGCTTTCGCGGGGGATGACGATTCTGAAAATTCAGAGCACGCCAAATTCGGTGCACGCCCGAATTCGGCTTCGCAAATCAGGCACCTGAAACAAGAGCACGCTTGCTGCGTGCGGCACATCCGCGTGCCTCGTGAAAACTCTGACACATCAGAGTCCTCCTAGTGCCGCACGACCACCGTCGCCGGCCGGCGTGCGAGATGTACGATCAGCCAGATGAAGCCGCCCAGCAACAGCGCGGGCAGCAGCAGTGGCAGCATCACCAGCGCCAGGATCGGCACCACCACCACCGCGGCGATGCCTGCGCCGAGCACCGAGAACATCCCGCCCAGCATCGCGCCGAAGAAACCGAAGATCGCGCCGAACAGCCCGAAGGTCAGCTTGAACAAACCGCCGATCACCGCGGCGATCAGCCAGAACACGCCGATCATGACTGCCAAACCCAACAATCCGAGTTCGATCATCTTTCCTCTCCGTCAACGGTCGCTTTGATGCGTCAAGGCGGCAAAACGTTGCATGACAAGCTTACGCAAGCAGCCATTCCTTGGCGCATTCGCAGATCGAGGTCCATGCCTCACCCGAATCTCGCGCGCGGTCTGCGATCTGGCGGAGACTGCGAACGCGCTCGCTTCGATCATTGTGCTCTTTTTGACAGCGCATGGAAGCATGACTACAGAGACATGCCGGCGCATGACTTCCGACGCATCCACTATTGTGAACTTATCACTATAATTCTCTCCTGTCTATGCTGCACTGAATGCATGCGCCAGTGAGCGAAACCGAAGCCCATCTGAAGAAATTCGAGAAGGAACTGGCCGCGGGCACCGTATCGCTGGTGCTGCTGGCCGTGCTGGCGGCCGCTCGGGAGCCGCTGTACGGCTACCAGATCGCCAAGACTCTGGAAGCGAACGCCGGCGGCGTGCTGGCCGGCAAGCTGAGCGCGCTTTATCCGGTGCTGCGCAATCTTTCTGCGGCAGGTTTGCTGGAGACGCACGTGGAACCCTCGATGGCCGGGCCGCCGCGGCGCTATTACCGCATCACGCCGCTGGGCCGGCGCGTGCTGCGCGAGTGGATCGGCGCATGGAACGAAACGCGCCGCTTCGTCGATGCGACTTTGAAATTCTGACAGAGGAATCGGGCATGAACACCAACGCGGCACCTCTCAGCATCGACGAATACCTCGCGCAGTTGCGCGCGGCGCTATCCGGCGCGGATCCGGCGATGATCCAGGATGCGCTCTACGACGCCGAGGAACACCTGCGCTCGGAGCTGGCAGAGAACCCGCAGTTGAGCGAAGCCGAATTGTTGGAGAAGATCGTCAACAGCTACGGCGCGCCGGAAGAGGTCGCTGAAATCTACCGCAATCAGGAAGTCACGGTGACGCGCGCGCTCCGTCCGCCGCCGCCGCCGCCGCGCAGCAATCCGGTCGCGCGCTTCTTCGGCGTGGCCGGCGACCCGCACGCCTACGCGTCGATGTTCTATCTGCTGCTCTCGCTTGCCACTGGCATCTTCTATTTCACCTGGGCCGTTACCGGCATCGCGCTGTCGATGGCATTCGCGCTGACTCTGGTCGGCATTCCATTTCTGATCCTGTTCTTCGGCTCGGTGCGCATGCTGGGTCTGCTGGAAGGCCGCATCGTGGAAGGCATGCTGGGCGTGCGCATGCCGCGGCGGCCGCCGTATGCCGATCGCGACAAACCCCTCGGCCAGCGCATCATCGCGATGTTCACCGATCCGCGTTCGTGGTCCAGCCTGTTCTACATGCTGACCATGCTGCCGCTGGGCGTAATCTATTTCGTGCTGCTGATCGTCAGCACGGTCGTTCCGGTGGCGTTGATGGCGGCGCCGTTCGCGCAGTTGTTCTGGCATCTGCCGATGGCGCAGGTCAGGGACATCGACTACTACGCGCCGGCGTGGCTGTTGCCGATCGAATTCGTGCTCGGCTTCTTCGGCCTGTTCCTGATGCTGCACGTCGCGCGCGGCATCGGCCGCATGCACGGCGCGATCGCCAAGCACCTGCTGGTGAAGATCGCCGCGGCTTGAACGATGGTTTCACCGCGCCGTCGCTAGCATGGCCGCATGGCGCAACCCGATTTGCTCGGCTCCGACTCCGGCCTGCTGCTCGACGATGAAACCGGCCGCATCCGTTACATACCGGATGCGGTGCCGGGCGAACGCGCGCAGACGTGGTTCGCGCAATTGCGTGATGGCATCGACTGGCATGCACAGCGGCGCGGGATGTACGGCCGCGAAGTCGACGTGCCGCGGCTCACGCATCACTATCGTCTTGACGATCCGGAACTGCCCGATGCCTTGCGCGAAACGGCGGATGCGGTGCGCTCGCTCACGCGCATCGACTTCAACAGCATCGGCTTGAACTTCTACCGCGACGGCCGCGACAGCGTGGCGCCGCACAACGATCGCCTGGAGGATTTGCAGCGCAGTTTTCCGATCGCGCTGCTGTCGCTGGGTGCGACGCGGCGCATGGAAATCCGTTCCAAGCATCCGCCGCGTCGCGCGCTGCACCTCGATCTGGAAGCGGGCAGTCTGTTGCTGATGAGCTGGCGTACGCAGCTCAACTACGATCACGGCATCCCGAAAACACGCGCAAAGGTCGGCCCGCGGATCAGCGTGGCTTTTCGGCGCCGGCCGCAAGATAAAGCCGGTTTTTCACCGCAGCGCGTAGCGCAGCGGATCAACGCAAACGCGTGAACAGCGCGGCGATGTAGGCGATGAACAACAGCGCCGACAGTGGTGCGATCAGCTTGTGCAGCCACTCGCGCCTCGTGAGCGCACCAAGCCCCAGCAATACCATGAAAATCACCTGCGTGATGAAGTCGATTGGCGGCGAAGGCACATGCCCATTCAAAACCAGCTCCTTGCCGATGCTCATCAACAAGGTGATCACGCCCATCGCGAAGAGCCAATGATGATTCGCGTAGTAATATGCGCGTAGATCGATCGGCTCGTCGCCGCGCACGTCGGGCAATACCAGCGCCGCTGCGAGATAGGTCGCGATCGTTTGCGCCAGTATCATCGAGAACCCGGTGAACGTCCAATGTTGGTAAGTTCGCCACGAGAAGAGTGCCCACCATTCCTGCACGCAGATCAGCAGCAGCAGGATCGCCCACAGCAACGACGGCCAGTAGAGCCGCAGCCGCGTACGTGCCTGCATCAAATCACGGAAGCCCTGCAGGATCTGCGTGATTGCCAGTCCCAGGATGATCGAGATCAGGACCGAGAGATAGTTGAAGGCGTCCATGAACGCGTCCGCACGAGAGCCGGCGCGCAGGATACGCGATCAGTGATGGTGGCGGTCACCGGCGCGGGCGGATAATCGAGCACTCTTCGGATGAGAACGTGCCACCGTGACCCTGCGCCGCATCGACCTCAGCCACACCGTCGAGGACGGCCTGATCACCTACAAGGGCCTGCCGGCACCGATCGTGTGCGATCACTTGAGCCGCGAGCAGTCGCGCGCGCTGTATGCCGAGGGCACCGAGTTCCACATCGGCCGGATCACGATGGTCGCCAACACCGGTACCTACATCGACAGCCCGTATCACCGCTACGCCGACGGCAAGGACGTTTCGGAATTCGATCTGGACGAGGTCGCCGAACTCGATGGCGTTGTTGTGCGTGTCGCCGGAGCGAACGATCGCGCGATCGATCCAAGTGCGTTCTGGGGCGTGGACGTGCGCGGGAAAGCCGTGCTCGTGCACACCGGCTGGGACCGGCACTGGCACACCGATAGATACTTCGAAGGCCATCCGTTCCTTACTGAGGACGCGGCCATTTTTCTGCGCGACCACGGCGCGCGCCTGATCGGCATCGATTCGCTGAACATCGACGACACTGCCGACCTGCGCCGGCCCGTGCATTCCATTCTGCTGCGCGCCGGCATCCCGATCGTGGAACACCTCTGCGGCCTGGAACGGTTGCCGAATGCCGCTTTCCGCTTCTCCGCCGTGCCGGTGAAGGTCAAAGGGATGGGGACGTTTCCGGTGAGGGCGTATGCGACGATTGTGGAAACGATAGGTTGACGCCGGTTAGAAATCGAAAAGCCCAGTTTGCTGGTCGTCCGAGTCTTTGGGTTTTGGAGCTGCCGAGTCAGTAGGACGGTTTTGAATCTCAGCCGTTGCTAGATGAAATCCCTCCGCAAAGATGGAAAGCATCTCCATTTTCCTTCTATCGGAAACTCTTGGGATATCTCTTGCGTTTATTATCTTGAGAGTTCGCTCACTTTTAGCGTCTGGAGCACTAAAATCCAGAATCTCAAATTCGGCTTCTTCTAAGTCCGCATCTTGAAGCAACACTTCTTCCACTACTGTCACGAACAAAGAAAGCGCCTCTCCCTTAAGTGGGTTGCTCCGCCAGAAACTAAACCAAGGGAAAAATATTTTACCACCTGACCCATAGATGAGCGGCGGCTGGAACGGAATCGTCAAGTTGCGTCCCACAGGGTAATATCTCGGCGCCACGCTTTGAACAAAACTTGCAGAAACGCCATCAAAGTATTCTCGTACTAGTGGCAAAAGTCCCAAAAAATTTCTTCGGATATCTTCACGCTTTATCCGATTCATACCGGCCACCACTAACTCATATGGTACGGACAAAACTAGCAAGTCGCGCACCGCGTCATAGACCACAGCGTAGCTGAAAGTTGGCCCGTGGTTGACCAAATTAATTAGCGAGCGTCTGATCGCTTGGGGCTCAGCGCGCCAAAGACGAGCCAAGTGCTGCAGGGAAGGAACCTTTAGAGTCGACATTACAGCACTCCATTACTGCTGAGAAAATGGCAGCGGTGTAGTGGAATAGTACTTCTTAATTGCATTGTTCTCTATTCTCATTCCAGGATTAACTTTACCTTGATGGTTCCATACTTGCTCCCATGGACTTCCCGGCGCATGACTGAGGCGAACTAGATCACCGGCATTCATTTGACTGTAGAAGTCCACCACCCTCTCAAGAAGTTTTTCAGTTTCCTCATCGAATCTGTAATCTACTACCTGAGCGGTACCTGTATCTGGATTTAACCGCTTTGCACGCGTCGTAATTGGCTTACCCTCGAAATCCTTAAATTCACGATACAGATACTGAAGAACTGGACCAAACTGCCATGCTTCAAAGTTATGTTTAATCAGCGGTCTTTCTAAACTGATCAAAGACCACACATGGCAAAAATAGATGATTTTTTGGAGCGACAGATTTGTAATCGACCTGTTTCTGGAGGTACAAAAATCCAGAATAAAATTCGCTACCGCTCGACCATCCATAGGCATAGTGGTCACCCGCACTTGCTGTATCCGCAATTCAGGCAGGTCTGGCACCCATCCAGCAGTACCATCGCTGCGGTGTTGCACTTGCCGCAGAGTTGGGCGCCGGGCGGGAAGCTGCCGGAGCTTTCGGATTGCGCTTCGACTTCGCCCGGCTGCGCCGGGCTACGCTCAACGCGAGCGGAACCTGATTCCACCATCGCGCCGCCCATTTCGCCGGCCGTGCTTATTTCAGAGTTTTTTTTTGACGCAGCGGCTTCGTAGGCGGCGCGCTTCTCGGCGATCAGCTTGCGCTGGGAGTCGGACAGTTCCGGGTCGTGCAGCAGGCCGATCATCTTTAGGTGCGTCTCTACGATGTTGCCGAGTTCCGCCACGATCGAGGGCATGTACACGCCGCCGGCCTTGAAATATCCGCCGCGCGGATCGAACACGGCCTTCAGCTCCTCCACCAGGAAGGTGACGTCGCCGCCCTTGCGGAACACCGCGGACATGATGCGGGTAAGCGCCACGATCCACTGGAAGTGGTCCATGTTCTTCGAGTTGATGAAGATCTCGAAGGGCCGGCGCAGTTCGTATTCGGTGCCGGCGTTGAGCACGATGTCGTTGATGGTGACGTACAACGCGTGCTCGAACAGCGGCGACTTGATCTTGTAGGTGGCGCCGATCAGGGTGTCGGGGCGCTCCACCTTCTCGTGCATCTGGATCACTTCGGCCACGACCGGCTTAGGCGCCTCGGGTTTCGCTTCCGGCGCGGGAACGGATTGGTCGGGTTTCACGACTTGGTAGCCCGTGATCTTCTTGTCGATTTTCGTGGTCATGTTTGCTTGATGACTCTACTTTTTCCAAAACCTTGAACGGAGCAGGCTGATTAGTGAAGGTTCGGTCATGGAGCTCTTGGCCATGGATGGCGGCTTTGGTCGCTTTCTCAAGCAGGGATGCGCATGAATCCGAAAAATCACGCCGGCGTCTCGATGCGGACGCCGGCGTCAACGTGCTGCGTTCTTACTTGCGGCCCTTGCGCGCGGCCTTCTTCGCGCCCTTGCGCGCACCGCCCTTCTTCGCGGCTTTCTTCGCGCCTTTCTTTGCGCCTTTGCGCGCGCCTTTCTTCGCCGCTTTCTTCGCGGCTTTCTTGGCACCCTTGCGCGCGCCGCCCTTCTTCGCGGCCTTCTTGGCGGATTTCTTCGCGGCCTTTTTCGGTGCCGCCTTTTTGGCCGCCTTTTTCGCAGGAGATTTCTTGACAGGGGCCTTCTTGGCCGGTGCAGCGGGTTCCGCCGCCGGTGCCGGCGCCATCGGATCGCTGCTGCCCCACGGGAACGTCGTTTCGTTGCTCATCGGTGGTACCCCTCAATTGACAGTGGACTTTCGCTTCTACGGTGCGACCGGACGCGTCGCGTTCGACGACCGAATCGGAATTCGCTCGATCCTCCTCGACGCACCCTCGCATCTCGGAGCGATCAGAACTTGCCGTAGTACCCTTCCTTCAACGCATCGAACAAATTGGCGGCGGTGTGTTTTTCGCCGTCGTACTCGACTTCCTCATTTCCTTTCAGTGTCACAACAGTACCGTCCTCCAGTTCGAAACGGTAGAGGGTGTTTTCCAAATCGGTTTCTTTCACCAGCACGCCCTGGAACGCGGCCGGGTTGAAGCGGAAGGTGGTGCAGCCCTTGAGGCCCGCCTTGTAGGCGTGGAAGTAGATGTCTTTGAAATCTTCGAAGGGATAATCGGTGGGGACGTTGGCGGTCTTGGAGATGGACGAATCCGTCCATTTCTGCGCCGCGGCCTGAATGTCCACGTGCTGCACCGGCGTGATGTCGTCGGCTGCCACGAAGTAATCCGGCAGGCGCTTTTTTGGATCGTCCGAACCCGGCGTGGCGTCGGCGTTGATCAACGCGCGGTAGGCCAGAAGCTCGAAGCTCATCACCTCGACCTTCTCTTTCGTCTTGCGCCCTTCGCGGATGACGTTGCGCGAATAGGTGTGCGCGAAGGAGGGCTCGATGCCGTTGCTGGCGTTGTTGGCGAGGCTGAGCGAAATCGTGCCGGTAGGCGCGATCGAAGTGTGATGGGTGAAGCGCGCGCCTACTTGCGCGAGTTGCTCGACGAGGTCGGGACGCACTTGTCCGATGCGCTGCATGTAACGTGAATACCTGGCGTGCAACACGCGACCGGGGATCTGGTCGCCGGCCTTGTAGCCGTCCTTCGCCATCTCGGGACGCTTGCGCAGCATGTCGCCCGTGACTTCAAAAGTTTCGCCAAGGATCGGAGCCGGGCCTTTTTCCTGCGCCAGTTGCAGCGCCACTTCCCAGCCGGCCAGCGCCATTTCGCGCGCGACGTCTTCCGTGAAGGCCACGGATTCTTTAGATCCGTAGCGCAGCTTCAACATCGCCAGCGTCGAACCCAACCCGAGGAAACCCATGCCGTGACGGCGCTTGCGCAGGATCTCCTCCCGCTGCTGCGGCAGCGGCAGACCGTTGATCTCGACCACGTTGTCCAGCATGCGCGTGAACACGCGCACCACTTCGCGATATTCGTCCCAGTCGAAGCGCGCCTTGGGGCCGAAGGGATCGCGCACGAAGGTGGTGAGGTTCACCGAGCCCAGAAGGCACGAGCCGTAAGGTGGCAACGGCTGTTCGCCGCAGGGATTGGTGGCGCGGATGTTCTCGCACCACCAGTTGTTGTTCATCTCGTTGACGCGATCGATCAGGATGAACCCGGGCTCGGCGTAGTCGTAGGTCGAGACCATGATCATGTCCCACAGGTGCCGGGCCTTCAGATGCCCGTACACCTTGCAAGCCACCAGACCGTCGTCGCGCACGATGTAGTTCTGGTGCGCCGGCCATTCGCGCCAGACCACCTTCGATGCGTCGCTGAAATCGAATTCTTCCTTTTCCTTGACGTGGATCGGGAATACCAGCGGCCAATCCGCGTCGCGCTCGACCGCCTGCATGAAGTCGTCGGTGATCAACAAAGAAAGATTGAACTGGCGCAGCCGCCCGTCTTCGCGCTTGGCGCGGATGAACTCGCGCACGTCCGGGTGCGCAACGTCGAAGGTGCCCATCTGCGCGCCGCGGCGTCCGCCGGCGGACGACACGGTGAAACACATCTTGTCGTAGATGTCCATGAAGGAAAGCGGCCCGCTCGTGTACGCGCCCGCGCCGGAAACGTAGGCGCCGCGTGGACGCAGCGTCGAGAATTCATAGCCGATGCCGCATCCGGCTTTCAGCGTGAGGCCGGCTTCGTGGACTTTTTCCAGAATGTCGTCCATCGAGTCGGTGATGGTGCCCGATACCGTGCAGTTGATCGTGGACGTCTTGGGCTTGTGCTCACGCGCGCCCGCGTTGGAAGTGATGCGGCCGGCGGGAATCGCGCCGCGGCGCAGCGCCCACAGGAAACGCTCGTACCAGTGCTCGCGCAGTTGCGGCGTGGCTTCGACTTCGGACAACGCGCGCGCGACACGCTGGTAGGTATCGTCGACGGTCTGATCCACCGGCTGGCCCTGCTTGGTCTTCAGCCGGTACTTCTTGTCCCAGATGTCGAACGACGCCGGCTGCAGCGGAATAGCCGTCGTTGCCGCTGCCAGGTTCTCCGCGCGGAGCGTGCCCATTCTTGTTCTCTCCCCTTGTTCTTGCGTATCGTTTTCCAAGCCGTGCTTCACAATGATCCTGCGGGGCGGGCCCTATCCTTGGGTTGTCCGACGCGCGCGAAACACAAGATGTTGTGATTGCGGCCGGGAGTCAACCCTACGCTCGAACGCGTGCCGTGTAAAGCTGCCAGCCAGAAATGGCGAGTCTGCGCGGTGTACAAGAGCGAGTCGGCCGGGTGGTCGATGCGTCGCTGCCAACTTTTCAGCCACGTCGCGGTCGGTACTGCTGTTTTGAGAAGTGCAGCCAAAGCTGCCGTCAATGGCCAGGAGCTCCGTGGCTGCTTTTTGATCTTCGCGATCAAGAACGATCGCAAAAACCAATGAGGGCAGGCATGTCGAAATTCTTCAACCGTTTTCTGATGGGCGCTCTGCTGGCGGCCGCAGGGGTATCGCCGATGCTGGCCGGCTACGGCCACGCCGGCACGCTGCCGGCGGCGGTCGGCGGCCAACCTTTGCCTTCACTGGCGCCGATGCTGGCCAAGGTGTCACCGGCGGTAGTGAACATCTCTTCCACCACGCACCGCAAGATCCGCGACCCGTTCTTCGACGATCCGATCATGCGCCAGTTCTTCGGACTGCCGATGGCGCCGCCGCGCGAGGCGGTCGAGCAATCGCTCGGGTCGGGCGTAATCGTGGACGCGCAGCACGGTTACATCCTCACCAACAACCACGTCGTCGCGGGCGCCGACGACATCAAGGTCACGCTGACCGACGGACGCAACTTCAAGGCGAAGCTGGTCGGCAACGATCCCGCCACCGATGTTGCGGTGATCCAGATTCCAGCGCAGAACCTCACGGCGCTGACGGTCGCTGATTCGAAGAAACTGCGCGTGGGCGATTTCGTGGTGGCGATCGGCGATCCGTTCGGACTCGGCCAATCGGCCACCTCCGGCATCATTTCCGGATTGCAGCGGCAGGATTTGCGCAGCAACGGCTATCAGAACTACATCCAGACCGACGCCTCGATCAATCCCGGCAACTCCGGCGGCGCGCTGGTGAATTTGAACGGCGAACTGGTCGGCATCAATTCAATGATCTATTCGCCTTCGGGTGCGAGTGCAGGCTTGGGTTTCGCGATTCCGTCCGATCTCGCCGTCTCGGTGATGCAGCAGCTGATCAAGACCGGACATGTGACGCGCGGCAGCCTCGGTGTGGACACACAGGACCTTACGCCGCGCATTGCCGCCGCGCTCGGCATCAAGAACGACAAGGGCGCGCTGATCACTGAGGTGGCGCCCGATTCGCCGGCCGCGCGCGCGGGACTACGCCCCGGTGATCTGGTGATCGCGGCGGACGGCAAGACTATCGACAACTCGCAGGATCTGCGCAATGCGCAAGGGTTGAAGCCGCTCGGCAGCACACTGACGCTGGACGTGTTGCGCGATGGCAAACCGCTGCGGGTGAGCGCGACGCTCGCGGCGAACGCCAATACGTTGACGGGCGACATGCTCGATCCGCGCCTGTCGGGCGCATCGTTCGTGGAGTTGCCCAATGACGTGCGTGCGCAAGGCATCAACGGGGTGGGCGTCAGCGACGTGCAGGATGGTAGTCGCGCCGCGGGCCAGGGCCTCGCCGCCGGCGACATCATCATCGGCGTCAACAACCGCGCCACGCCCAACATCGCTGCGCTGCGCAGGGCGTTGGCCGCGCATCCGCGCCGGCTGGTGCTGAACGTCGCGCGCGGCGGCGAACTGGGGCAGGTGGTGATCGAATGAAGCGGGCTGGTCGTTCCGAAGGCTTCACCTCTTGCGGCGAACGCGCTTCGTTCCCGCGAAATGCGCAGGCGCAAGAGCAAAGCGATCGGAATGACGGCATCTGCTTCGATCCGAATCTCCTATCTCCGCATTCACACACATGCCCGCGTCCTTCGCTCATAATCGCGCAGCGCCACGAGGTCGCGTCACTGCCACGGAATCCATCCTCATGTTCTCGCGTTTTGTCTTCATCGTTTACCTGTCGCTCTGCTGCGCCGGCGTTGCTCTGAACGCTGCCGCAGCCACCAAACATTCCACGCATCACACCAGTTCTTCGCACACGCACAAGAAACCCTCCGGCCCGGCGTTGCTGATCCGCGGCGACATCGTCACCTCGCAGGGCCTGGTGGACGCGATCGCGCAAGCCTACGAGGACGCCGGCAAGGGCCGCGTCGACGTGCAGCCCTTCAACACGATTTCCGGCATCGACGCCGCCCTGAACGGCAGCGCCGACATCGCGGCCAGCGCGCGGGGCGGCTTCGCCGGACGCGCGCAGGAAGCGGGGCTCACCTTCACGCCGGTCGCGTGGGATGCGCTGGTGATAATCACCTCGCCCGACAATCCGGTGAGCAACATCACGCTGAAGCAGTTGCACGACATTTACTACGGCGACATCACCAACTGGAGCCAGCTCGGCGGCAAGGACGAGCCAATCAATCTCTACACCGTCGCAAGCCCGCTGGACGGTGCCGAATACAGCCTGCGCCGCTTGCTGTACGGCAGCGGCGATGCGCGTGTGGCCGCGCCGCGCTGGTACATCAACGTCAACGCGCTGGAACAGGCCGTGGCGCTGGATCCCAAATCGCTCGGGCTCTCCACGCTATCGCGCGTGCACGACAACAAGCAGGTGAAGATCATCCCGATCGAAGGCGTAACGCCCACGCCCGCCACCGTCGCCGATGGCAGCTATCCGCTCTACACTGCGATCTATCTCGCTTCCAGTCCGAGCAGCCCGCACGCGGCCGAGATCGCGAAGTTCATGGACTTTCTCAACACCGACGAGGCGAAGAAGATCGCGCGCGCACACGATCTCGTGCCTTACAGCGAAGCGCCGGCGCTGACCGCACAAGCGGCCGACGCCCAAGTCGCGGCGGTGAACGCGAAAATGGTGAGCGAAGGCCTGATCCCCACGACGGCCGTGGCGACAGCCACGCCGATCAGCGCGCCTGGTGCGACCTATTCGCACAATGCTTCGATTGCGCCCACCTCCGACCGTACGGCGCAGGCACATGCACAATTGGTGCAGGCACGCGCGCAATCGCAGACGGCCGCCGATGCGCAACCCGCAAGCGGCCCGCAGCCGACCACTGCCGCCGCGAGCTCCGGCACGCCGGTCGCCGGCAAGCCGACCGGCGACGTGCTGGCGGCCGCGCCCGCCAGCGCATCCACCGCAGCCGTGGTTGCGGCCGCCGATCAGGCCGCGACGAAAACGCCGGCCAATCTGTCGTTGAAGAAAGCCGAAACCGCTGCGCCTTCCAATCCGGTGTTGATCTCTGCCAATGGCGCGGTCACGCCGGTGACGCCGCCTCCGGCCGCCGTGAACGCCGGCGGTGATTACACCGTGGCCAAGGGCGACACGCTCTCCTCGATTGCGCGCAAGAACTCGGTGAGCGTCACCGACCTGCGCAAGTGGAACGGATTGAAGAGCGACACCCTGCGCGTGGGTCAGGTGCTGAAGTTGTCCGGTTCGCAATGATGCGCCGCGTCGTCCGCAGCGGCTTGCCCACGTGAGGCGCGCGCTCGGCGAAGCGACGCGCGCGCGCCGCGGCGTGCCGCTGGAGCCGCTGGATCGCGCATATTGGCGCACGCGCGCGAAAAAACTTTCCGCACGCGAGTCCCGATGGGCGCAGGCATGCGGGTTCGATGCGAGTCCGGGCCAGCTGTGCCTGATTCCGGACGCGCGCGGAGAACTCTCGCGCGTGCTGGCCGGCGTTGATCTGTCTTCACCGCCGTTCGCGCTGGGCGCGCTGCCGTCGCTGCTGCCGGGCGGCGATTACATTCTCGACAACGATCTGGTTTCTCCGAACAACGCCGCGCTCGGCTGGGCGCTGGGCGCGTACCGCTACACGCGCTACGTCGCGGCGCCGAGAGAGCCGCCGCGCCTGCTGCTGGCGCGCGCGGCATTGAACGAGATCTCGCCGCTGCTGGATGCGATCGTGCAGGTGCGCGATCTGATCAATACCCCGAGCGAAGATTTGAATCCGGCGCAGTTGTGCGAAGCGGTGCGCCAGACCGCGCGCGCACTTCGCGCCGAATGCAAGGTGTTCGAAGGCGAAACGCTGAAGCGGGAATTCCCGGCCGTGCACGCGGTCGGTCGCGCCAGCGCGCACGCGCCGCGTGTGGTGGTGTTGCGTTGGGGAAAACCCTCCGATCCATTGCTCGCGCTGATCGGGAAAGGCGTGACGTTCGATTCGGGCGGCCTCGACATCAAACCCGCCGATGGCATGCGCTGGATGAAGAAGGACATGGGTGGCGCCGCACACGCGCTGGCGCTGGCTCGACTGGTGATGACGGCGAAGCTGCCCGTGCGCCTGTTGCTGGTGATTCCCGCGGTGGACAATGCGATCTCGGGCGACACGCTGAAACCGGGCGAAGTGATCCGCACGCGCGCTGGAGTCACCGTGGAAGTGGACAACACCGACGCCGAAGGCCGCCTGATCCTGTGCGACGCGTTGGCCGCGTGCGTCGCGGAGAAACCCGATCTGCTGATCGATTTCGCCACGCTGACGGGCGCCGCACGCGTGGCTTTGGGTCCTGAGCTGCCGGCGCTGTTCGCCAACGACGATGGGTGCGCGGAGGCGTTGCTGGCCGCTTCACGCACGCAACACGATCCGTTGTGGCGTCTGCCGCTGTGGCATCCCTATCGCACGATGCTGGTCTCGCACGTGGCCGACCTCGTCAACGCCGGCCCGTCGCGCCACGCCGGCGCGATCACTGCGGCCTTGTATCTGGAACGCTTCGTGCCCGCAGCGATCCCGTGGCTGCACATCGACGTGTACGCCTGGAACGACAGCGACCGCCCCGGCCATCCGCGCGGCGGCGAAGCGCAAGGCCTGCGCGCGTGCTTCGAGTTTCTGAGGCAGCGGTACAAGCATTGACGGTTGCGAGCACGCTCGCCCTTACATGCTGCTTCAGGAGCCGGCGCATCGCGTCGTCTTTTTCTTCGTGCAGGCGATCGTCTTATTCCGAATCCGTCACGCCGTTCAACACGCCACGATACGGCAATACTTCCGCCGCAAGTTTGTTGTTGCCGCGAATCAGGTCGACTTCGTCGGCGAGGATGTGCGCGGTTTCGTCCAGCTCGGTGTCCTTGGCGTTCTTGGCGGCCTTCTCCTCGGCCAGATCCGATTGCAGGCTGCGCTCACCTGGCTGCAAGCCGTCATCCGGCCGGAGGTTCAGCGCGGAGGTGTCGCCGAGCGCCTTGCGGCGCGCCTTGAATTGCGCGTCCTGCGCGTCGAGCTGTTTGCGTTGCGCATCGCGCACGGCGTAGTCGAGCGATACGACTTTCTGGTCATGCAACTTTTTCGCCGCGGCGAGTTCGTCCAGCAGGAGTTGCCACGCCGGATCTTTGGCCGTGCGCGTGTCGTGCATCTGCGTCAGTTGCGCGATCAGCGGCTTCAGGTTGGCCACCGGCGAGTATTGCGCCGGATCGATGTGCGTCCACGGCAGCGCGTTGTCGTACGATGATTCGCCGAAATCGGCGAAATCCACGCTATGCGGATACTGGATGTCCGGCGTCACGCCGCGCAACTGCGTGGAACCACCGTTGATGCGGAAGAATTCCGCGATCGTCATCTTCAGTTCGCCGAACGTCGGCTTCTCGTTCTGCGCGAGCTGATCCAGATCGGTGAGATTCTGCACCGTGCCCTTGCCGAAGGTCTGTTCGCCGACCACGATGCCGCGGCCGTAATCCTGGATCGCCGCGGCGAAGATTTCAGTCGCCGACGCCGAGCCGCGATTGACCAGCACCGCCAGCGGCCCGCTCCAGGCCATGCCCTTGTCGGTGTCCTTTTCCTCCTCGACGCGGCCGCGCGCGTCGCGCACCTGCACCACCGGGCCGGTGTCGATGAACAAGCCGGTGAGTTCGGTGGCTTCGGCCAGCGAGCCACCGCCGTTGTCGCGCACGTCCATCACCACGCCGTCGACTTTCTGCAGCTTCAGTTCGCCGAGAAGTTTCGCGACATCGCGCGTGGCGCTCTTGTAATCGGGATCGCCGCGCCGGCGCGCGTCGAAGTCCTCGTAGAACGTCGGCAACGTGATCACGCCGATCTTGTGCGCGACACCGCCGCTCTGCACGGTGATGATCGATTTCTTTGCGGCTTGTTCGGCGATCGTAACCTTCTTGCGCACCAGCGTCACCAGCACGTGCTTGGCGTCCTCGCCGCCTTCCGCAGGCAGCACCTCGATCCGCACGGTGGTGCCCGCCTTGCCGCGGATCTTGTCGACCACGTCGTCGATGCGCCAGCCGACCACGTCGGTGAGTGCGCCGCACGCGCCCTGCCCCACGGCCACGATCTTGTCGCCGACGCTGAGCTTGCCGGAGCTGGCGGCCGGCCCACCCGGCACCATTTCGCGGATCAGCGTGTAATCATCGTGCTGCTCCAGCACCGCGCCGATGCCGTCCAGCGACAGCTTCATCGCGATGTCGAAATTGGCCGACGCACGCGGGCCGAAATAATTGCTGTGCGGATCGATGGCCATCGCATACGCGTTCATGAAAGTCTGGAACACGTCCTGCGAATCGAGCTGGTGCACGCGATCGAGAAAATTCGTGTAGCGCTTGGACAACGTCTTGCGGATGTCGTCGTCCTTCTGACCCGCGAGTTTCAAACGAATCCAGTCGTTCTTGACGCGCTTGCGCCAGATGTCGTTGAGCGCGGCAGTGTCCCTGGCCCATGGCGCCTTGTCGCGGTCGGGCTGGTAGCTTTCGTCCTTGTTGAAGTCGAAACCCTTCTTCAGCAGATCGAGCGCGTACTGCGTGCGCTCACCGGCGCGCTGCTCGTAAAGATTGAAGATCGCATAGGGAATCGAAAGATCGCCATTCCAGATCGCATCGTCCAGTTTGGTGCGCGCGGCGGCGAAGTGATCGAGATCGGTCTGCGTGAAGAACAGCTTTTGGCCGTCCAGCGCGTCGAAGTAACCCTTGAATATCTTGGCCGACATCGCGTCGTCGAGCGGCTGCGCGTTGTAGTGGAAATGCGTCAGCAGCCGGGCCGCCAGCACGCCGGCCTCGGCCTGTCCCGGCGCGGGCTTCAGTACCGGCGCTTGGGTGATGACATCGGTGGGCGGCGGCGGCGCGATGGCCGCGCTGCTGGCCGCGGAAGCCGGGCAGTTGACGTCGTCGGCATGCGCGATGCCGAACGTGCATAGAGTGAGGAACAGAATCAGCGCAAAACGCTTGCTCATAAATCTCTCGGAGTTTCCTTACGCGACTTCTTCCACAAAACCGGCTTGATGCGCCTGTTGATCGGCGTGATAGGACGAACGCACCAGCGGGCCCGACGCGACATGCGTGAAACCCATCGCCATACCGGCCTCGCGCAGCTCGTCGAACTCCTGCGGCGTCCAGTAGCGCAGCACCGGATGGTGATGCGATGAGGGCTGCAGGTACTGGCCGATGGTGATCATGTCGACGTCGTGCGCACGCAGGTCGCGCAACGCGCCGAGTACCTGTTCCCTCGTTTCGCCGAGGCCCAGCATCATGCCTGACTTGGTCGGAATCTGCGGATGGCGCGCCTTGAACTCGCGCAACAGTCGCAGCGACCAGTCGTAATCCGCGCCCGGACGCACTTCGCGGTACAACTCTCGCACGGTTTCCAGATTGTGGTTGAACACGTCCGGCACGTCGTGCTCGAGCGCATCGAGCGCGCGCTCCATGCGGCCCTTGCCGCGAAAGTCGGGCGTCAGGATTTCGATCTTCAAAGCAGGACTCTCTTTTCGCGCCTCGCGGATGCAGGCGGCGAAATGCGCCGCGCCGCCGTCGCGCAGGTCATCGCGATCGACCGAAGTGATCACGACATAACGCAAGCCCATGTCGCGGATCGTGTGCGCGAGCCGCACGGGTTCCAGTGGATCGGGCGGCCTGGGCCGGCCGTGCGCGACATCGCAGAACGAGCAGCGCCGCGTGCACACTTCGCCCAGGATCATGAAGGTCGCCGTGCCCTTGGAAAAACATTCGTGAATGTTCGGACACGAGGCTTCCTCGCACACCGTCACCAGCGCATTCGCACGCAGTTTGGCCTTCAACTGCTGCACGGCATTGCCTTGCGGCAGACGCACGCGGATCCACGATGGCTTGCGCAACACCGGCGTGGCGTCGAACTGCGCGCGGTTGCGCGCGATCTTGTCTTGGCCTGCGAGTTTCTCGCCGGTGACGATGGCCGGAATGCGAGTGGATGTTGAGCTCATGCGACAACGCGGCGATCCGAAGGACCGGCCACTTTCGATTCGATCATTGGGACGAAGACAGGTTCGGCAACTTGCGGTTCGAAACCGAACTGGTTGCAGAGTTCACGCACCAGCACGTTCTCGACTTCCGCAAGCCTGGATGGGCCACCCAAGTCTACCACCTGCGTGACCTGCAATCCCGCATAACCGCAGGGATTGATGCGGCGGAACGGTTCAAGGTCCATGTCGATGTTGAAGGCCAGGCCGTGGAAAGTGCAGCCGCGCCGCACCCGCAGGCCCAGCGCTGCGACTTTGGCTCCGGCCACATACACGCCCGGTGCGCCTTCGCGGCGCTCGGCGACGATGTTCCATTCGGCGAGCGTATCGATGATCGCCTGCTCGATGCGGCACACCAGATCGCGCACGCCGATCCCCAGCCGGCGCAGGTCCAGCAGCGGATAGGCGACGATCTGGCCGGGCCCGTGATACGTGACCTGCCCGCCACGATCGACCGGGATCACCGGAATCTCGCCAGGGCTGAGCACGTGCTCGCGCTTGCCGGCCTGACCCAAGGTGAACACCGGATCGTGCTCCAACAGCCACAATTCGTCGGGCGTGTCCGCATCGCGCGCATCGGTGAAGGCACGCATGGCCTGCCAAACGGGCATGTAGGGCCGACGGCCGAGGTGACGAACGAGAAGCGGGGGATTGGGGATGGACGGCGGGGGCGACATTCGTGTCAGCGAAAGGTGATGTGAAACCGCTCGACAGTAATTGCCAGATGGCGATGATAAACGGCGTTTCAATCTTGCCGAGCGTAGCCGACTGCCACCGCTCCCCTATCTCCAACCCCGCTTTTCACAGCGTGTAGCGTATCCCTGGATCGGCGCGCAGCGCGGCGTGCGCCAAGTCGTACTTTTCGCGCGAGGGGCAGGTGAAAGCCACCGTGACCGCGACGTAGTTGCCTTCGCGCGACGGCCGCTCGCGCAAGGACGCATCAAGCACATTCAAGCCCAGTCCGCGCAGGATTTCCGGCACGCGCTCGCGCAGATTGGCGCCCGCCTCGCCCATCGCGGTGATCTCAAAGCTGCCGGGAAACTGGAAGCCCTGGCCTTCTTGCGGCGTCAGGTCGTCAAGATCGCGCATGGGTCACTGCGTATTCGGCGTACTGATGGACGTCGGCGCACCGACTGACGTGGCGCCGGTCGGCACCGCGGTGGTGGTGTTGCCGTTGCTGCCACCGTGGAACCACAACAGGATCGCATCCCACAGCCGCTTGAAGAATCCACCCTGCGGCGCGTCCTGCAACGCCACCAATGGCGCGTCCAGCACGCTTTTGCCGTCCAGCGTGATGTGCAGCATGCCGACCTGCTGCCCCTGCTTGAACGGCGCGATCAGCCGGGCGGGGATGTCGAGCGACGCCTTCAGTTCGGAATACTTGCCGCGCGGAATGGTGACGACCGCATCCTGCGTCAGGCCCAGCGGCAACGTGTCGCTCTCGCCTTTCCACAGGCGCGGCGTCGCCAGTGGCTTGCCGGCAGCGAACAAGTTATGCGTTTCGTAAAAGCGGAAGCCGTATTCCAGCAGCGCTTCGGCATCGTTCGCGCGTTCGCGGTCAGACGGCGCGCCCATCACGACGGCGATGAAGCGGGCATCGCCACGCTTGGCGGACGCCGCGAGACAGAATCCGGCTTCGTTGGTATGGCCGGTCTTGATGCCGTCCACGCTGGGATCGCGCCACAACAGCGTGTTGCGGTTGTGCTGCGTGATGCCGTTCCACTCGAACTCCTTCATCGCGGAGATCTTGTAGTCGTCCGGGAAGTCGCGGATCAGCGCGAGAGAGAGGATCGCGATGTCGCGCGCGGTGCTGTAGTGTTCCGGCGCGGGATAACCCGACGCATTGACGAAATGCGTGTTGCGCATCCCCAGTCGCTGCGCGTAGGCATTCATCAGCCCGGCGAAGGTGTCTTCGCTGCCCGCGACGTGCTCGGCCAGCGCGATCGCGGCATCGTTGCCAGACTGGATGATCATTCCGTACAGCAGATCCTTCAGCGGCACCTTTGAATTCACCGCGAGAAAACTGGTGGAACCATCGGTGCTGGCGCCGCCGGCTTTCCAAGCGTGTTCGCTGATGAACACCGGATCGTCCATGTGCACCTTGCCGGCGGCGAGTTCGGCCGACACCACGTAGTCAGTCATGATCTTGGTGAGCGAGGCCGGCTCCTCGCGCTGGTCGGGATTTTGCGCAGCAATGATCTGCCCGCTGGCGAAATCCATCAGCACCCACGCGCGCGCATCGAAGCTCGGCGGCGGCGGCATCGGCGTCTGCGGCAGCGCCGGCACCGGGATGGCCGACGGCTTGGGCGGCAGTTGCGCGGCCGATTTCGGTGGAAGTTGAGTCACCGGTTTCGGCGGCAAAGCTTGCGCGAATGCGGCGCCGCAAATGGCGACCGCGGAAGCGAGCAACAACTGACGCAGGAATTTCATTCGTGGTTCCATCAATGGACCGTTCGCATTGAGCGTAGCCAGCGAAGCGAGCGGAGTCGAAACGCCGCGTGTCATTCGACCGCAGCCCAGCTTTGCGAAGCTGGACCTGCGCTCAGGACGAACGGTGAAGGGATAGTAAAACCGCTACTGTACTGCGACCTGCGCATGAGGCAAACCCAGCGCATCGATTTTCTGGGTGACGCGATCGGCCTCGTCCACGTCGGCCAGTGGCCCGATCTGCACGCGCTTCAGATCGCGTCCGCCGACCTGCGCATCCACCACGCGGATCGCGCCGAGGTCCTGCGCGCGCAACTGATCGGCCAGCCGTTGCGCGTTGGCCGGATCGCCGAACGCCCCGACCTGCAGATACAACTTCGGCTTCCCTGCCGATTGCGCTGTGACCACTGGCGGCGGCGCAGGTTCAACGTTCTCGCGCGCGGGATCGATGCCTTGCACTTCCACCAGCCCCGTGCCTTTCGGCCAGATGCCGATGCGCACGGCCGCCGCGTAGGACAAATCGATGATGCGGTTGGGCGCGAACGGACCGCGGTCGTTGACGCGCACGATCACGCTCCTGCCGTTCTCCAGATTGGTGACACGCGCGTAGCTGGGCAACGGCAGCACCTTGCTGGCGGCGGTGAAGGCATACATGTCGTACTTCTCGAAATCGGACGTCATGTAGCCGTGAAACTTGGTGCCGTAGTACGAGGCGATGCCGCGCTCGTCGTAACCCGCCGCGGTCGGCAACACGTAATAGGTTTGTCCCAGCACGTTGTAAGGCGACTTGTTGCCGTAGCGCGACAGCGGTTCGGATTGCGGCACCGGCTCGGGGATGGAGGCGATGTCGATTCCACCGCCGTCTGGCGTGGAATCGGCCTGCTGCCGGTAGCGGCTGGATTGCGGTCGGCTGGTGTCGTCGCGATCATCCCGAAATGGCGTGCGCAACACATCGCGCGTGCGGGCGATCACGCCTTCATGATGACTGCTGCGCGAAGGCGATCCGGCACAACCGCCCAGCATCGCCGCCGCGATCAGCACAATCGTCCAGAGACATGCGCCTTTCATCGCGGCGTACTCGCGGTGTCTTCAGCCGTCATGCCCTGCGCGATCGCGTCGGCCAGTTGCGTCACCGCCATCGCGTAGCGCGGGCTCTTGTTGTAGCGCGTGATTACGTAGAAATTGTCGAAGGTAAGCCAGTACTCCGGATCGCCTTGACCGGCGTCCAATGTCAGCAGGCTGGCCGGCGCACCGGGCGCGGCCGGCATCTGCGGCGTGTAACCGGCGGCCACGAATTGTTCGACCGGCATGCTCGGCAGCTGCCCCGCGTATTCGTCCACCGCATCCGGGTCGGCGTCTGGGAACGCACGCAGCGCGACCGGCGCGCCGCTACGCCAACCGTGCTGTGCGAAATAATTGGCGATGCTGGCGAGGATGTCCGGCAAGGAATTGTTGAGATCGATGCGGCCGTCGCCGTCTTCGTCCACCGCGTAATCGCGGATGCTGGACGGCATGAACTGCCCCCAACCCTGTGCGCCGGCGTAGGAGCCCTGCAATGTGTCGATCGGCCCGGCGAGTTTGTCTGGTGGCAATTCCAGCAACGTTTTCAGTTCGCCACGGAAATAATCCGCACGCGGCGGGTAATAGAACGCCAGCGTGACCAGCGCATCCAGCACGCGGTAGCGCCCGGTGATCCGGCCGTAGTCGGTTTCCACGCCGAGGATCGCGACCAGGATCTGCGGCGGTATGCCATATTGCGCGCTCACGTGATCCAGCAGCGCGCGGTTCTCGCGGTAGAAATCGATGCCGGCATCGATGCGCGCCGGATTGAGGAAGATCGGCCGATATTCGCTCCACGGCTTGCTTTCCGCCGGGCGCGTCATCGTGTCGATGATAGTCTGCTTGTATTGCGCGCCGTCGAGCAATTGCGTGAGTTGCGCGGCGCTCTTGCCGGTGTCGGCAGCGACTTCGCGCACCAGCGCGGCCTCGCCCGGATGTGTTTCCGCGTGTGCGATGGAAACCGGCGCGACGCACGCGCAAAAAATGGAGATCAACAGCGGCCGGATCATGCCCGCGAAGCGTATCACTGAAGTTTCGCTCATCGCGCCGCCGTGTGAGGCTGATCCGGCAAGCGCGGCACACCATGTTGATCGCGTTCTTCCACCGCGAACGCGCCGGTATCGGCCGTGTCGCGCGCGGTGATGATCGCGGGCTGCGCGCGAGAGACGCGCAGCGCATTCGCATAGCAGCGCAAGGCTTCAGTGGGGTCGCCGAGCGCGGAATGCACTTCGCCGAGCGTTTCCCAGCCGTCGGAGCAACCGCTCTGCAACGCCAGCGCGCGACGCAGCGCATCGCGCGCACGTTGCGGCTGGCCGGCGCGCAGGCGCAATCGGCCAAGCGCGACCAGCAACGCGGTGTCGTTGGGATGCGCGGGCAACCAGCCTTCCGCGACGCGAAGGCGCGCGGCGGCATTCTCATCGGCGAGTTCGCCGTACACCGCCAGCAACGGCGGCGACCACTCGCGTTTCAACGCGGCTTCGATTTCGTTCAACGCATCGGTAGGCGCACCGACGCGCGCGCTGGCGCGCGTATACGCCAGCAGGATTTCCGGCGCCTGCTTCTGTGTGCGCGACAAGGCATTCCACAGGCTTTGCAGCGATTGCAGGTCTTCCGCGGCGGCGAGATTCGCCGCCAGCACGCGCGTCTCCAGCGCGGCATACCCGTGCGCGCCGAGCGCGTTGCTCTTGCGCAGCGGTTCCAGCGCGATGCGCGCGCGGCGCGGCTGATCCGCCGCCAGCGCCGACAACACCAATTCGTGCCATCCCGAAGGCGGCAGACGGCCGGCATCGGCCTCAGGCGACAGCAGCGCCAGCGCCTCTTCCGCACGGCCTTCGCGGCGCAGGATGCGCGCGCGCAACATGCGTGCGGCTTGCGGTGAGTATTGCGCGGCGCCATCGAGCAATTCGAAGGCGCGGTTCGATTCGCCGCGGCGGTGGGCCGCTTCCGCGGCAGCCAATAGCGCGGGTGCGCGCAGCGGTGCGTGCATGGCCGCGCGTTCTAATGCGCGCCCGGCCTCCGCGTTGCGGCCTTCGGCCATCGCGACCAGTCCGTCACGCAGCCGTTCGCGGCTGATGCGTCGGTGCCGCCGCGACAGCGCGCCGAATGGCCAGCGCAGCAGCCACCACGCGAATGCGGCAACCAGCCACAACGCGATCAGCACCAGCAGCGCGCCGACCGCCGTGGCCTCGATGCGCCAGCCGCGGATGCGGATCAGCACGTAACCCGGATCGGCAGCAAGCCAATTCCATGCCAGCGAGCCGATCAGCATGATCACGATCAGCAACAGCAGCCAGCGCCAGGGTTTCATGGCTTGCCTGTGGTCACGGCGGATGCAGGCGCGATCGACTGTGCCGCGTTCGCGGCACGCAATGCGCGCAGTTGCGCCAGCGCGCCGCCGAGCTGCGGCGCAGGTGTGGCGGTGCGCGCGTTCAAGATCTCTTGAAGCTGCGAACGCGCGTCGCGCACTTCCGGCGCGTCCTTATCGAAACGTGCAGCGAGCAACGCAGCGGCATGTTGCACGGCATTGCGGAACCCGGCATCGTCGAATGCCAGCAAGGCCGCCTGGGCTTGCGCTAAATCGAGAGCAAGCATCTCGCGCGCGATGCGCGCATCCGTGGCGGGCACCGAAGCGCCGCTGTCGCGCTCGATCGTCAGGATTCCGCTCAACGCCTGCCAGGCGCGCGCGAACACGCCGTTGTCGGGTCTGCGCGAGGAGCTGGCAGCTTGCGCCAGCGGCAGATCCGCTGCCTGCGCGCGCAACGCCGTGAGTTGATCCAGCGTCTGTTGCCGCGACGGCGCCGCTGCGGCGATCAAGGCCGCGCGCTCGTTGGCGATGCCGCTACGCACCTGCGCAAAGCTCGGCTCGGCAACCTGCGCCAAAGCATCGTCGGCCAATGCGTAGGCGCGCGCCGCGGCCTCGGCATCATGGAACAAGGCCCAGCGCTGCTGCCCTGCGCGCAGCAGAAATTCGGCATCGTCCAGCAGCAGGGCGTCACGTCCCCGAGACTGCTCACTGGAAATTTGGCCGATCGTCGTTTCGAGATTGCGCGTGCGCTGATCCAGTGCGTTCTGTGCGTCGTGTTCGTCACGCAGTTCGCTGTGCAGGTCGTCGATCCGGCTTTGCAAAGAGTGCTGCTGCGCCCGCACGGCGCCCCATTGGCGCTCCGCCGCGGCCACCCGCGCTTCCAGCGCAGCCGTCCGTTCGGCTTGCGTGCGCTGGATCCGGTTCCATTGCCAGACGCGCCATGCGCACGCCGCCGCCGCGATCAGGGCAAGCAAGGTCAGCAGACACGCGAATACCATCAGGGCGCTGCGTGCGCCTCGACGGGTCTGGCAAGCGGCATCATCGGTCATGGCGGCATCCTAGCCGCTGAGCGCGCCGCTGCAAACGGCCGCTTCAGCGCGCCCGTGCGCCGCGACGATCGCGGCGATCAAATCGTCATCGAGCGCAGATGCGGCGCGCAACACGCGTGCGAAACCGGCGTCCTTCGCCGCGCGCTGCAAACGCGCGCTGCTGGCGATCGCCGTGCCGGCGAGCAATTTGCGGCGTGGGGCCGGCGGCAACGCTTTCAGCAGATGCCGCAAGGCTTCGACGCTGGAAAGCGGCACGTACAGCGCGGATCGGCTGCGAAGCAGCGGCTCGAAATGCCGCCGGTCAAACCGGGCCGCCACGCGCTCATAAATATGCGCGACCGTGACGCACGCGCCGCGCGCGGCGAGTTCCTTTTGCAACAGTCCACGGCCGCCGGGCGCGCCGACGATGCCCACCGTCAAGCCGCGCACCTGTTGCAATTCCGGCAAGGCCAGCATGCCTTCACTATCGGCGCGAACCGGAATCTGAGTGTCATTCAAGCCTCTGCGCTTGAGCGCCGCGGCCGTGCCCGCGCCCGGCGCGAACACCCGGCCCCGCGTGCGTAATGGCGACAGCTTCGCCGCAAAGCGCACCGCCGCCGGACTGGTGAAGATCACGAAATCGCAATGCAACGCTTCGTGCAGGACCGTGCGCGTCGTCTGTGGATTTTCACTCGCGCGTAGGCGAGAACCTGGCAACGCGAACGCAATGCCGCCGAGCGCGCGCACGCGCCGCGACAGTGCGATGCCGGTGCCGACGGGCCTCGTGATCGCCACACGCGCGCCGCGCAAAAGTTTTACCGGTTCGTTTTTCACAGGTCGATGCTAACCGCCTTGTCGGCCGCGCGCTGCCGCGCCACACTGATCGAATGACCGATCACGCCGAACTCGCCGCAACGCTGCAGGCGCATATCCTCGAACACATCCCGCTGGCCCGGGCTATGCAGCTGCGCGTGAGGCGCTACGACGGCGCGCAACTGGAAATGTCCGCGCCGCTCGCGCCCAACATCAACGACAAGGGCTGCGCCTTCGGCGGCAGTCTCGCCTCGCTGATGACACTGGCCGGCTGGGGCCTGATCGAATTGAACCTGCGCGAACGCGACATCGCCTGCGACATCTACGTGGGCGATTCGCAACTGCGCTACCGCGAACCGCTGTGGGACGAATTGCGCGCGGTCGCGCGGTTTGCCGACGTCACCGCACTCGCGCCGTTTCTGGACACCCTGCGGGGCCACGGCAAGGCACGCATCGACGTGGCATGTTCGATCGCGGGTGAGCACGGCGATGCGGCCGCGCTGCAGGCGGCATTCGTCGCCAAGCTGCGCCACGCCGCAACATGACGACGCGCATTGGTGCACAATCGGCCTGTCGCCACCGGGGGAGAAACACCATGCGCCGCCTAATCGTTCTGCTCGCCGCGTTTCCATTCGCACTGGCCGGATGCGCGACGATCGCCAGCAGCAACAAAGACAAGGCGCGCGACATGACGCTGGAGAACTACGCCGCGACGCTGCGCTTCGGCGGCGGCTTCCCGGCTGCGTGGCAGTTCGTCGATCCGAAGATGCGCGCGGCGCATCCCCTGGATGGCAAGGCGAAGGCACGTTACGACAGCGTCGAAGTCGCCAGCTATCAGACCGACGGACCCGTTGCGACGGACGACAACACCATCCAGCAGATCGCACAGATCACGCTGGTCGTCCGATCCAGCCAAACCTCCTACGACATCGTCGATCATGAGATCTGGCACTGGGACGAAACAGGCAAACATTGGTGGCTGGAATCGGGGCTGCCGGACATCACGCCTCCGCAATGACGGCGGCTCGCGCGCATCGCGCGCATCGCGGATAATGCGCGGCTGTCCTTGCCGTCGCATCCGCACATGAACGAGAGCCTCGCGCGAATTCCGCAATTCATCGCGCATCATCCGCTGCTGATCGGCGCCTTCGTGGTGATCGTGCTGGCGCTGATCGCGCTGGAAGGCTCGCGCCATTTCCGCGGTTTCAAGGAACTGACGCCGGCGGGCCTGACGCAACTGATCAACCGCGACAACGCGCTGGTGATCGATCTTTCCCCGCAGGCCGATTTCGAAAAGGCGCACGTGCCGGGTTCAAGGCACGTGGCGAAGGATCAATTCGATCCGGAGAACAAGGAACTGAAGAAGGCGCGCGAATTGCCGGTCGCCGTGATCTCACGCAACGGCGTCGAATCCGAGAAGGCCGCGCGCCGTTTGGTAAAAGCCGGCTTCACCCGCGTGTACGTGCTCTCCGGTGGCATCGAGGCGTGGCGGCGTGCGGACCTGCCGCTGGCGAAGGGTCGAGGCTGAGATTGATGCGCCGCACTCGGCCCGAATCGCGCCTCATTTCTTCTTGCGTTTCGCTTCGCCTTCGACAAAGACGCGCGCTTTTTCCGACAATTCGATCCAATTGCCGGGGTCTTCGGGACCGAGCGTGACCCAGCCGTTCATGACCCGGCCGCCGCTCTCGAAACGTTCAGCGCGTCTGGTCGCCAACAACTCGGCGATCAGTGCCGGCGGCAGCTTCAGCAGCAGCCGGTGCGAGCGCGTCAGCGCGGCGTAGATCTTGCCGTGGACCCGCAACGCGTTCGAGCCGAACTTCGGCGAATCGCTGTACGTCCATTTCGCGCCCTGCCGCGCGGCGACGGCGGCGAACAATTTGATCGCGCGATCATTCGATCGCATTCAAATCTCCTCGACGGCCGTGAGCTTGGCCCGCCGCATCAGCCAGGAAACGCCGCGCAGGTCGGCCAGCCCCACCCATAAACGATCGAGCATGCCGTACTTGGAAACACCGCGCGTTCGGTGGCGGTGGCCGACGGGCACGCTGACGCTCTCGAAACCGGCACGCTTCACCAGCGCCGGTAGATAACGATGCATGTGATCGAAATACGGCAGCAGCAGAAAGGCATTTCGCTCGAACAGTTTCAGGCCGCAGCCGGTGTCGGGCGTGTCGTCGCGCAGCATGCGCGAGCGGACGGCGTTAGCGATCTTCGACGAGACGCGCTTGTTGAAGGTGTCGCGGCGCGTGGTGCGCCAGCCGGCGAAGAGCTTGATGGCCGGATTGCCGTTGGCGCGCGCGGCCAGCAGTTTCGGGATGTCAGCCGGATCGTTCTGGCCGTCGCCGTCGAGCGTCGCAATCCACTCGCCGCGCGCGGCGCGCACGCCGTTCCAGATCGCCGTGCTTTGACCGCTGCGCTTGAGATGCCGCACGATGCGCAATTCCGGAATCCTCACGCGCGCGGCTTTCAGCACCTCGACCGAATCGTCGTCGCTGGCATCGTCCACGTAGACGATCTCGAACGCCACGCGCCCGCGCAGCGCGTTGACGATTTCGTCCAGCAACGGCGGGATGTTGTCGCGCTCGTTGTACACCGGCACGACCACGGAGAGATCGGGCATCGCATCAGGCCATCGCGAAAAGATGTGGCGATTATCGCCGATGCACCCGCGCCGTGCAGATTCGAATTACAGCTCGCCCAGCGCCTGTTGTGGCGCCGCGCGCAACGCGTCGTCCATGCTGCGTTGAACTTGCGCGAAAGCGTGCGCGTCCGCGCCGAGCAGCAGCAACGTGCCGCGGGCGATCGGCACTTCGCGGCCCTGCCAGCCGGCATGCTTGAAATCGCGCACGCGTGCGGTCTTGCGGTCGAGGAAATACAGTGCAGTGACCGGCTCGTCGCCGATGCGGAACACCAGATGCACGGTGCGATAAGGGCCGATGTCGCAATCGCGCACGAACACCGCATCCGCCGGCATGGCGCGCAGGGTCAGCCCGCGCGCGGCGAAATTCTCGCGCAGATCGGCCGCACTCACCGGCCGCGTCATCGCCAGCGCAAACGCTTCATGATGCAGATGCGCGACGCCCAGCGCCGGCAGCGGATCGGCAGAGGCCTGGCGCTGCCAGCCGAATGTGCCGACGCCGACCGCGATCGCCAGCGACGCGGCGGCGGCCAAGCCGAACCATGCGCGCCGGCGGCGCACGCGCGTGCGCGTGGCCTGCGCCAGCACGATGCGCTCGGCCAGGTTCGATGGCGTTTCGATCGACAACGCGCTTTCGATGCGTTTCTCCAGCCGCTGCGCGCGCCACCACGCCTCGGTGCAGCCCGCGTGACAACTGTCGCGATGCGCGATGAAATCTGCTTCGCGCCCGCGTGGCTCGGCCGCCAGCCGGCGACGGAATTCAAGGCAGTCCATGGGACGCCTCCTTCTGATTCATGCCTTCATCGCCCTCGAGCAGCGCTCGCAGTTTCTGCCGCGCGCGGAATAATTGCGTCATCACCGCGCCCGGTTTGCAGTGCAATTCGGCCGCGATCTCCTCGCAGGAAAAACCGCCCAGTACCTGCATCAACAACGGCTCGCGGTATTTCGGTTCCAATTGCAGGATCGCCGCGCGCACCTGCGCGTCGCTGCCCGCTCGCTCGGGATCGATGCCGCTCGCATCGTCCGCGATGCCCTCGTCCAGTTCGCCCAGATCCAAACGCTTGCGCTCGAAAGCACGCGCGTGTTCGCGGCGCAGGATCGTCAGCAGCCACGGCTTGGCGGCGGCGCCGTCGCGCAGCGAGTCCAGCGCGCGCCAGGCGCGCAAGAACGTTTCCTGCACGAGATCCTGCGCGCGCGCATCCTCACCGCATAACCAATAGGCAAAACGATAGAGATCGCTCGCGTGCGCGCGGACCAGCATGTCGAACTGGTGTTGTCTGGCACTCACGTTGAGCATGACCGGCGTGCGGATGAAAGGATTTCAACGAGGCAGGCGCTGTGCGCGATCTGTACGGGAGTGCACCCTGCGCGCGACGGCTTCAGCGCAACTTTTCCAGAATCCCTTCCAGTTCGTCTGCACTGTGATACTGGATCGTGAGTTTGCCGCGGCCGCCGCGGCCGTGCGCGATCTGTACGCGCGCGCCGAGTTTTTCGGAGAGTTCGCGCTCCAGTGCAGCGACATCCGGGTCAGCATTGGGCGGCGCACGGCGCTTCGACGAAGGCGCGAGTTGCGCCAGCCGCACGCGTTCCTCCAGTTCGCGCACCGACCATTGTTCCGCCGCGCACTTCTCCGCCAGCGCCACGGCGCGCGGCGTGTCGCCCAACGCCAGCAGTCCGCGCGCGTGACCCATTTCCAGTTGCCGGTTGTCCAGCAGGCGGCGGATGGGTTCGGGCAGTTCCAGCAAGCGCAGAAGATTCGCGACCGCAGCGCGGGAGCGACCCACAGCATCGGCCGCCTGCTGCTGAGTGAGGTGGAATTCCTCGATCAGGCGATGCAGTGCCTGCGCTTCTTCCAGCGCCGACAATTCCTCGCGTTGGATGTTTTCGATCAGTGCCATCGCCAGCACGGCCTGCGGCGCGACTTCGCGCACCACGGCGGGAATTTCGGAGAGCCCGGCTCGTTGCGCCGCGCGCCAGCGGCGTTCACCGGCAATCAGCTCATAGCGATTGCCGCCAACGCCATGCACCACGACCGGCTGGATCAGGCCCTGCGATTTGATGGATGCAGCCAGCTCCGCGAGCTTCGCTTCGTCGATCTTACGGCGCGGTTGATACCGGCCCGGAGAGATCTGCGCGAGCGGAATATTGCGCAGCTCTTCCGCGCCACTGGATGTCTCTTCGACATCGCCGCCGCCCAGCAGCACGTCCAGATCGCGCGAACCCAGGCCCCTCCTCTTCGCCGACATGCGCGTCTCCTCAACCGTTCGCCGCGGCGGGCGCGGCTTCGCGTTCGCGGCGGATCATTTCGCCGGCCAAGCCGAGATACGCGATCGCGCCGCGCGATTCGCGGTCGTAGAGATTGATCGGTTTGCCGTGGCTGGGCGCCTCAGCCAGGCGCACGTTGCGCGGGATGATCGAGCGCAGCACCTTGTCGCCGAAATGTTTGGTGAGCTGCGCGGAGACATCATTGCCGAGATTGTTGCGCACGTCGAACATCGTGCGCAGCAGGCCTTCGACTTCGAGTTGCGGGTTCAGCCGCGCGCGCACGGCCTTCACCGTGTCCAGCAACGAGGTCAGACCTTCCAGCGCGAAATATTCGCACTGCACCGGGATCAGCACGCTGTGCGCGGCAGCCAGCGCGTTCAATGTCAGCAGGTGCAGCGACGGAGGGCAATCGATCAGGATGGTGTGATAGCGGTCGCCCAGTTTCGCCAGTTGTTCCTTCAGACGCGATTCGCGCGCGATCGCGTCCATCAGTTTCAATTCGGCAGCGGTGAGATCGCGGCCGCCTGGCAATAGATCGTAGCCCGCTTCTGTCGGCAGAATTGCAGACTCGATGCTCGCCTCTTCCAGCAGCACTTCGCAGCCGGTGGGGTGCACGTTGCGCTTGTCGATCCCCGAGGCCATCGTCGCATTGCCCTGCGGATCGAGATCGACCAGCAGGATCCTGCGTTTGGTTTCCGCCAGCGCGGCGGCCAGATTTACGGCGGTGGTGGTCTTGCCCACCCCGCCCTTCTGGTTGGCGATGGCGATGATGCGCGTCATGAAGCGGTGAATCCCCGAATGCCGAACGCAAAGGTTAGCATCCCGCCGCCCGCGGGATCAGGCCGCGGGTCGGATTTCGATGACGTGCCGCTCTGCGTCCAGGCCCGGCACGCGCAGCGCATGCACGCCGGTCACCTGAAAACCACGCGGAACCTGAGCCAGTTCGACCTGATCGATGCGGCCTTTCAATGCCAGCCAGGTTCCATCGGACGCGAGCGCATGACCGCCCCATTTCAGCATTTCGTTGAGGGAAGCAAAAGCACGGGCGGTGATACAGTCGAAAGTCCCTTGCAGTTCTTCCACCCGCATCGCCGCCACGCGCGCGTTCGGCAGCGGCAGCGCGCGCACGGCTTCTCGCAGGAAGCGCGCCTTCTTGCCGTTGCTGTCCACCAGCGTCACTTCGATTTCGGGCCGCGCGATCGCCAACGGAATGCCGGGCAAACCCGCGCCGCTGCCCAGATCAGCGAGCGTCTTTCCCTGCACGAACGGCAAGACGGCCAGTGAATCCAGCAAATGCCGCGTGACCATCTGCGCCGGCTCGCGCACGGCAGTGAGGTTGTAAGTGGCGTTCCAGCGGGTCAGCAGAACCAGGTAATCCAGCAGGCGCTCGACCGCATTGGAAGGCAATTGCAACCGCAACGTTGCAAGTCCGGTTTCTAATTGCGACTGCAATTCCTGGCGCGCTTGCATGGCCTTACTCGCTTGCAGTGCGCAGTTTCCGTGTCAGTACACCAAAAGCAAAGGCCCGCAGTTCCATTGCGGGCCTTTGCGGTCTCCCTATGCGGATTTCTGCGGCAAGCGACAAATCAGGCGGCGAGGTCGAGCTCCACGCGAGTCACCAGCACGCCGCGGTCGCGCAGCGAACCGTTCAGCGCCTGCTTCAGGCGCAGATTGCGGGCGCGCACGTCGTCGTTCTTCCCAGCCGCCATTTCAGGCAGCGCACCGAGCACGCGCGTGCGGATCATGTCGTCCGCGCGGTCAATCACCGCGTCGGCGCGTTCGGGATCCAGCACCTGCCACCACACTCGTCCACGCAGGGTTTCCGGCTGCGGATGACCCTCCACCTGCACGCGTTCCTCGATCGCCAACGTGTAACCGCTGATACTGATCTTGTGCGCGATGCGCTCCACCAGCGGCACCACCACATGCATACCGGGGGTGAGCGTGCCGGCGGGCTTGCCAAGACGGCGCAAGGTATAAACCTGACCTTCGGGGATACGCTTGACACAGACGACCGCCAGCAGGCCGATCACGACCAGCAGCGGAAGGATGGTGAGTGCGGAATACATCTTTTCTTGCAACCTGTTGGAAGGTTTTTTATAGAGAGTGTGTGAAGTGTTTTGCAGCGCTCGGATTGGGCTAGGACTTAATCTTAATTTAACGGGTCATAACCTGACCTGAATCCGGCCGCTTGTCAAGAGGCGGTGAGGACCTGCAAGGCAGTGCAGGATTTGTGCCGCCATGGGTTTGGAAAGCGTGCGACCGTCAGCAGTTCCGAACGGCTGATGACCGATGACCCGCCGCAGCCGGCTTACAATGCCGGTTTGCCGATCTTCGAACCACGCCCATGAGCTATCCCGCCACCCGCATGCGGCGCATGCGCCGCGACGCTTTCTCGCGTGCGTTGATGCGCGAGACGGTGCTGACGCCGGCCGATTTGATCCTGCCGGTGTTCGTGCACGAAGACGCGGGCGACGTGCGCGTGGACGTTCCTTCCATGCCCGGGGTGCAGCGGCTTTCCATCGATGCGCTGCTAAAAACGGCCGATCAGGCACAGCAGCTCGGCATCCCGGCGCTGGCGTTGTTCCCGGCACTAGACGTTTCTCTGAAAAGCGCCGACGCGCGCGAAGCCTGGAACGAACAGGGGCTGGTGCAGCGGGCGACCCGCGCTTTGAAACGGCACTTCCCCGAATTGGGCGTGATCTGCGATGTGGCGCTCGATCCGTACACCACGCACGGGCAAGATGGCCTGATCGACGACAGCGGCTACATCCTCAATGACGAAACCGTCGAAGCCTTGGTGAAGCAGGCGTTGTCGCAGGCGCAGGCCGGAGCCGATTTCGTCGCGCCTTCGGACATGATGGACGGCCGCATCGGCGCGATCCGCTCCGCGCTCGAGGCAAACAGATTGATTCACACGCGCATCCTCGCCTACGCCGCAAAATATGCATCCAGCTTCTATGGGCCGTTCCGCGACGCGGTCGGCTCCGCCGTCGCGCTGGGCAAGGGTTCCAAGCATACGTATCAGATGGACATCGCCAATTCCGACGAAGCGCTGCGCGAAGTGGCGCTCGACCTGGAAGAAGGCGCGGATGCGGTGATGGTGAAACCGGGCCTGCCCTACCTGGACATCGTGCGGCGTGTGAAGGAGCGCTTCGGCGCGCCGACCTTCGTTTATCAGGTCAGCGGCGAATACGCGATGCTGAAAGCCGCTGCGCAAAATGGTTGGCTGGACGAACACGCCTGCATGCTGGAAGCGCTCACTTGCATCAAGCGCGCGGGCGCCGATGCGATCCTCACCTATTTCGCGCTGCATGCGGCGAAGGCGTTGCGCAAGAGTTAAATTGCGATACGCAGACCCCGCCGGGATGTGCGCAGAATCTTACTGACTTCTTTTTTATTAGTTTTCAGCAGAAGGCGCTTCGATCGGCCGAAACAACATAGATGCGTCATTTGTTTTTCAATTCACCCACTCGCATGTCCGCAAATGGATGCGCTCATGCAGGGTTGGAGCCTTCAGAAATTCACGACACCCATTTTCTATGGGCGTGGATCGACATCAGCACGCCGAATCCGGCCAGCAGCGTCACCGCCGAGGTGCCACCGTAGGAAATCATCGGCAGCGGCACGCCGACCACCGGCAGAAGACCCGTGATCATGCCGCCGTTGACCATCACGTACACGAAGAAGCTCATGCCAATTGCGCCGGCCAGCAGGCGCGAATAGGTGTCGCGCGCGTTGGCGGCGATCCACAGACAGCGGCCGACGATGAACACGTAAAGCGCCAGCAACAGCAGTACGCCGATCAGGCCGAATTCCTCCGAGAACACGGCGAAGATGAAATCGGTGGTGTGTTCGGGAAGGAACTCCAGCCGCGATTGCGTGCCGTGATGCCAACCCTTGCCGAACACGCCACCCGAACCCACCGCGATCATCGACTGGATGATGTGCCAGCCGTTGCCGAGCGGATCGTTTTCCGGATGCAGGAACGTCAGCACGCGCTGACGCTGATAATCGTGCAGAAAGTGCCAGGCGACCGGTGCCGCGCCTGCCAAGGCGCCGAGCATCAAACCCACTCGCCACCACGCAATGCCGGATAAAAACAACACGAAGATGCCCGATGCCGCGACCAACAGCGCAGTGCCGAGGTCGGGTTCCTTGGCAATCAGCACGGACGGGATCGCGATCAGCACGCCGACGATGAAGATGTCCTTCCAGCCCGGCGGCAATTGGCGCGGGTGCAGATACCACGCGATCATCATCGGCATCGACAGCTTCAGAAACTCGGAAGGCTGGAAGCGCACCACATGCAGATCCAACCATCGACTGGCGCCGCGGCCTTCGCCAAGCGCCGCCACGACCACGAGCAGAAACGTGCTGATCGCGTAGAACCACGGCGTCCAAGTGCGCAGCAATGTCGGCGGAATACGCGACACGGCCAGCATCAGCAAGGCGCCCAACAAGAACCGCGCGGCTTGCCCGGCGATCACACCGGCATCCAGATCGCTGGCGCTGTAGAGCGTGATCAAGCCCACGCAGGCCAGGACCAGCAACGCTACGCCCAACGGCAGGTCGATGCGCGGTCGGTGCAGGAAGCGCGCGCCGAATCGCAGCACGCGCATGCGCACGGAAGCGATCGTTGCATTCATTCGGCAGCCTCGGCGGAAACCGGATGGTCTTGCGGCGCGCTCGCCGTCAAGGTTGACGCTCGGGGCGCATTGGCCTGTGTCGCCAGCCACGCATCCAGAATCTTGCGCGCGATCGGCGCGGCGTCGGTGCCGCCCCAGGCGCCGGCTTCCAGCACCACGGCCACTGCGATGCGGGGTTGCTCGGCTGGCGTGAAGCAGATGAACCACGCGCGATGGCGCGCGGCCAGAAACGCCTTGTCCGTGGTGGTGATGTACTCGTCGCCCTTGCGCGAAAAGCGCTCGGCCGTGCCGGTCTTGCCCGCAATCACGTACGGAAACCCTCTGCCGATGCCGGCTTGGTATGCGGTGCCGCGGGGATCGTTGACCACGCCGATCATGCCCTCGCGCACCGCCTCGAAGTCGGCCGGATTTTTGATTGCGCTCGGCGCTTCCGGCGGAGCGGCCAGCGGCACCACTGGCGCGTTCAAGCCATCACGCGTCGCGCGCAACAGATGCGGCACGTGCGGCACGCCGCCATCGGCCAGCATCGCCACCGCGTACGCCAACTGCATCGGCGTCACCACCCAATAACCCTGTCCGATGCCGGCGATCACCGTTTCACCTGCGTACCACGGCTTGTTCCACGTCTTGCGTTTCCATTCCGGCGAGGGCAGCACGCCAACGCTTTCGGCCGGCAGATCGATGCCAGTCTTTCCGCCGAATCCGAATTTCGACAGATAGCGGTCGATGCGCTCCATGCCCATCTGCAATGCCAGCGAATAAAAATACGTGTTGACCGATTGGGTGATCGCCTGGACCAGATTCACCGTGCCCGCGCCGTAGCGCTGGTCGTCGCGGTAGCCGCGCGACTGGCCGGGGATGTAGAACGTGCCGGTGGACAGCACGGTGTCGCTCGGCTTGCGGAAACCGAGTTCCAATCCGGCTAGACCCATGAACGGCTTGACCGTGGAACCGGGCGGATAACCGCCACGCAGCGCGCGATTCAACAGCGGTTTGTCCGGATCATGCAGCAGCGCTGAATAATCCGGCTGACTGATGCCGTTGACGAACAGATTGGGATCGAAGCTCGGCACCGTCACCATCGCCAGCACTTCGCCGTTGCGCGGATCGATCGCCACCGCCGCGCCGGGCCGGCCGGCGAACGCATCAATCGCGGCTTTCTGGATGCGCGCGTCGATGCTCAGGTAAAGGTTCTGACCCGCCTTCGGCGCAACGCGCTCCAGCACGCGTTGCGGACGTTGATCGGCATTCACTTCCACCAGTTCGTAACCGGGCGTGCCGTGCAGACGGTCTTCGTAATATTTTTCAATGCCGGTCTTGCCGATGTGCGTGGTGCCAGCGTAACGGTCGGCATCGAGGTGCCCCAGATCCTTGTCATCGATGCGCGCGACGTAGCCGATCACGTGCGCGAACTGCGGCCCGAGCGGATAATTGCGCGTGAGATACGGTGCGATGTCCACGCCGGGAAATTTCCAGGCGTTCACCGCGAAGCGATCCATCTCCTCCTCGCTCAGGTGGAATTTCAGCGGCACCGATTCGAACGGGCGATGTGCCTTGAGCGACTGCTTGAAGCGCGCGACATCGTCGTCGCTCAACGGCACCACTTCCGACAATCGCGACAGCATTGCATCCATGTGCTTGATCTTTTCCGGCACCACGTCCAGCCGAAAGGCCGGCACGTTGTCGGCCAGCAGCACGCCGTTGCGGTCGTAGATCAAGCCGCGCGGCGGCGGCAGGTGACGCAGGTGCACGCTGTTGGCGAGCGACCGCGTGGAAAACTCGTCGTGCCGCATCACCTGCAGGAACCAGAACCGGCCCGCCAGCACCGTGAGCGCCAGCACGATCAAGGCAAAGCCGGTCAGCGCGCGCACGCCGAAACGCGTGACCTCGCCGTGCGTGTCCTTCAGTGTGCCGCGCGGCGACATGGCTACCCGCTCGCCTCTTTCACGCGCAATCTTGCACGCAAGTCGTCCAGCAACAGGAACACGAATGGCCAGGCGAGCGTGCCGGTGAGCGGCGCCAGCCAGAACATCAACGGCGGACGCGGATCGCCGGCGAACAAGCGCACCAACAACAACAGCACGCGGTCGTTCAACAGCAATACCAGCACGGCCAGTGCCTGTTGCCACATCGGAAAGAAACGCAGGCGTGAGCGGAAACGCAGCACGATGAAAGTCAGCGCGGCCAAGCGCAATGCCTGTTCGCCGAGCAACGCGCCGTCCAGCACGTCCGCGCCGAGGCCGATGAAAAACGCCAATCCGAGACTGACGCGCTCGGGCAATTCCAGCGCCCAGTAGATCAGCACCAGCGCCGGCCAGTATGGCTTCAGCAGCGCCCACGATTGCGGCAGCGGCATCAGCATCAACAGCAGCGACAGCGCGAGGCTGCCGGCGAAGATCCAGCTCTGTGCACGCTGGCGGTTCATCGCTGCGATATCGCGCTGTCGGGTGAAGCGGACTTCGACGCGGTGTTCGTGTGCGTCTCCGGTGTGAGCGAATCGGCAGTATTCGGAGCCAATGATGCCGGCGGCCCGACCTCTGGCGCCGGCGCGGGCGGCCCGACCTGTTCCGGTAAATCGCGCAACAAAAGCACCTCGTCGCTGCGCGCCAGCGCCGCCGCAGGTTGCGCGCTGGCCTGCGCGAACATGCCGGTCGGATCGGGACCGATGCTCGTTATCGTGCCGACCGGAAAGCCTGCAGGGAAACGTCCGCCCAAGCCCGATGTCTCAATGCGATCGCCGACTTTCACGTCAGCCGACAACGGAATGTCGGAAACGATCAGCCTGTCCGGTGCGCCGCTGCCGTGCGCGATGCCGCGCAAGCCGGAACGCTCGTCCACCACCGGGATGGAATGATTGGCATCGGTGACGAGCAAGGCCACCGCGCTGTGCGGCAACACTTCGATGATCTGGCCCATCACGCCATGCGCATCGATCACCACCTGGCCCGTGTGCACGCCTTCCTTGGCGCCCGCATCGATCATCACGCGATTGCGCGCGGCGCCGAGATCGACATTGATCAAGCGCGCGAGCTGCACATCCATCCCCAGCGTGCGGCGCGTATCCAGCAGTTGCTTCAGGCGCGCGTTCTGCTGCGACACGGCGTTCATGCGATTGAGCCGTGCCTGAGCCAGCAGCAGTGCCTCGCGCAACCGGTTGTTCTCGTCGATCAGATCACGGCGTTGCGAAAATGCGACACGCGCGTTCTGCGCGGCTTCGCCCGGCCACGCGGCCAGCCGATAGATCGGTTCGACCAGCACGGAAGCGGCATAACGTGCGCGGTGCAGCCAGCCGTTGCGGTGATCCAGCACCATCAGCACGCAGGCCAGCGCAAGATAGCCGATCAGGCGCAGCGTCCCCGCCGCAGCATCGGCGAAGATCGGGGAAGATTCCTTGCCGGAAAGCGCCATGAGAACCGAGAAACGGGAGACGTGAACGAGAGACGTCAGAAGCAAGCGACAGCGCCTTCATGCACCGTATGACGGGGACTTTCCATCTCCCGCTTCCGCCAAGGCAATGCTACTCCCCCCGACACAAGGATGTGCCGACGCGGGAGGCGCTTGCGCTTGACGGAGGCAAACGTGGCTCGGCTTTGCCGCGGCCGTTTGCATGGGAGCCTTGCAGGATGCCCGGCTTGCTCATTCCGCCGCGAAAAAATCGCTGCCGTGCTGGTCGATCAATTCCAGCGCACGGCCACCGCCGCGGGCCACGCAGGTCAGCGGGTCTTCGGCCACCTGCACGTGCAGGCCGGTTTCTTCAGAGATGAGGCGATCCAGATCGCGCAGCAACGCGCCGCCGCCGGTCAGCACGATACCGCGCTCGGCCACGTCCGAGCACAGTTCCGGCGGGGTCTGCTCCAGCGCTGAGCGCACCGCAGCCACGATGCCCGCGAGCGGTTCATGCAGCGCTTCCAGCACCTCGTTGGAGTTGATGGTGAACATGCGCGGCACGCCTTCGGCCAGGTTACGGCCGGAGACCTCCATCTCGCGCACTTCGGACTGCGCGTAGGCGCAGCCGATCTCCATCTTGATCCGCTCGGCGGTGGATTCGCCGATCAGGGTGCCATGGTTGCGGCGCACGTAGTTGATGATCGCCTCGTCGAAGCGGTCGCCGCCGATGCGCACGGATTGCGAATACACCACGCCGTTGAGCGAGATCACTGCGACTTCCGACGTGCCGCCGCCGATGTCCAGCACCATTGAACCGCGCGCTTCGTGCACCGGAATGCCGGCACCGATCGCCGCGGCCATCGGTTCCTCGATCAGGAACACGTCGCGCGCGCCGGCGCCCTCGGCCGATTCCTTGATCGCGCGGCGTTCCACCTGCGTCGAACCGCACGGCACGCACACCAGCACGCGCGGGCTGGGGCGCAGGAAACGCGAGCGGTGCACGGCCTTGATGAAGTACTGCAACATCGCCTCGGTCATGGTGAAGTCGGCGATCACGCCGTCCTTCATCGGCCGCACGGTGACGATGTTGCCGGGCGTGCGGCCGAGCATGCGCTTGGCTTCCGAGCCCACCGCCGCCACGGCGCGCGGGCCGCCGGGGCCGCGATCCTGGCGGATCGCGACCACTGAAGGTTCGTTGAGGACGATGCCCTCGCCGCGCACGTAGATCAGCGTGTTCGCGGTGCCGAGGTCGATCGAAAGGTCGTTGGAAAAGATGCCGCGAAACAGTTTGAACATGCGCGAGCCGAATCAGGGAATGGGCGCGGCGGACTCAGGGTGGCCGCCGCCGGGAAAGAACGCGCCAGTCTAGTGAGCGAGGCCCTTTATCGCAAGCGTGAGATGGCCGGAAAAGCCTTGCGGGATGCGGGTTGCGGCCCGATAGCGTGAGCGCGATCACGGCCTTTCCGTCCGGCGCCTTGACCTCGCGAAAACGCGACACACGCGTTACGATCGCGCGCTGCCTCTTTCGGAACCCTCGCGCGATGCCCTCTGCCCTGATCTGCGGTTCGCTGGCCTACGACACCATCATGGTGTTTCCGGACCAGTTCAAGAACCACATCCTGCCGGACAAGGTGCACATCCTGAACGTGTCGTTTCTGGTGCCGCGCATGCGGCGCGAGTTCGGCGGTTGCGCGGGCAACATTTCCTACAACCTGAAACTGCTCGGCGGCGATCCGGTGCCGATGGCGACGGTTGGCCAGGATTTCGCGCCGTATCGCCAATGGTTCACGCAATGCGGCATCCGGCTGGATCACGTGCGCGTGCTGCCGGACATGTTCACCGCGCAGGCGTTCATGACCACGGACCTCGACAACAACCAGATCACCGCCTTTCATCCCGGCGCGATGATGCGCAGCCACGAGAACCACGTGCGCGACGTGAAGGACGTCGGCTTCGGGATCGTCGCGCCGGACGGGCGTGACGCGATGCTGCAGAACGCGTCCGAATTCCACGAGCTCGGCATTCCCTTCATTTTCGATCCAGGCCAGGCGATGCCGCTGTTCAATGGCGAGGAGTTCCGCCACTTCATCGAACGCGCCGATTACGTCGTCGTCAACGATTACGAATCGAACCTGTTGCAAAAGCGCACCGGCTGGTCGCCCGAGGACATCACGCAGCACGTCAAGGCCTACATCGTGACGCAAGGCCCGCGCGGTTCGGTGATCCGTACACGCGAGAAGACGATCGACATTCCGCCGGCGCACGAGCGGCGCATCACCGATCCGACCGGCTGCGGCGACGCCTATCGCGCCGGCCTGATCTTCGGCTTGATGAAGGGTTACGACCTGCCGACCTGCGGCCGCATGGCGTCGCTGATGGGCGCGCTGAAGGTCGAACACCCCGGCACCCAGAACCAGCGCTTCACCTACGACGAATTCGCCGATCAGTTCCGGCAGCAGTTCGGGTATTCGCTGTAAGACACCGTTCCCGTTGAGCGCAGCTCGCACTGCGAGCGCAGTCGAAACGCTTATATCCTTGGGCTTCGGTCCCATCTTCAATGGAAGACGGGGCTTACGCTCAGGAGCAACGGTGAAATGTTGCAATCATCACGGCCAAAGGATCACTGAAACAATGCGGCAATCTTGCGTGCCGCGTCGTGTTCCTGATCGGCTTTGGCGACGACGACCTCCACGCGCGCGCCGCAACGTGCTGCTCGCGTTCTCCGGGCACGGCCGCCAGCCGGTGCTGTACAAGATCAACCGCGGTTCCGCGAGCGCGGCGGAAAACTCGTCAGCGTGACGCGTCACACGCCCAATCCGCTGCGTGCGCTGGCCGACATCCCGCTCCTGGTCTCCGCGCACGACGAACAGCCGCACCTGCTGCCGCAAAAGGAGTACGCGAGATTGGGAAGCGCGTGGAAATTGTCCGATGTCCTCTCAGCGCACGCGGAAATCCAGTGACCTCCGCTATTTCTTCTTCGGTAAATACAGATCCGTGATCGTTCCCTCGAATATTTCCGCCGCCATGCCGACGGATTCGGAAAGCGTCGGATGCGGATGGACAGTGAGGCCGATGTCGGCCGCTTCCGCGCCCATTTCGATCGCGAGCGCGATTTCGGAGATCAGATCGCCCGCGTGCACGCCGACGATGCCGCCGCCGATCACGCGTTGTGTCTGTTTGTCGAAGATCAACTTGGTGAAGCCTTCGCTGCGATCCATGCCCAGCGCGCGGCCCGACGCCGCCCACGGGAATTTCGCCACGCCGACCTCCAATTTTTTATCCTTCGCTTCGCGCTCGGTGACGCCCACCCAGGCGACTTCCGGATCGGTGTAGGCGACGCTCGGAATCACGCGCGCGTCGAAGGCGCTCTTCAAGCCCGCGCAGACTTCCGCGGCGACTTTCGCCTCGTGCGTGGCCTTGTGCGCCAGCATCGGCGGACCGACGATGTCGCCGATCGCGAAAATATGCCGCACGTTGGTACGCAGTTGTTTGTCCACGGGAATGAACCCGCGTTCCGTCACCCTGACCCCAGCCTTGTCCGCGGCGATCTTGTTGCCATTCGGTGTGCGGCCGACCGCACACAGCACGCGATCGAACACCTGCGGCTTCGGTGCATTGTCTCCCTCGAACGTCACTTCGATGCCGTTCTTCTGCGCCTTCGCCGAAGCGACTTTCGTCTTGAGATAAATGCCGGCGTAGCGTTCGGCGATGCGCTGCTGCAATGGCCGCACCAGATCGGGATCGGTGCCGGGCATCAGTTGATCGAACAGTTCCACCACCGTGACTTCGGAACCGAGCGCGTCGTACACGCAAGCCATTTCCAGGCCGATGATGCCGCCGCCGATCACCAGCAGTTTCTTCGGGATTTCTCCCAGCATCAGCGCGTCGGTGGAATCCATCACGCGCGGATCGCCCCACGGCAAGCCCGGTAGTTTCACCGCCTGCGAACCGGCAGCGATGATGCACTGCTCGAAACGAACGAGTTTCTTGCCTTCGCCGGTTTCGACTTCGATTTCATGCGGCGACACGAACGTGCCCACGCCTCGCACGCCACGCACCTTGCGCTGCTTCGCCATCGCGGCGAGTCCGCCAGTGAGCTTCGCCACCACGCCGTCCTTGAACGCGCGCAGCTTGTCGAGTTCGATCTTCGGCTTGCCGAACACGATGCCGTGCGACGCCATCAATTGCGCATCGTTGATCAGATCGGCCGCGTGCAACAGGGCTTTGGAAGGGATGCAGCCGACGTTCAAGCACACGCCGCCGAGGCGGTCATAACGTTCGATCAGCAACGTGTCGAGACCGAGATCGGCAGCGCGGAACGCCGCCGTGTACCCACCGGGACCGGACCCCAGCACGCAGACCTGACAGTCGAAATCGGCTTTGCGGCCGGACGATTGTCTTCTCTCGCTTGCGGGGGAGGGTTGCAGCGGAGCTGAAGGCTCGCGAGGTGCCGCAACCGATTCGTTCGGCTTTGCCCCATCGGCGCTCTGCGCGCCTTCCTTCGCAGGCGGGGAAAAGGGCTTTTTTCTTGAATCTGTCGCAGCCTTGGCGGACGCGGATGTTTCCGCTTCCACTACCGCAATCACATCGCCTTCCGAAACCGCATCACCTTCCTTGACGCGCAGCTCCTTGATCGTGCCCGCCGCAGATGCCGGCACTTCCATCGTGGCTTTGGCCGATTCCAGCGTGATCAAGCTTTGGTCTTTTTCGACTTTGTCGCCAACCTTCACCAGCACTTCGATCACCGGCACGCCGGTGAAATCGCCGATGTCGGGTATCTTCAATTCGATCGTCTGGGGCATGCTGATCCTCGGATTGCGATGCGCTCATTTGCGCACGGCGGCCTGTTCGTCAATGGCGCTGTCGATCGCGTCGCCATCTGTGGTGTCCTCATTGCTCGAAACACGCTCGGCATTTTCGTCGCGATAGCCCTGCCTGGCCGCACGCACGCGATCTTCCTCAATGCGGTGTTCGACGTTGCGTGCGGCGTCGTTCTCGGCCAGGCGCTCGCGTTCGTGGTGCGCCACTGCAGGTTCGCTTTCACGCCTGGACGGCGTGGACGATCGCGACGCGTGGCGGCTTTCGTCCAGCGCGCGTCGCGCATCCTCGCCCGACAATCCGAACCACGAGCGCACGTGCAGGTCGCGCTGCGGGAACGGCAATTCGATTTGGTATTTCAGGAAGGCGTTGTGCAACGCCCAGTTGTACGCGGCGGCCACGCTGCTCGGATGTTTCACCGCATCGGCGTTGAGCCATACCACCAGCGTGAAATCGAGCGACGAATCGCCGAAACCCGTCAGCCATACCTGCGGCCGGCGCGGGCCTTCCTGCGCCAGCGTGAACGGCACGGATGCCGCGGCTTCCAACGCGGCCTTCTTCACCAGTTCCTTGTCGCTGCCGTAGGCCACCCCGAATGGAATCCGTTGGCGCCGCGACACTTCGCGCAAGGTCCAGTTCACCACGTTGTGCGTGATGAACTCGGAATTCGGCACAAGGATGTCGATGTTGTCGTTGGTGGTGACGCGCGTGGCACGAATGTGGATGTCGCGCACCTCGCCGTGCACGCCATTGGACAACTCGACAAAGTCGCCGACCTTCAGGCTGCGGTCGAACAGGATGATCAGGCCGGAAATGAAATTCGAGAAGATCGCCTGCAGGCCGAATCCGAGACCCACGCCCAGCGCGCCCGCGAACAGGGCGAACTTCGACAACGGAATGCCGGCGACCGACAGCGCCAGCAGCACGCCCGCGATCAGCAGGATGTAGTGCACGAAACGCGACAGCGTGTACAGCGCGGCCTGATTGGTCGGGTGTCGCCGCGCGTAACGGCTGAGGCCTGCGCGCAATATCCCCGACACGATCAACGCGATCAGAAGTATGAGGATCGCGGCCAGCAATTCGCCGACGGTCAGCTTGACGCCGTTACTGTTGATCAGCGGCAGGTCGAGAAACTGGTTGGCGCGCTGCACGCCCGCGCGCAGGGTTTCCAGCGTGTCGGCCTTGGTGTCTTGCAACTGGCTGGCGAGCGGCGCGGCCACGTCGTTCGTTCAAAGCAACAGGCGGCGCAGATCGCCCAAGACGCGCGCGAGGAACGCGGCGAAGCGCGCCGCATCGGCACCGTCGATCACGCGGTGGTCGTAGGACAGCGACAGCGGCAGCATGAGCCGCGGCTCGAAGTCATTGCCGTTCCACACCGGCTGCATACTCGAACGCGAGACACCCAGAATCGCCACTTCCGGCGCGTTGATGATCGGTGTGAACGATGTGCCGCCGATGCCGCCCAACGAGGAGATCGAGAAACAGCCGCCGGACATGTCGGCGGGCGAGAGTTTCTTGTCGCGTGCCTTCTTAGAGATCTCGCCCAGTTCGAGTGCAAGCTCCAGCAAGCCTTTGCGATCGCAATCGCGGATCACCGGCACGACCAGACCATCGGGCGTGTCCACCGCGATCCCGATATGGAAATATTTTTTCAGGACCAGTTTTTCGCCGCTCGCATCCAGCGAAGCGTTGAATTGCGGGTACTGCTTCAGCGCCGCAACGACCGCCTTGATCAAAAATACCAAAGGCGTGATTTTCGTTTCCTTGTTCTCCGCGGCGAGCTGCTTGCGAAACGCTTCCATCTCGGTGATGTCGGCGAGCTCGTGCTGGGTGACGTGCGGGATCATCACCCAGTTGCGCGCGAGATTGGCGCCGGAGAGTTTTTTGATGCGCGAAAGCGGCTTTTCCTCGATCTCTCCGTACTTCGAGAAATCGACTTGCGGCCACGGCAGCAGATTGAGACCACCGCCGGAGGCTGCCGTGACCTGTTGTGCGCCCTCGGTCAGCGCCGACTTCACGAACGCCTGCACGTCCTCCTTGGTGATGCGACCGTTGCGGGCAGAGCCGTGCACGCGCGCAAGATCGACCCCCAGCTCGCGCGCGAAAGCGCGCACCGCGGGGCTCGCATAAGGGATCTTGTCCGGCGCGACCGTATCGGCATCGAAAGGCACCGGCGGTGAGCGCGGGCCGGATTCATCGCGCTGTTCGGGCTTTCCACTTTGCGAAACGTGCGCCGCTTCCGCCTTTGCAGCGGACGCCTTAGATGGCTCTTCGGGCGAGGCAGATTTCTTCGGCGCGCTTTCCGCGATCGGCGCGGTTGGCTTCTCCGCCGACGCTGCAGGTTTGGAGGCGCCTTTTTCGTCGCCCGTTTCGATCAGCGCGATCACGCTGCCCTGCGAAACGGTGTCGTTCTCCTTGACCTTGACCTCGCGCACGGTACCGGCGAAGGGCGCGGGCACTTCCATCGTGGCCTTGGCCGATTCCAGCGTGATCAGGCCCTGATCCTTCTCGACCCGGTCGCCGGGTTTGACCAGCACCTCGATCACCGGCACGTCGGTGAAATCGCCGATGTCCGGAACGGTGGCTTCGCTTATGTCGGCCATGCTGTGTCCCATTCGTGATTCGTGGCAAAAACAACGGCACGAGGATGTGCCGTCCGCAAATCGGTACGCTTCTGCTTCATGTGCCGATTTGCGAGACCGAATCCGGGCGTGAACCGGATTCGGCGTGTGCTGGCAAATCCCGGATGGATTCGTCCAGCGTTTCAGTAAGTGTCGCGCATCCGCGCCGCCGCGTCATCAAGGTTTGCCGGGCCCTTGCGCCGCGTCGATGATCTGCTTCACGGTGACCTCGTGCTGCGGGAACGGCAGGCTGATGCCTTCCGCATCGAACCGTTCCTTTACCGTGCGCGTCAATGTGGTTTGTGCTTCCCACAGATCGCTGAAGTGCGCCCAGGCACGGATCACCAGATCGACGGTACTGGCGCTCAACGCATTCACCCAGACGCCTGGTTCGGGTTGCTTCAGAATGCGCGGATCGGCGGCGAACGCCTCGCGCACGATCTGCATCGCGCGACCGATGTCGTCCTGGTAGCCGATGCCGACCGTGATCTCGAAACGGCGCTTGCCCAGCCGGTTGAAGTTGATGATCGCATCCGAACCGACCTTGGAATTGGGCACGATCGCCTCGCGGTTATCCGGCATCACCAGATAGGTCTGCATCAAGTCGATGCGCTCGACCGTGCCCATGATGTTGCCGAACTGTACGAAGTCTCCGATACGGAAAGGCCGGAACACGATCAACAACACGCCCCAGGCGAGATTGGAGAGCGAACCTTGCAACGCCAATCCGATCGCCAGACCCGCCGCGCCGACCGCGGCGACCAGCGAGGCGCTGGGAAAGCCCGCGAGATCCAGCACGCTCACGGCCAGCAGCACGATCAGCGCGCCATACACGCCGTTGCGCAGAAAACCGACCAGTGTCGGATCCATGTGCCCGCGCGTCAACGCGCGCCGCATCAGGTTCACCAGTCGGCCGATCACCCAGATGCCGACCAGCAACAGCAGGATCGCGATCGCGACACGCAGGCTGATGTGCGCGATGCGTTGCGGCAGGTCGGAGAGATTCAGTCGTCCCAGCAGATCGTGCATCGCATCGGATTCCTTAGTTAATGCGAACGACAAGGCTAGCATCACCGCCTGGTTCTGCAGGGCAGCACGTCGTCAAACGTTTGTTGCGCCGATTGCTGGCTGATGCCCAGTTCATGCGCCCCTCTTCATCATCAGGCAAGCAAGTGCACGGATCGCATCGAGCCAGCCTGTGGAACAGGGCACCTGATGATCGGCGCACGGTTCGCAGCTTCCCATCCCGATTTTCTACGGCAGTGGATCTCGGATGGGCAAAGTGGAATCCACGCTGCCGCCCTTCGACAATCTCGAGCAGGCCTGCCGCGTCGGACCGTTCTGGTGGGACAACGCGGCATTCTGGCACTGGTTCGCGGCGGGCGCTTGCGCGCAGGCAGTCGCCTGCAGCGCGTTGCTGCTGGCTCTGCCGCGCATCGCCCGCGGCTCGCCCACGGGCCAACCCACGGGGCTTGGGCTCGAAAAAGGCGCGTTGCGCAGCATTGGATCAGAAGGATCGAGGCGGCGTGCATCCATTTGCCCCGTTGATCCGTATGTTTCTGCGCTTCCGACTTGCGAAGCGGATCAAGAGGAACCCGGAAATGAATTCAAAGCATCCTGCACGCGCACTGGCCATTGGTTTGTCGCTGGCCCTCGCGATCGGCGCTGCCACACCGGCCGCGTTCGCCGGCATGGGCCACGAACAGACGGTGACTGTCGGCGGTGCGCCGATGTATCCATCGAAGAACATCATTCAGAACGCGATGCACTCGAAAGATCACACCACCCTGGTCGCGGCGGTGAAGGCCGCGGGCTTGGTGGATACATTGGAAGGCAAAGGTCCGTTTACGGTGTTCGCACCGACCAACGAGGCGTTCGCCGCACTTCCGCCCGGCACAGTGGACAATCTGCTGAAGCCGGAGAACAAGGCGCAGCTCGTGAAGATTCTCACCTACCACGTGGTGCCGGGCCGCTACACCAGCGCGTGGCTCGCGTCGGAAGCGGCGAAGAACGGCGGCTGGGTCAGTCTGAAAACCGTCGAAGGCGACTCGATCATGGTCGGCAAGGACGACATGGGCGGGTGGGAAGTCAAAGACGACAAGGGCGATGTCGCGCACATCACCATTCCCGACGTGATGCAATCCAATGGCGTGATTTTCGTGATCGACAAGGTGCTGATGCCTTGATCTGCCTCGCAGCCGCCTGAGGCGCTCGAGAGCCTGGGCGGCCGAGGTCGCGAGCCGCTATGACGAAACCGCGGCGCTTTCGCAAGCGCCGCGGCGATACATCGGTCAAAACTTTTCTTACTTCCCGTGATGCACGCGGCCCGCTCGGCTGATGGTGAACTTCGCGCCCGAGAGTCCGAGGTCGATGCCCTGGCCCACGCCCGCCAGCGCCAACGATACCGTGCCCTTGGTCAGCACCTGCGCGGTGCCGGCCTTGCCGGCCGCGGCGCTGGCTTCGCCTTGCGCGTAAGAGCCGAGCACTTCGCTGATGCGATGCACGTCGGTGAAAGTGCCCGTGCCTTGGTCGATCTGCCATTTGCCGGCAGTGAGGCCGCCACCGATCACCTCCAGATTCACCGGCATCGATTCGCCATTGCCGCAGGTGACGGTGCCGTGGCCTTGCGCTTTCTTGACGATGGCCGACCAGCCTTTCATCGAAAACGAGAGCTTGCATTCCAGATCGGCCGGCGATGCCGCGATGGCAGGGCGGTTGACGGCGAGCGATCCGGCGCACAGCAGCGCCGCACCTGCGATGGCTGCGAGCGGACGCAACTTGAGGTGCGCGATGACGTTTCCTTTCATCATGGGGTGTCTCCTGTGGTTGAAAAAAGCGATGCGTGTTGCGCGCCTAGTTTGCCATCGAAAGCTGAACGCCGCGCTATGGCGGCATGTTCTTTCCGACTCGCCGCTGAACTGCCGCTCGCATGGATTTGACAGCTCGCGCCGGGCATTGCAAGGTCGAAGTGGGCATTTGGAGGAGCCAACGACATGCGTACTGCCATGATTTCCGGCGCCGCGCTGCTGCTCGCCGCAATGGCGTCTTTCAACACCGCGCCCGCGGCCGCGCGCGTTGTCTGCCGCGACGTACAGGTGGTGCATCAGGTCCCGCACAAGGACAAGCACCGCATCGCTGGCACCGCGATCGGCGCGGTGGCGGGCGGTCTGCTCGGCCACCAAATCGGTGGCGGCAAGGGCAAGACGCTGGCGACTGCCGGCGGCGCCGTGGCCGGCGGCGTGATCGGCAATCAGATCCAGAAACAACATCAGGAAAGCCAGACTTACACGACCACCGAGCGCCGCTGCGACGAAGTGCCGGACGACGGTGGCGGCTGAGCGTTCAACGCACCGGCAAGCTCATCTCCCGCAGCAGTTGCAGGAAACGCGGATCGCCGCGCCAGTCGGCGAAACGCGCGGCCACCACTGGCAGCATCAGATGGTCGTGATCGTGGACCGCGCGTTCTAGATTGGCGAACGCGCGGTCCTTTTCGCCGAACTCCCATTCCAGCAGCGCCAGCGACACGCCTGACACGTATTGCCGTTGCGCGCGCGCTTCCAGTTCATCGAGTTGCGCGCGCGCGCCGGCGCGATCGCCGGTCGCATCCAACGCCAAGCCGAGCACCGCCAGATAACTCGCCGGATGCGGTGTGGATGTCAACGCCAAAGCGTTGCGCATCTCGGCTAGCGCCTCCGCATTGCGGTTTTTCGTCATCAGGCCTTCAGCCAGAAAAAGATGCGCCAAGGCGAAGCGCGGCTCCAGCGCGATCGCAGCGCGGCATTGCGCCAGTGCGCCGTCGACATCGCCGACATAGATCAGCGCACGGCCCAGGTCCGCATTGACGATCGGCGAGAGGGGATCGAGATCCCGCGCGCGGCGCATCTCCCTCAACGCTCCGCGCATGTCGCCGCGAAACCACAGGTACATCGCGTACCACTGTCGCGCGGTGGCATCGCTGGGATCGAGTTGCAGGGCGCGCAGGAATTCGCGCTCGGCTTCGCCCCATTGCCAGTGCATCTCGTACAGCAAACCGAGCACGGCGTGCGCGCGCGATTGCTGCGGATCGAGCTGTACCGCCTTGCGCGCGGCGACCAATGCGTCATCGTAATGAGTGTCCGGCGGCGCATCGTTGTTGTAATCGCGCAGGATCGCGTAAGCCATGGCCACGCCGCTCCAGGCCTGTGCGTCATCCGGGTCGGCCTGGATGGCGCGACGGAAGTAGGTGATCGCCTGGTCGATGTCCTCGGGCGTGCGGCGGTTGAGATACTGCAAGCCCACCAGATAGAAGTCGTATGCCGCCGGATCGGGCGCGGCGCGCGGGCGCAGCGCTTCCAGTCCCGCGGTGTTGAGCCGGGGCTGTAACTGCTCAATGACCCGTTTGGAGATTTCGTCCTCGACGATGAGCAGATCGCGCGCGGCGGGATCGAATTCGGACGCCCACAATTCATAGCCGTTGTCGGCGCTGACCAGCGCGACGCGCACGCGCACGCGATCGGCGGAACGCTGCACACTGCCTTCCAGCACGTTGGCCACGCCCAGCGCACGCGCAGCCTCGCGCACGTCCACCGCCTTGTTGCGGAACACGAATGCGGAAGTGCGCGCGGCCACGCGCAAGTTCGGGAAACGGCCGAGCCGGTTGATCAGCTCTTCGGTCAAGCCATCGGCCAGATATTGCTGCGACGGATCGGCATCCATGTTGAGGAACGGCAGCACCGCGAGCGTGATTTCGCGGTTCGCGGGCAATGGCTTTGGCGTTGAAGATGTCGTTGCGCGACCCGCGTCTGCTGGCGTATGCGCATCTCGCCACCACAACCGGCCGGAGATCGCAACGGCGATCAAGAGCAGTGCGCTGGCGGCGATTCGCCAGCGCGCCGGTTTGCGCGGCGCGACCGCCGATTCTGGAACGAAAGTCACCGGCGCTGACACATCCGCCGCCGACCGAACTTCGCTCCGCGATTGCGATACCGTCGTCGCCGGGCCTCGATCCATCGCCGGCGCGGATTCTTGCGCCGGCACGATCTGCCGTGGCGGCATTTTTTCCGCGCTCTCGGTGCGTGCCAGCGCGCACTCGGCCTCCCACAAGTGCGCGGTCAACAACTGCGTCGCATCGGCGAGGCGACGGCGATAAGTGCTCCAGGAAAGGTGCAGGTTTTCCGCTGCGGCTTGCTGGCTGCGCACCGGCGTCAGCCAGGTGAGTTCCAGCACTCGCTGCAGGGGCGCCAGTTTGGGCGCGTCGCCGATGCGCTCGACTTGCGCGCGCAATACGTCCTTCAGCGCCTGCACCGGCGTCAATGGTGTCGGCGCCGAATGCAACGTTGCCGCGACCAGGCGCGAGTGCAGCAGCGGATTGTCCCGCAGCAGATCGGTGCGCAGGTACTGCCGCAACGCCGCGCGCACGGCTTGCGCGAATTCTTCTTCCGTCTGCGGCGCACGCGCGGCCGCGCGCTGCCCACCCGCTTCCGGCGTGTCTGCCTGTGCCATGCCGTTACCGCTCTTCCCCTGCCGGCCGTAAGAAATTCTAGCAGCCCGGAAAAATGCTTCCCTCATTCGTCGCCGTTGCCACACGCGCAGTGAACCGGAATTGAGCATCACTTGGCATAGAAAGCGGACAGCAGCGGGCGCTGAAATGCGCATCGTCGTCAGTGCATCCCGGAGAAGCCGATGAAACGAGCCTTGCCGCTGCTGCTCGCCCTCGCCGCGCTGCCCACGCTGGCAGGCGATCGCACCGCCAGCCCCGGGTTGTGGGAAAGCTCGGTGCAGATGCAGATGGCGGGCATGCCGTACCCCATGCCGCCGCATACCTCGCGCCGCTGCATCACGCAGGAGATGATCGACCGCAACGAAGACATCCCGCGGGCACAGACGAGGACGGGGGAGGAATGCCAGATCGGCGATGTGCATCGCGCCGGCAACACCGCGAGCTGGACGCTGCGTTGCAGCGGCAGCCACCCGATGCAGGGCTCCGGCATGGTCACCTACGACTCGGCCACCGCCTATCACGCGCAATTGCGCATGACGATGCAAATGGACGGCCGCCAGATGCAGATGACGCAGTCGATCGAGTCGCACCGCGTCGGCGACTGTCATTGATCACACCGGAGGGCTTTTCGCATGATCCGTTTCAGACATGTCGCGCTCTGCCTGATCGCCTGTGCCCTGGCATCGGTTTCGCTGCACGCGCCGGCTGCCGCGCGCGACGCCACTGATCCCGACATGCAGCGGATAGCGAACTTCCGCCTGACCGAACCTGTGGTGGACAAGTACATTCAGGTGCAGACCGCGCTGATGCAGGCGGTCAAGGCGCATCCGGAATTGCAGCAGCAGGCGATGGCGCAGGGCAATGCGAAATCCCTGGACGAGGCCATCGCGCGTGTCGAGCGCCAGCCGGTCATTCACGCTATCCTCGCAAGGAACGGAATGAGCGCCTCGGATTACGTGCTATGCACTTTCGCGTTGCTGCAGGGCGGCATCTATGCGGCTAGTGTGAAGCTTAAGGGCGACAAGGCCTGGACACAGATTCCGCCCGGCATTCCCACCGAAAACACCCGATACGTGTTGGCGCACAAGCCGCAGATGGACAAGCTGCGCGCAGCCGGCGGGGGATGAGGCGGCGACAACGGCAACTGATTCCCGTCGAGCCGGGAAGCAGGGGGAGCCGCGCGGCCGTCGCAAGGCGGCCGCGCTTTTTTGGCCGGGGACTGCGATGAGGATTCTGTTCTCGAAACGTCAGGATTGGGAGCCGGTGCTGCGGGAGGCGTTGCGCCCGTCGCCGCACATTCCGGTGTTCGCCGATTTCGCAGACGCGACGCTCGAGGCTTGCGACGTCCTGGTGCCGCTGACGATCGCCGATCTGGAATTTCTGGATGCGGCGCGGCGACGGGTATCGTGCAATCCGCTGCCGATCCCCAGCCTCGCCAGTGTGCGGCTTTGCAACGACAAGCTGCTGTTCGCCGAAACCCTGCTTGATCACGGCTTCGGCGATTTCATCCCGGCGATCGGCGAACAGCTTGCCTTTCCACGCGTGCTGAAAAAACGTGTGGACGAAGCCGGCGCGCACTCGCATGTCGTCGCCGGCGTGGCAGAGGAGCAGGCGCTGCTCGCCGGCGCGCGCGATGCAGACTATTTTCGCCAGCGACTGGTGCGCGGCGAATGCGAATACACCACGCATCTGTTGATCGCCGAAGGCCGCGTGCTTTACGCGCTGCACATCGAAACGGCGTTCGGGGACGAGGTTTGCATCAAGGGCCGCGATGCCTGTTCGGGGTCACGCGCGGTGCCCGCACCGTGCAACGTAGGCATCTTCGCATCGATGCTCGCATGCATCGGCTTTGAGGGTTTGTGCTGCGTCAACTACAAACTCGAAGACGGACGGCCGCAGGTGTTCGAAATCAATCCACGCTGCGGCTGGAGCTTGTGCGCGCACTTCGCCGAACTGATCCCGCTGCTGGAGCGGCGTTCACTGGGAAACCTGCGTTATTTCATCGGACGCGCGCTGCACGAACTGTCCGATGCCTCGCGCTCGGATGCGGCGGCTTTCCATCCACTGTCGCTGTAATCGCCTTCACTTCGAAAGCTTGTCGATCAGCTTCACCACGATCGTGCCGCCGGGCAGCACCAGCCCCGCGAAATCCGCGCCGAGGTCGAACAGCGCGTCGCGCGAACCGAGCTTGCGCACCGCGTTACCGAGCATGTTGCCTTCCTTGTTGACGCGGCCGGAAAGCCCGTCGATCTCGATCACGCCCTGCTTGTCCTTCCAAGTAAACTGAAACGCGTACACTGGGCGATAGATCAGATTCAGCGCCTGAATGTCGATCTCGTCGGAGACGATTTCATCGGCTTCGATCGGCGTGGTGAGGCGCGCCTTCACCTGCTGCACCACCGAAGCCGCGGTGACGGTGGGCGCGATGAAGTGCGGATCGCCGATGTCGGTGAACTCGCGCGAGGTGTAATTGCCCGCGAAGTCGGCCAGCATCTTCTCCGGCGATTGCCGATGCAGACCATCGAAATATTCCGACAGCGCCATCACGCGCTCGCAATCCTCCAGCGCGGACAGGCTCAATTCGCGCGACGGGCCGATCTTCAGTTGCTGGCCGAGCAGCTCCACAGAAATCGCGTGCGCATGCTCGATGCGCACCTTGTAGGCGACTTTGCGCTTGTATAGCGTGCGGCGCGTGGCTTTCGCCAGCCAGAACGGTTCGTAGCGTTTTTCGGTGGCCGCGAGCGCGATGTCAGCCTCTTTCGGCCTATCCCACAATTTCAACTTCGCCAGCATGCCGAACGCCGCGGTCTTCTCATGTTCGGCTTGCGCTCGCGCGGACGTCTCGTTGTAGACGTCGTCGAAAACCAGGATCTTCTCTTCCATGGCGAGTCCCCTCAGGAAAGCTCTGAACAAATCCATCCGGGATTTGTCAGAGCACGACGCGATGGGCGGATGCGCCGCGCAGCATGCGCGCAAGCGCGCGCCGGTTCAATGCCGCGCGGTCATTTCTTCAATTCCGGAAACTTTGCCGGATCGTAACCGCCAACCTCGAAGACCAGCGTCTCCCTGCCCTGATCCTTCGTCGTTACGTCCATCTCGACGGTTTTCGCATTGCTCATCGCCCTGATGAAGCGCGCATCGTCCTTGATGAAGAGCGCGGGTTCGCCGGTCTTCGGCAGATACGCTTTCCAGGTTTCCGGCTTGCCGTTGAAACGCATCGGCACGCTGCATTGATCCTTGCAGACGAATCCGTGCCCGCTGCCGAACAGATAGACGCTCTGCCCCCATTTCGAATGCCGGCGCAGGATCAGCCGCACCGTGGCATCGCCCGTGGGCTTGCTGCTGCTGATGCTGGCGGAGATCTGTTTGCCTCCGGATTGCACGCCGGTCTGATAACTCCACAGCGCCGTCAATCGATCATGCTCGGCTTGTGCCTTGGCTTGGCGCTCGATGCCGGGCAGCGTCTTGCGCACTTCCGCCGCGGCAGGCGTGTCGCCGAAGTCGTTGACGACCTCCTCGCCGATCGGCGCGGCCAGATCGTCGCGATGGCTGCCCAGCATCTGCTGATACAGCGCGAGTTTCTGGGCCGCTTCCTGTGCGTGCGCGTTCTGCTGGTCGGCAGCCGGATTCTGCGCGGAAGAACTGCCATCTTGCGAACATGCTGCCAATGCCAGGCACGCAACGGCAAACAGGGTCGATCGCATTTTCATGTGACCAGTTTACGCGTCGTACTTGATCGCTGCATCCGGAGTATCTCCGGGTGCTCCTGCTGGCCAAAGGTCAGCCGGACATCCCTGTCCGCACTTTCGGAGAATTCGTCAGGCCGCGCCACAGTCCGCGCACTGTCGCGCGCGTGTGGCGTGCACCGGCATGAGGCGCGGGGTTCTGCGCTGCGCCTCACGCTGGCCGAAGATCATGCCGCCCAAGATCAATGCGCCGCCCAGCGCCATGCTGAGCGTCAATGCTTCACCGAGGAACAACCAGCCCCAAGTCACGCCGAATGCCGGCACGAGGTAAACCACCATTGCCGCGCGCGTGGCGCCGATGCGGCGGATCAGATCGAAATAGATGGCATAGGCGATGCCAGTACACAGCACGCCCAGCGTGATCACGCTGCTCCAGTCGCCTGCGGAGAGCGCATGCTGTGGCCACGCCAGCCATGCGAACGGCGCGAGCAGCACGGCGCCGCTGGCCAATGTCGCCGCCGCCAGCGCCGCAGATGGCAGATCGGATAAATAACGCTTCAGCAGATTCGCGGAGATGCCGTACATCAGCGCGGCCAGCGTGCCGGCGCCGACAGCGGCGCCAATGTTTGCGCCAGCTACATGGCCGCTGGCGAGCACGATCACGCCGACCAGCCCGGCCAGCAGCGCGGTGGCGCGACGCCTGCCGATGCGCTCGCCGAACAATGCGAATGCGGCCAGTGCAGCGAACGGCACCGCCATACTGTTGGAGATCGCGCCGATACCGGCCGGCGCGCGTTCGGCGCCCCAAGCGAACAGCAGGAATGGCAGCGTGGTGTTGATCGCACCGATGCCGATGATCGGCAGCCAGCGCGAGCGCGTGAACCGTGCGCGTGCGCGCAGCAGGAACGGCAGCAGGATCAGCGCGCCCAGCGCCAGGCGCACTTCCACCAGCGGCAAAGGGCCGAAATCCTTCGCCGCCACGCGCTGGAACAGGAACGAGCCGCCCCAGATTGCCGCCAGCGTCACCAGTACCGCGGCGCTGCGCCAGTCGCGCGGCTCGCCGCTGGCCTTCACGCGGCGACCACCGCGCCGACTGCGCGGAATGTGTCCGGCGTTAGCGCGTTCCAGCAGGCGTGCGGTTTCCGGGCTCATGACGTGGCCATGCAGGAACATCATCCCGCCGGCGATTCTTGCAAATTCGTTCAACATGACTGCCGCTCCCGTGTTGTGTATCCCATGCGACAGGCCACACAATATGCACGCTTCGGGCGCGGCGGTAGCGACTAATTTTCCAACCTGACTTGAGGAATTTCGAATATGGCGCGAGCACCCCTGAACGCCTTGCAGGACTTCGTGGCGGTGGCCCGCGCGCAAAACCTGACGCGCGCGGCGCAGCGCCAGAACCTCACCGTCAGCGCGCTCAGCCATCAAATGCGCGGACTTGAAGAGCGCGTCGGTTGCAAGCTGTTCGTGCGCGGCCCGCGCGGTTTGAAACTCACCGCTGAAGGCCAGATGCTGCTTGACAACGTGGCGCCGCACATCGAGGCGATCGAGCAAGCCATGCGTCCGCTGTGCGCGCGACGCACCAATGTGCTGAATCTTTCCGCCGTGCCGTCGATGGCATCGAGCTGGCTGCTGCCGCGGCTGCCACGCTTCGTCTCGCGGCACCCGGAAATGGAGTTGAATCTGGATTCCTCAATCGAGTTGGTCGATTTCGCGGATGGCCGTTTCGATGCGGGCCTGCGCTACGGTCCCGGGCAATGGCCCGGGCTGGTTTCCGAACCACTGTTCGACGAATGGCTGACGCCGGTGGCGAGCCCGTCATTGTTGAAAGGACGCAAACCGCCGCGGCTGGATCAACTGGGCGAGTGGCCGCTGCTGTGTCCGGAAGACCCGTGGTTGGATTGGTTCACGGCTTTCGGCGGCAAACCGCCCAGGCGCTATGCGGCTTCCTTCAGCGATTCGGAAACACGCCAGCGTGCGGCGGTGGAAGGCATCGGCATCGCATTGGGACGCACGGCGATGATCCGTCCGTTGGTCGAAGCCGGTTTGCTGGTGGTGCTGTTCCCACAGGTGCTGAAGGCGCGCTACGGACACTATCTCGTCTATCCGCAACGTTCGCGCGAGCACGCAGGCTTCGTCACGTTTCGCGAGTGGCTGATGGAAGAAGCGGCCGCGTTTCGCGCGCATCCGCACACGGCCCTGCACGCGAAATCGTTTACGCGCAATCGCAAACGACGGTTGGCGGCGTGAATCACGCCGCGGTACGCACCGCGCGTTACCACATCAATAGCCGCTGCACGGATCGCGTCCGACGTTGTGTTCATAGACGGAAACCTGCTCGTCGCGCGCATGGCCGTCACGGCCACTCGCCGCCGTCGCATTGATCGCGCGGCACGCCTCATCGCGAGAAATCTTGCGCGCGCTGACCGGCACTGGGGCCCAGGCGCCACCGTGCGAGCGCCGTCCGCCATGGCGCGTACCCACGCCGGAGGGCTCGACACCGAACCGCGCGATGCCATCGCCTGGAATCGAACCCGGGCAACGTGCGTGCCGATAGAACACCTCGCCGTCGGCCGCGCGGCATTCGTATGACACCGGCTGCTCGCTGTTGGATTTGGCAGTGCTGTGTCGGATGCGTCCGTTCGCGCGTGCACCCGCAAATGCATGATCGCGTCCCCGGCCAGTGGACGACTTCGATAATGAGACCGACGCGAAGTTCGGCGCATTCGGATCGATCGGCGGCTGCTCGCGGATGTCGATGGATGTCTGCTGCGTACCGGCCGTGCAAGGCGTCGCCTGGAATGCAATTGCACCGTCAGCGCCGACACATTTGAACACCGCACTCGCATGCGCCGAACCCGCCAGTAAAGACGACAACGCAACCGCGCAGAGAACGCCATAAGCAAGAGCGGCCCGAATCCGGTATTGAGCGTGATTGCGCATGAGCATGCCTCCGTACAGATGCGCATGCTCGAAGCCGCGAATGCGGCTCGCCAGCGGTGGATTGCTCGGATGCGTGTAGGAGAATTCCGATGATCCTGCGTGCTGCTTAGACCCCCTCGATCAGCGCGGCGTAACAGACGGGTTTGGCGAAGTGCGCGTGGATGTATGCAACGGCCGGATCAATGAATAGCCGCTCGATTAGGGTTTCTACTTCGAGGCCGTCGACCCCGTCCGCATCTAGCAACATGCCGTCTTGGTCGAATGCGCGCAGCGAGAGCAGCCGCGAGCGCAGCATTTGGGGCACTACAGCCACTTCGGCGAAGTGCCGCTCGTCTTCCCACACGTAGATCGCGTCACTCGAACGGAACGACGAATCCACCTTGTGATGTTCGTGGTGGGTAAGGATCACTTCTTCGCCGACTTGCGCATCGCCGAGACTGATGCGGCAGGGGAAACCGTGCGACTTGTCGGCAATGACGCGCATCGCGCCGCGCGCGGCGAGCGCTTCATACGGGAGCGAGAACAATTCGGCGAACGGTTGCGGCGACAGCCCTCGTTGAATGCGAAAGCTCAGGCTGCGACTCCGTCAAAAACCTGCCGCAAGCATGGCAATTCGTGCACCCTGCCGCCATCCGATTCTTGCGTATCAAGAAATCGACGCGAAAAAAACGGCGCCCGCAGAGGGTTCAACCCACCTTGCTGGCACCAGCCACGGAGGGTGTGACACGGATCATGCGCTGCACGCGCTTGACCCGCCGAAGCCGAGTCCGGGCGTGCACCGGACTCGGCGTGTCAAAGTGCAGCGTCTGCCCCGAGCTTGATCCGGGGAGACCACTTTCTCAATGGTCTGTCGGACACGTGCCGGTCTCCGCCAAAAGACGCGGCCATCGTCCCTGATGCGGCCGTCCATTGGCCGCGCTCCAACTGCATGTTCCCGCCCTCAGTCCTGCGACTTGGCGACTACGCTGCCATCGTCGGGATCGACCAGCACGTCCAGCGCCTTGCCGCTCTTGTCTTGGACGTCGGCGCTCCACAAGCCATTGTCGAATTTCACGTGGCCGATGTTGGTGTAGCCCTGCGCGGTGAGCTTGGCCTTGACTTCGTCCTCGTTGAGTTTGGACGGCGCATCCGCCTGATACACCTTGCCCGTGACCGGCGCCACCTTGATCTTCACCACTTCTTGTTGCCGCCGCGCGCCTTGGCCTGCCACACGCCGTCCTTGAACTCCAGCCCCTTCACTTCCTTGTAGCCCGCCTGCGCAATGTCGCCTTTGATGGCGTCCTCACTGAGCGCGCCGGAGGGCGGCACCGTACCCCACGTCTTCGTCGTGGTCGTGGTGGTGGTGATGGAATCGGCCGGCGTCGCGGCCGAGGCAGTGGTCTGCGTGGTTTGCGAAGTCGTGGTCTGCGCCATCGCGACGCCGCCGATGCACAGTCCGATCAGCAAGGGAAGAACCTGCTTGTTCATGATCACTCCTTGTGTGCCTGCGGAAAATCTGCGGCCACTCTGCGCAGACGCAATTCAACGTCCGGTGAATCCGCCGCGCGCGCCTCAGCCGGTGTTCATTGAAACTTTTTCCCGATTCGATGCTGTTACGCTTGGCGGGTTTCCGGCGCGCATCGATGATGAAATCCGACGGCATCGCCTTCCACCATCCGCTGGCATTCTGGTTCGGCTGCCTCGCAGTCGCGGCCGGCGTGTGTCTGCACATGCCGATGTACATCATGGCCGCGCCGATGCACTACCACTTGGCCGGCATGGCGATGGACACACCGATGTCGATCGGCATGGGGCTGATTCCCTGCGGCGTGTTGCTCGCTGCCTACGGGCTGATGCCGCATCTTGCGCAACTGCATCAAAGCCTGCACGGCCACGGCAATCATCTTTATTTTCACGTCGCCGATGGCGTGCCGCTCAATGGCGAGCATTGGAAACTGGTGATCGTGCTGGCGGTCGCTTTGACGGTCGACGTGATGAAGCCCGCTTCGATCGCCTTCGTGATGCCCGGCATGGTGCACGAGTATTCGATCACGCAATCCACCGCCGGCTATCTCGCGCTGTCCGCGTTGACGGGCACCGCGGTGGGCTCGGTGATCTGGGGACGCATCGCCGATCTGTTCGGACGGCGCGCGGCGATCCTGCTCTCGGCCATCCTGTTCATGGGCACCGCGATCTGCGGCACCATGCCTTCGTTCGGCTGGAATCTGGTGATGTGTTTCCTGATGGGCGCGGCGGCCGGGGGCATGCTGCCGATCGCGTTCACGCTGATGGCCGAGACCATTCCGACCGCGCATCGCGGCTGGCTGCTGGTGGCGCTGGGCGGCATCGGCACGTCGGCCGGTTATCTCGCCGCATCCGGCGCAGCGACGCTGCTTGAACCGACGTTCTCCTGGCGCGTGCTGTGGCTGCTCAATTTGCCGACCGGCGCGCTGATCGTGTTCCTCAATCGCTACATTCCAGAATCGCCGCGGTTTCTCTCCAACAACGGATTGCAGCGCGAAGCGCGCGCGGTGCTGATGCGCTTCGCGGGATCGAAAAATGATCTGGTGGCGGACGTAACCGATCCGTCGGAAGACACCCACATCCTCGAAATCGTGCATCCGGTGGCGGAAGTGCGCGAATTGCTGCGCGGCCGCTACGCGCGCATCAGCGCGGGCTTGGCGGTGTGCGGCCTGGCATGGGGCCTGGCGAATTTCGGATTTTTATTGTGGCTGCCTGGAAATCTGGAACGGATGGGGTTGAACGCGCATGCGGCCAGTACACTGATGGCGAAGTCGGCGTTGCTGGCGGTTCCCGGCATCGCGGTGGTGGTGTGCATGTATCAATACTGGAGCAGCGTGCGCACGCTGGTGCTGTTCATCGCGCTCTCGACGGTTTCATTGCTGGCCTTTCTGCTGATCGAGATGCTGCACTTGCGATCCGCAGTGTTCACCATCGCCGCGACCGTTGCGCTGCTGATCGGCATCAGCGGCGTGATCGCAACGATGATTCCGTATTCGGCTGAAATCTATCCTGTGCACCTTCGCGGCACCGGCTCCGGCGTGATCGCGGCCAGTTCCAAAGCCGGCGGCATCCTCGGCGCAGGCCTGGGTGTACTCGACTTGTTCCGCAACTTCACGCTGTCCGCCATCGTCATCGCCGTACCGATGGCGATCGCCGGAATCATGGTCGCCCGCGCCGGCATCGAAACCCGCGGTCACGCGCTGGAAGCGATCCAGCGCGCCATGGCTGAGTGATGCAGGGCGGGCTCTGCCCGCCGCATCATGGGTGGCGTTAGCGGACGAAGTCCGCCCGACTACACCGTCACCGGATTCGGCTTGTCCGGATCGAGCTTCCAGAGTTTCATGGCGCGTGCCACTTCCTTGCGGTCGATCGCGCCGTCGTCGGCCAGCGCGGTCAGCGCGGCGTGCGCGATCCAGTGGCGATCCACTTCGAAGAACGCGCGCAGGTGTTCGCGCGTGTCGCTGCGGCCGTAACCGTCGGTGCCGAGCGCGATGTAGCGTTTACCCTGGGGCATGAAAGCGCGGATCTGGTCGGCGTACTCGCGCACATAATCGGTGGCCGCGATCGCAGGGCCTTCGCGATCAGACAGGCATTGCATCACATAGGGCACGCGCTGCTCCTTCGCTTCCGGATGCAAGCGGTTCCAACGCTCGCAATCGAATCCGTCGCGGCGCAGTTCGCTGAAACTCGGGCACGACCAGATGTCCGCCGCCACGCCGAATTCCTTTTCCAGCAAGTCCGCCGCGGCGATGGCCTCGCGCAGGATCGTGCCCGAGCCCAGCAATTGCACGCGCAACTTCTTGGCTTTGTTTTTCTCCGTCTCCCGTTTCCCGTCTGCCGTCTTGCGACTCTTCGATACCACCGCTTTCGCGTGCACCCTCGTCTCGCGCCGATGCGGCCCGTCGATTTCCGGCACGCGCGACTCGCCGTGCTTGTCGAATTTGGCTTCCGCGGTCGGTGCGCCTACGGGCAGCGGATGATCGGCGTCGCGGAACAGATACATGCCGCGCACGATGCCTTCTTCGCAACCTTGTGGCATGTCCGGATGCGCGTAGTTCTCGTTCATCACGGTGACGTAGTAATAGACGTCTTCCTGGCTCTCCAGCATGCGGCGCACGCCATCCTGCAGGATTACCGCAACTTCGTAGGAGAAGGTCGGATCGTACGCGCGGCAATTCGGGATGGCGCCGGCGAACAAGTGCGATGAGCCGTCTTCATGTTGCAGACCCTCGCCGTTCAGCGTGGTGCGGCCCGACGTGCCGCCGATCAGAAATCCACGCGCACGCGAATCGCCTGCGGCCCAGGCGAGATCGCCGATGCGCTGGAAGCCGAACATCGAGTAATAGATGAAGAACGGCAGCATCGGCAGATCGGATACCGAATAGCTGGTCGCGCCGGCGATCCATGCCGACATGCCCCCGGCCTCGCTGATGCCTTCCTGCAACACTTGGCCCTTGGTGTCTTCGCGGTAATACAGCAGTTGATCGGCATCCTGCGGTTTGTACTTCTGCCCGAACGGCGCGTAGATGCCAATCTGGCGGAACATGCCTTCCATACCGAAGGTGCGCGCCTCATCGGCGACGATCGGCACCACCCGCGGGCCGATCTGCTTGTCGCGCAGCAAGAGGTTCATGGCGCGCACCAGCGCCATGGTGGTGGAAATCTCACGGTCGCCGGTGCCCTTGGTGATCTGCTCGAAGGCTTTCAATTCCGGCGCGAGCAGCGGTTGCGAAGCCTTGCGCCGGCGCTGTGGCAGGTAACCGCCGAGCGCCTTGCGGCGTTCGTGCAGGTACTCGACTTCCGGCGAATTCTTGCCAGGGTGGAAGTACGGCACCGATTCGACTTCCTCGCCCTTCAATTTCTCGTCGGGAATCGGAATATTGAAACGATCACGGAAGGCGACGATCGCTTCCTCGTGCATCTTCTTCTGCTGGTGCGTGATGTTCTGCGACTCGCCCGCTGCGCCCATGCCGTAGCCCTTGACGGTTTTCGCCAGGATTACCGTCGGCATGCCTTGGGTGTTCACCGCCGCGTGGTACGCGGCATAGACCTTGTGCGGATCGTGACCGCCGCGGTTCAACCGCCACACGTCGTCGTCCGACAATGACGCCACCATCGCCGCGGTTTCCGGATATTTGCCGAAGAAATGTTCGCGCGTGTACGCCCCCCCGAACGCCTTGCAAGCCTGGTATTCACCGTCCACCGTTTCCATCATCAGCTTGCGCAACACGCCCTTGGTGTCGCGCGCCAGCAGCGGATCCCAGTACGACCCCCAGATCAGCTTGATCACGTTCCACTCGGCGCCGCGGAACACACCTTCCAGTTCCTGGATGATCTTGCCGTTGCCGCGCACGGGGCCGTCCAGCCGCTGCAGGTTGCAGTTGATCACGAAGATCAGGTTGTCGAGTTTCTCGCGCCCGGCCAGCGAAATCGCGCCCAAGGTTTCCGGTTCATCGGTTTCGCCGTCGCCGATGAAGCACCACACCTTGCGGTCGGTCTTGGGGCAAAGGCCGCGGCTTTCCAGATATTTCCAGAACTGCGCCTGATAGATCGCCTGGATCGGGCCTAGACCCATCGACACCGTCGGCGTCTGCCAGTAGTCGGGCATCAGCCACGGATGGGGATAGGAAGACAGACCCTTGCCGCCGACTTCCATGCGAAAGTGATCAAGCTGGTCTTCGGTGAGCCGGCCTTCCAGATACGAACGCGCGTAGATGCCGGGCGACGAATGGCCCTGATAGAAAATCAGGTCGCCGGGATGTTCTGGCGAAGGCGCGCGCCAGAAATGATTGAAGCCCACGTCGTACAGCGTGGCGCTGGAGGCGAAGCTCGCGATGTGACCGCCAAGTTCTCCCGGCCTGCGATTAGCGCGTACCACCATCGCCATCGCATTCCAGCGGATGATCGAACGGATGCGCCATTCCATCGCCGCATCGCCCGGCGACTTCGCTTCCAGATGCGGCGGAATGGTGTTGATGTATTCGGTGGTGGGGTCGAACGGCAGGTGCCCGCCGGCGCGGCGCGTCTCGTCCACCATCTTTTCCAGCAACTGATGCGCGCGCTCCGTGCCTTCGGCCTGGATCACCGCCTCGATGGATTCGATCCATTCGCGGGTTTCGATGGGGTCCGGATCGGCGTCCAGCAGTTCGCGGGTGAGATCATTCATTGCACTTTCCTTGCGCGCATCGAAACGCGCGCCTTGCAGTTGGATTCATTCGCGCCGCGCGCGTTCCGCTTCCGCGCGATCGTATTCGCGTTGCGTCGCCGCGCGAATCTGCGCCTCCACGCAGGCGATCGCGGTCATGTTGACTACGCGCCGCACCGTCGCCTGCGGCGTCAGCACGTGCGCGGGTTTGGCCACGCCCATCAGGATCGGCCCGATCACCACGCCATCGGCCAGCACACGCGTCATGTTGAAGGCGGTGTTGGCGGCATCCAGATTCGGAAACACGAACACATTGGCACGGCCATTCAAGCGCGAATTGGGAAACACGCGCTCGCGCAAGGCGGCATCCAGCGCCAGATCGGCCTGCATCTCGCCTTCCACCTCGAGTTTCGGCACGCGCTGGCGGATCAGCCGCAGCGCTTCCTGCATCTTGCGCGCCGACGGGTTGTCGCGGCTGCCGAAGTTCGAGGCGGCCAGCAACGCGACCTTCGGTTCGATGCCGAACAATTTCAGGCGCAACGATGCCTGCAGGGTGGCGGTCGCGATCTGCTCGGCGTCCGGCTCGTCCTGCACGTGCGTGTCGACGAAGAAGTACGTGCCCGATTCGTTGGCGATCGCCGTCATCGAGGCCGGAGCGCCGAGGCCGCGATCCAGCCCGATCACGTCCAGCAAATAAGCGAGCTTCTTTTGATAGCGGCCGACCGTGCCGCAGATCATCGCATCGGCCTCACCGCGTTCCACCATCAGCGCGGCTATCACGGTTGAGCGCGAGCGCACGATCGATTTCGCCAACGCCGGCGTGATGCCCCGCCGCTGCATCAAGTCGTAATAGTGCCGCCAATACGCGTCGAAGCGAGGATCGGAATGAATGTTGCACAGCTCAAAATCGCGGCCGGCTTCCAGCCGCAGGCCGATACGTTCGATGCGCCGCGCGATCACTTCGGGACGGCCGATCAGAATCGGTTGTGCGATTTTCTCGTCCACCACCGTCTGCACGGCGCGCAGCACGGTTTCCTCTTCACCTTCCGCGTACACCACGCGCTTGGGATCGTTTTTCGCGCGTTCGAACACCGGCTTCATGACCAGCCCGGTGCGGAACACGAACTGCATCAGCTTGTCGGTGTAGGCGTGCAAATCCGCGATCGGGCGCGTGGCAACGCCCGATTCCATCGCGGCCTTCGCCACCGCCGGCGCGAGTTGCACCAACAGCCGTGGATCGAACGGCTGCGGAATCAGGTAATCCGGCCCGAAATGCGGCGGCTTGCCCCCGTAGGCACGCGCGGCGATATCGGACCCCTCACGCCGCGCCAGTTCCGCGATCGCGCGCACGCAGGCGACCTTCATCGCCTCGTTGATCGCCGTCGCGCCCACATCCAGCGCGCCGCGGAAGATGTACGGAAAACACAGCGCGTTGTTGACCTGGTTGGGAAAATCCGAGCGCCCGGTCGCGATCACGCAATCCGGGCGCACGCGCAGCGCCTCGTCGGGCATGATCTCGGGTGTGGGATTGGCCAGCGCCAGCACGATGGGTTTGTCCGCCATCATCGCCAGCATTTCGGGTTTGAGTACGCCGCCGGCGGAAAGGCCGAGAAATACGTCCGCGCCACGCACGATTTCCGCCAGCGTGCGGGCGTTGGTGTCGCGCGCGTAGCGCGCACGATCGGCATCCATGCCTGCGCGCCCTTTGTAGAGCACACCATCGCGATCGATCGCCAGAATGTTTTCCGGCTTCACCCCCAGCGCGACCAGCATGTCGAGGCATGCGATGCCCGCCGCGCCCGCGCCGGCGTGCGCGATGCGCACGTCCTCGATTTTCTTGCCGACCACGCGCAGCGCGTTGATCAGCGCCGCGCCGACGATGATCGCCGTGCCATGCTGGTCGTCGTGGAACACCGGAATCTTCATCCGTTCGCGCAACTTGCGCTCGACGATGAAGCACTCCGGCGCTTTGATGTCCTCCAGATTGATGCCGCCAAAGGTCGGCTCGAGTGAAGCGATGATGTCGACCAGCTTGTTCGGATCCTTCTCCGAAATCTCGATGTCGAACACATCGATGCCGGCGAACTTGCGGAACAGCACGCCCTTGCCTTCCATCACCGGCTTGCCGGCCAGCGGTCCGATGTCGCCCAAGCCCAGCACCGCGGTACCGTTGGTGACCACGCCCACCAGATTGCCGCGCGCGGTGAGTTCGGAAGCTGCGCGCGGATCCTCGACGATGGCTTCGCAGGCGTAGGCCACGCCCGGCGAATACGCCAGCGACAACTCGCGCGCGTTCAACAGGGATTTCGTCGGCGTGACGCGAATCTTGCCCGCCGGTGCGTGCCGGTGGTATTCGAGCGCAGCTTGTTTGAGTTCCTCGGGCAGGGGCATGCGTGCAGCAAACGCGAAGCGGTTTGCGAATATACCACGTGCCCCGCAAAGCCTTGCGGGGAAAGGCTCTCCGCGCTCAACGTTCCGTCAAGGGCGTCGGTGACCTGATGAAAAATGGACCTCACCCCTTTTTTGGATTGAGCGCATCGTCACTCAGCGTCTGCGTCATGGTGGTCGCAGTGGCCGCGTTCGAGTTGTTCGCGCCCCACCGTCAACGCCACTTGCGAAATGGAGCCGGAGGTATACGAGTAACTCGCCTTGTTGCCGTCGGGATAGTTGGAAGACCGTCAGTTGTCCGGTGTTGGTATAGCTGTAACCGAGCGAATACGTCGTACCATCGACGGTGAAACCACGGCCTTGAATCCACTTTGGTCGCTTGATCCGCGCCGGCAATCTTCACGTCAAGCGATTCATGCGCTGTCCCAATCTCCGATCCGTCCCATCCTGATCCGATTCGCGAACAGCGAGAACGCCAGCTTGCCCGCCAGCCCGTGCGACTGCTGCAACCACGGTGGCACATATTTCGGCGCGATGATCGAACCGTCGGCGAAGCAGGGCTTCAAGGCGATCACGTCTTCCAGTGCGAACTTGCCGGCGAACAGGTTGCGCAGCAGATCCAGCCGCCGGCGCTTGAATGCCCAGCGGAAGAACGTGTGTACGGTCAGCAATCCGGCGAGATACACATTGTCCTTGGTGAATGCCGCGCCGCCGCCCGGCGGCACCCCGCGGAACACGCGCTGCGTGGAAGTGAAGCTGTCATTCTCGCTTTGTCCGTGCTCGCGGAAATAGCGGAACACTTCGATGAAATCCGCGCCCTGCAACGCCATCTCGATCGCGAGGATGCGCAAGCTGATGCGTTTCAAGCGCGCGATGTCGATCGAGCCCGACATCAGTTCGGCAAATACGGCCAGCCCTTCCTGGGTCGCGGTGACCCGGGGCGAAGTTCGCGAGAGCGACTGCAACACCGGCTGCGCGCGGCCATTCAACGCGGTCAGGCTGTGCACAAAAGCTTCGTGAGCCAGCAACTGGTTGCGGTCGTATTCGTTGAAGGAGGTCGAGGCGCGGATGCGAATGCGCGCGGCACCGGCCGCGGCCTTGGCGGTCAACTGATCGTCCAGTTCCACCTTGACCACGCCGGCACCGAAGAAAGCGTCGACTTCGCGCTGTACTTCATCGCGCAAGCGCGGCGCGGAGATCGCGCGATCGTCGGCATCCGCGCCCAAACCATCGCCTAGCTTCTCTGCGATCGACAGGAAATATTTCGCGGCATCCAGATTGGTGTGCGAACCGCCCGGCAGTGCGTCATCCGGCTTGCCGTAAAGCGCGATCGAGCACGCGGTGAACGCCGGCCTGCCGATCGCTTCCAGCATCGATGCGGCGAGGTTCCACGACTGCGCGCTGCGTTGCAGATACGCGCCGAGCGGATGCGCGGCATCGGCAAGATTCGCGATCTGATCCAGCTCCGCGCGCTGCGCGGAAAAATCAGGGCACGCGTATTCGATCTTCGGCAGCGCCTCGCGCCCGTTGCCGAGGTTCTCTAGGAACTTCCTCTCCACGCGCGCCGGCCACGCCACCGCGCCCAGCACGTGCATGCCGCGCACCGCTTCGACAAGCCGCTTGTCCAGTGCGGCGTAGTGCGCGAGTTCCGCGGAGGACGCGGCGCTCATTTGCGCTCGCGGTCGCGGTAAAGCTGCCGCAGTCCTTTCGACAGCGCCTTGGATTCGCCCTTGCGTTGCAGACGCGCTTCCAGCGCGTCGGATTGCGCTTCGCGCTCGTCGCGCAGTTTCAGGTAATTGCGGAAGCGGCCTGCATCGAGCTCGCCGGATTCGATCGCGGCGCGCACTGCGCAGCCGGGTTCGTTGCCGTGATTGCAATCGGTGAAGCGGCAGCGCGCGGCCAATGCGTCGATGTCGGCGAACACGTCCAGCTCTTCCTCGCCGGTGAGTTTCAGTTCGCGCATGCCGGGCGTGTCGATCAGGCAGGCGCCGCAGGACAGCAGCAGCAGCGCGCGATGCGTGGTGGTGTGACGGCCGCGGTCATCGCTGGCGCGCACTTCGCGCGTGGTCATACGCGATTCGCCCAGCAATGTGTTCGTCAACGTCGATTTGCCGGCGCCCGAAGAGCCGACCAGCACTGCCGTGATGCCGGGTTGCAGGTATCGATCCAGCACTGTAACGCTCGCTGCGTCCTTGCCGTTGATCGCGTGCAATGGCACGCCGGGCAAACGCGCGGCGAGTTGCGCAGACGCCTCCCCCGCGTGCGCGGCTTCGACCTTGTCGAGCTTAGTCAGCACGATCACCGGTTGCGCGCCGCTGCCTTCAGTCAGCGCGAGATAGCGCTCTGCGCGCGCGGGATTGAAGTCGCCGTCCAGGCCCATCAACACGAACACGATGTCGATATTCGCGGCGATGATCTGGCGCGTATAGCGTTCGCCCGCGGCCGCGCGCGTCAGTGCCCCGCGGCGCGGCAGCACTTCTACGATATGCGGCGGCGATCCGCTTTCGACGATCACGAAATCGCCCACTGCCGGACGCTCAGCCGGATCGAGGCCGCGTTTCAGGAAACGCGGCGCGGGCTGAGCGTTGAACGTTCGTGTACCGTCGTGCACTTCGTAACCGGCGCGATGCTGCGCGGTCACGCGCGCGAGACAGTGCGCTCCGGCGAGCGCGGGCAACTCGCCGCGCCAACCGAAGCGGCCGGGATCGGGCTGCAATTCATTCTGCATCGGAGCGGATGTTATGCGAATCCGCGGCCGCAAGGCTGCTACGATGCCGGTCTTTTCCTCGCGGTGCCTTCGATGCAAGCTCCGATTTTGCCCAGTTCCCGGCTGGCGCAGGTGCGCTACGAAATCCGCGGCGCACTGGCGCAGCGCGCGCGAGAGATCGAGGCGGCCGGCCACGTGGTGCTGAAACTCAACATCGGCAATCCCGGACGCTTCGGCTTTCGCGCACCCGCGCATCTACTCGATGCGTTTTCTTCGCGTCTGCCGGACAGCGACGGCTACTGCCACGAGCAGGGGCTGGAGGAAGCGCGCGAGGCGATCGCCGCGCAGCAGCGCGCGCGTGGCGCGCACGTTGTGGACATCGAGCGCGTGTTCGTGGGCAACGGCGTCAGCGAACTGATCGACCTTTCGCTGCGCTCGGTGCTGGAGCCCGGCGACGAAGTGCTACTGCCTTCACCGGATTATCCGTTGTGGAGTGCGGCGACGATCTTGAACGGCGGCGTACCGCGTTACTACGCCTGCCCCGCCGCGCGTTCGCACCTGCCGGATGCGGACGAGATCGACACGCTGTGCAACTCACGTACGCGCGCAATCGTGCTGATCAATCCGAACAATCCGACCGGCGCGGTGTATCCGCGCGAATTGCTCGCGGCGATCGTCGAAGTCGCCGCACGCCGCAATCTGCTGCTGTTCTGCGACGAGATCTACCACGGCATCCTCTACGACGATGCGCGCTTCACGCCCTTGGCGAGTTTGACGGGCGAGTTGCCGTGCCTGTCGTTCGGCGGATTGTCAAAGGTGCACCGCGTCTGCGGCTGGCGCGCCGGCTGGTTGTCGCTGTCGGGATCTATCAAACGCGTCGCGCCGCTGCAACACGCACTGCAATTGCTGGCGGCGCTGCGGCTGTGCGCCAACGTGCCGGCACAGTGGGCGATCGCGCCTGCGTTGAATGGCCCTGACACGATTTCCGCATTGATCGCGCCGGGCGGCCGTCTGCACGCATCGCGGCAGGCCGCGATCGCAAGCGTGGCGCGCAGCGAATTCCTGGAAATGGTCGCGCCGCGCGGCGCGCTGTATGCGTTTCCCGCCGTGCGCTCAGATGCGTTGCCCGATTTCGACGACACGGAATTCGCGTTGCGCCTGCTGGAAGAAGAGCACGCGCTGGTGGTGCCGGGATCCAGTTTCAACCTGCACAACAGCCGGCATTTCCGCATCACGCTGCTGCCGCAAGCCGATGTTATTTCTGACGTGTTCGCTCGTATCGAGCGCATGCTCGCGCGTACGGCGCAAATCCGCGCACGGCGGGTGGCCTGAACGTGTCCGCCCGGTTTTTGGCGTTGGGCGATTCCTACACCATCGGCGAAGGTGTGGGCTTGAACGAACGCTGGCCAATGCAACTGGCCGCGCGCTTGCGCGATGGGGGAATCGACATCGACGAGCTGCAGATCATTGCACGCACCGGCTGGACGACTGACGAATTGTCGGGGGCGATGGATGCGGCGCAGTTCGAACCGCCCTATGCACTGGTTACGCTGCTGATTGGCGTCAACAATCAGTATCGCGAACGTGCTCTGGATGAATATCGCAAGCAATTTCGCGGGCTGCTGAATCGCGCAGTCGCGCTGGCGGGCGGTGAGCCCGGGCACGCGATCGCGATTTCAATTCCCGACTGGGGCGTCACGCCGTTCGCGCGCGGCGAAGGCCGCGATGCGCAAGCGGTCGCGGCGCAGATCGATGCATTCAACGCGATTGCACAAACGGAAGCGGCTGCGCGCGGCGCGCACTGGGTCGATGTCACCGGCATCTCTCGCGACCCGCAGATACGCAGCCTGCTGGTCGCGGATGGGCTACATCCTTCCGGCGCGCAATATTCGCGCTGGGTGGATGCGATCGCGCCTGTGGCTGCGGAAATTCTGCGGCGCCAAAACGCGACACGCGCGTAGGGCGGATTTCGGCCGCCGCAATCGACGCCGAATCGGCGGGCAAAGCCCCTGCATCATCCGGCAAAACCACCGCTTTCCAGAAACGCCTGTTCGTCCGGCGTTGTCTCTCGGCCCAGCGCGGCATTGCGATGCGGAAATCGGCCGAAGCGGTGGATGATGTCGTAGTGGATGCGCGCCCAGCGATCGGCGTTTTCGCCGGGTATGCCACGGTACAACGCCAGTGCGCGTTCCTGATCCGCCAGATCTTCGGAATGTTCGAATGGCAGATAAAAGAAAGTGCGCAGCTCGGGCTCGACCGACTTGTCGAAACCCGCTTCGATCGCCCTTCGCGCGTAGTGCCGGGCCAGCGGATCGGTCGCGTACGCATGCGCGCTGTTGCGAAATATGTTGCGTGGAATCTGATCCAGCAGGATCAGCAGCGCCAGCGCGCCTTGCTCATCACCCATCCAGTGTTCGAATTCGCGCCGGGCAGCGGCGTAATGCGCTTGCAGAAATCGTTCCGCACACTGGGCATCGAACGCATCGTCGCGCGCAAACCAGCGCTGCGCGCCGGCGGCCCGCCAGAAATCCAGCACGCCTTGTGGATCGATCGGCATAAGTCCTTTCCAGTTGGGAATCGCGAGTGTAAAACGCACGACGATGGCTGCGCGGCCTTGTGCGGCGTATCGTTATGCCACGGAGTCGGATCATGCTGCGTGCCGCGCTTGTCCTTGTGTTGTTGCTGCCCGTCATGGCACACGCCGTGCAGGTGTACCGCTGCACCGCGCGCGATGGCGAGGTGAGTTATCAGGACACGCCGTGCCCAGCACCCCAGAAACAAAGTACGGTGTCCTTGCAGGACGCGCCGGAGGTGTCGTCGCTGCCGGAACCCGCCGCATCCAGTCCCGCGCCTGCAGCCGCTGCGAGCGTCGCGCCAGTTGCCGCGCCGGCGCCCGCCGCACTGCCGGTCATGTATGCGTGCACGCGCTACGACGGTCAGCGCAAATATCTCAGCGACACGCCGACTGCGCCGTACGCGGTGCCACTGGGCGCGATGGGTTATCCGGGCCAGAGTCTCGATCGCGCGTATGGCTATTCCGATCGATTGGGCATGTCCGCGCCGGAGGAAGCGCGCAAACCGCCCGTGCGCGGCGGACCGTTGATCGCCGGCGCCTATATCGAAGTGCAGGATCATTGCGTGCCAGCGCCGCGCGCGCAGGTGTGCGAGGAATTGCGCCACCGGTATGACGCCAATCACGAGAAACTTCGCATGGCGTTTCCGAGCGAGAAGGCGCCGTTTCAGCAGCGCGAGGATGAGTTGAAGGCGCAGTTGCAGGGATGTTGAGCTTTGCAGGAGCCGCTTGCAGGCCACCGATGGCCGGTCAAGGCTTTGAACTCTTTTGTCGCGAACACGCTCGCTCCAGCAGTAACAGGCCGGCGCGCTTCAAGGCTCCAAAACCAGCGTCGCGCGCGGCGCGTGCGTACGTTCATGCGCCAGCAGCCATCGTTTGGCCGGCAGGCCGCCGCCATAGCCGGTGAGATCGCCATCCGAGCCGATCACGCGATGGCATGGCACGATGATCGACAGCGGATTGGCGCCGTTGGCCGCGCCGACCGCGCGTACTGCGCTCGGCCGCCGGATGCGTTGGGCGATCTGCGCGTAGCTCGCCGTTTCGCCATAGGGAATCGTCAGAAGCGCGCCCCAGACTTCCAGTTGAAACGATGTGCCGTGCGGATGCAGAGGCAGATCGAACGTGCGCCGTGTGCCGGCGAAATATTCCTCGAACTGTCTTTGCGCGGTACGCAATTTCGCCGGCTTGTGCTGCGCATCCGGCGGCGGTTCTTGCGCCAGGCCGCGGCGCGGCAAGCCGATGTAGGTCAACCCTTGTCCATCCGCGACCAACAGCAGCGGGCCGATCGGCGAATCGAAATGATCGAAAAACATTATTGCCGGCCCTGACACTGGATCCCGGTCAATCCGGGGCCGGGATGATGTTTGAAGGTCATGACACTCTAAAAACCGTAATGCAGGAATCCGCCATCCACCGCGATCACGCTGCCGGTGATGTAGCTCGACGCGGGCAGGCACAAAAAGGCCACCGCGCCTGCGACTTCTTCGGGCTCGCCGATGCGGCCCATCGGCGTGCGCTGCAACACCTCGTCCAGGTAATCCGGATCGCTCAAGGCCGGCCCCGTGCGCTGCGTGCGGATGTACCACGGCGCGACCGCGTTGACGCGGATGCCGTCCTCGGCCCAGTCGCATGCGAGATTCACCGTCATCTGGTGCAGCGCGGCCTTGGAAATGCCGTAAGGCGCGCCGGTGCGCACGTGCGTGGCGCCGGAAACCGAACCGATGTTGACGATCGCGGCGTTGGCGTGCTGGGCCAGTTGCGGATGCGCGAGTCTGCACAGTTCGAATGCGGCGACGAGATTCAGTTCGAACAATTGATGCAGGTCTTCGCCGCTGTAGTCGAGCGTCGGCTTCTTGATATTGCCGCCGGCGTTGTTGACCAGCAGCGACAGCGGCGCGCCGAGATCGGCGACCCAGTCGAACACCGCGAGGCGTTCCTCGCTCTCGGAAAGATCGGCGGCGAAGAAACGCGGTTCGCTCTCGGGAAAGTCTTCGGCAATTTCCTCGCATGCGGCGTTCAATTGCGCCTCGTCGCGCGCGACCAGCAACGGGCTGGCGCCGAGCGCCGCCAGCTCGCGCGCGCAGGCCAAGCCGATGCCGCGGCTGGCGCCGGTGATCAGCGCGCTCTGGCCGTCCAACCGCCAGCGGGAAAGATGCGCGTTCATGCGCGTGAGCTTAGCGCAGCTTGCGCGCAGGTGCGCCGCGCGCGAGACTCGACCTCGAGGTGAATGCCATGCGCATCCCGATCGCCCTCATCGTCGTTGCCGCCCTCTGTGCCTGCTCGCCGCACAATCCGCAGGCACCGCAGCCGGACAATGCGCCCAAGCCGCAATCGGAATCCAGCGTGGTGATGAACTCACCGCTCGGCCCGTTGCTGAAAGACCGCGACCGCGCCAAGGCGGTGCAGAAGACGGTCCTCGATCAGGCGGCGAAGCAAAGCTCGACGATCGATGATCAGTCGCATTGACTCCCATCGTCATTCCGGACGCCGCGCAGCGGCGATCCTGAATCTGCTTTTATCGAGAGCAGAGTCCGGGTTCCGCCGCGATGAAGCTGCGGTGGCCCCGGAATGACGGTATGACCATCAACGCACCGAGCAGAAACAATACGCATAAACCTGCGGTTTGCCCGCCTGCGCGTGTTGCAGCAGTTGTAGTTCCGGCGCGAGCTTCGGCAGTTGCGCGACGAAATCGGGCAGGCGGATGCCAAGCGCGGAGAGCACGCGCGCGCCGTTGCCTTCGCCAAGATTAAGCAGAAAACGCTGGAACGGCGTGAGCGGTTTCTCGACGTAACGCACGCCGTAGTTCTCGCCGAGTCTGGCCTGCGCCGCGGCCAGCTTGATCGCATCGTGCAGACCGCCGAGCTGATCGACCAATCCGCGTTGCAGCGCCTGCGCACCGCTCCACACGCGGCCCTGCGCGATCGCATCGATGTCGGCGAAACTCCTGCCACGCGCTTGCGCCACGCCGCCGACGAAATCGCGATAGCCTTTTTCGATCACGCTCTGGATCATCGCGCCGACGTTGGGATCGAGCGGCCGGCGCACGTCGAACGCGCCGGCGATGGGCGTGGTGCCGACGCCATCGGTGTGGATGCCGAGTTTCGCCAGACCGTCCGGCGCGGTGAAGAACAGGCCGAAGATGCCGATCGAACCGGTGATGGTGTCGGGCTCGGCGAGAATGCGGTCGGCATTCATCGAAATCCAGTAACCGCCGCTGGCGGCGACGTCGCCCATCGACACGATCACCGGCTTGCCGGCTTCGCGGGAGAGTTGCACTTCGCGGCGAATTTCCTCGGCGGCATACACTTCGCCGCCGGGTGAGTTCACGCGCAGCACGATCGCGCGCACGTTGCGGTCGGCGCGCGCGGCGCGGATGAGCGCGGCAGTCGATTCGCCGCCAATGGTGCCGGGCGGCTGCTTGCCGGCGACGATGTCGCCCTCGGCCACCACTACCGCGACCAGCGGCTTGCCGAATTCGAGCGATTGCGTGCGCGGCAGATAGCCGTCCATGTCGATGCCGCGGAAGCCGGTGCCGCTGTCGTCGGGCGCTCCGAGCTTCTGCATCAGCTTGACCATTTGTTCGCGCGTGGCGAGCGCATCGACCAGATGCAGCTTCAATGCGAGTTGCGCGGTGTCGCCGCTGGAAGCTTCGATTTCCGCTGGGAAATTGTCGATGTCGCTGCGCAGCGCATTCGGGTCAATGCCACGCAGCTTGCCGACTTCGGCAAGCCACGTATCCCACAGACCACCGAGCCAGAATTTGTCCGCTTCGATCGACGCGGGCGAGGGTGCGTCCTGGATGAAGGGCTCGGCCGCGGATTTGAACTGGCCGACGCGGAACAGGTGTGCCTGCACGCCGAGCTTGTCCAGTAGATCCTTATAGTAGCTGCGGTAGTTGGACAAGCCGGTGATCAGCAGCGAACCTTGCGGGTCGAGCAGGATCCTGTCCGCGTGCGCGGCCAGCAGATACTGGCCCTGATCCATGCCCGCGCTCCACACGAACACCTGCTTACCGGCGGCACGGAAACGGTCCAGCGCGGCGCCGACTTCTTCCAGCGCGCCGAAGCCGCCGGGTTGCAACTGATCCGGCTCCAGCAGGATGCGTTTGATGTTGTTATCGCGCGCGGCTGCGTCGATCACGCCGACCAGATCGCGCACCTGCACCTGTCCGGTTTCCTGACCCGACATGCGCGCCAGCGCGCGACTGGCCGGATCGATGCTGTATTGCTCCACCAGTTGCCCGTCTGGCTTCAGCAGGAGTGCGCTGTCGGGCGACACCTCCGGCGTGCTGCGGCCAATTGCGATCAGGATCAGCGCGAGGATGAAAAAGAAGACGAGGTTGATGATCACCAGCCGCGCGATGTTGATGCCGCGGCCGACGGCGCGCAGGCCGTTCCAGAAGCCGCCGGAGGATTGCGTCGTCATGGTGAACGTCCTTCGATGCGAATCATCAGCGTAACGCAGCTTGGGTTCGGCGTCACGAAGCCGCGGATGCGGCTTGCGCACGCTTCCACGTTTCCTTTCTCGCTAACCGCGCGAACCGCATCAGCAGCAGGATGGCCGCGACGTACAGACCCGCGCTCAATCCGACCCACATACCCGGCGTGCGCCAGCCGGCGTGGAAGGCCAATGCATATCCAACCGGCATGCCGATGCCCCAGTACGCCAGCACGGTAATGAACATCGGCACGCGCGTGTCCTTCAATCCGCGCAGCGCGCCGTTCGATGCGACTTGAATTCCATCTGCAAATTGGAACGCGCCGGCCAGCCTCAGCAATTGCGCGGCCAGCACCAGCACCGCCGGCACATCGGTGTAGGCACGGGCGATCAGGTGCGGAAGGCCGAGCATCATTCCCGAGGCGACGCATTGCGTCGCCAGGGTCAATGAAATCCCACCGAATCCCGCGTAGCGCACGCCGTGTGGATCGTGGCGTCCGACTGCATTGCCCACGCGCACGGTGATCGCCAAAGCCAATCCAAGCGGCACCATGAAGGTGATCGAGGCGACGTTGATCGCGATCTGGTGCGCGGCCACCGCCACGGTGCCGAGCCGGCTGATCAGCAGCGCCGCGATCGAGAACATGCCCGCTTCCATCAACAACGTCACGCCCATCGGCACGCCGATGCGCAGCAGGCCGAAGATCGCGCGCGGATCGGGTTTCTCGAAACGCGCGAACAGCTGCAAGGGACGATAACGCGGCGACAGCCGCAGATACGCGGTGAAGGCGATCACCTGCAGCCACAGCACGATCGCGTTGGCGATGCCGCTGCCTTGCGCACCCAGCGCTTGCAATCCAATCTTGCCGTAAATGAAGATCCAGCCCAGCGGGATCAGAGCACACAGGCCGGTGAAGCCGAAGAACATGGTCGGCCGCGTCCAGCTCATGCCCTCCGACAAGCCGCGCAATGAGTAGTAGAAACACACCGCCGGCGCGCCCCAACTCAAGGCATGCAGGAACTTCTGCACATCCGGCAGCAGTTCGACGTCGACTCCCAACAGGCGCAGCAGCGGACCGGTGTGCCGCACGCCGAACCACAACAACACGCCCAGTGTTCCCGCCAATATCAAGGCCTGCCGGAACAGCGGACCGATTTCGCCGCGCGTGCCGGCGCCGTCCAGATGCGCGACGGACGGCGGCAGCGCCATCATCACGCCGATTGCGCACACTAACGCCAGCAGCCACACGTTGGCGCCGACCGCCACCGCCGCCAGCGTGTGCGCGTTGTAATGGCCGGCCAGTACCACGTCCACCGCGTTCATGCCGATCGAAGACAACTGCCCGGCGATCAGCGGCAGCGCGAGTTTCACGGTGGCGCGGGTTTCATGCGCGTAACGCGCGCGGTCGAAAGCTAGAATGCGCATCGGAATCCATCGGGCCGGACAGGGCATGGTAACCAAACCGGAATCCGTTACGCCGCCATCAGGCGCGGTCTGCGCCAACTGTGGCGCGCCTCTGTACGGCGAGTACTGCTATCAATGCGGTCAGCCGGTAAAAGGTTTGATCCGGCATCTCTCCGGCGTGCTGGGCGACGTGTTCGACACGCTGCTCAACATCGATTCGCGCGTGGTGCGCACGCTGCCCGCGTTGTATTTCAGGCCCGGTTTCCTGACGCGCGAGTACTTCGCCGGCCGCCGCGTGCGTTACGTCACGCCATTCCGCCTGATGTTCTTCCTGTGCCTGGCTGCGTTCTTCGTGATGCAGCTTGCTTTCGACAACGCGACTTCCAATTTCGGCAGCAGCAGGAACAGCGGAACGTCGTTCGACTCCGCACACACGCCTGCGCAGGTCCGCGCGGACGAGCAGAAAGCCCTCGCGGAGATCGACCGCGCCGCGTCAAAACCGGAGCTGCCGGCCACCGCGCGCGCGGCGCTGATCGCCGCGAAGCAGCGCGTGCAGAGCGAAGCGGCGGATCGGCTGGTCGAAATGAAGCGCGAAGGCGCGCCCGCCGCGGGCGGTTCGACACCGGCGGTTTCCGGCTCCATCGGACTGACCGACGATGAGGCCCGACACAGCACCGATCTCAATTTTCCCGGCGGCGATACCTGGGAATTGACGCGCAATCCGGTGCACATCGGCTGGCTGCCCGGCTTCGTCAACGACTGGATCAATCAGGCCGGCCAGAACATGCACGACAACGTGCTGGCGCTGAAGAACTCCCGCTCGCGCAAGGCGGCGATCCAGCGCATGTTCGCCGGTTTGTTTTCGCTGCTGCCGCAGACGATGTTCGTGCTGCTGCCGCTGTTCGCGGTGATCCTGAAGGTGTTCTACATCTTCAAGCGCAGGCTGTACATGGAACACCTGATCGTGGCGCTGCACAGCCACGCCTTCATCTTTCTCTCGCTGCTGGTGCTATTCGCGCTTTCCGCGTTGAGCTCGCTCGCGCCCACCGCGTGGCTGAAGGCACCGCTGGCTCTGCTGAGTGCGGCGGCGTGGATCTGGTTGTTCGTGTATTTGTACCTGATGCAGAAACGCGTTTACACGCAGGGCTGGTTCTTCACCACCACCAAGTATCTGTGCGTTGGCATCTGCTACACCCTGTTGCTCAGCGTCGCAATAGCCTGCGCTTTCGTCTTGAGCATGGCGCGCGCATGATTCTCTACGTCGTGGATCTGGATGTGGACGCGGACCTCGCGGAAGAATACCTGCTCTGGTTGCGCGCGCACATGCGGGAAATGCTCAAGCTGCCGGGTTTCATCGATGCGGAGTTGGTCAAGCGACTCGAACCGCCGTCGCCCGAGGGACGGGTGAATCTCGGCGTGCGGTATCGCCTGCGCGAACGCGCCGCATTCGACGATTACCTGCGCGAGTATGCGCCGCGCATGCGGGCCGCAGGCGCGCGCTTTGGCGAACGGGTGCGCGCATCGCGGCAACTCATGCAAACACTGGAATGAAGACGGGACGCGGTCCGCCGCCATGCGGTTGTGCACAGCGGCAAAAAGCGCTTGTTCTCTGGGCCGCAACGGCGCACATTCGCACTCGACGCCGCGGCAACGAAACACTATCTGCTTGATCGGAAAAGCCCATTTCAGTTTGGTGAAAATTTCGCCACGCCGTCGCGGGGCGCGCGCCGACGCCCGTTCCGTGCGCTTGTGCGCACACACTTCCACAGCGTTATCCACACGCTCTGTGGATAAGCTGGAAACTTTCGCACCCGTGAGCACTTGCACTGCGTTCCTGCCGAACTCACCAACAAGTGCGCGCAAGTCGCATGCGTGAGCGCCGCGCATGAGCGACGCGCGAGAAATCCTACGCGTGGCGCTGCCGGTGCCGTTGCCGCGTACATTCGATTATCTGATGCCGCAGAACGGCACAAAGCCGTTGCCCGGGGCACGCGTGGAAGTGCCGTTCGGGCGTGCGCGGCGCATCGGCATCATGCTCGATGCAGCCGAACACTCCGACTGGCCGCGCGAGCAGTTGAAGCCCGTGCTCCGCGTGCTGGACGAAACGCCACTGTTCACACCGGAATTGTTGAGCAGCCTGCTGCGCGCGGCCGATTACTGGTGCGGCGCGGCCGGCGAAGTGCTGTTCGGCGCGTTGCCGTCGCGGTTGCGCGAGGACAAACCTTTCCCGCGCGATGAAGACGAAGCGTGGTCTTTGACGATCGCGGGCCGCAGCGCGCTGGATGCACGCAGCCGGTGCGGTTCGTCGCTCGCGCTGCTTGCCGCGCTCGCCGAAACGCCGCTGCGCGCGGATGAACTAGACGCATTGCTTCCCGAGTGGCGCACCGCGGCGCGGCGCGTGCGCGATGCCGGCCTGATCGAAACGATCGTGCTGTCGGTACGAAATGAATGGCACTCCAAACCGCGTTCGCAATCGTTGACGGAAGCACAGCGCAAGGTGCTGGATCAAATTCTCGCCTTGGGCGAAGGTTTTCGTCCCGTATTGCTGGAAGGTGTGACCGGCAGCGGCAAGACCGAGATCTACCTGGAGCTGATCGAACGCGCGCTGCGGGCGGAAAAGCAAAGCCTCGTGCTCGTACCCGAGATCGGTCTGATTCCGCAGATGCTGCGGCGCCTGCGTGCGCGTTTCGATGCACCGGTCGCGGTGCTGCATTCGAACCTCGCCGACGGCGACCGCTCGCGCGCGTGGCTCGCCGCCTTGCGCGGTGAGGCCGCAATCGTGCTGGGCACCCGCTCAGCCGCCTTCGCGCCGCTGCCGGAAGTGGGCCTGATCGTGATCGACGAGGAACACGACACCTCGTACAAACAACAGGAAGGCAGTTTTCGTTACCACGCGCGCGATTTCGCGCTGATGCGTGCGCAGGCGCTCGACATTCCGATCGTGCTGGGCTCGGCCACCCCTTCGCTGGAAACGCTCGCCAACGTGCAGGCCGGACGCTACATGCATGCATGCTTGCGCGCGCGTGTACACGCGCGGACGGCCTCGCCAGTGCACGTGCTGGATTTGCGCGGCTTGAAATTGCACCACGGTCTTTCGCCGGCGTTGCTCGCCGCACTGGACGATTGCATCGCGCGCGGCGAGCAGGCGCTGGTTTTCAAGAACCGTCGCGGCTACGCGCCGGTGCTGTTGTGTCACGCCTGCGGCTGGCACGCGCGCTGTCCACGCTGCGAACGGCCGCTGACCGTGCATCGCGGCCGCGCGCGTCTGCTTTGCCATCACTGCGGCTACGCGCAGCCATGGCCGCGGCAATGCCCCGACTGCGGCACGCAGGCGCTCGCTCCGCAGGGCCACGGCACCGAGCGTCTGGAAGAAGCGCTGCAAGCGCGCTATCCGGCCATACCCGTGCTGCGCGTGGATCGCGAGAGCACGCGACGGCGCGACGCGTTCGAAACATTGCTGGACAAACTTGCCGAGGGCAAGCCGGCGATTCTGGTGGGCACGCAGATGCTGGCGAAAGGCCACGATTTGCCGAATCTCACCACCGTCGCGATCGTCGGCGTGGATGAAGGCTTGCACAGCGTGGATTTCCGCGCGGGCGAAAAACTGGCGCAACTGATCGTGCAGGTCGCCGGCCGTGCCGGCCGTGCCGACAAGCCCGGCCAAGTTTGGTTGCAAACGCACGAACCGCAACATCCATTGCTGACGACGCTGCTGCAAGGTGGCTATCCCGCCGCCGCCACGGAGCTGCTGGACGAACGCCGCGCATCGGAATTACCGCCCTTCTCGCATCTCGCCTTGCTGCGCGCGGACGCGAAGGATCGCGCTGCGCTCGATGCGTTCATGGATGCGGCGAAAGCCGCGATGCAAAACGTGCTGGCAACCTCGCCCGTGCTTGAAATACAACTCAATGGCCCGCTGCCCGCGCCGATGCCGCTGCGCGCCGGCCGTCATCGCGCGCAGTTGTGGGTCGAATCGAACCTGCGCCCGCCCCTGCGCCATGTGCTTTCGACATGGCTGCGGCGCTTGCACGAACTGCCCCAAACGCGCGGACTGCGCTGGTCGATCGATGTCGATCCGGTGGACGTGTATTGAGAACCGGAGCAGGAATAAAAAGAGCCGCGTTTCCGCGGCTCTTTCGATTTTCGATTTCCTGTTTCCGATTTCCTGCTCTTACGCCTCGAACACCATCCGCATTTTCTTCATCGCATTGGACTCGAGCTGGCGAATGCGCTCGGCGGAAACGCCGTAATCATCGGCCAGTTCCTGCAGCGTGGCTTTGTCGTCGGCCAGCCAGCGGCGGCGGATGATGTCCTGAGTGCGTTCGTCGAGCTTGGCCAGCGCGCGCTCGAGGGTGTCGAGGTGATCGGCTTCCTCGTCGGCCTCGGCCACCGAGAGATACGGATCGGCACCGTGATCTTCGAGATAAGCGACGGGCGCGGGTGGCGCGTCGTCGTCCTCGTCGACTGGCGTATCGAAACCGATGTCGCGACCGGACAAGCGCGATTCCATTTCGCGCACGGTCGCTTCCGGCACGCCGAGGTCTTTGGCCACCGCGCGCACTTCCTCTGCGTTCAACCAGCCCAGACGTTTCTTCGATTTGCGCAGGTTGAAGAACAGCTTGCGCTGCGCCTTGGTCGTCGCCACTTTCACGATGCGCCAGTTGCGCAGGATGAATTCGTGCATCTCGGCGCGAATCCAGTGCACGGCGAAGCTGACCAGGCGCACGCCTTGATCGGGATCGAAACGCTTCACGGCTTTCATCAAGCCGATGTTGCCTTCCTGGATCAGGTCGCCCATCTGCAGCCCGTAGCCGTTGTAGCCGCGCGCTACGTGGACCACGAAACGCAGGTGCGACATCACCAGCTTGCGCGCCGCTTCGAGGTCTTCCTTGTCGCGATAGCGCACGGCCAACTCGTGTTCCTCTTCGGCCGACAGCACCGGAATGCGGTGCACCGCGCCGATGTAGGCATCGAGGCTGCCGACCACGCTGGGAATCGGCAAATTGCTGGTCACCAAAGCTTCGGACATTCTGCCCTCCGAAAAGATTTTGTTTGGCGCTCATCACTTGGTGCGCCAAAACAGACTCGAGGTTCAATCAAGGCCATCAATGCGAATAATTATACCGATTCGTACAGAAAAGGCAAGGCGGGGCAGGCCTTGATCGCCCTCGAGTGACGGGTGGGTACCCGCCCTACAGTACCAACGCGGCCTTGGGCGGCAACCTCCAGTCCACCGGTCTGCGACCTTCGCCTTCCAGATACCGGTTCGCGGTAGAGAAATGCCCGCAGCCCAGAAACCCGCGATGCGCTGACAGAGGCGAGGGATGGGGCGCTTTCAGCACCAGATGCCGCTCTCGGTCGATCAGCCGCCCTTTGGCCTGCGCGTACGAACCCCACAACAGAAAGACCAGGCCTTGCCGGTCGCGGTTCAATTCATCGATCACCCGGTCGGTGAACCCTTCCCAACCCCTGCCTTGATGCGAATTCGGTTGCCCGGCTTCCACCGTGAGCACGGCGTTCAGCAGCAGCACGCCGCGCTGCGCCCAAGGAAGCAGGCAGCCATGATCGGGCGGCGGAATGCCGAGATCGCGTTCGATCTCGGCAAAAATATTCACCAGCGATGGCGGCACCGGCACCCCCGGCAGCACCGAAAAACATAACCCGTGCGCCTGCCCGGGACCGTGATACGGGTCTTGGCCGAGGATCACCACCTTGACCTGCTCGAACGGCGTGGTGTTCAGGGCGTTGAAGATGTCGGGACCCGCCGGATAGATGCGTTTGCCCGCACGCTTTTCCGCCAGGAGGAATTCACGCAGCGCTTTCATCTCCGGGCGATCGAAATGATCGCCAACTCGCGCTTTCCATGACGTTTCGAGTTTCAGGCGCTCCTCGCTCATGCCGATGCAGGACTCTGCTCGCGCAGCCTCTGGGCGACGCGCAACTGGAACAGCAGCTTTGTTACCAGCAGGCGTTCCTCGATCGGCTTCTGCACTAGATCATTCGCGCCTGCCCGCAGCAGTGCCGCCTGATTGACGGGATTGTCGTCGCCGGTCATCACCAGCACTGGCAATGCGCCCTTGCCATAACCGTAATGCTCGCGGATACGCGCCAGCAAATCGCCGCCGGAGAGTTCGCCTTTCAGATTGACATCGGTCAGCACCAGATCGGTGCCAATCTCGCCGCGTTCGCGCGCGCCATCCAGCAAGGCGACTGCGTCCTCGGCGCTGATCACATGGGTAACGACCAGTCCGTATTTCTCAAGCATCCTGCGCGTGGCCAGCGCGACGACTCGGCTGTCTTCGACATACAGCACATTGCCAGAGCCTTTCATTTCCGCGCGAACGTAGCCGCGGATGAATTCCGCCAGCGCGCCGATCCCTTGCGCCTTGTCGAAATAATCGGTGATGTCGCCACCGATCTCGCGCTTGACCAGCCGTTCCTGAACATCGCCCGAGACGGCGACGATGGGAATGTAAGCCTGCGGCGCGTGCTCCCGCACGTAGTGCGCCAGCTCCAGGCCGTCCATGTCCGGCAACCGCAGCGCGGTAGTGACCAGATCGACCACGCCCGCCTGCAATTCGCGTTGCGCCTCGGCGCCGGTTTCGCATGCGATCACGGTGACGCCCGGCAATTCCTTTTCCAGTAGTTGCGCGATCAGCTTGCGCGCGACTTTCGAACCGTCCACCACCATCACGCGCGGGTTGTCGCTGGAAATGTGGCGGGTGATGTTGGTCATGCGGATCAGACGAAGGACGAACGAAGCAGATAACGCGTGCTGGCGAGGAATGCACCCATCCAGCCCAGCAACGCAGCCGCCAACGGTACCAGTGTCAACACTGCGGCGGACAGCCCGCCGAACACGATGCGGCCTGAATAGCTCGCCGCCAGCGCGCGCGTCGGCGCGGCCACGCCGGCTTCCAAGGCCAGCAACAGCGCGACGGCGACCAGACCGGCGAGCAGGCCATAACACGCGCCTTCGTAAAGATACGGCCTGCGCACGAACGCCGCGCTGGCGCCGACCAGCCGCTGCACCGCGATCTCGTCCGCGCGTGCGCGAATGTCCAGCCGCACCGTATTGCCGACCACACCTAATGCGGCGATCGCGAGCAAGGCCGCCAGCAACAGCGTGATGCGCGCGCCGAGCGCGATCAATGCATCGAGCCGCACGCGCCAGGCGCCGTTGTCCTGCACCAGGTCGATTTGCGGCAGCGTGCGCAAGTCGGCGACCAATGCGTCGATTTGCGCGCGAGCCAACCCATTCTTCGGTTGCACCAGCAGCACGAACGGCAGTGGATTGTCCGGCAGCGCATGCAGCGCGTCACCGAAACCCTGCACCGCGCCGAGTTCCGACAGTCCTTGCGCAGGGGACTCCACCGTCACCTCCGCCACTTCGACACGCGAACGCAGTTGCGCCGCCAGCGCATCCGCCACGCGCGCATCCGCGTTCGACTTCAGGAACACGCTTATCGATTGCGATTGGCTCAAGGCACCGCCTAGTCGCTGCACATTGGCGAGCAGCAGATAGAACGACAAGGGCAGCGCCAGCGCGAAGCCCAGCACCAGCACGGTAAGCGCGGTGCCGAACGGCCGCGCGGCCAGCGCGCGCAATCCCGCGCGCAGACACCACGTGTGCTGCTCGCGCCACACCGCCACGCGCGGGCGCCGGTGCATACGCGGCGCGGCCGCTCTTCCTTCCGCAGTGCTCACGCGATTTCCTCAGCCGGGACGTCGGCGATCAGCCTGCCGTGCTCGAGCACCAGCGTGCGTTTCTTCAGGCGTTTCAGCAGAGGCAGGTCGTGACTGGCGATCAGCACGGTCGCGCCGAGCTGCTGAAATTGCGCAAACAATTGCATGATGTCGAACGACAACTGTGGGTCGAGATTGCCGGTGGGCTCGTCGGCGATGATCAGTGAAGGTTTCGCAACGATCGCGCGCGCGATGCCCACGCGCTGCTGCTCACCGGTGGAAAGATGGATCGGCGGCTGCTTTTCGTAGGCGAGCAAACCGACCTTGTCCAGCGCCGCGCGCACGCGGCGCGCGCGTTCCTCTTTCGGCACGCCGGCGATCACCAGCGGCAATTCGACATTCGCGGCCACGCTGCGATCCATCAGCAGGCGGTGATCCTGGAACACCATACCGATGCCGCGCCGCAATCTCGCGATGTGGCGGCCGCGCACCTTGCGCAGATCGTCGCCACCGACGTGGATTGAACCATTGCTTGGGCGTTCGATCAGCGTGATCAGTTTCAGAAGCGTGCTCTTGCCCGCGCCCGAATGCCCGGTGACGAACACCATCTCGCCCGCGCCGATGCGGAACGACAGCGCATCCAGCGCTTCATGGCCGTTCGCGTAGCGCTTGCTGACGGAGTCGAAGTGGATCACGAGACGGGCGGAGAACAGAAAACAGGACAAGCGTAGCAACATAACGCCATTCCGGCGCAGGCCGGAATCCAATGGCGAACACGGGTGTTGTGCCGCATTGACACTCGGTCTCGGCATGCGCCAAGGTGGCAAGCTTTGTCCTCGCGCGCGCTGGTCGTGGTCAACACCAGCAAGTCGATTATGCCTGCGCGTGCGGACTCGAGCGTTCGGCAGGTTTGCGGCGACGACGGCGCTTGCGCGGCGGGCGTCCAGATTTTTGCGCGTGCGCTGCATCCGCCTCGCTCGCGTTCGCGGATGAAACGGATCCGTCGCCGGCCTCATCATCGCCTTCATGCGCCGCTTGCAACGCCTTGCCGCGCGGCTTGGGCGAAATCAGTAAATCCGCATCGATGCTGCGCACCGGGATCTTCTGGCCGATGTAGGCCTCGATGTCCGGCAGCGACATGGCGTAGAGATCACACGCGAAACTGATCGCGTCGCCCTCGGCGCCGAGCCGTGCGGTGCGGCCGATGCGGTGAACGTAATCCTCGCCGTCCTGTGGCAGGTCGTAATTGAACACGTGCGAGACGTCGGGAATGTGCAGTCCGCGCGCGGCGACATCGGTCGCCACCAGTAACTGCACTTCGCCTTTCTGGAAACGCTCCAGCAATTTCTGGCGTTTTTTTTGCGGCACGTCGCCCGACAATGCGCCGACCACGTAACCGTGCCGCGACAACCGCTGCGTTACGCGTTCTGCCGCGGCCTTGGTATTGACGAAGACGATACTGCGCGTGGGATCGGTGCGTTCCAGCAGGTTCAGAAGCAACGGGATTTTTTCTTCCTTCGACGGGAAGAACACCTGCTGGCGCACGCGATCCGCGGTGACGCTTTCGGTTTCCACCGTCAGCTTCTGCGGCTGGTTCATGTGCTCGTAGGCCAGTTCCAGCACGCGATACGAAAGCGTGGCCGAGAACAGCAGACATTGCCGCTGTTCCCGCGGCGGCAGCCGCCGCAACAGGTAACGCACATCCTTGATGAAACCGAGATCGAACATGCGGTCGGCCTCGTCGATCACGAACGCCTCGACCGCCCGGAAAGAGAACACGTGCTGCTTGTAGTAATCCAGCAATCGGCCGGGCGTGGCGATGATCACGTCGCAACCTTCCTGCAGTTGCGTGCGCTGCTTGTCGTAGTCCACGCCGCCATAGATCAGGGCCGTGCGCAGGCCCGTGTGCCGACCGATCGCGCGCGCGTCCTTGTCGATCTGGATCGCCAACTCCCGCGTCGGCGCGATGATCAGCGCGCGCGGATCGTTGTCGCGCCGCTCGGGCATCGCCGGTTGCATCAACAAGCGGTTGAACACCGCGACCAGAAACGCGCAGGTCTTGCCGGTGCCGGTTTGCGCCTGGCCCGCGACATCGCGGCCTTGCAGCGCCACCGGCAGGGTCAGCGCCTGGATCGGCGTGCAGCGCGTGAAGCCGCAATCCGCCAGGCCTTGCGCCAGCAAAGGATGCAGCTCGAACTGCTCGAAAAAGGTGTCAGTGAGGACGTGTTCGGCCATGTTTCAGCAAAGAGCTCTCGTAAAAAGTGCAGCTATGGATGGCTGCTTTTAGAGCTTGAAGAGCAAATGATGATTTGCGGATAGGCAGTCTGCCGTGTGTTGCGGCGATCAGGGACGACCGCAAAGGCAATGCCGCGCCCTTCTGGCGGCATAACCTCGAAAGTGTAGCCTATCCGCGGGCTCGGCGCCGGCTCTTGCAATCGGCCACCGCGGCCCCATAGTTTTGGCCTTCCCATCTTGCCGCAGGACGCCGCGATGAGCGAACACGTCACCCACGTCAGCGACGACGATTTCGACGCACAGGTGCTGAAATCGGAAACCCCGGTACTGGTGGATTTCTGGGCCGAGTGGTGCGGGCCGTGCAAGGCCATCGCGCCGATGCTGGATGACATCGCTCAGTCCTATCAGGGCAAGCTGAAGATCGCCAAGATCAACACCGACGAGAACCAGAGGACGCCGCGTGCCTACGGCATCCGCGGCATTCCGACCTTGATGATCTTCAAGGGCGGCAAAGTCGAGGCCACGCAGATCGGCGCGATCAGCAAAGGCCAGTTGACGCAACTCATCGACAAGACCATCGGGCAAGCCGGACGCGTCGCGAGCGCGTGAGCCTGCGGTGCGACGACCGCTGATCACACGAGCGACTTGCGATTCCGCTTGTGGTCCCCCATTTCCAATGCTAGATTGATCCTGCCGGCTGCGTAACGCGCCGGCTCATCGCGACAGGGACTCTGGAAACTTCAGCAGCCCCGCGGGCCGAAAGGGCCCCGCGATCCTTTCCCACATCCTCTTCGTTTTTTCAACGGCGCCTCAAGAGGCGGAACCCGTGGCCGATACTCAAAACACTCCTCCAGGCGAAGACGCGCGCGCGTCCGCCAACGAAACCCCTGTCGAAACCCCCGAACGCAGCGATACGCCGCAGGCCCGTGAAAATGGCGGCGGCCGTCCCGACCGCGGCCGTCGCCGACGCGGACGACACGATCGCGGTCCGCGCAACGACACGCGCGGCAACGGCTTGCCGCAGGACAACGGCGACGAAGGCGATGCCGGCGACCCCAATCGCCTGATCAACCTCACCGAGCTGAAGCGCAAGAACGCGCCGCAACTGCTGGCGCTGGCCGAGGAGCTCGGCATCCAGGAAGGCGTGGCCCGCGCGCGCAAACAGGACGTGATCTTCGCGATCCTGAAAGCGCACGCGCGCAGCGGCGGCGGCATCTGGGCCGAAGGCGTGCTGGAAATCCTGCAGGATGGTTTCGGTTTCCTGCGTTCGGCCGACGAGTCGTATCTCGCCGGCCCCGACGACATCTATGTTTCGCCTTCGCAGATCCGCCGTTTCAACCTCCGCACCGGCGATTACTTGACAGGCCACGTGCGGCACCCGAAGGACGGCGAGCGCTACTTCGCGCTGCTGCGCGTCGAGACGATCAACAACGATCCGCCGGAAGCCTCCAAGAACAAGCTGCTGTTCGAAAACCTGACGCCGTTGTTCCCGCGCAAGGCCTTCCATCTGGAGCGCGGCAACGGTTCCAGCGAAGACATCACCGGGCGCATTCTCGATCTGATCGCACCGGTCGGCCGCGGCCAGCGCGGACTGATCGTGTCGCAGCCCAAAGCCGGCAAGACCATGATGCTGCAGAACGTCGCGCAGGCGATCGTGCACAACCATCCCGACGTGCATCTGATCATCCTGCTGATCGACGAACGTCCGGAAGAAGTCACCGAGATGCAGCGCAGCGTCAAGGCGGAAGTGGTTTCATCCACCTTCGATGAGCCCGCCGTGCGCCACGTGCAGGTCGCTGAAATGGTGATCGAGCGCGCCAAGCGTCTGGTGGAACACAAGCGCGACGTGGTGATCCTGCTCGATTCGATCACGCGCCTCGCACGCGCCTACAACACCGTGGTGCCGTCATCCGGCAAGGTGCTGACCGGCGGCGTGGATGCGAATGCATTGCAACGCCCGAAGCGTTTCTTCGGCGCGGCGCGCAATGTCGAGGAAGGCGGTTCGCTGACCATCCTCGCGACCGCCCTGATCGACACCGGCAGCAAGATGGACGAGGTGATCTACGAGGAATTCAAGGGCACTGGCAACATGGAAGTGCATTTGGATCGTCGCATCAGCGAGAAGCGCGTGTATCCGGCCATCAATATCAACCGTTCCGGCACCCGCCGCGAGGAACTGCTGATCGCGCCGGACCTGTTGGCCAAGATCTGGATCCTGCGCAAGTTGCTGCATCCAATGGACGAGCTCGCCGCGATGGAATTCATGCTCGACAAGATGAAGAACACCAAGACCAACGACGAGTTCTTCAATTCGATGAAGCGGTAGCTCGGGACTCGGGACTCGGGACTCGGGACTCGAAGAGCGTAAACAACGTCGTCATTCCAGACTTTTGCGCCGGGGTGATTCAGCAAGAGCGCGTTCGGGCGCAAGAAGTGAGACGTCCGGAATGACGGAACCGTTTTCCGGAGTTACGCTCCTCCCGTCTCCCGTTCCCAATTTTTCATGCGCATCTGCGTCTACGCCGCTTCCAGCGGGCAAACCGATCCAGCGTATCGCGATGCGGCCTTCCGGCTGGGCGAATTGCTCGCTCAAGAGAAGTGCACGCTCGTCTACGGCGGCGGTTCAGCGGGGTCCATGGGCGCGGTGGCGGATGGCGCGCTGTCAAAAGGGGGTCAGGTCATCGGCATCCTGCCGAAGTTCATGGCCGATCTCGAATGGGGCCATCCCGGCCTGACGCACCTCGAACTGGTTGAAGACATGCGTGAGCGTAAGCATCGGTTGCTCACGGATTCCGACGCGGTGGTCGCGCTGCCCGGCGGCTGCGGCACACTGGAAGAACTGTTCGAGGCAATCACGCTGAAGCGGCTTGGTTTGTATTTCAAACCGATCGTGCTGTTGAACACACGCGGCTACTACGACACGCTGCAAACCTTCCTCGAGCGCATGATCGCGGAGCGTTTCATGAATCCCGAGCACGCAGCGATGTGGTCGATTGTCCCCCAGCCGGGGGACGTGCTGCCGGCGATCCGCCAAGCGCCGGCGTGGGATGCGAACGCGCGGGATTATGCCGTGGTACGTTGATCGACCGAGTTCATAAACACCTCGCACAACGCTTCCATCCCCGCGCGGTCTTCCCCATCGAAGCGCGCCAGGCGCGGTGAATCGACATCCCACACGCCCAGCAGCGAGCCGTCGCGCTTGATCAGTGGCACCACGATTTCCGACTGCGAAGCGGCGTCGCAGGCGATGTGATCGGCGAATGCGTTGACGTCTCGCACTACTTGCGTCTGCCGTGACTGCGCGGCCAATCCACAGACGCCGCGCCCCATGGCGATGCGCACGCACGCCGGTTTGCCCTGGAACGGGCCGACCACCAATTCACTGCCGTCGTAAAAATAGAAGCCGCACCAGTTGAGGTCGGGCAACGCGTGCCAGACCAGTGATGCGAAATTGGCGGCATTGGCGATCAGATTGGTTTCGCCGTGCAGCAATCCGCGCGCCTGTTGCGCCAATTCGGCGTAGAGCTCCGATTTGTTGTCGGCAGTGATCGCGGCGGCGGTGAACATCGCGCGCTCCATCCATGAAACGAGCATTTTAGCGCCGCGCCACCGCTGGCATACTCTGCGGTCGTGCGCATAACCGAATCCATTCGCCACGACGAAGCGGGTTTCCGCATCCGCGCCCAACAGCCGACACACTGGCCGTGGACCTCGCCCGGCCTCGCTTACGCATCGATTTCTCTGCTCTCGTTCGCGATCAGGCGGCACGAGCAGCGTCGTGTCGCCGCGTCCAGCCTCGCGCCCGCATGAATGATTACCTGCGACCGGGCGTTTTCATCGCCGGCACCGACACCGGCGTCGGCAAGACGTTTGTTTCGTGCGCGCTGCTGCATGCCTTGCGCGCGGCCGGCATGCGTGCCATCGGCATGAAGCCGGTCGCCAGCGGTTGCGAGCGCACACCGCAAGGTTTGCGCAACGAGGATGCGCTCGCATTGATTGCAGCGAGCGATCCACAACCCGACTACGCGATGTGCAATCCCTACGCGTTCGAGCCGGCGATCGCACCGCACCTCGCCGCAGCGGATGCAAATAGCGACATCGATTTTTCGCGAATCGAATCGGCCTACACGCATTTGGCCACGCGCGCCGATTGCGTGGTGGTGGAAGGTGTGGGCGGCTGGAGGGTGCCGCTCACCGATTCGCTGGAAGCCGCCGACATCCCGCGCCGCCTGAGCTTGCCAGTGATCTTGGTGGTCGGTCTGCGGCTGGGCTGTATCAACCACGCGCGGCTGTCAATGCAGGGGATCCTCGACGATGGTTGCGAACTGCTGGGCTGGATCGGCAACGCCATCGATCCGGCGATGGAGCGACGCCAAGACAATATTGAAACCCTGCGCCGCCTGCTGCCCGAACCCTGCCTCGGCGTGCTGGGACACGGCGGCGATCCGGGTTCCGCATCCGTCAACCTGCGGGACGCCGTTCGCGCTATTCAACAACGACCATGACTTGCGGCACGGGATGGCGCACGCTGCGCATTCGCGGCATCATCTAGTCGTTTGCGCGGCACCCATCGAATCTTCTGTCGTCCGCATGGAGCACCAATGAGCGCACAGCGCTATTACCTTACCGTCGACAATCTCGGCCAGGCGCGCGGTTCGGATCCCGAACTCGCCTTTCACGGATCCAGTCCGCAATCATTCGCGGATGCACTGCAATCCGCGCTGCGCACCAACGTGCTGTTCCAGCGCTGGCGCGCGCGCCAACCCGATCCGGACGAGGTCGATGAATCGCTGGCGCCGGTCGATCCGAATGCGAGCGTCACGGCGCATCAGGACGATCTGCACGCCGACGTCGAAGTCGTCACTTCGCTGCCCCATGCGATATTGCGCCATCGTTTGAATCTGTTGATCGGTCCAAGCTGGAAGCTGCGCGACGTGCGCGCAGCGTAAGACGTGCCTGCGCTTCTTTTTCCCTCCCGCAGAGGAATTCTCGAATGTCCAACTTCCGCATCCGTCCGCTCGCGTTTGCCTGCTGCGTGCTGCTGGCAGGTTCCGCCGGTTTGAGCCCTTCCGTGGCAGCGGCCAGTCCCGCGGCGCACAAGGCCGCCGCGGCTTCGCACGCCGACATCAAGAGCAATCCGTTCTACAACGCGAGCACGCTGCCGTTCCAGGCGCCGGCGTTCGACAAGATCCACGATGCCGATTACCAGCCGGCGATCGAGGAAGGCATGCGCCAGCAGCAGGCTGAGATCGAGAAGATCGCGAACAACCCTGAGCCGCCCACCTTCGAGAACACCATCGTGGCGATGGAGAAGAGCGGGCAGATGCTCTATCGCGTGATGAACACCTTCAGCGCAGTGGCGGGCGCCAACACCGACGATACGTTGCAGAAGGTGCAGGAAATCGAAGCACCGAAACTCGCCGCGCATCAGGATGCGATCTATCTCAATCCGAAACTGTTCGCGCGCATACAGACGCTCTACGACAAACGCGACTCGCTGAAGCTCGATCCTGAATCGCAGCGGCTGCTGGAATGGGATTACAAGGAATTCGTGCTCAACGGCGCGAAACTTTCCGACGCCGACAAGGCCAAGCTGAAACAGTGGAACGCGCAGGAAGCCACGCTCTCGGCGCAGTTCCAGAACAAGCTGCTGGGCGCGGCCAAGGCCGGCGCACTGGTGGTAAGCGACAAATCCAAACTGGCCGGCATGTCCGCGGAGGACGTCGATGCCGCGGCGCAGGCTGCGAAGGATCGCAAGCTCACAGGCCAGTGGGTGGTGCCGCTGCAGAACACCACGCAGCAGCCGGCGCTGACTTCGCTCACCGACCGAGACACGCGACACGCGCTGTTCGAGGCTTCCTGGACGCGCGCGGAGAAGAACGACGCCAACGACACGCGCGCCACGATCGAGCAGATCGCCTGGATCCGCGCGCAGAAGGCCAAGCTGCTCGGCTTCGACACCTTCGCGCAATGGAAGCTGGAAGACCAGATGGCCAAGACGCCCGGCGCGGTGATGAACTTCATGGATGCGCTCGTGCCCGCCGCCACCTCGCGCGCAGAGGCCGAAGCAGCCGACATCCAGAAGGTGATCGACGCCGATCAGGCCAAGGCGCACCAGCCGACTTTCAAGCTCGAGCCGTGGGACTGGAATCTCTACGCCGAGCAGGTGCGCAAGGCCAAGTACGACCTCGATCAGGATCAGATCAAGCCGTATTTCGAATTGAACGACGTGCTGCAGAACGGCGTGTTCTACGCCGCGAATCAGCTTTACGGGCTGACCTTCAAGGAACGCCACGACATTCCCGTGTGGCACCCGGATGTGCGCGTGTTCGAAGTGGATGACAAGGACGGCTCGCAGGTGGGCCTGTTCTACTGCGACTACTTCAAGCGCGACAACAAGAGCGGCGGCGCGTGGATGAGCAACCTGGTCGGGCAATCGAAATTGCTCGGTACCAAACCTGTCATCTACAACGTCGCCAACTTCACCAAGCCCGCACCGGGCCAGCCCGCGCTGTTGAGTTTCGATGACGTGACCACGATGTTCCACGAGTTCGGTCACGCGTTGAACGGCTTCTTCGCCGACACGGAATATCCCAGCCTCTCAGGCACCGTGCCGCAGCGCGACTTCGTGGAATTCCCCTCGCAGTTCAACGAACATTGGGCGCTGGACCCGAAGGTGTTCGCGCATTACGCGAAAAACTACAAGACGGGTGAGCCGATGCCGCAGGCGTTGGTGGACAAGCTCAAGAATTCCCAGCTCTTCAACAAGGGCTACGACATGACCGAACTGCTGTCCGCCGCATTGCTCGACATGTCATGGCACACGCTGAAGGCAAGCGATCCGAAGGTAACGGATGTGGACGCGTTCGAAGCGAAAGCCTTGAAGGACAACCACACCGATCTTTCATACGTGCCGCCGCGCTATCGCTCCAGCTATTTCCTGCACATCTGGGGCAACGGCTATGCCGCGGGCTACTATGCGTATCTATGGACGCAGATGCTAGCGGACGATGCCTTCGCTTGGTTCCAAGAACACGGCGGCCTGACCCGCGCCAACGGCGATCGCTTCCGCGAGATGGTGCTCTCGCGCGGCAATACTGAAGACCTCGCCGCGATGTACAAGGCGTGGCGCGGCCGCGATCCCAACATCGACGCGATGAAGAAGGATCGTGGATTGGAGACCCCAAAGGGGAAATGACGAATGCAGGAGCCGGCGCGCGGCGCCGTCTCCTCCCCTCGCAGGCGATTGTTGCCAGAACAAGGCCCGCCTCGGCGGGCCTCATCCGTTTTCGATGGGATCTGCAATGAACTTGCGCAGGCGTTTACTTTTCGGCCTGATCGCCGCCGTCATTTTCGGATGCGGCGTAGGTCTGTTGCCGCTGATGTTGCCCGGCTACAACTCGATCACTCAAACCGTCAGCGAAATCGGGGAGTTCGGCTCGCCCGCCCGCCTGCCCTTCACGGCAATGCTTTGTGTCATTGCGGCCTGCATCCTGATTTTTGCATCCGCGCTGCGCGAGGTGTCGAACGGATTGGGGAGATCGAGCATCGCCGCATGGCTGACCGGATGCATGGCGATCTCCGTTGCCGGTGTGGGAATTTTCTCCTTTCCGCACCCGCTTCACAACGATTTCGGCCTGTCCGAACTCATCGGATATCAAGCTCCGTGGGTGCTTGCGTTGACATGGCGAGGGTTGCCGCAGATGCGCAGGACTGTCGCATTTTCCTGGTTGATGGCGATCGTCGTGTGGTGCGCAATCATCGCGAACCTCGCCACGCTTGATCGCGGCGGCGCGCTGTGGCGCATGGAAGAACCCGTCTACGGGATCGTGCAGCGCCTGCTGTTCGTTTCCTGGTTCGCCTGGCTCGCGGGTACGGGCCTGCTGCTGCGACGCAACGCCCTTGCCATGGATCGCGGCGTGCGGAATCTCGGCACCGTGGGGCTGTAGAGGCGTTTTGGAGGGAGACCCGCTTCGGCGAACCTTTTTTCGACAGGGTTATACCTGATGGCAAAAGAACCGATCAGGTGTACCTTGCGTGCTCGGGATTCCAACTAGAGAATCCATTCAAAGAGGGGGAAACAATCGTGTCCTTGCGTCTTGCAATTTGCGTGATGGTGCTCGCGTTGGCCGGCTGCGCAACAGAATCGTTCGTCACCCGCACGCGTGACGGCGCGTTTGTAATCACTGGCTCGTCCACCAGTTTGCACAGCGGCACCGACGAGAAGGCGCGCTTGGTCGAAGACGCCAACGACTACTGTCAGCGACACGGCAAATCCGCCGTCGTGATCGCGTCCAGCCAGAACGATGCCAAACCAGGCAATCTCGCGGCGCCCGGCAAACTCGCCCGCGCGACCATCGAATTCCGCTGCCAATGATGTCATCGTGAAAGCGGCGGCCGCGTTCCTGCCCCTGCTATTCGCGTGCATGATCGCGCATGCGCAAGTCTGGCAGCCATCCGCCGGCCATACGCAGATTCCAATCTGACCGGGCACGCCACCGGGTGCGCAGCCGCTGCCGGGGCCGGAGTACGGAAAACTCGATCCGAAATCGCAAACGGTCATCGGCGCTTACAACGTGTCGCAGCCCACGATGACGGTGTACGCGCCGAAAGGAAAGAACACCGGTGCAACGGCTGCTTCGTTTGCTTTCGCGTTGATCGGCTGTAGCTTGCGGTCGCCTGCACGCAGGCTCCTGCATCAATACGCGAACTCCCGAAACACCGGATCCACACTTTCCTTCCATGGCCCATAAAACAGTTCCAGCTTGCGCTCGGCGGGCGTCTGATTGGCTTGAGCGAATTCGATCAGCGGTTGCAGGAACATCGTTTCGTCGGCGCCGCTGACGTTGGTGCGGGCGCGGCGCTTGAGTCCGTGGCCGGCGATTTCCAATGCCTGTAACGCCAGCTCGCGCACGGTTGCGCCGCGGAAGGGAAGTTTCAGCGCATGTTTCGGCACTCCGTCGCGCAGGGCGTGGCGCTCTGCCATCGTGAAATCCTTCACCAGATCCCACGCGGCATCCAGCGCGGTCTGATCGTAGAGCAGGCCGACCCAGAACGCCGGCAGCGCGCACAGCCGGTTCCACGGGCCGCCGTCGGCGCCGCGCATCTCCAGATATTTCTTCAAGCGCACTTCCGGAAACGCAGTGGTCATGTGATCGGACCAGTCGCGCAGCGTCGGTTTCTCGCCCGGCAGCACGGATAATTTGCTATCGAGGAAATCGCGGAACGATAAACCGGCCGCATCGATGTATTCGCCCTTGCGGTAGACGAAATACATGGGCACATCCAGCAGATAATCGACGTAGCGCTCGAAGCCGAAACCTTCGTCGAACACGAAATCCAGCATGCCGGTGCGATCCGGATCGGTGTCTTCCCAGATGTGCGAGCGATAGGAGAGATACCCGTTGGGCTTGCCATCTTTGAACGGCGAATCGGCGAACAGCGCGGTGGCGACCGGTTGCAGCGCCAGCGAGACGCGGAACTTCTTCACCATGTCCGCCTCTGAGGCGAAATCGAGATTGACCTGCACCGTGCAGGTACGCGTCATCATGTCGAGGCCCAAGCTTCCGACCTTCGGCATGTACTCGCGCATGATCTTGTAGCGGCCCTTCGGCATCCACGGCATTTCGTCGCGCCGCCACTTGGGCTGGAAGCCCATGCCGAGGATGCCGAGGCCCAGTTGTTCCGACGCCTCGCGCACGTCTTCCAGGTGCTCGTGCACTTCGCAGCAGGTGTCGTGGATGGTTTCGACCGGCGCACCCGAAAGTTCCAGTTGGCCGGCCGGTTCCAGCGTCACGGAAGCCAGCCCGCGCGAGAGCGCGATCGGCAGATCGTGTTCGCGCACCAGCTCCCAGCCGCAATGCGCCATGCCTTCGAGTAGCGCGCGGATGCCGCGCTCGCCTTCGTACGGCGGCGGCCGTAGATCGTCGGTGCGGAACACGAACTTCTCGTGCTCGGTGCCGATGCGCCATTGCTGCGCGGGCTTCGCGCCACTCGCCAGATAGTCCACGAGCTGCGAACGATGCTCGATCGGTGTCTTTTCGACGTGGCTGGGGCCGGACATGCACAGGTCCTTGCGGCGGACAGACGTAGAACAATGGGGCTGACCGACGCGGTTTGCAATCAGGCTTCCGGCACCCTAAGCAGCTCCACCACCGCCGCGCGCGCCTCTTCCACACCCGTGCCGGTTGTTGCGGAAAACAGGATCGCGCTGGCGTGCAACGCCGTCTTTTCTCCGCTCGATCCGATCTTCGCGATCTCGGTCTGCACCTTGCCCTGCGCGGCCAACGCCTGCGCGCGCGAGAGCTTGTCTGTTTTGCTCAGCAACACGATGCACGGCAATCCGATGTCAGCGCAGAAGCGCAGCATCTGCCTGTCGTACTCTTTCAGCGCGTGCCGCACATCGGCGATCAGCACCACTCCACGCAGGGATTTGCGCCTGTGCAGGTAGGTGTCGATCGCACCGCGCCAGTGTTCGCGCATGCTCGCCGGCACTTTTGCGTAGCCGTAACCAGGCAGATCGATCAGCCGCGAACCGTTCGAAAATTCGAACACCACGATCTGCTGCGTTCGGCCGGGCGTCTTCGAAGTGCGCGCCAGCGCGGCCTGCCCGACCAGTGCGTTCAGCGCGCTGGATTTGCCGGCGTTGGAAATGCCGGCGAAGGCGATCTCCGCACCGACATCCTTCGGTAACTGCCGCGGCTCATGCGCGGCCAGCACGAAGCGCGCGCCGCGCAGGGGATTGTCGGGTGCTTGTTGCATCTGACTCCGGCAATGGACGTCACAACCCAATTGCTCTCACATCCCTGCGTCTGGCTCCCCGGCCAATCCACGGTCGGGACAAGGTTTGACCGCCTTTCGGCGTGCAGGGATAATTCTGCAGTTTATGGCCGGCCGTGGCCGGTTCGCCATCTTTGCGGGAGTGAATAGTATGCGTTTCCGGCAACCGCTTGCCTTTGTCGCCGTGCTCGCGCTCAGCGCCGCCGCGTCCGCGCAACTCACCACCGCGAAGAAGCAGGCTCCGCCGCAACCGGCCACGCCATCCCGCGCGGGTGCGACCACGCCCAACGTGCCCGAGAGTTCCAATCAGCACGCGAACACGCCGGCTACGACGCCGACGAGCGCCAGTTCCAGCACCCCGGCTGCGTCTTCCAGCAGCGCGCCGGCTTCCGCAGCAAGCACGGTAGCTACCGAAGAAATGGCGAAGATGGAAGCGATACCGGTGAAGCCGGGCGATGCCACCGCCGGCCAAGGCAAGGCGGCAGCCTGTGGCGCCTGTCATGGCATGGATGGCAATTCCACCGACGCGCAATATCCCAAGCTCGCCGGGCAAAGCGAACAATACATCGTGCACCAGTTGATGAGCTTCAAGAGCGGCACGCGGCAGAATTCGATCATGCAGGGCATGGCCGCACCGCTGTCGCCGCAGGACATGCACGACATCGGCGCCTATTTCGCTTCCAAGGAATCCCTGCCGGGTGTCTCCGATCAGACGTTGGCGGTGGCCGGTGGCAAGTTGTATCGCGAAGGCGATCCGTCCCGCGGCATTCCCGCATGCATGGCCTGTCACGGGCCGGATGGTCATGGCAATCCGGGCGCGATGTATCCGCAGCTTGCGGGTCAGCACGCCGATTATGTGCAGAAGACGTTGCAGGCGTTCCACGATGGCACGGTGTGGGGCAACGAAGCGCACGCACAGATCATGCCGGACATCGCCAAGCGGTTGACGCAAGCCGACATCGCCGCGGTGGCGAGTTACGTGGAGGGGCTGCACACCGCGCAACCCGGTGAGACGGTGACCGGGCCCGAAGCGGCGCCGGCGCCGGCGTCTTCTGTGCAACCGGCGGCGGGCACGGCGGTCAAACAGGAAGCGGCGTCGACTGCGGCGCAGCCGGCAAGCGCCAGCAGCAAGCATTGAAACTGCGTCGCACCGGCGGTGGCCGGGATCCTGTGACGAAGCGTTGCCATTCGCGTCTTCGCCGCCGGATTTTCGACCTGCGCCGGAATGACGGCGACACACCATGCTTCGAAAAAGGTTCAGCGGCACGCATTGAAACTGCGCGACTTGAGGTTTTCATTTCAACGAGGTCAGCCGTGATGATCCGACGCGTGATTCTTCTCCTGTCCGCACTTGCGCTGAGTGGCGCCGCTCTCGCACAGACGCCCGGCTCGACCACGCAGTGGGTGGAAGGCAAGAATTATTTCCGCATCGACACGCCACAACCGCCGCCGGTGCCGGGCAAGATCGAAGTGACCGAAGTGTTTTCCTATGCGTGCCCCGTGTGCTGGCGCTTCCTGCCGTATGCCAACCGCATCAAAGCGTCGCTGCCCGCCGATGCGTACATGGACTATCTGCCGGTGTCGTTCAACCCGGTCGAGGATTTCCCGGTGTTCCAGCGCGCGTTCTACGCGGCGCAGGCATTGGGGGTGGAAGACAAGACGCATGATGCGATGTTCAAGGCGATCCACTCGCCCGGCGGGGAATTGGCCACTTACGACGCCGCCACCAATCGCCTGAAGAATCCGCTGCCGAACATCAACGACATCGCCAAGTGGTATGCGCAGTACGGTGTGAAACCGGCCGATTTCGTCGCGACCGCCAATTCGTTCGCAGTCAACACCAAGATGAAACGCGCCGATGCGCTGGTGCAGGCCTACGGCGTGGACGGCACGCCGACGATGGTGGTCAACGGCAAGTGGCGCTACGACATGGGTTCGGCCGGCGGTCCCGAGCAAGTGGTCGAACTCACCAAGTATCTGGTAGCGCGCGAAGCGGCGGCCTTGAAGAAATGAACGCGCGCCGTTTCGTTCCGGTGTTCTTGCTCGCCGCGGGTCTGCTGCTGACCGCGGCGTGCTCGGCGCACAACGACACCGACGGCGCTTCGCTCTCCACATCAAACGCCGCGAATGGAAGCTTCACCGAAGGCAAGCAGTACGTGCGCATCGCGCACGCCGGCCAGAAAGCCGCCGGCCCCGTGGTGATCGTAGAGGTGTTCTCCTACGCCTGTCCGCATTGCGCTGAGTTCGCGCCGTTCTTTGCCCGGCTGCGCGGCAAGTTGCCGTCGAACGTGCAGGTGCGCTACATGCCCGCGGTGTTCAACGAGTCGTGGGAGCCGTATGCGCGCGCGTTCTATGCGGCCAAAGAACTCGGTGTGCTGAAGAGCACGCACGACCAAGTGTTCAAGGCGATGATGGAGCACTATCCCTTGAACTCTCTGGACGACCTGGCGGATTTCTACGCCAGCCGCGGCGTCGACAGGCAGAAGTTCATGGATGCGGCCAAGTCGCCGCACACCGACGCGGCCATGGCGGCGGACACCAAGATCGAACAGGGCTGGGGCATCGACGCGACACCGATGCTGGTGGTCGGCCGTTTGCAGAACGATTCGCCCGACGCGCCGGTGGTCGCGGATTACCGCAGCAACGAAGTCGACAGCTACGAGCAACTCGCGCAACTGGGCGGCTGGCTGATACAGCGCGAAGCGCAGCAGAAGGATTGAGTCGCGGCCACGTCGTCCCGGGTGTGGAAAATCAACGACGCGATGACGGCGCGTGTCCTCGAATGCGAACGGCTCTCGCATTTGCATTCACCCGCATGATGCTACGCTTGCGCGAGTGACTACCGTTCCCTCATCCGAGCACGCTGCCGTCCTTCGCCTGCTGAGCTGCAACATTCTGGCCGGCGCGCGTGTCAATCAGTACCACCATTACGTGACGCGCAGTTGGAGTGCGGTGCTGCCGGGCCGGCACAAGCGCAGCAATCTCGACAGACTCGCGCGCGAAATCGCGCAATTCGACGTGATAGGCCTGCAGGAAGCCGACGCCGGCAGCATGCGTTCGGGTTTTCTCAACCAGACGCAATATCTCGCCGAGGCTTCTGGGCTGCCGTATTGGAGCCATCAGCCCAACCGGCGCGTGTCGCGTGTGGCGCATTCGGCCAATGGCCTGATCAGTCGCATGCAACCGACCGAGGTGCTGGATTATCCGCTGCCCGGCCGCATCGGCGGGCGCGGCGTGCTGATCGCGCGTTATGGCAGTGGCCCGGAAGCATTGACTGTGGCGGTGGCGCATCTCTCGCTCGGGCCACAAGCGCGCGCGCGGCAGCTGGCGTTCATCGCCGAGTTGTTGAGCAATCATCCGCACGCGGTGCTGATGGGCGATCTGAATTGCGATCCCGACAGCATCGAACTACGCATGCTGTTCGCGCGCACCACGCTGGCCGAACCGCTGCAAACCACGCCGACCTTCCCGAGTTGGCGGCCGCAGCGCGCGATCGATCACATTCTGGTTTCGCGCAGCATCACGATCGAACGCATGTGGACCTTGCCGGATGCATTTTCCGATCACCTGCCGCTGGCGGCCCAGCTCCGCCTGCCGCCCAGCGCCGCCGCGCTGCCGGGTTTGGCATCTCCGCTGTCGCGCGGCTGAATGCGCCCAGCAAGCCGCGCGTCAACCGCGTTGCATGGTGTTGCGTTGTGTTGCGCACCCGGCGGCGATCGACCGCCGATCACAGGAGACTTCCATGCAACGCATCATTCGTCCGCTGGCGCTGACCGCAGCGATCGCGCTCGCTTGTGGTTTCGCCGCCGCGGCGCAGGCGCAGACCGCGCCCACGACTTCCACTCAGGCTGTCAATCCGGGCGGCCCGATGCAAAAGCCGCACAACGCCGCCACCGAAACCGAGCGCGACGTCGATCAACAACAGCGCATCGAGCAGGGTCTGCAATCCGGGCAGCTGACTTCCGCCGAGGCGCGCAAGCTGGAAGCCGGCGAATCGCGCATCGACCGCACCGAGGCGCGCGACATGCGCAATGGTTCGCTCTCGCCCGCCGAGAAGGCTCAAATCCAGCGCGAGCAGAACCGCGAGAGCGCCGCGATCTACAACCAGAAACACAACGCGCGGACCGGCAATCCGGATTCGCTGAAATCGAATCTCGAACAGGCTGACGTGCAGCGCAACATCAATCAGGAGGAGCGTATCCATAACGGCGTCGTCAACGGTTCCTTGACCAACCGCGAGACCAGCCACCTCGAAGGTCGCGAGGCGCACGTGGACCGCATGGAATCGCGCCGCGACACGCTGGGGCAGACCGCCCGCATCCAGCACGCGGACAATCGCGACAGCCGCGCGATCTATCGGCAGAAACACGACCGTCAGCGGCGGCATTGACGCCCTTCCTGCGCCGGCGCGAACGAGTCCCTGACAGGACGTTCGCGCTCGGCACAGCGAACGCAGCTGGGCGCTCGGTCTTTCCGGCTTCATTGCACGCCGGAGCAAATGACCGACGCAGCGCGCCTTGATGCGCGAACACTGCTCTACAATGTAGAGCAATGGACATCGCGACCGATTCCCACACGCCGCGCGCGATTAGCCGGCCGTCGTTCCGGATTACCTGTGCGGCGTTGTTCGCGATGTGCGGCCTCGCCTTCGCGCAGGAACCCGCGAACCTGCAACAGCAGCGCGAGCAATTCCGCGCCGCCTACACCGCGGCCTACAACGGACAAAACTGGCGCGCGCTGGCGCGCGGGCTGGAGAGCTATCCGCTGTATCCGTATCTCGAAGCCGCGGCGCTGGAGCACGATCTTGCGCACGCAGATCGCACACAGGTGCAGGCGTATCTTGTGCGGTATCCCGATCTGATTCCCGCCGACGATCTGCGCCGCGACGAATTGCAATTGCTGGCGCAGCAACGCGACTGGAACGGCTTTCTCTCCTTCTACAAACCCGGCCTGGGCGACGCGTTGACGTGCGATGCGCTGCAAGCGCAACTGGCGCAGGGCGCGCGGCTGGATTTCCAGCGCGACCTCGCCTCGCTATGGAATCAATCCAAGCTGCCATCCGCGTGCGACCCGGTGCTGCAGGCCTCGGCCGCGCAAGGTCTGCTCACGACTGCGCACATCTGGGATCGCATCGACCGCGCCGCGAAAGCGGACGCGCCATCCACCATCGAGCAATCGGCGGCGTGGCTGCCCGCGGATCAGCAAGCGATCGCGCGCCGGCTGGCCACCGCGTTGCGTGCTCCCGCAACGCTGCTCGCACAAGCCGATTCGATGCCCGACGATGCGCGCACACGCCAGGCATTGACATTGGCTTTGGCGCACTACGCGCATCGTCACGCCGATCAGGCGCAAGCGGCGTGGAACAAGTTGTCCGCACGTTTCGCGTTCGACACTGAACAGCGCTATCGCATCCTCAATGCGCTCGCGCTCTACAGCGCCACGGATTATGCGCCCGATGCACCGGCAAAACTCGCGGCGCTGCCGCCGGCCGCGCAGACCGACGCCACGCGCGAGTGGCGCGTGCGCGTGGCGATCGCCAATCGCGACTGGAAAACCGCGCAAGTGGCGATCGCCGCGTTGACGCCCAATGAAATGCAGCACGACGAATGGCGTTACTGGCGCGCGCGCATCGCGGAGAAACTTGGCCACGCAGATCAGGCACACGCGGATTACGCGAAGCTGGCGCAACAGGCGACTTACTACGGGTTCCTCGCCGCCGACCGCGCGGGCGTGCCGTATCAAATCTGCCCCGAGCAACTGGTCGACGATCCCGCCGCCGACCAGCGCGTGCTCGCCATGCCCGGTTTCATGCGCGCATTCGAATTGTTCGCGCTCGGCATGCAGCAACTCGCCCGACGCGAATGGAGCCGAGCGTACGATGCCTTGCCGGATGCCGATCAACGCGCCGCCGCGGACCTGGCGTGGCAACGCGGCTGGTACGACCGCGCGGTGTTCGCCTTCGCAAACGACGACGACCTGCGTCTGTATGAACAGCGCTTCCCGCTGGCTTACAAGGACGATGTGATCGACGCTGCGCGCAACGCCGGCATCGATCCGGCTTGGGCCTTCGCGATCATCCGCGCCGAGAGCGCCTGGCAGACGGATGCGCGTTCGGACGCGGACGCCTACGGTCTGATGCAACTGCTGCCCGGCACCGCGGCAAAGGTCGCGAGCGAAAACGGGCTCGCCTATGACGCGGCGAACGATCTCTACGATCCGCGCATCAACATTCCGCTGGGCACGCGCTATCTCGCCACAATGGCGATGCGCTTCGACGGCAGTCCGTGGCTGGCGAGCGCGGCCTACAACGCGGGCCCGGTGCCGGTGCAGCGGTGGGTCGACGCGCGCGGCGAGCTGGAACCCGACGCGTTCATCGCCACGATTCCGTATCAGGAAACGCGCGAATACGTCGGCCGCGTACTGTCGTTCACCACGATGTACGATTGGCGCCTGCACGGCGACGCGCTGCCGGTGTCGTCGCGCATGCCAGCGATCGGCAGCGCATATCAATTCGGCGGCGGCGCTCGCAAACAGGTGACGTGCCGTCTGGAAAATGACGAGACTTCTCGCACCGCGGCCACGGTGACGGGCCCGGGCGACACCGCCGCTACATCGCACAACCTGCATTGAATCGCATATGAAACTGCAACGCATCGCCATCCTCGGCGGCACCGGTTTCATCGGCAGCCACCTGGTGCCCAAGCTCGCAGCCGCGGGTTGCCGCGTGACCGTGCTCTCGCGCAACCGCGAGAAACACCGCGCACTGTTCGTGCTTCCGTCGGTGCGGGTAGTCAGCGTCAACATGTACGAACGCGCGGCGCTAGCGCGCGAGTTCGCCGGTCACGATGCGGCGTTGAACCTGGTCGGCATCCTCAACGAAACAGGCGGCACGAAATTCTCTCGCGCGCATGTCGATCTCACCGCGACCGCGATCGCTGCCTGCCGCGAGGCCGGCATCGCGCGATTGCTGCAAATGAGTTCGATCAACGCTGGCAGCGACGCATCGAAATATCTGAAGACGCGCGGCGAAGCGGAAACGCTGGTGAAGAATTCCGGGCTGGACTGGACGATCTTCCGGCCGACCATCGTCTTCGGCGCGGGCGACGGGCTGGTGTCGCGTTTCCACAGGCTGCTGAAGCTCTCGCCGGTGCTGCCGCTCGCGCGACCCGAAGCGAAGATCGCGCCGGTGTACGTGGGCGATGTGTGTGGGGCGATCGTGCAGTGCTTGGCGGAACGACAGAGCCTCGGCCGGATCTACGAGCTGTACGGACCGGACACCTACACGCTGCTGCAAATCGTGCGCATGATCCGCGATGCCGCGCACCTGCGCCGCGCGGTGCTGCCGCTACCCGATGCGCTGGGCTGGCTGCAAGCCTGCGCGGCCGAACTCATTCCGGGCAAACCCTTTTCGCGCGACAACTTCAATTCGCTGAAGCTCGATGCGGTGGGCACACGCGATGGTCTGGCCGAACTGCGGATCGCACCGCGCCGTTTCGCGACGCTGCTGCCGGATTTGCTCTCGCCCGATCCGCGCGAGCGCCGCATGAACCAGGCGCGCGCCAGCCAGCGGGACATCGGCCGGCACGCGTATGAGGATGTGAACTGACGGGCTCGCGACTCGGGCGAGCGCAACGGACAAGCCGCGATGAAGCGGCCACGCATTTTCGCTGTCAGAATCGTCGCATGAAGATCTACGAGGTCGGCGGCGTGGTGCGCGACGAGTTGCTCGGCCGCGCGCACGGCGACCGCGATTACGTGGTGGTCGGCGCGACGCCATCAGAGATGCTCGCGCTAGGCTATGCGCCGGTAGGCAAGGATTTTCCGGTTTTCCTGCATCCGCAGACGAAAGAGGAATACGCGCTGGCGCGCACCGAACGCAAGTCGGGCCGGGGCTATCACGGTTTCGAGATGCATGCCTCTCCCGACGTGACGCTGGAGCAGGATCTGGCGCGGCGCGATCTCACCATCAACGCGATGGCGCGCGACGAACACGGCGCGCTGGTCGATCCCTATCACGGCGAAGCGGATTTGCGCGCGCGCGTGTTGCGGCACGTCACGCCCGCGTTCGTCGAAGATCCGGTGCGCGTGCTGCGCGTGGCGCGCTTCATGGCGCGTTTCGCGCCGCTGGGTTTCCACGTCGCCGAGGAAACGCTGACGCTGATGCGCGAGATGGTGGCCAACGGCGAAGTGGAACACCTGGTACCCGAGCGCGTGTGGGCCGAAACGCGCAAGGCGTTGACCGAGCCGCAACCTTCCGCATTCCTGCAAACCTTGCGCGCATGCGGCGCGTTGGGCGCGTTGTTTCCGGAAATCGACGCGCTGTACGGCGTGCCGCAATCGCCGCAGCATCACCCCGAAGTCGATTGCGGCGTGCATCTGGAGCTGGTGCTAGATCAGGCCGCCAAGCTCGCGCCCGGCGACGATCTGGTCGGTTACTGCGCATTGACGCACGATCTCGGCAAGGCGCTGACGCCGAGCGAGGTGCTGCCGCGTCACATCGCGCATGAACACCGCGGCATCACGCCGGTGCGCACGTTGTCGGAACGCCTGCGCGTGCCCGGCGAACACGCACAACTGGCTGAACTCACCTGCCGCCATCACCTCGAAGCGCACCGCGCGCTGGAATTGAAACCGGAGACGGTGCTGGAACTGCTGCTGGCCTTCGATTCACTGCGCCGGCCTTCGCGTCTGGAACCGTTTCTGCTGACCTGCACTGCCGACAAGCGCGGGCGCTTGCAGCACGAAAACGATGCTTATCCTCAGGCCGATTATCTGCGCGCCGCACGCAACGCGGCCGTCGCGGTCACATCAACGCCGTTCGTCGAACAGGGCTTGCAGGGTACGCAGATCGGCGACGCAATGCGGCGTGCGCGGATCGAGGCGATCGCGAAGGTATCGAAGCCGTTATAGCCGCTCGCTGCGATCGATCTCGATCAACGGCGCGAACAATTCTTGCGCGTCGAGTCCGCGCGCGAACAACATCGTCTGAAAACGCTCGCCCATTTCGCCCGGCAAGGTCAACCGCTTCACCTCGTTCGCCAGCGCGTAGCGCGCTACTGCGTCATTCGACGCGGCATAAGCCTCGGCGAACGCGGTCTCCAGACCTGCGGCGATCAGGAACGCCGCCTGCGTGGCATAGCTGACACGCTCAAATCCGCAGGCATCGCCCGCCTCGGCCAGCGCAGTGAAATCCACGAACGCGGTGATGTCCTGCAAACCCGGATGCAACAGCGGATCGCCGTGCGCGCGATGGCGGTAATGGCACACCAGCGTACCGTCGGATCGCTCGGGCAGATAGAACTCGCGACGCGGATAACCGTAATCGAGAAACAGCGCCGCGCCGCGCCTCATGCTCTGCGTGATCGCCTCGATCCACCACGGCAATTGCGGCAACGCCTCCGAACGATAACCATCGGAGAACCTGCCGAGCTGATCTTGCACATGCCGAACCGCGCCCGCGACCAGCGCGTCGGCGGGCCGGTCGATGCGCGTGAAATTCTCCTGCGCATCCAGCACCACGTGTTCCTCGAAGATTTCGCCGTCGTCGATCGAAAAGCGTGTCACCGGCAACGCATCCAGCACTTCGTTGGCGAACAGCACGCCCGACCACTCTGTCTGTGGCGGACGATCCAGCCATTCGACGCGCACGAACAATTCGGGCGCAAGCGCATCGCGCAGGAATGCGCGCTGGCGTTCGCGCAAATCGGCGCTAGGTTCCAGCAGCCAATAGTGTTTTGGCAGCGCACCCAGCTTCTGCAATTGCAATAGACAATCGCGCGCGAAAGTGCCGCTGCCGCCGCCGAGTTCAAAAAACGCCGCGTCTTCGCCGCAGGCGCGCAGCGCGGGCGCGAGCGCCTGCGCGTTACAGCGCGCGAACAGCGCACCCAGTTCCGGCGCGGTGACGAAATCCCCGGCCTTGCCGAATTTCAAACATCCCGCGCTGTAGTAGCCCAAGCCGGGCGCGTAGAGGCAACGCTCCATGAAACGTGAAAACGGCATCGGCCCGCTGCTCGCGATTTCCTCGCGGATCAGCGCGATGAGCCTTTGCGAATAGGCCAGTTCATCCGGCGACGGCGCGGGCAATTGCGTGTTCAAGATCGGGTGATTGCAGCAGGTGGGTGAATCCCGCAGCATAGCGCGCAGGCATGCCCGCGCAATCGCAAAATTCCGTCGCGTTGATCACCGGTGCCGCGCGTCGCATCGGCGCGCAGATCGCACGCACGCTGCACGGCGCGGGCTACGACGTCGCGCTGCATTGCCGCCATTCGCGCGCGGAACTGGAGGCGCTGATCGCCGAACTGGAGTCGACGCGTGCGGGCTCGACGCTGGCATTGCAGGCCGATCTCACCGATAGCGCGTGTTTGCCGCAGTTGATCGAAAACGCGATCGCACGCTTCGGCAGGCTCGATGCACTGGTCAACAACGCCGCCACGTTTTCGCCGACCTCGTTCGGTTCGATCACTTCGCAGCAGTGCGACGATTTCTTCGCGGTCAATGCACGCGCGCCCCTGCTGCTCTCGCAAGCCGCCGCCGCACACTTGCGACGATCGTGTGGCGCCATCGTCAACATCATCGACATCTACGCGCAACATCCGCTGCCCCATTACATGGCCTATTGCATGAGCAAGGCCGCACTGGCGATGGCTACGCTCGCGCTGGCGCAGGAACTCGGGCCAGAGGTGCGGGTCAATGGCGTGTCGCCGGGCAACGTGCTGTGGTCGGAGCAGCCGATCAAGGCCGAGACGATGGTAACGCTCGTAGAACGCACCGCACTGAAGCGGCAGGGCTCGCCGCAGGACATTGCCGGCGCCGTCCTGTGGCTGCTGCGCGATGCGCCTTATGTCACCGGTCAGATTTTGCGCGTGGATGGCGGACGCGGATTGACGCTTTGATGCGGCGTTCATCTCTTCTTGAACTTGGCGCCGCCATTCTGCATTGCGATTCCCCCAGTGAAACAGCCTGATGAATGCCGAATCGAACATCGCTTTGACGCCCACCGATACGCGCGGCATCGCGCACGCGATCCTGAATTTTCTCAGCGAGATCCCGCGCAGCGCCGAACCGCCGTCCGTTTCGCCGCGCATGCGTTCTGAAGCGATCGCCGCTGCCGCGCGCCGGCGCGCGTTCATCGCTTCGGCTTCGCTGTCCCTGCCGCCGGGTCCGCTGGGCTGGGTGACCATGTTGCCGGAGCTGGTGGCGATCTGGAAAATCCAGGCGAAGATGGTGGCCGACATCGCCGCGGCGTACGGGCAATCCTCGACGATCACGCGCGAGCAGATGCTCTACTGCCTGTTCAAGCATACCGCCGCACAGGCGGTGCGCGATCTGGTGGTGCGCGCGGGCGAGCGCTTCATCGTGCGGCACGCCACCGCACAGGCGTTGCGCGCCATCGCCGAGCGGATCGGTGTGAAACTCTCGCAACGCGCGTTGGGGGCGGGGCTCTCGCGCTTGTTGCCGCTGGTCGGCGCCGCGGGCGTGGGCGCGTACGCGTGGTTCGACACGCGGCAGGTCGCGCGCACCGCGATCTCAATGTTCTCGCAGGAAATCGAGTTCACGGAAAGCGCGCCGCGCAGTATGGAGATTCCCGCGCGGCGCGTGTCGCTGGACCAGAAGGCGCGGGAGGCGGGGTTGTAAGGCCCGTCATTGTCATTTCCGCGAAGGCGGAAATTCAGAATCTTCAAGCAACTCCATTGCAAGCTTCCTGATGGGCGCGCCTGGACGCGCGCGTTGAAGCCCAGCCCACAGCTCGCCGACTGTCGAATTCTGCCGTTGCACACGAATCTCCGGCGCGATTTCACTGAGCGGCGCCAGCACGAACGCTTCACGCAATTCCGGCCGCTCCAGTGCGACGCCGTCGATCGCGACGATATCGAGATCCAGCGTGCGATCGGCGTAACGTGCGCCGCGCACGCGGCCTTCGCGCGCTTCCAGCGCGTGCAGCCAGTCGTTCAACGCTTCTACACTGAAGTCCGTTCGCAAACTCACCGCGAGATTCCAGAACGGCGGCCCGTCGAATCCGACCGCGGCGGATTCGTATGCAGATGAAACCTGCAACTCGCCGAAGCGCGCGCGCAACTCGCGCAGCGCCGCGCGCAGATGTCTTTCCGGTTCGAGATTGGACCCCAGGCTGAGATAAAAGCGGTGCATCTCAAGCCGGCCGCATCCCGCGTTCCAATATCACGCCCACCGATTTCGCGCCGCGCACCGCGCCGGGTTTGGACAATTTCAAGCGCAGCCACGCCACGCCGAATTCCTCGCGCAAGATTTGCGCGCAACGCTCGGCCAGCGTTTCGATCAACTGGAATTGCGAGGCTTCGACGAAAGCGATCAGGCGCTTGGATACTTGCTTGTAATCCAGCGCATGCTCGATCAGCTCGCTGGCGGCGGGTTGGGTGGTGTCGAACGCCATCTCGACGTCCAGCCTGACCGGTTGCCGCACGCGGCGCTCCCAGTCGTAGATGCCGATGGTGGTTTCGATCTGCAAACCTTCGATGAAGACGATGTCCATAAGAGCCGGGCCGGTCTGGTGGCGGGACGCAAAACTGATTGTCACCGCAATTGTCGAAGCTTCCAAACAAGGGCGATCTCTCGCACCGTTTCATCCTTGCGCAGTGGTGCGGCAGCGCACCCCATTACCTGCCCTCGATCCCCTTTTCAATCAGATCGCCGCAAGACTCTCGAGATCCCACCGCGGCCTGACCCGAATCTCCGCGCTCTCGATCTGTCCCGCCTGTAAACGCAATGCACCAGCCAGCGCGATCATCGCGCCGTTGTCGGTGCAGAACACCAGGCGCGGGAAATAAGTGCGGAAACCTTCGCGCCTTCCCGCTTCCGCCAATTGCGCACGCAGTTTCCGATTGGCGCCCACGCCGCCGGCGACCACCAACTTGTCGTAGCCGGTTTGCGCCAACGCGCGGCGGCATTTGATCGCCAGCGTTTCGACGATCGCGTCCTCGAACCCGCGCGCGATATCGGCGCGCGTCTGTTCGCTCTGGTCCGAATCGCGCCAGGCCAGCAGCACCTGCGTCTTGAGGCCGGAGAAACTGAAATCCAGTCCGGGTCGGTCGGTCATCGGCCGCGAGAATTGGTACACGTCGGGCCGGCCGGATTCGGCGGCTTTCGCCAGATGCGGACCGCCGGGATACGGCAGGCCCATTAATTTCGCGGTCTTGTCGAAAGCTTCGCCGGCGGCGTCGTCCAGCGTGTCGCCCAAGATTTGGTAGCGACCAATCGCTTCCACGCCCACCAGCATCGAATGACCGCCCGACACCAGCAACGCCACGAAGGGGGGCGACAAGGGCTCCGCCCCAGGCGCAGGTTCTTCGAGCAGCGGCGCCAGCAGATGCCCCTCCATGTGGTGCACGCCGATGGCAGGAATCTCCAAAGCCCACGCCAGTGCGCGCGCCAGCGAGGCGCCGACCAGCAGCGCACCGATCAAGCCCGGCCCGGAGGTGTAGGCCACGCCGCCCAGATCGCCGACGTTCAAACCGGCTTCGTCCAGGGTCTGGTGCAGCAGCGGCAGCAGCTTGCGGACGTGATCACGGCTGGCCAGTTCCGGCACCACGCCGCCGTATTCGGCGTGCAAGTCCACTTGTGAATACAAGGCGTGCGCCAGCAGCCCGCGGCGGGGCTCATAGACCGCCACTCCGGTCTCGTCGCAGGAGGACTCGATGCCCAGCACGGGCTTTGAAAATTCGCTTGTGGACACGCTATACTTCACGGCTCGGCCGGGACGATCCCGGCAGTTTAGCAAGTGGAGCCGATATGCCCAGCGTCAAGGTTCGCGAGAACGAACCCTTCGAAATCGCCCTGCGCCGCTTCAAGCGCACCTGCGAGAAGGCCGGCGTGCTCGCCGAAACCCGCAAGCGCGAGTTCTACGAAAAGCCGACCCAGGAACGCAAGCGCAAGCGCGCCGCCGCGGTGAAGCGCCATCTGCGCCGCCTGTCGCGCGAAGTGACGCGCCGCGAACGGTTGTATTGAGACAAGAATTTTGTGGGTTCGGGCAGCCGGCATCCTCGGATGCCGGCTGTTTTCGTTTTGGAGAATGGAACATGAGCGCCCTGAAAGCACGTCTCAGCGACGACATGAAAGCCGCGATGAGGAGCGGCGACAAGCAGCGGCTGGGCACGATCCGGCTGGTGCAGGCCGCGATCAAGCAGCGCGAGGTGGACGAGCGCATCCAGCTTGACGACGCCCAAGTACTGCACGTGCTGGAAAAGATGCTGAAGCAGCGTCGCGACTCGGTTGCGCAATACGAAGCCGCGCAGCGCGAGGATCTGGCCGCGCAGGAGCGCTATGAAATCGGCGTGATCGAATCGTATCTGCCGGCGCAATTGTCGGATTCCGAAATCGATGCGCTGATTGCTTCCGCGATAGCCGATGCGGGCGCCACATCTGCGCGCGATATGGGCAAGGTGATGGCGCTTTTGAAGGAACGCGCCGCCGGCCGCGCGGATTTCGGCGCGCTGTCGCAGAAAGTGAAGGCGAAGCTTTCAAGCTGACACTGAGCAGGCCATGGAAGGCCGTGTTGAGCGAGCCTCCAGCGCCATCGCATGACGCCGAGTATCGCAGCCGGACGCGAAAAAGGCGCGATCTTCGAGCACTTGGGATGTGTGAGTTCCCCCAGCACGCACCCGGCGAGAAGCGCAGGGCAGTCAAGTCAATTGAACGTTGGCTCGACTGTCATGCCGGCGCGATGGTTTCGGCGACTTTTGCCGAGACAAAGTCGGCCGCTCGCGGCAGCGAGCGGATCATTGAGCAATCTTTCGATGCAACCGCAAGTGTTCCCCTCCCGTCCGACCCCTTGCCGTGGTCGGACGCCCTCACCGCAAGCGGGAGAGGGGAAACTCTCGCTAACATCACCCGCATGACCATTCCCCACCTTCGCATCCTCGACACCGACGGCAGCGTGGACGCGCAGATGCTGCGGGATGCTGCGCCGTGGGCGTCCACCAGCGAAATGGATCTGCGCGATCTCGGCCCCGCGCTCCGCTTGTGGAGCCGTCGCAAGACGATCGACATCGCGCGCGCGCGCCTCGCTCAGGCCGGCGATTTGCGGCCGTCGGTCAGTTTTCTCGGTTCGGGCGATTTCCACCATCTCGCCGTGCTGCTGATCGAGCGCGTGCGCGAGCCGTTGAGCGTGCTGCACATCGACAACCATCCGGACTGGGTGAAACTCGCGCCGCGCTGGCACTGCGGATCGTGGATCAACCGGGTGCTAGAATTGCCGAACGTGCAGCGCGTGGTGACGGTCGGGCCGTGCAGCGACGATCTGGTCGACCCGGCGCGCAAGGGCGGCAACCTCGCCGCGCTGGACGCGGGCAGGCTCGTGCTCTTTCCCTGGCAGCACGCGCCCTCGCGGGTGCGGCGGCGCATCCAGGACGGCCGGGGGCATGAATGGCGCAACGGCGCCCTGCACTGGCGAAACCTCGCCGAAAGGCAGTTGCTGGAAGCTTGCGGCATGGTGGTCGCGGCGCTGCCCGAAACGGCGGTCTGGATCACGATCGACAAGGATGTGCTGCCGGAAGATGAGGCCTTGACCAATTGGGACCAGGGCCGCATGCCGCTCGCTGCGGTGCTGGAAACCATTCGCGCGGTCGCGGCCGCACGGCGCGTAATCGGGGCGGACGTCTGCGGTGAGTATTCGCCGCCCGCGCACGCCAACTGGTTCAAACGGATCGAGGCGCGCATGGATCAGCCGCGACGCCGGTCGAATGCGGACGCGCTGACGGCCAACTCGCGGACAGACAGCGCATTGGCGGCAGCATTGTTCGAGGCTTGCAACCGATCCACTTTGCAGTGATCTTCCCTACATGCCGGTTACAATTCTGTTGCTGCTCGGTTCGGTCTGTTGCGATGTGATCGGGCAGGTATGTTTCAAGCTGGGCGTCGGCCACGAGCACGCCGATGCGGGGCGCGGCGCGCGCGCGTTCCTGTTGCGGCTGGTGGGTTCGCCCTGGGTTGCGCTCGGTGTGGTGGTGTACGCGCTGGAGTTCGTGCTGTGGTTCGCCGCGCTGTCGCGCGCCCCACTCTCCTTCGCGTTTCCGGTCGCGGCGCTGTCCTACGTTGGCGTGGTGCTGGCCAGTCGCTTCGTGCTGCGCGAACGCGTGTCCCTGCGGCGCTGGCTAGGCACAGCGGCGATCGTGATCGGTGTGGCATTGGTATGTGGTCAGCAACTGGGTTGAACAGGCGTACGTCATGACGCACTCGATGATCAAGCAGGCCGATTTCCTGCTGCGCGGCGGCAACAGCGGCGTACTGTTGATCCACGGCCTCACCGGCACGCCCGCGGAGATGCGCTTCGTCGGCAAGGGTCTGCACCGCGCCGGCTACACGGTTTACGGCATGCAGCTCGCCGGGCATTGCGGCACCGAAGCGGATCTGCTGAAGACCGGCTGGCGCGATTGGCGGCGCAGCGTTTCCGAAGCGGCCGACAAACTGCTGGCGCAGGTCGATCACCTGTTCGTGGCCGGCCTGTCGATGGGTTCGGTGCTGGCGCTGCAACTGGCGATCGACCGCCCGCACCAGGTCGAAGCCTTGGGTCTGTACGGCAGCACGTTCTTCTATGACGGCTGGACGATCCCGAAGATGGCGCGGCTGTCCTTCATGCTGCCGTTCGTGTGCGGCCTCGGCTTGTTCAAACGGCGACGCTTCATGGAGAGTTTCCCCTACGGCATCAAGGACGAGCGCGTGCGCCAGCGCATCGCCGGCGCGATGTTCGACGGCCAGAGCGAAATGGCCGGTCTGCCGGGCAATCCATGGCCCTCGCTGGCGGAATTCCACAAGCTGGTATGGAACGTGCGCCCGCGCCTGCACAAGGTGCGCGCGCCGTGCCTGATCATGCACTCGGCCGACGACGACATCGCGAGCGTGCGCAACGCGCAGTTGATTGAGCGGCACGTTTCCGCACCGACCGAAACCGTGCTGCTGACCGACAGCTATCACATGATCACGGTGGACGGCGAGCGCGATCAGGTGATAGCGCGCTCGGCGGATTTCTTTGCGCGTGCGCTGGCCGCCGGACGCGAACGAGAAACCTTCGCGCCGGCCTCCGCTGCGCGGGTCGCATGATCGAAACGCTTGCGCTCGACTCCATCGCGGCGATCGAACCCTCGCACTGGAACGCGCTGCATTTCGGCGGCAACGATGCCGACGAACTCGAGGATTGGAGCTACTTGCACGCGATCGAAGGCGCCGGCTTGCGCGATTTCCGTTTTGTCTATTTCGCGCTACGTGAAAACGGAAAACTGCGTGCCGCGGCGCCGGCCTTCCTCACCGACTATCGTCTAGACACCACCGTTTCCGGCTCTCTGAAGCGCGTCACCGATGCGGTTGTAAAATTGCTGCCGCGGTTGCTGCGCATTCCGATGCTCTGCCTGGGTTCTCCCGTCACCGAGCGCTGCGGCATCGGCTTCGATGCGGCAGCCACGGAAGCGCAACGCGCAAGTTGGCTTGACGCGCTGCTTGCGAAGATGGAAGTCACCGCCGCACGCGAAGGCTGCGGCATGCTCGCCGTGAAGGACGCACCGGTTGCGCAGGATGCGCTGTGGCGCCGCGTGTTTCCGCAGCGCGGCCTGCGCGCCCTGCCGGGCCTGCCCGGCGCGACACTGGACTTGCCGTATGCAGGTCTCGACGAATATCTCGCCACGCTCAGCCCCGCCACGCGCAAGGATCTGCGCCGCAAGCAACGCGCGGCGGAAGGCCTGAAGATCGAATGGCGCGATTCGCTGGATGGCGTTCGCGAGGCAGTGATGTCGCTGTATCGCGCCACGCTGCAGCGCGCCGAATTCCGGTTCGAGGAATTGACGGAAAGCTATTTCGAAAACGTGCTGCGCGGGATGCCCGGCCGCGCGCTCATCGCCACTTACTTCGAAGGCGATACGCTGCTCGCGTTCAACTTGATACTGGAAAACGGGCGCCGCCTGCTGGACAAGTTTCTCGGCATGGACTACTCGGCGATGGATCGCTATAACCTCTATCACGTGAGCTGGCTGGAGAACGTGCGCCATTGCATCGCGCGGCGCATTCCGGTGTACGAAAGCGGGCAGGGCCTGCATCGCGAAAAGGTGCGGCTGGGCAGCACGCTGCACGCCAACACGTTGTGGTATCGCCATCGCAACCGCTTCGTGGATGGCGTTTTCGCGCGCGTGGACAAGTTGGCACGCATGGACGACGGCGAGGCGCAATGCGCATGAACGCGACACGGCAGACCATATGGCCGGTGCTGATCGCATGGCTCGCGCTGCTGGCGCTCGAAACGCTGTGCCAGATTTCGCTGAAGCTGGCCGGTGAAGCGGTGGGCGCCTTCCATTTCGACGCGGCTTCGGTGCTGGCTGCGCTGTCCACGCCATGGCTGTGGGTGGCGATCGGCTGCTATCTGGGCGCGTTCCTCGCCTGGATGACGATCCTGAGCAAATCCACGCTGTCCTCGGCCTATCCGACCAGCGCGATCGTATTCGTCAGCGTGATGATCGCGTCATGGGTCGTGTTCGGCGAAGCGGTGGACTGGGAAAAAGTGCTGGGGTCGGCGATCATCGTGGCAGGCATACTGATGCTGGGCGGCGATGCGCCCGGCGCGCAAGCCGCGGTTGCCGCGGCGACAGGAGAGACGCATGAGTGACGACGTGCAACAGACGGTGTTCGGCATCATTGCCAAAGAAGCCAACATCGACGTGTCGAAGATCACGCCTGATTCGACCTTGAAGGATCTGGAAATCCAGTCGCTGGATGCGATCCAGATCATTTTCGAGATCGAGGATCACTACAAGATCCAGATGCCGGATCGCGATCCCAATTTCGATACCGAGTCGGTGCGCGGGCTGGTGGACACCGTCAAGCAACTGCTGGCGCAGCAGCAGAGCGCGCCGTCGGGCGATTCGACGCCGCCTTCTTCGCCGCCCACGGCGTGAGATCGCGATGGGCCGTCGCGTCGTCATCACCGGCATGGGCGCGATCTGCGCGCTCGGTCACAACGCGCGCGAGGTGTGGGCCGGCATCCGCGAGGGCCGCAGTGCGATCGCGCCGCTCACGGGCTTCGAAGATCAGACCGACCTGCGTGTGCGCGTGGCCGCGCAGGTGCGCGATTACGATCCGGCGCGGCACTTCGATCCGAAGAAACTGATCCTGCTGGATCGCGTGTCGCAATTCTCGATCATCGCCGCGCGTGAAGCCGTGGCGCAGGCCGGGCTGAAATTCCGCGAAAGGGACTTGAGCGCGCGCACCGCGTGCGTGATCGGCACCGGCACCGGCGGCGAACAGACCAACGACGAATGTTCCAAACGCCTGTATGGCGAAGGCAATCCGCGCATGCATCCGCTGTCGATCGTGCGCCGCATGATGAGCGCGCCGGCTTCGCAGGTGTCGATCGAATTCGGCATCACCGGCCCTACTTTCGTCACGTCCAGCGCTTGCGCTTCGGCCAATCACGCGCTCGCCTCGGCATTTGCGCTGGTGCGCTCGGGTTTGTGCGACGTCGCGCTGGCCGGCGGCACGGAAGCGTGCATCACGCTCGGCGTGCTGCGCGCGTGGGAAGCGATGCGCGTGTTGGCCGATGACACCTGCCGGCCGTTCTGCAAACAGCGCCGCGGCTTGGTGCTGGCCGAAGGCGCGGGCATGTACGTGCTGGAAGATTTCGACCATGCCCGCGCACGCGGCGCGGAAATCCTGGCCGAGTTTGCTGGCGCGGGCATGTCGGCCGACGCGGGCGACATCGTGCTACCTTCCGCTGACGGTGCGGCAAGCGCAATGCAGGCTGCGTTGAACGATGCGAAATTGAATCCGTGCGACATCGACTACATCAATGCGCACGGTACCGCGACGCCGGCCAACGATCCCACCGAAACCCGTGCAATCCGGAAAGTGTTCGGCGAACACTCGAATTCGCTCGCCGTGTCATCCACGAAATCCGTGCACGGCCACGCTCTCGGTGCCGCCGGCGCGCTGGAACTGCTCGCCGCGATTCAAGCCCTGCGCGACCAGGTCGTGCCGCCCACAGCCAATTTCATCGACCCCGATCCGGAATGCGATCTGGATTACGTGCCGAACACGCCGCGCGAACGCGAAATTCGCGCCGCGCTGTCGAATGCCTTCGCGTTCGGTGGGTTGAATGCGGTGGTGGCGTTGAAGCGTGCGACCTGACCAGTCATCCCCGCGAGGCCGACATTTCCCTCCTGCTTGCGGGAGAGGATGCGACCACTTGTCAGACGGGAGGGGGAAAACTTGCAAGAAAGGGAAGACTTGCAGCTGCACCGCAAGATTGCTCAATGTTCCGCTCGCTGCCGCGAAGACACGCAGCGCCAGACTCCGATGCGAGTGGCGATAGGACGCGTCTCGCGAAAGTCCATCCGCTCAACCCACTGGCGCGAGCATCATCAATTTGCTGATGTCGATGTATTGCAGCAGGCCGGCCATGCCTGCCATCACGTGCGGTTCGGTGGCGACGCCGGTGATCGCCCACTGACCCCAGGTTTCGAACGCGCTCTGAATCGCTTGCGGACCGCCGTTCGCGAACGCGCGTTGCGCCTGCGCCGGACACGCGTCCGTCAGCAACGACGTGACGACACTGCCCGCCTGTTGATTGATCGATTCGCGTTGCGCGGGATCGATCGTCGCAAGCGGCGCGAGGTCGGGATCAAGCGCCAAGGTGGCGAACGCCCACAGCGTCAGCACGGTGCGATCCGCGGGCGTGGTCGAATGGATCAGGCATTGGCCGAGGTCGTCATCCGCGCTGGCAGCATGCGAAGGTCTGGGGAGCATCACGGCCGCGGCGGAGAACAAAGCGAGCGGCAACAACAGATGGCGGCGCATGGCAAAAATCCGCAAGACGAAACATCTTTGACCACACGAATGCACCGGCGTTCGGTGGCGGGATACAGACGCGCCGCGCCGTTGAATCAGCCTTGCTGATTCAGCCAATCGTCGTCCGACCCCTCGTTCACCCCTTCGAACAGGAACGTCGAGAGATAGCGCTCGCCAGTGTCGGGCAGCATGGCCAGCAGCACCGAACCTTGCGGTGCTCTGTCCGCGACTTCCAGCGCGGCGGCGACGGTAGCACCGGAAGAAATGCCACAAAAAATGCCTTCTTCCCGAGCCAGGCGCCGCGCGGTGTCCCGCGCCAGCACTTCGTCGACGGGAATGATTTCGTCGGCGATGCTGCGGCTCAACACCTGCGGCAGGAAATCCGGCGTCCAGCCCTGGATCTTGTGCGGATGCCATTCTTGCCCCGCAAGCAACGACGCGTTGGCAGGTTCGGTCGCGATGACCCTGATGTTCGGCCGCGCCAGTTTCAGCACCTCGCCTGCGCCGGTGATCGTGCCGCCGGTGCCCCAGCCGCTGACGAAATAATCCAGCCGCTTCCCGGCAAAGTCGCGCAGGATTTCCGGTCCGGTGGTTTGGCGGTGATACGCGGGATTGGCTTCGTTCTCGAACTGCCGCGCCAGGAACCAGCCATGTTTCTTTGCCAGCTCTTCGGCCTTGCGCACCATCCCGCTGCCGCGCTCGGCCGCGGGCGTCAGGATCACCTTCGCGCCGTAGGCGCGCATCAGCTTGCGCCGCTCGATTGAAAACGAATCAGACATCACCGCCACGAATGGATAGCCGCGCGCCGCGCACACCATCGCCAGCGCCACGCCGGTGTTGCCGGAGGTCGCTTCGATCACGGTCTGGCCCGGCTTTAACGTGCCGCGCTGTTCGGCATCGAGGATGATCGCGATCGCCAGGCGGTCCTTGACCGAACCGCCGGGATTGAACGATTCCACTTTCGTATACAGCGAAACATGCGCGGGCGCGATGCGGTGCAGTTTGACGATCGGCGTGCCACCGATGGTGTCGACGATGCTCTCGTGCAGGGACATAATGGGCTCCTGTTTCGGATTGCGATCAGGCGGCGCGCATCGCGTGCGCGACGTGCGAAACGGACCGCGGCGCGGCGCCGAACCAGTGCAGCCGTTCAGCCAGCGCCGCGATCTCGCCGACGATCAGCAGCGCCGGCGAACGAATAGCGTACTCCTGTGCGGCCTGCGGCAGTCGCTCGAGGGGGCCGGTGACGACGCGCTGCTGCGCCGAACCGCCGTTTTCGATGATCGCCAACGGCGTCTGCGGCGCGCCACGACGCCGCCGCCCATCACCAGCACCTGGCGGCCGCGCAGGTCGGCGGACAACAGATATAGTGGCAGGCGGTTCACATTCATGCGACGATCCTGACTGTGGCAGTGCGCGTACGGAAATAAACATCCCGCGGCCGCTCATGTCCAAAAGTTATAAGAACCGATTGGACGTCTAAACGTCCATCTGCTAATCTGCCCCGCAAGCAATCAGGCGAAGTTTTAAATGTCGTTGCAACGTCGTCCCATGTGTTGGCGCACCTACGCGATGAAACGCGCGAAATACGCGCGTTATCCCGTTTGCCGCCCACACGACCTGGACGACTCCAATGACCCTCACGCAGCTTCGCTATCTCGTTGCCATCGCTGACTCCGGCCTCAACATCACCCTAGCCGCCGGTCGCGTGCACGCCACGCAACCGGGACTCTCCAAGCAGATCAAGCGGCTCGAGGAAGAACTCGGCTTTCTGCTGTTCGCGCGGCGCGGACGCAGCCTGCAAGCGCTCACCGCCGCGGGCGCGCAGGTGCTGGGCTACGCACGGCGAGTGTTGAACGAAGCGGGCAACATCCGAACGCTGGCGGCCAACCAACGCGGCGACCGCCGCGGCCGCCTGACCGTGGTGACCACGCATACGCAGGCGCGGCACGTACTGCCGCACGCGATCGCGGCGATCAAGCGCGAATTTCCGGAAGTGACGGTGCACCTGCATCCGGCTGACGAAGGCGACATCTTGCCGCAGCTCGCGGGCGGCGATGCCGATGTCGCGATCATCAGCAGCAGCGGCGCGGTACCGGAAGGCGGCATTGTGGTGCCGCTGTTCCGCTGGAGCCGTGTGGTGCTGGCGCCGCGCGCGCATCAGCTGGCGCTGAAAAAAAGCGCGCCCAGCATGCGCGAGCTGTCTGTACACCCGCTGGTGAGCTATGCCTCCTCACAACGACCGGGTTCCTCGCTGCGCCGCGCGTTCGCGCAAGCGGGACTGGATTTGCGGCTAGCGATGACCGCGATCGACGCGGATCTGATCAAGACCTACGTGCGCGAAGGCGTCGGTATCGGCGTGCTGGCCGAGATGGCGGTGAACGGCGAGGACAGTGATTTGCGCGCGCTGCCCGCGCCGGACGCGCTGCCCGAATGCATTACCTGGGCGGTGCTGCCGCGCGAACGCGTGCTGCGCGACTATGCGCTGGCGCTGGTGCACGCGCTGGCGCCGCAACTGGATCGGCACGATCTGCGCCGCGCGGTCAGCGGCAACGCGCAACCGCAATGGCCAAATCCACCGCACTGGTCGAACATGCAGCGCTTGCGACCTGCCTCGCAGGCAGATCGCGCTGCATGTGAGGGTGAGACAAGGATGCCGATCGGCAAATCCGCCATGGAGGGCTGCTTGGTGTAAGCAGCATCCAAGTGTTTGGATTACAGCACCGCCACCGGATACGACCCCAGCACCCTCACCTGCGTAGCGAAATCGCCCAACTCCGCCAACGCGTCGGACAGCGGCGCTTCCTCGACGTGCCCGCCGACGTCGATGAAGAACGCGTACTGCCACAGGCCGGTGTGCGCGGGCCGCGACTCGATGCGGTTCATGCTGATGCCACGTCGCGCCAGCGGCTCCAGCACGCGGTACAGCGCGCCGGGTTGATCGTGCACGAACACCAGCAGCGAGGTGCGATCGTGTCCCGACGGCGGAAAGAGCGCGCGGCCCAGCACCAGAAAACGCGTGGTGTTGTCGGGGCGATCCTCAATCGGTCCCGCGACGATCTTCAAGCCATATACGTGTGCGGCGCTCTCGCCGGCGATCGCCGCCGCATCGTCCGCGTTGCGCGCGCGGCGCGCGGCCTCCGCGTTGCTAGCCAGCGCCTGCAATTCCGCTTTCGGCAGATGCTGGCGCAGCCAGCCGCGGCACTGCGCCAGCGACTGCGCGTGTGAATACACGCGCTCGATGTCATCGACGCGGCCGCTGCGCGACAGTAGATATTGATGCACGTGCAGCTCCACTTCGCCGCAGATCTTCAACGGCGACGACAGGAACATGTCGAGCGTGGACTGGATCGTGCCCTGCCCCGAATTCTCCACAGGCACCACGCCGAAATCGGCGTGACCCGCGGCCACTTCATCGAACACTTCCTCGATGCTGGTGAGCGGATAACCTTTCGCCGAATGACCGAAGTGCTTCAGCATGGCCTGCTGCGAGAACGTGCCCTCGGGACCGAGATAGCCGACCTTCAGCGGTTCCTGCTGCGCGAGGCAAGCCGACATGATTTCCCGGAACAGCCGCACCAGCATTTCGTCCGCGAGCGGGCCATCGTTGCGGTCCACCACGCGCCGCAGCACCTGCGCCTCGCGCTCGGGGCGGTAGTAATCCACCGCCGCGGCGAGTTTGCCCTTGGCCTTGCCGACCTGCCGCGCCCACTTCGCACGCTCGGCGATCAGCGCCTGGATCTGCCGGTCGATGCCGTCGATCTGCGCGCGCACCTCGGCCAGATCAGGCTTGCCGCAGCTCATAGTCTTCGCGTTCGGCATTTTCTCCGGCGCGCCGCTGCCTTTTCTTTTAGCCATCTAGACGTCCTTTCATCAGAACGTCGAGCTTGACGGGTTTCGCTCTGCGGCACAAGCGATCAGCCGTTCGCGGCCTGCGGAGAGGCATCGTCGCAGTGCAAAGTGGCGGTATGGACTTATGCCAGCCGAGGCATCACTGCGATGCGTGATGAGGGTGCGTCCGACACGCAAATACCGCGTCAAGCGATCCGTGCTAGTTCCACCGCCACTTCTTTCGCCGCGGTGAGCGTCTGCGTGATGTCGTCGCGCGTGTGCGCGGTCGAGACGAACAAGTTTTCATAAGCACCAGGATGGAACAGGATGCCGCGCGCCAACATGCCTTCCCACCATTTGCGGAACATCTGCTGATCCGCGTGGCGCTCGGCGTCGCGGTAGTTGTGGATTGCTTCCTTCGCAAACCACACCTGCATCAGCGGACCAATGCCGGCAACATGGGCCGGCAATCCCGCTTCGCGCAGGATCCGTTCAAGCCCGAAGCGCAATTCGTCGGAAATTGCGTCGAGCTTTTCGTACAGGCCCGGTGTCGCCAATTCATCGAGCGCCGCATTGGCCGCGGCGATGGCGATGCCGTTGGCCGCATAAGTGCCGGCCATTGAGACGGTGCCGTTGGCGACCAGCGCCATGATGTCGGCGCGGCCACCCATCGCCGCGACGGGAAAACCGCCGCCGATTCCCTTCGCGAACACTGAAAGGTCGGGCCGGATGCCGAGGCGGCCTTGCGCGCCACTCAACCCGAGACGGAAGCCGGTGATCACTTCGTCGAAGATCAGCACTACGCCGCGTTTCTGCGTGATCTCGCGCATCGCTTCGAGGTAACCGGGCTTCGGCAGGATGCAACCGGTGTTGCACATCACCGGTTCGGTGAGCACTGCGGCGATGGCATCGCCTTCGCGTTCGATCGCGTCGGCCAGCGCGTCGGCATCGTTCCACGGCAGGATGATCAGATTTTCCTCCACGCCGCGCGGCAAACCTGGCCCCTGCGGCACCGGGACCGGATGCGCGTCTGGACCGGCCTTGGCGATGTCCGGATGTTTGCTCCAATACACCTGATCCGAAAAGCCGTGATACATCCCTTCGAAACGGATGATTTTCGGCCGACCGGTGAAGGCGCGCGCCAGACGCGTCGCATACAGCACCGCCTCGGTGCCGGTATTGCACAGGCGCACCTGCTCTACGCTCGGCACGGCGTCGACGATCTTCTGTGCGAGGCGCGCCTCGTCTTCCGTCGGCAACGCGAAGATGGTGCCCCGCTGCTGGATGAAATCGACCACCGCCTGCGTCACGCGCGGTGGGCGATGCCCGAGCAGCATCGGTCCCAAGCCCAGGAGATAATCGACGTATTCGTTGCCGTCGACATCGTGCAAACGCGAGCCCTCGCCGCCCGCAACGAACAGCGGATAGGGCGTCCAGCCCGACCAAGTCGCACGCGCGGTGCTGTTGACGCCGCCGGGAATCAGTCGGCATGCGGCTTCGAACAGGGCAGCGCTGCGCGCGGTGCCGTGTCCGGCGACCGGTTGCGCCTGCGGCGCGCGGGCTTCGGCCGAATCGGCCGGGCGGATCAATGCATTCATCGCGTCTGGTGGTTCGGACAAATCAGGAAGAGATACGCTCGGCCGCGAGCGTGCGCCGCGGCGTATGCAGCTTGCCGGCGAGCAGCGCGGGCAGCAGGCCGATGGCATCGGCGAAGCCGACGATCGACACGTGCGGGATGTCGGCGTGACGGCAATGTTCGATCAGTCGATGTTTGGCGAAAACGAAATCCGCTTCGGTCGCCGCGCAGAAATCCGAAGCGCCGTCGCCGATCAGCAGCACGCGCCGGTGCTTGTTGTGCGCGCGCACGGCGCTCGAGCATTTGCAGTGGCCGCTGTTGACGCGGCAATGCGCATCGGCGAACGGCGTCTCCAGCTTCCACGAGCGCGGGCCGGTCTGCACCAGATGATTAGCCTGCACCGGCAGATGCTCAAGACCATAGCGGCGCAGGATCGATTTGATCGCGTAATCGAGTCCGTCGCTGATCACCCGCAAGGTGACGCCAGCGGCGTTGACCGCGTCGACGAAAGCTGGAAAGGCCGGGTCGATGCGCAGACCGGCGAGTTGCGTGTCGATCTCCTCGCGCGAGGCGTTCAGCAGCGCGACCTGGCCGGCCATGCACTCGGCCGAACCGATGCGGCCTTCGCGCCAGTCGCGTTCAAGCTTCAGCCAGTCGGGATGCGCGTAGCGCTCCAACAGGGCGTCGGTGGCGTCTTCGATGGCGATGGTGCCGTCGAAGTCGCAGAGGATGTTCCAATGGGCCACGGCGAGGTCCCGGGAGGGAAACGTTGCGAAGTGTAGCGGGGCCAGGCTTTCGGGATGCTTACGAGACCCCGCACAGCCGAGAGGGTTCAATGAAGAACCGTCGGCGAAGCTCCCGACCCATGCCGATAGCCCAAGGCGACCTTCAGCATGGAAATCTCGCTACGTCGGTCCTTGCCATCATGGAGGGTGTCCGGCTTGCCGCTTTGGGTGTTCAGCGCGGAAAGCGCACCAGCACCCGTTCTCCGATGCGCAATTCGGGTTGGCCGAGCGCCGGCTCCAGCCGCAGCACGCAATCCACCTCGCGCGAGGCTGCGCGCGCCAGCGGGTCGTCGCTCAAGCTGGCCGGCCCGAGCACTTCGCCGACACGCAACACCTTCGCCGTATACGCCGGCCCCTGGCCGGTCTCGCGCACCACTTGCGCGTCCATGCCGGCGCGAATCTTGTCCGCGTCGTCCGCATCCACTTCCGCGCGCACGATGCGTGGGCGATCGGGCAGGATTTCGAACAGCGGCGCGGAGGATTGCGCGGAAACGTTCTGTCCCACCTGCGCATCGCGCTGAACCACGGTGCCCGCGGCCGGCGCGTGGACGCTGCGCGCCTCCACTTCGAATTGCGCCTGCGCCACGCGCTGCTGCGCCAGATCCACTGCGGCTTTCGCGGCATCGCGTTGCGCCTTCAACGATGCGACCTCGTTGCGCGCTTCGTCGGCGGCATCGCCGCTGGCTGCGCCGGCTTGCGCCGCTTGCGCCAGACGCGGCGCGCGCCGTTGCGCTTCGCGCAGTTTCACGTCGAGTTCTGCCAGTTGCGCGCGGGCCTGCTCGGCCTGCGCCTTCATGCCGGCCAGTTCGAGCTGCGCTCCGCGCGCATCCAGTTGCGCCAAGACCTGTCCCGCTTTCACCTGATCGCCTTCCTGCGCGTCAACCGCGCTCAGCACGCCGTCTCGCTGCGCGATCACGCGTACCAATCCGCCCTCCACGTCCACGCGGCCGCGAGCGATCGCGAGGTATGGCGATTGCGCGGCATTGCTCACAGCACCGTTCGCGGACGGCGGTTGATTGCCCGAGCACGCGGTCAGCGCGAACAGCAGAGCCGCGAGACAGGATGAGGCGAGCGTTTTCACGAGAAACTCTCCACAGCCGATTCCACAACAACACGCCGGTCGCTCAGTATCGCGCCGTCTTCCATTTGCAGCACGCGGTCGGCGTGCGTGGTGAGACGCGGATCGTGGCTGACGCACAGCACGGTGGTGCCGTGCACGTGTGCGATGCGGCGCAACGTGTCGATCACGATCTGACCATTGGCCGCGTCCAGCGCGCTGGTCGGCTCGTCCGCGAACAGCAGTTGCGGCTGCTTCACCAGCGCGCGCGCGATCGCCACGCGTTGCTTCTCCCCGCCGGACAATTCTGCTGGCTTGAGATGCGTGCGCGATGCGAGACCCACTTCTTCCAGCGCCACGCGCGCCCGCTGCGCCGCCTGCGCGTCATCCACGCCCAGATAGCCCAGCGGCAGCATCACCTGCTCCAGGGCGGTCAGTGCGGGAAACAGGTTGAAGCCTTGGAACACGAATCCGGTGTGCTGTAAACGGAAGCGCTCCAGCGCGCGCGCATCGCCGCGCCAGACGTCCTCGCCCAGCGCGATCACCTTTCCGCTGTCGGGCGGCGTCAACCCGGAGAGGATCGACAGCAGCGTGCTCTTGCCGCAACCGGAGGGGCCTGCGATCAGCGTCAATTGCGCGGCATCGATTTGGAGCGACAGGCCACGCAGGATATCCGTGCGCACCTTGCCGCTGACGTAGCTCTTGTGCAGATCGGTGGCATGGAGCGCGTGGGTCATCGCGCTCACCGCAACAACAGGGCCGGATCGGCGTGCCGCAGCGTGCGCACCGCCACCGCGCCAGACACCAGCGCGATGCCCATCACCAGCGCTGCGCAGACCAGCCACGACAACGGATTCACCGCGACCGGCACGTCCTGACCGCGCGCCAACGCGATCAGGATCAAACTAAAGACGCCGCCGACGATCAAGCCGGACAAACCGATCCATGCGGCCTGCTCCAGGACCACGATGCGCAAGCGTCCGAAGCCCACGCCCAGCGCGTGCAGCGTGGCATATTCGCGCACGGAACCAGCCACCGCGGCCATCAATGTCTGACTGGTAATCACCGCGCCAACCGCGAACACCACCAGCGCCAGAAACACCACGCCCAAGCCCGCACCGGTTTCCAACATCCAGTACAGCACCGCACGGCGCGAGAAAGCCGATGCGGTCCACACGGCGTAGCCGCGCGTCTGCGCGTTCAGGCGCGCGGCGACGGCATCGGCGTCGCTGCCGGGTTTCAACTTGGCGACGTAATAGGCCACTTCCGTGCCGCCATTGTCATTGTCCAGAGCGCGCGCGGTGTCGAGCGACGCGATCACGTTGACGCCGCCCAGCGCGCGCAGGCCGTGGCCGGTGCCGACGATGCGCACCAGTTGTCCGTTGATCAGCGCCTGGTCGCCCACGTTCACGCCGAGCTTGGGCAGATCGGCCGCATCTACCAGCACGCCGCCGGGTTCGCGCAGCAAGGCGCGTTGCTGCGGTGTCAGCACGTTGGCGAACATCATGCCGTCGGGGCGCGGATCGATGCCCGACACGAACACCGACACACCGCCCTTGTCGGCGGGCCCGCGCCAGTCGCCGTCGATCCACGCGAACGGCTCGACGCGTTGCACCGCCGGATCGCTCAGCAACTCGACTTGCACGCGCGGCGGAATAGGCCGGCCCAGTTCGATGCTCTGGGTGCCCGGGTAACCGGCCCACAGATCGGCGTCGGAAGTGTTGATGTATACCGCGCTCGCGCCAAAGATGCCGAACACCAGCGCGGCCTGCATCAACAGCAGCAGGCCCGAGAACGCCACCGCCAGCGCCGAGGGCAGGAATCGCCGCCATTCGTACAGCAGGGTTTTGCGGGCGAGCGGGATCATTGCTGATCCTGTGGCAGCGGCGCGCCGCCGAGTGCCTTGTACAACGCAATGCAGGCGACACCTTCGCGCTCGCGCGCCTGTTCCGCGTCGAGTTGCGCTTTCCACCACGCGGCGTTCGCGTCGGCCACATCCACATCGTCGACCTGATTCAGTTCGCGCAAGCGGGACGTCATGCGCGCACTGCGCTGCAGGGCCTGCGCAGACTCGTCCGCATGCAACGCCGCTTCACGCGCCTGGTGCAGCTCCGCCAACGCGGATTCCACGTCAGCCACGCCCTGCAGCACCGCCTGCCGATAGGCCAGCACGGCGGCTTTCAGTTCGTCGTCGCGCGCGTACTCGGCCGCCGCGCGCATGCCCCAGTCGAACAGCGGGATGTCGATCACCGGCCCTAGGCCCGCGGTGCGATGCACACTGCCGAGATGATCCGCGCCGCTGACGCGCGCGGCCCAAGTGATCGCACCGCCCAGACCGATGCGCGGAAAACGATCGGCATGCGCGATGCCGAGTTCACCCGCGGCTTTCAACACCTGCGCTTGCGCCTGCGCGATCTCGGGGCGCGTGCGCAGCAGATCGGCGGGCACGCTGTCGAAGCCGGTTTGCGTGGAAACCGGCAACGGTTTGGGCACAAGCAAGTCCTCGGGCGGCGCGTTGCGGCCCAGCAGCAATGCCAGTGTCTGCGCGGCCTGCGCGATCTGCGCACGCGGTTCGGCCAGCGCCGCCTGAGCCTGAGCGCTGTCCGCCTCCTCGCGTTCGACGTCCATTCGCGACGCGAGCCGCAAACGCTCGCGCACTTCGATCAATCGCACCTTTTTTTGCATGGCGTCGGCGATCTCCTGCAACAACTTTTCGCGCGTCTGCGCGCCGCGCAATTGCAGGTAGGCGCGCACGACCTCCGCCACCAGCGACACGCGCGCCGATTGCCATTGCGCCTGCGCGGCGCCGGTTTCGCCCGCGGCGATATCGCGTTCGGCCTGCCGGCGGCCGAACAGGCCCAATTCCCACTGCGCATCGAAACCGGCCTGGAAATAATTCGCGGTCGCTTCTGGCGTAGGCAGCGATAGCGTGCGGAACGCGAGCTGCGGCTTGTATTCCGCGTCGGAAACCGACTCCAACGCGCGCGCGGCACGCAGCCGCAGCGCCGCTTGCTGCACATCGAGATTGTCGTGCAGCGCCTGGTCGATCAACGCGTCCAATTGAGGATCGCCGAAACTTTCCCACCAGCCGTGCAGATCGGGCGTGGGCGTATTCCCTTCTACGGCATTGCGCCACGCCGGCGGCAGATCGCCTCTCGGCAGCGGCGGCACCGCCACGCTCACGCAGGCGGCCAGCAACGCGCACGCAGCGAGCGGCAGCCCGGCGCGCGCGCGGCGCGGATTGAACCTGAAACGAGGCATGGCAGGCGAGTGTAGCGGCTGCGGCCCTGTTTAGCTGGCGATCCTTCCGGGCCGCTTACACGCGGAATCGCAGGCTCGCGCACGTTTTGGAAAGCCTTAGGAAAGTCTGCGCTGGCAAGATTTCACTTCTCCCAAACCCGCCGGCGCTAGACTTGCAGCCGCTGGTTCGCCACATCGCGTGATCGCTTCCGCATGAATGCCGTTACTTCCAATTCCCGGCCGCAGCGCCGGTTCTTCGCCTATAGCAACTGGGACGTGATCCCGGTGTTGATGGTGCTGGCGCACGCCGCTTTCGTGGCGTGGCTGTTCTTCGGCTTCCACCGTACGCCCTGGGTGGTATGGGTGCCCTGCGCGCTGCTGTATTCGATTTCCATTTCCTGGGCGATCAATTCGACCAGCCACAACTTCATTCACAATCCGTTCTTCAAGTGGGAACCGCTGAACCGGTTCTTCAGTTTTCTTTTCTCGCTGAGCATCGGTTTCAGCCAGGAGTTCTACAAGCACGTCCACCTGCGTCACCACGTCGGCAACATGGATCGCATCGGGCCCAACGGCACGACGATCGATCCGCTGTCTATCTACCGTCACGGCAAGGACGGCAAGCCGGAAAGCCCATGGACGTACACGTTCTTCTCGTACTTCCGCGACGACATCGGCGAGTGCTACACGCGCGTCAAAGCCAAATGGCCGCATCTGGCGCGTTGGATCAAGGCGGAAATCGCGACCGTGGTCGTGATATATCTCGTCTGCCTGATCTACGACTGGCGCGCGTTCCTGATTCTGGTGCCGTTCTACTACCTCGGCCATTCGCTGTCGTCGTTGAATGGTTATTACGAGCATTACAAGGGCAACCCGGATCAGCCGATCGCCTGGGGCGTCAGTACCTACAACAAGGTCTACAACTGGACCTGGCTCTACAACGGCTTTCACGCCGAGCACCATTACCGCCCGAAGGTGCACTGGACGAAAATGGTTGAACTGCGCGATGCGATTCGCGATGAGCAGCGCGCCAAGGGCGTCCACGTGATGCCGTATTGCCACGGTCTGGGATTCCTGGATCGGCAGCCGCCAGCGTACACACGCCTTTCGCAAACATCCGCTGCGCCGCAGACTTCACGCGCGGCGTGAATCAATGCCGCGCTTTACGCGGCGCGCCCTTGCGCTCAGAATCTCCACGCGTCTATCTGGGCGCCGCAAAAGGAGACTGCCGTGCTGAAGTGGGCCATCATCTTCGCCATCATCGCGCTGATCGCGGGCGCCTTGGGCTTCACCCGCGTCGAAGGCATCGCCGCCACGATCGCGAAAGTCCTGTTCGTGATCTTCCTGATCCTGTTCATCCTGGCAATCCTCGCGCTGGTGGGGATTTTCCATATGGTAATGTAGCGCAGCGGCGCTGACGTCGGCCGGGCATGGCACACTAACTAGCCATGCCCGGCCTCATCCCCGAACGTTTCATCGACGAGCTGCTGGCTCGCGTCGACATCGTCGACGTGGTGCAGCGGCACGTGCCGTTGAAGCGCGCCGGGCGCGAGTGGACGGCGCGCTGTCCGTTCCACGACGAGCGTTCGCCTTCGTTTTATGTCAGCCCGAGCAAGCAGTTCTTCCACTGCTTCGGCTGCGGCGCGCACGGCAGCGCGATCAAGTTCCTGATGGATTACGAGCATCTGGAATTCCCCGATGCGGTGGAGGAACTGGCACAGTCGGTCGGACTGAAGGTACCGCGCGAAGGCGGCGACCAGCGTCCGCGCGAGGACAAGACCGATCTGTACGCGCTGCTGGACGCGGCGGCACGCTTTTATCAGAACGAACTGAACAAGAGCGACAACGCGCGCGCCTATTGCGAGCAGCGCGGGTTGGATGCCGCGACTATCGAACATTTCCGCATCGGCTGGGCGCCGGCGGGCTGGGATGGATTGAAGCGTGTGCTCGGCACGAATGAATATCGATTGAAGCTGCTGGAACAGGCCGGCATGTTGTCCACGGCGGAGCGCGGCAACAAATACGACCGTTTCCGCGAGCGCCTGATGTTTCCGATCATGGATCGACGGGGAAGAGTCATCGCGTTTGGCGGTCGTGTGCTCTCATCGGATCAGTCGCCCAAATATCTCAACTCTCCCGAGACGCCGCTGTTCCATAAGGGTCGCGAGTTGTTCGCGTTCTGGCAGGTGCGCCAGGCAAATACCAAGCTGGAGCGGCTGATCGTGGTCGAGGGTTACATGGATGCGATCGCACTGCATCAGGCCGGCGTCACGCAGGCGGTCGCCACGCTGGGTACCGCGACGACGCATGAACACGCGGAATTACTGTTCCGCGCCGCGCCGGACGTGGTGTTCTGCTTCGATGGCGATCGCGCCGGGCGTTCGGCCGCGTGGCGCGCGCTGGAATCGGTGCTGCCACGCATGCGCGACGGTCGCCAGGCGTTCTTCCTGTTTCTCCCCGAAGGCGAAGATCCGGACACGCTGGTGCGGTCCGAAGGCGGTGCCGGCTTCGAGGCACGGGCTGCACAGGCGCTGCCGCTGTCGGAATATTTCTATTCGGAACTGTCGCGTGACGTGAACGTCGCCACCATTGATGGCCGCGCGCGCCTGGCCGAACACGCGAAACCCTTGCTGGCGAAATTGCCGGACGGTGCGTTTCGCGATCTGATGTACGCGGAGCTGGAGAAGCGCACGGGGCTCAACACCGGAACCACCGCTTCGACGGCACCCACTCGCGCGCCGACACGAACGCCCGCAACGAATCACACTCCGCGTCGCACCTTGGTGCGCAGCGCGATCGCGATGCTGCTGGCCGAGCCTTCGCTCGCGAGCGAAGCGCAGACGCCCTACGCCTTCGGCGCGCTGGACAAGCCCGGCGTGCCGTTGCTGATCGAATTGCTGGATGTGGCGCGCGCGCGGCCGGGCATCAATACCGCCGCGCTGCTGGAACACTTCGCGCAGCGCGAGGAATCGGCGGCATTGCAGAAACTGGCGATGATCGAATTTCCCGGCGAGCGCGAAGCGTTGCGCGCGGAATTCGTCGATGCCTTGCGCAAGCTGGCCGATCAGACCGTGCAGCAACGGCTGGACGCGCTGATCCGCAAGCAGGCCAAATCCTCGTTGGATGAGATTGAAAAGAGCGAATTGCGCGAGCTGCTGGCGCGCAAGGCGCAACCGGTGTCGTCTGCCGAATCCTGATTCGCATCAACGCCGCACACGTGACCACCGCCTTCCGCAAGATCGTGCACGTGGACATGGATGCGTTCTACGCATCGGTCGAACAGCGCGACGATCCTTCGCTGCGCGGCCGGCCCGTGGTGGTGGCGTGGAAAGGCGCGCGCTCGGTGGTGTGCGCGGCGAGTTACGAGGCGCGCAAGTTCGGCGTGCGTTCGGCGATGCCGGCGCTGCGCGCCGAGCGCCTGTGCCCGCAGGCCGTGTTCGTGCCGCCCGATTTCACACGCTACAAGGCGGTGTCTCGGCAGGTGCGGGAGATCTTCGCGCGCCACACCGATCTGATCCAGCCGCTGTCGCTGGATGAAGCGTATCTCGACGTTACCGAACCGAAATCCGGCCTGCCTTCCGCGACCGCGGTGGCGATATCGATCCGCGCGGAGATACGCGCGGAAACACAGTTGACCGCGTCAGCCGGCGTCGCGCCCAACAAGTTCGTCGCCAAGATCGCGTCGGATTTTCGCAAGCCCGATGGCCTGTTCGTAGTGCGTCCGCGCGAAGTGCTGGATTTCCTCTCGCCGCTGCCGGTCGAGCGTCTGCCCGGCGTCGGCAAGGTGATGCATCGCAAACTCGCCGAGTTGAATATCGCGACGATCGCCGATCTGCGCGCGTTCGATGCCGCGCACCTGGAGCGATGTTTCGGCCGTTATGGCAAACGGCTGCACGAGCTGTCGCTCGGCATCGACGAGCGGCCGGTGACGCCGCATCAACCGACCTTGCAGATTTCCTGCGAAGACACGCTCGAGCGCGACCTGCCGCTTTCCGAACTCGCGCCGCACATCGAGCGGTTGGCAGAAAAAACCTGGGCCGCGCATGCACGCGAGGAAAGCGAACACCGCCGCATCGCGCGCAGCGTGGTGCTGAAATTGAAGACATCCGATTTCCGCATCCTCACGCGCACGCTCACACCGGCCGAACGCCCGGCTTCGGCGCGGCATATCGCGGAAATTGCCTGCGCGCTGCGCGCGCGCATCGCGTTGCCACAGCGCACGCACTACCGGCTGGTCGGGGTGGGCCTGGCCGGCTTCGTCGACATCGACAGCCTGGAAGCGCAGCCGGAATTGTTTCGCGAGCTCACAAGCTGAGCCGCCTTCACAGCACCTGCGTCAGATCCTTGCCGATCTTCTCCGGCGTGTCGGTCGGCGCATAGCGGCGCACGACCTTGCCTTCGCGGTCGATCAGGAATTTGGTGAAGTTCCACTTGATCGCTTCGGAGCCAAGCACGCCGGGCGCGGCATGCTTGAGATACTTGTACAGCGGGTGCGCATTCGCGCCGTTGACTTCGATCTTCTCGAACAGCGGAAAGCTGACGTCGTAGTTGAGCGAACAGAAGTTGCGGATCTCTTCCGCATCGCCTGGCTCCTGATGTCCGAACTGGTCGCAGGGAAAGCCCAGCACGACGAAGCCCTGATCTTTGTGCGCGCGGTACAGCGCTTCCAGCCCGGCGTATTGCGGCGTGAACCCGCATTGGCTGGCGACGTTTACGATCAACATCGCCTGTCCGCGGTACGTGTCGAGCTTGCGCGGCTCGCCTTCCAACGTGTTCGCCTCGAAATCGTAGATCGTTTGCATCCAGTCAGTCCCGCATCAACAACGGATTGCAAAGCTTAGCGAGCGAAGGCAGCTCGCGTGACGCCGGAGCGCAGGAGCCAGAGTGTACACGCCAGTACAGGAGGATTGCCTGGCCCCGAAGCGCTACATCCATATGACGGGCCCGATTCTCGCACCGCCGGCGCGCATCATGCTGTTTTTGAATCGGGCCGAGCGCAGCAGCTTTGCAACCGTTCTACAGCCATCTCCCGAATCGATGCGTGTAAAACACCTTCACCGCCTGGGTCAGCGCGCAGTAGGCCAGCACGGTCGCTGCCAGCCAGGCGAAGTAAACCGGCGGCAGTTCCATCATGCCGAGCTTGTGGCCCACCGCGGTCCAGGGAATCAGCAGGCCGATCACGATGATCGCGGTGGTGAGCCCGAGCACCGGCGCCGCGGCAGCGCTTTGCAGGAAGGGAATCTTGCGCGTGCGGATCAGATGCACGATCAGCGTCTGCGTCAACAGGCTCTCCATGAACCAGCCGGACTGGAACAACGACTGATGCGCGGCGGAATTGGCGCCGAACACGAACCACAGCAGCGCGAACGTGGTGATATCGAATATCGAGCTGGTCGGTCCGATCCACACCATGAAGCGGCCGATGTCGCCCGCATCCCACTTGCGCGGACGGCGGATGTATTCCTCATCCATGCGGTCGAACGGGATCGACAACTGCGAAATGTCGTAGAGCAGGTTCAACACCAGCACCTGCAACGGCAGCATCGGCAGGAACGGCAGCGCAGCGCTGGCGATCAGCATGCTGAAGACGTTGCCGAAGTTTGAGCTGGCCGTCATCTTGATGTACTTGATGATATTGCCGAAGGTGATGCGGCCTTCCAGCACGCCCTCTTCCAGCACCATCAGGTTCTTTTCCAGCAGGATGATGTCGGCCGATTCCTTGGCGATGTCGGTGGCGGTATCCACCGAGATGCCAACGTCGGCCTGGCGCAGGGCGGAGGCATCGTTGATGCCGTCGCCGAGAAAACCCACGGTGTGTCCTTGCCGCTGCAACGACTTCACCACCCGCGCCTTCTGCAACGGCGACATCTTGGCGAACACGGTGGTACGCGCGACCACGCCGTCCAGTTCGGAATCTTCGAGCGATTCGATTTCGCGTCCCAGTACCGAATGCGCGATATCCAGCCCGACTTCGCGGCAGATCTTGCGCGTCACCGCCTCGTTGTCGCCGGTGATCACCTTTACCTCAACACCATGATGGTGCAATGCCCGAATGGCCGTCGCCGCCGAATCCTTGGGCGGATCGAGAAACGCGAGGCAGCCGACCGCCGTGAGATTGTGCTCGTCCTTGATGCCGTAAGCATGATCGCGCGCGGGCTCGCGCTTGATCGCCACTACCAGCACGCGCAGGCCGTCCTCGTTCAACTCATGCGTCATCGCGCGGATTTCGCGCTTGCGCTCGTCCGTCATCGGCACGATGGCTTCGCCGTCGCACGCGTACGTACAGATCGACAGCATCTCCTCGACCGCGCCCTTGCAGATCAGCAGGTGGTTGTTTCCCTCTCCCGCTTGCGGGAGAGAATGGCGCGAAGCGTCGGGTGAAGGAAACTCCTGTGAAGACTTCTCATCGGCCGGCGCCAGCACCACTGACATGCGCCGGCGCTGGAAGTCGAAGGGAATCTCGTCCACCACGCGCCAGTGCGCGGCGCTGGCTTCCAGATCACGGTGTTGCAGCACCGCCTTGTCCATCAGGTTTTTCAAGCCCGTCTGGAAATGGCTGTTGAGGTAGCCGTATTCCAGCGCATCGATCGATTCCTGGCCGCGCAGATCCAGGTGCCGTTCCAGCACGATGCGGTCCAGCGTCAGCGTGCCGGTCTTGTCGGTGCACAGCACGTCCATCGCGCCGAAGTTCTGGATCGCGTTGAGGCGTTTCACCACGACCTTGCGCCGCGACATCGCCATCGCTCCCTTGCCGAGGTTGGCGGTGACGATCAGTGGCAGCATTTCCGGCGTCAGGCCGACGGCCACAGACAGTGCGAACAGGAACGCCTCGAGAAAACTGCCCTTGTTCCACCAGTTGATGGCAAAGACGATCGGCACCATCACCGCCATGAAGCGGATCAACAGCCATGACACGCTGTTGACGCCGCGATCGAAGCTGGTCTGCACGCGCTGGCCGACGATGCTGCGCGCCAGCGAGCCGAGATAACTGCGCGTGCCGGTGGCGACCACCACCGCGGTCGCGCTGCCGCTGATCACGTTGGTGCCCATGTAGCACACGCTCGGCAGGTCGAGCGGATCCGTTGATGATGATCGTGATTGCGACGGCGCGTGTTCGGGCGCGCTCTTTTCCACCGGCAGCGATTCGCCGGAAAGGATCGCCTGGCTGATGAACAAGTCTTTCGCGTGCAGCAGGCGCAGGTCGGCCGGTACCATGTCGCCCGCGGCCAAGTGCACGATGTCACCGGACACGAGTTCTGCCACCGGCACCTCGATGCGTTCGCTGTGTCCGTCGGACGCGCGGCGCGTGACGGTAGCGGTGTTGCGCACCATCGCCTTCAACTTTTCCGCCGCGCGCGAAGAGCGGAATTCCTGCGTGAAGCTCAACGTCACGCTGATCAGCACCATCACCGCGATTATGATGGGGCCTGAAAGATCGTCCGGCGAGGTGAACAGCTCCACGCAGGCGAGCACCAGCAGCACCACGATGAACGGATTCTTGAACGCGCGCAGCAACTGCCTCGACCAGTGCGGCGGTTTCTCGTGGCTGACTTCGTTGACGCCGTCGCGATCCAGCCGCGCCTCGATCTGTTCCTGATCCAGCCCCGCGTAGCCGGTCTCCAGAGCACGCAGCAGCTCGTCGTTGTTTTCCCATGCGAACGCGGCGGCCGCCGGGCGTGCGCCGTTGCCGGGCTTGCGCTCGGGCGTGCGGCGGGTTTCATTGAGCGGGGTCTGCAGCATGGCTCGCTTCCGTGGTCCTTGTTTTTGCCACGAAGCGAGCGGGTCGATTCGTGGTCAGCGCAATAGGAGATCGCGATCGGCCCGATAAGGTCGGGATCGCGATATCGAAGATCGTTTTCGCGGAACGGTGCGCATCGTCAGGCGGCGTCGCGTACGCGCGGCGCTGGCACGGTCACGTGCCACTCGCGGCGGCGTGCGCTGCGGCGGAAATGCGGCGCGTGGCGGGGCACCAGGCGCAAGCAGAATTCACGAAGGAGTTTCATGGCCCATCTCCTTTGATACGGCGCTTGCGGCGCCGCGGAGAGGGCCGGCGTTCCTAGTCGAGGAAAGCGTCGGCGCTGCCCGTGCGGTTGCCGCAGGCGAACGACTGATTGTTGGCGGCCGTCATCCGATGCAAGCGGAGAACGGCGGTGCGACTAGGGTGTACGTCCATGACCTTTGCTTGGTGGACAGGAATGTCGCAGGCGCGAGCGCTTGCGACGCACGTATTCTCGTCGCGACGCAGCATCCGCGTCAACCCCCGAAGGGGGACGATTTCGATCGCGCGTTATCATTGGCGCTTTGCATTCACGCGGCGGTCAAGATGTTTTCCAAACCGTGTCAGTTCCTGCTGATCGCTTGCTCTCTGGTCTTGCTCGCCGCCTGCGCACAACAACCGCAGTGGCAGCTCAACGACGTGCGCGGGCATCTGCCCGATCTGCAATTCGATTTGACCGCCGACAATGGCAAGCCGATGACGGCCGCCGACCTGCGCGGCAAATACGTGTTGATGTATTTCGGCTACACGCATTGTCCGGACGTCTGTCCGCTAACCTTGGTGCATCTGCATCTGCTGATGCAGAAGCTCGGCGCAGATGCGGACCAGGTGCGCATTCTGTTCGTCAGCGTCGATCCCGCGCGCGACACGCCTCAGGTCTTGCATCAGTACGTCGTCGCGTTCGATCCGCACGTGATCGGCCTCACCGGCACTGCTGATCAGATCGCGGAGATGGCGAAGCGCTATCGCGCCGCGTTCAACCGCAACGCGCCGCAGCCCGACGGCGGCTATGAGGTGAGCCACAGTTCGGCGATCTACATCTTCGATCCCCAAGGACGCGCGCGGTTGCTGGGCACCTCGGCCGATCCGGTAGACGAATTCGCCCACGATCTGAAATTATTGATCCAATCGGGCTGATTCAATCGGATTGATCCAAACCCGTCGAGGCAAATCGAAATGAAACAGTTTGCATTGAATGCAGTCGTCTACGCCGCGTTGTGTTTCGTCGGCACGGCGATGGCGGCATCCTCGTTGAAATTAGAACATGGCTGGATACGCTGGCTGCCGGCGAATCTGCCCGCGGCCGGTTACGTCACGATCCGGAACGACGGCGGCAAGCCGATGAAACTCATCGGCGCGGAAAGTGCCGATTACGGCATGGCGATGCTGCATCGTTCCGCGCAGAAGAACGGCAGCGATTCAATGGAGAGGGTCGACAGCATCGCCGTTCCCGCACACGAGAGCGTGGTGCTCGCACCGGGCGGCTATCATCTGATGCTGATGGAACCCAAGCATCCGATCAAACCCGGAGATACCGTGCGCATATCGCTGCACTTCGACGATGGCGAAGCGCTTCAGGCAGCGTGGCCGGTGCGGCCGGCGAATGCGCAATGAGTCCAATACTGGTTTTTGTCATTCCGGAGCACACAGCGAGCGGCCATGGATAGTCGCATCCATGAAGAGCGAGAAAGCCGGAATCCATTTGTTTTTGAGACGACATCAAAATGGATTTCGGGTTTCGCGCTTATATGCGGCCAACGAATGACGAGCAAGAAATAACGCGACTAAACCAGCGCGCCGCGCCGTTGCAATTCCCGTTGTTGCAATTTCCGCTGATCTTTCCATTTCCGCTGGATCGGCAGCCTTCCGCGCGCCGACAATCGCAGCCAGTTGCGGAACGCCAGCAGGGCGCCAAACGCGCTCATCGTCGCCGACGGAATCCAGATGATCAGGCCGCCCATGTATTGATCGGCCGACTGGCTGATGCCCGCGAACGCGCGCCCGCACAACTCGTACACGGGATACAGATCGCGGTGCGAGAACGTGATGTACGCGCCGATCAGGATCTGCGGCACCATCACCGCCATTTCGATCAGCACGCGCAAGCCGGGACCGAGCCGCGCCGGCGGTTTCGGTCGCGGGTCGAGTATCAATCGCCAATACAGCAGCCCGTTCAGCACCATGCTCCAGTTCATCACGCGATACAGCCGCCAATCCAGCATCGCAGCGAAGTTCACCGAGGGCCACAACCAGAACGCCATCAGGCCGACGAACAACGCGATGGTGAGCCACGGATGCAACGCGACATCGCAGATCCTGCGCAGCGCGGCATTCCGCGCCAACCGTGTGCGCCAGCTCAGCGGCAATGCGCGCCGCAGCGCAGCGCCGGGATATGACAGCGCGATCAGGAACGGCCCGAGATGCTGCAAGCCGAACTGCTGCACGCGATTGATGAAGAACTCGTGCTCGGCGTAGTAATCCAGTTGCGTGTGCAGACAGAAATAGGTGATCGCCAATCCCGACCAGAAGGCCACCTGCCGTGGCCACGCGGCGCTGATCGGCGAGCGACGCGCACCGCGCACATACAGGATCGCCGCGGCGGCGCAACACACCCCTACCGTGACCGACGGCTCCCAGGGAATGAACCAGTGCAGGATGCTCATGCTCGATTCGCAGCTCGGCCTTACATCACGCGTTGCAACGTGTAGGCGGCCGGCGCGGCGGCCGGCAGCAGCCAGTGATCGATCAGCAGGAACGCAAACAGCGCCATCAGGTACACGATCGAATAGCCGAACGCGCGCATCGCGAACAGTTCGTCCGGCGGATTCATCAATCTCAGTGCGTAATACATATACGCGAAATCCAGCACCAGCGCGCCGCCCAGATAGAACAAGCCGCTCATGCCGACGAGATACGGCAATACGCTGACCAACATCAGCAGGACCGTATAGAACAGCACGTGCCAGCGCGTGTATTGCACGTCGTACGCCACCGGCAACATCGGGATACAGGCGCGACGGTAGTCCTCGCGGCGGAAGATCGCCAGCGACCAGAAGTGCGGCGGCGTCCACGCGAAGATGATCAGCACCAGCAGCAGCGCGTAAGCCCAATCGGTGCGGCCCTGCATGTCGGTGACCGCTGCCCAGCCCAGCAGCGGCGGGATCGCGCCGGCCAAGCCCCCGATCACGATGTTCTGCGGCGTGGCGCGTTTGAGAAACGCGGTGTAGATCACCGCATAGCCGATCAATCCGGCGAACGTCAGCAACGCGGTCAGCGGGTTCACCAACAGGAACAACACCGCCATCGAGATCGCGCCGATGGCCAGCGCGAAGGTCAGCACTTGCTTCGCATTCAACGCGCCGGTCGGCAGCGGCCGTTGCGAGGTGCGCGCCATCAGCTTGTCGATGCGTTGGTCGATCAGTTGATTGAACGCCGCCGCGGAAGAGGAAGCCAGCCAGATGCCCAGCGTGCCGAATACCAACGGCCGCCAGTCCGGCACGCCCGGCGCGGCGAGGAACATGCCGATCACCGCGGTGAACACCAGCAGCGCGACCACGCGCGGCTTGGTGAGTTCGAGATATTGGATGGCGAGGGAAAGCACAGAGTGAGCGGGGAGCGGGGAGCGGGGAGCGTTAAAGGATAGCGTCAGCGACATTCTCCCGCTCACTCTTCACCGCGGACCGCTCTCGCTCTTGCGTGCGCGCAATCAGCGCCACAATCACGAATAGCAGCAACGCGGCGCCGCCGTTGTGTGCGACAGCGACCGGCAATGGCAAGCCGAGTTTCACATTGCCGATTCCTAGCGCGACCTGCGCCAGCAGCAGTACGCCCAGCGTGATGCCGAATCCGCGCAGGCCCGCACGCGCAACACGATGCGCCAGCCAGGCGAGATAGACGAACACCACGAATGCGCCGAAGCGGTGTGCGATCTGGATGGCGCTCCTTGCCGCTGCATCCAGAATTCCGCCTTCGAAATTCACGCCGATGCCGCGCCACAGGATGAAACCCTGGTGGAAATCCACCGGCGGCCACCATTGGCCCAGACACTTGGGAAAATCCGTGCCGCACGCGAGCGCTGCGTAATTGCTCGACGTCCAGCCGCCGAGAAAAATCTGGCACACCAGCAGGACCAAGCCGACCAGCACTGCGGTGAACAGCGAAGCTTCGCGTGCGTCGCGCGCGCACGCGCCTGAAAGGTTCCACGCGATCCACGCTAACAGCGCGAACGTGGTCATGCCACCAAGCAGATGTCCCGAGACCACGATGGGCTTCAGCAACCACGTGACCGTCCACATGCCGAGCAACGCCTGGAACGCCACCACCGCCAGCGCCAGCACGGCGATGCGCCGCCAACCCGCATCGCGCCAGAAAATCGCGCATGCCAGCAGCAACGCTTCGCCCAGCGCTGCGCATGCGGCCGAGGCGGCATAGCTTTTCGCGATGTAAAACGGAATGCCGATTGCGATCAGCGCGATGCCGGCGATCACGATCGCCGTTCTCGCGCGATTGCGCCACGTGGCCGACAGCGACAGCGCCAGCACCAGCACACCCAGCGTGCCGGCGAGGAACCGATGCGTCTGTTCGCGCCACGCTTTCGCCGTTTCGTATGGACGATCCGGAAACGCCGCGTCGGCTTGCGCGATGGCGTGCGGCCGTTGCGGCCAGGTGACGTGACCGTAACAGGTCGGCCAGTCGGGGCAGGACAATCCCGCATTCGACAAGCGCACGAACGCGCCGAACACGATCACGCAGAACGCAAACGCGCAGGCGAGCCACGCCAGCGCGCGTACCGAACGCATCATCATGTTTTCGGAATTTCTCATCAAAGCGGCTCTGAATTTGGCCCCTGAGTGAAGGGGGTTCGATGGGGTTGTGGAGATGCGCTATCGCACCACCTTCTGCAGGTCCTTCTTCAAACCGTCCGGATCGAAACCGGGCGGATAATGCGTCAGCGCCGCGCCATCAGGCATCACCAGCACCGCCGCCAGCGAATCGCGCGTGTGCGGGCGCAAATCCTCAAGAACGGAAACATTCGACGTACTGATCTGCCACACGCGCATCAGACCGCGCGCGGCTGGCGCGTCGGGCGGCGCCCCGAGATACAGCAAACGCACCTTGTCGGCATTCTGGTTCAAGGTGATGCGCGCGCGATGGATCATGTCCAGCGCGTGCGTGCAACGCTCGGCGCAATCCGGGCCCGGCAGCGCCGCTAGTGTCCAGTCGAACGTGCGGTCGCGCCATTCGAAACGCGCGCCGTCGGCGGTCTGCACCGGAACGCTTGTGAGGTCGCGCTGCGGCAGGATCGGCAGCCCGTAGCTTTTCGTGCCGGGCATCCAGCCGGCCAGCACCAGTGCGACGCCGACCAGGATCGGCGCTGCGAACAACGCGGCAACACCCAGCAGTTGCAGACGACGGCGAGTGCGCGTTTGCATGTCAGTTCTTTTCATCCATTGCGGATGCATCGCGCTTCCGGTGCATCAGGAAAAAAATCACCACGGCCGCCAACGCGAAAGTGAACCACTGGAAAGCGTATGCGCGATTGCGCGCCGGCGCGATCACCTCCGGTGTCCACTGGCGCATATAGGGACTGGCCGGATCGGCATCCAACAACAACACGCGTGGATACAGTTGGCGGTGCAGATCCGCGGCGATCGCGTTCATGTCGATGTAAGTCAACACCTTCGGCCAGCTCCTTTCGTCCTTCAGTGCATCGCCGCCCAGCTTCAAGCCGGGTGCGGGAGGCGGCGCGTAGAGACCGCGCAACGCGATCTCATGCTCTGGCAGCGGCGGCAATTCCGGCAGCATTTCCTGTGGACCTTGCCGCGAAACAAAACCCAGATCCACCAGCAGCAAGCGATCGCGGTTGTCCGGCGTGAACGGCACGAACACGTCGACACCCAATTGTCCCGCGTGCATGCGGTTGTCCAGCAGATACACGCGATGCGCCGCGAATGTGCCTCGCACCTGCACGTGCGGATAGACATCCGTCGGCGCCGCGCGCTCGACCATCGCGAAGGGTTGCACCGGTGCGGCCGCCGCGCGTGTGAAGCGCGCCAGCACGGCCTGGTGATAACGCGCGCGATGCAATTGCCAAATTCCCAGCGCGATGAAGACCGCCACGCCGCACAACGTCAGCAATACCGCGAACCACGATGGGCGGCGCAGGGCGATCACGCGCCACGGTCAGCGCACAGCCGCGCGGATATACTGCAACGCGATCCCACGCCGGTATCCGTCATGACGCCCACGTTGTTCAAGATCATCCTGGTAGCGGTGTTTCTGGTGGTGCTCTGGAATCTCGGACAGGCGCTGTATTTCATGATGACCGACAAGGGCCAGAGCGGCCGCACCGCCTGGGCGCTCACCCGCCGCATCGGCCTGTCCCTGCTGCTGATCGCGCTGGTACTGATCGGCATCTGGGCAGGATGGTTGCATCCACATGATGTGGGCGGTTGAACAAAGCTGCTGGCTCTCGACCCGAATTTCCGAACTGCTCGACGAAGCCTAACCGCTGACTGCGCGGGCAAGGCGCTGGCTGGGCGTTGTCCGCGAGCAAAGCGGAGTGGCCTGTAGCTCGATGAGCATTTGCGAGCGGGCGTGCAACGACGTAGCGCGAGCCTCCGCGCAATCAGAGGACATAGACGAACAGAAAGAGGCACAACCACACCACATCCACGAAGTGCCAGTACCACGCCATCGCCTCGAAAGCGAAGTGGTGATCGCGGCTGAAGTGCCCCCGCGCGCAGCGGATCCAGATGATCGTCAGCATGATGGTGCCGAGCGTCACGTGCAGGCCGTGGAAGCCGGTCAGCATGAAGAACGTCGAGCCGTAGATGCCGGTGTGCAACGTGAGGTTGAGGTTGGTGTACGCCTCGTAATATTCGTGCGCCTGGCAATACAGGAACGAAGCGCCCAGCAGCACGGTCAGCGCCAGGAACACCAGCAGCCTGCCGCGCTGCCCGGCACGCAGCGCGTGGTGCGCGATGGTGACGGTAACGCTGGAAGACAGCAGGATCAGCGTGTTCAGCAGCGGAATGCCCCACGGCGGCATGGTGCTGAAGGTGCCGCCGATGTGCTCCGGACCGTTGGTGGGCCACGCCGGCGCGAAGCCGCTCCACAGGAACTGATTGGTCAGCGCACCGGTGCCTTCGCCGCCCAGCGTGGGGATGCTGATCATGCGCGTGTAGAACAATGCACCGAAGAACGCCGCGAAGAACATCACTTCCGAGAAGATGAACCACATCATCCCCATGCGGAAGGACACATCCACCTGGCTGTTGAAATTGCCGCGGAGCGATTCGTGGATCACCGAACCGAACCAACCCAGCATCATGCCAATGATGGTCAGCGCGCCGATGCCGATCATCACGTGACCGACGGTGTCGTTGCCGTTGAGCCAGTTGGCCGCGCCGATCATGAACATGAAAAGCCCGACCGCGGCGACGATCGGCCAGCGGCTGCCGTGCGGGATGTAATAAACGCCTGGTTGTGCCATTTGTTCTTTCCGAACCAATCAGTGACGGTGTACGAGAACCAACTGCTGCACGATACTCAACACGAAGAATGCCACGGCGATGATCGCGAGGATCACTGCCGTGCGGCGCGCGGCGTGCTGCGAAGCCGATGTGCTTTTCAATTCAGTTGACATGCCTGGCTTCGCAACGCGCTGTTTTTTGAGAGTGTGCGCACAAGGATGTGCGCTTATGGATTCCGTAACTCACAATCGTCAACACACTTTGTCATTTCGACAGGCAGCGATCACGGATGGTCGCATGAATCAATGCAAAACATCACCGTGCGCCAGCACGGAATCATCGATCACCGGCGGCGTCACGAAGCTGTGGTGCGGCGGCGGCGAGGACAGCGTCCACTCCAGTCCGCGCGCGCCCTCCCACACCTTCGCCGGCGCGCGCTGTTTCGAGAACCACACGCAGTGGATCACCACGCCGAGAAAGATCAACTGCGAGGCGCCGAACAGGAAACCGCCGATCGAGGAGATCATGTTGAAATCCGCGAAGGCCACGTTGTAGTCGGGAACACGGCGCGGCATGCCGGCCAGCCCTAGGAAATGCTGCGGGAAGAACAGCACGTTCACCCAGATCGCGCTGTTCCAGAAGTGCACCTTGCCCCAGAACTCCGAATACATGTGGCCGGTCCACTTCGGCAGCCAGTAATACACCGCGGCGATGATCGCGAACGCCGCGCCGGTGACCAGCACGTAGTGGAAATGCGCGACGATGAAATACGTCTGGTTGTACTGGAAGTCGGCCGGCACCAGCGCCATCATCACGCCGGAAAAGCCGCCGATGGTGAAAAGGATCACGAAGGCGATCGCGAACAGCATCGGCGTCTCGAACGTCATCGAGCCGCGCCACATCGTCGTCACCCAGTTGAACACCTTCACACCGGTCGGCACGGCGATCAGCATGGTCGCGTACATGAAGAACAGCTCGCTGCCGATTGGTAGACCGACCGTGAACATGTGGTGCGACCACACGATGAACGACAGGAACGCGATGCAGGCGATCGCGTACACCATCGCCTTGTAGCCGAAGATCGGCTTGCGCGAGAAGGTGGGGATGATTTCCGAGATCAGCCCGAACGCGGGCAGGATCATGATGTAGACCTCGGGGTGCCCGAAAAACCAGAACACGTGCTGGTACAGCACCGGGTCACCGCCGCCGCCGGCGTTGAAGAAGCTGGTGCCGAAGAACTTGTCGGTCAACAGCATTGTCACCGCGCCCGCCAGCACCGGCATCACCGCCAGCAGCAGGAACGCGGTGATCAACCACGCCCAGCAGAACAGCGGCATCTTCAGCAGATCCATGCCCGGTGCGCGCATGTTCAAGATCGTCGCGATGATATTGATCGCGCCCATGATCGACGAAATGCCCATCAGGTGGATCGAAAACACCATGAATGCGATCGCGTCACCGCCCTGCAGCACCAGCGGCGGATACATCGTCCAGCCCGCGGCTGGCGCGCCGCCCGGCATGAAAAAGGTGGACAGCAGCAGGATGAAGGCGAACGGCAGGATCCAGAACGACAGGTTGTTCATGCGCGGCAGCGCCATGTCCGGTGCGCCGATCATGATCGGGATCATCCAGTTCGCGAGGCCCACGAAGGCCGGCATGATCGCGCCGAAGATCATCACCAGCGCATGCATGGTGGTGAGCTCGTTGAAGAAGTACGGCTGCATCAACTGCATGCCGGGCTTGAACAGCTCGGCGCGGATGCCCATCGCAAACAGCCCGCCGATGAAGAACATCGTCAGCGAGAACACCAGGTACATCGTACCGATGTCCTTGTGGTTGGTGGACATCACCCAGCGATGGATGAAACCTTCCGGCGCCGCATGGGCGTGATCGTCGTGGGACAGGGCCGCGTCGTGTGCCATTTGGAATGCCTCGAGAAAGCGGTTAGTGCTGAGCCAGCGTCGGAGTTGCGGAAGCGCCCACCTGCGCGGTGCGCGCGGCCTGATCGAGTTTCGACTGCGCTTCCTGCGCCGCCAGCCAGGATTCGAACTGCGCCTTGGGCACCACGTTCACCACGATCGGCATGAAGCCGTGGTCCTGCCCGCACAGCACGTGACACTGGCCGCGATAGATGCCCGGCTGATCCACTTTCACCCAGACGTCGTTGACGATACCGGGAATTGCATCCTTCTTCACGCCGAACGGCGGCACCCAGAACCCATGGATCACGTCGCCGCCCGTGACGAGGAAGCGGATCTTCACGCCGGCCGGAATCACCAACGGCTTGTCAACGTTCAACAAGTAATCCTTGAAGCCATGATCCGAGACGCTCCAGGGATCGAGGCCGGAACCGGTCTGGCGGATTCGATTGCTGTCGGCAGCCAGCTTGGACATGAAACCGACCTTGTTGACCGGCTTGCCCTGGTAATCCACGTAGTCGTAGCGCCACTTCCACTGGTAGCCGGTGACCTTGATGGTCATGTCGGTGCCGGTGGTGTCGTATTGATCCATCACGATGCGGGTGGCGGGCGTGGCAAGGCCGATCAGGATCAGTACCGGCACCAGCGTCCAGAGGAATTCCAGCTTGGTGTTGTGGCTCCAGTTGGCCGGCACCGCGCCGCGCGATTTGCGGAAACGCACCATGGCGATGATCATTGCGCCGAACACCACCACGCCGATGCCCACGCACACCCAGAACGCCGCCATGTGCAGCGCGTAGATTTCGCGCGACTCGGAAGTGACGCCGGGGTTGAGGTTCAACTGCCACGGCACCGGATCGGCCAAGCCCGAGGCCGAGGCCATCAGCGCCAGGGCCGCCGCGCCGGTCTGCCGCAGGAATCTGGAGACACTCATTTATTTATTACCCCGTGATGATTGCATGACGCCGATCAAGGCGGTTTTCAGTTCTTCCGACAATTCCATGCGTTCCTCGTCGCCGAGGAAGGCGCCCACTTCGCGCTCGCGCCCGGAAGCGGCGAGCAGCACGTGCCGATGGCCGCCCCACTCGCGCGTGCACACACGCACCCACGCACTAGGAAACGCCACCGCCGCCGCATGCGGCGGCAACGATTCAATCCGCACGCTGCGCGCATCCAGCGTGATCCGTTCGCGACGACCGCCCGCGCGGCGCACGCAAGCGAATGCCACCGCGATACAAGATACTTCCAGCAACGCGAACAGCGGCGCGAACACGTTGCCCTGCCATGCCGCCACCAGCGCCGTCAGCATGGCCGCCGCCGTCAGCGCGCCGATGACCTTGCGCAAGTCATCGCGGCCGAGCGCCCGGTTGGGCGCAAGCAGCCACGTCACTTGCCCGGCATCGGCAGCGGCCGACACGCGCTCGATCATGCCTCTGGAATTCCGTTACACAGTGCCTTGAAGCCGCCCAATGATAAGGCCGCGCCGGCATGAGGGGCAAGGAAGGCGCTTCCGGACTCGCTGGGCGTGGGCTCCCGGCGCAGCGCGGCATTTGCGGAGGCGCGTTCGATTCGTCCCTACATTTTGCCGTGGGGCTTGAATACGATGTCGAACACCGGCTGCCAGGTCCTGCCACCGTCCAGCGAGCGCGTGGCGGTTTCACGCACGCCGTCGTTCTGCCGATACCACACGCCGCGCAGCAGCGAAGGCTTGCCATCCTTCGTGCGCTGTTTGCCGGTGAATACCATGCGCTCACCCTGCATGCCGCCATCCAGCAACAGCAATTCGCCGCGGTTCGTGACCCAGCTCTGATGCCAGCGCTTGCGCGCGGCGTCGTACAGGCTGTAACTCTCGCCATGCAGGCCATCGCTCTGGCGGTAGTCTTCGTGGACCACGCAACCATCAAGGATGATCTGCACTGCGTTGCGCGCGACGATCTTGTTGGGCGCAGCGACGTCGTAGGTATCCCAGTCGCCGGCAAAGAAATCGAACTGACGGTATTGCGGCGCGCTGCACGCGCCGGATTGCGCGGCCGGTGCCGGCACGGCAATTACGACCAGTAACAGCAACGCGAAAGCGCAGCACCGCATGTTCACCTCAGGCGATATTCGACCGCGTGATCTGCGCAGAGACCACCTTCCACGCGCCGGCAGTGTACACATAGACATCCGTGTAACGGCTGATGCCGCGAACATTGTCCTGATTTGTCCAGGAACCCGAGGCGCGCACCAGCGCGACGTCTCCGTAGAAGCGCACGTCCACGTAATCGAGCGTGTATTCGGTCAAAGTGGATGGCCGCGCGGCCATGCGCAGAAAACCGTCGCGGAACAGCACCGAACCATCCGATTCAATGCAGACGAAATCGCGCGCGAGGTGCGCGTCGAACCATTGCGCGTCGCCTTGCAGCGAAGCGCGCACGTATTCCTCGTTGAGCCGTCGCAATTCGTTTTCGCGCGAGGGCGCGGTGTCGTTCGTTGCCGTTTGCATTTTGGTATCCACGATTCTTGGGTAACCTCGAAAGTCCGCGCCTTGCGGCGCGGACTTTCTCGGACAGCGGCTTGGGGAGAGCCGCCGCGCTTTGCCGATGCGTTCAATGCATCGGCGGCGGTGGCCGAGGGTGAGCCGCCGCGCTTTGCCAATGCCTTGATGGCATTGGCTGCGGCGGCGAACGCCCGCGGCACGATGCCGAGGGCCGGGTTGCTTGGCGAGCGCCGGACGCGCGAGCCTAGCAAGAGCGGGATGCAGCCACCGCGGTGCAGGATCACCGTGATCCGCAAGACCGATGCTCGTCCGGTCCGATGTTCCTCGCTTCGATCGCGCTCAAACTGTCGCCGCCTTCGCCGATCGGCGCATGTGCATGCGAGTCGCCGGATGGAACTCGCCAGATCGTTGATGTCCTGCGTGTGGAAAACGTACCGGAACAACCGGGGCACGCGTCGCGTCTAGGGTTTCATCTACGGTTTCGCCGCGATGATCTGGCTCAGGTAATCCGATCCGCCCGCGCGCACCAGATGCGGATATTGCAAGCCGTCGTGATAATCCACCGGCACGGTCTTGTACTCATCGTCGTGCTTGATCAGTAACTCGATCGGCTTGTTGTCCGATTTGGCCGCGGTGATCGCGTCCTTCAGCAATTCGGATTTGTAGGCATGGCCGTTCACCGCCACCAGCTCCGCGCCCGGCGAGATCCCGGCCTTGAACGCCGGGCTATTCCAGCGCACATCGCTGATCTCCGCATCCTTGTCGGCGAGGGTGAGTCCGATGGAATAGGCGAAGTCCGCGAATTTGCGGTTTTTCTCGAGCGCCTTCTCGTAATCGCTCTCCTGGTCGGTGTAGACCAGCTTCCAGCCGGATGCCGCGATGCCGTCCATCGGCGGCTGGTTGGCATCCAATCGTGAACGCAGGAAGCTCGCCCAATCGTTTTTCGCCACGCCGTTCAACGCGGCGACCACGTCATTGAAGGTGTAGGTCTTGGTGACGAAGCTACCGTTGTCGGCCCCGAAAAACGCTTTCGCAAAGTCATCCAGTGACCTCTTGTCATTGGTGAGCGAACGGATTTTCGAGTCCACTGCCAGCCAGATCAGTTGCCCGGCGCTGTAGTAATCCTCGCTCATCTGATAATTGCGGAATGGCAGCGGCGCGCGCTGCGCGATCGTCGGATCGTTGGTGGTGTCCTGCACATTGCGCCAGTCGAAGCCGGGCCGGTTGCGCTCGTACGTGGCCGCAACCAGTGCCAACGCATCCTTGAACTGATCCGCGTTCCACAACCCGGATCGCGCGGCCAGTACGAAACCCCAGTACTGCGTCTGGCCTTCGTACACCCACAGCAATGAATCGCCCATCGGCACGTTGAAATTCGGTGTCCACAGGTCGGCCGGACGGCGGAACTTTCCGTTCCACGAATGCGTGTACTCGTGCGCCAGCAGATCGCGCCCGGGCGCGTTGCTCTTCCACTCGGTGAAATAATCCGCGCCGGTGCCGTCTTCGCTGGACTGATGGTGCTCCAGCCCGTTGCCGCTCATTTCGTCCGAGAGCGAAAACAGGAAATCGTAATGATCGTAGTGATGCGAATCGAACAGCTTGTAGGCCTGCGTGACCAGATTGCGGTGCGCCTGCAACTCCTCGGGCGTGAATTCCAGATACTTCGGCGCGTCGGCGACCAGATCCATGTGCACCGGAACCTTCGCGCCGGGATCGAGATCCACGCGCTTGAAATATTCGCCGGCATACAGCGGTGAATCGACCAGCGTGTTCAGCGTGGTCGGCTTGAACGTCACCGTGTCGCCGGATTTGCCTTGCGTCTCCAACGCCGTGCCGAACTGCCAGCCGCCGGGCAATTTCAGCGACGGCGCGTAAGTGATCTGGCGCGAGTAATGCCCGGCCGGGTACAACACGACCGTGTTCCACTGCAGGTCCAGCATCTCGTTCGTCATTACGATGCGGCCCTCGTTGCGCGCGCGTGCCGAGAGAAACTGGTAGTCGACATCGATGCTGCTTGCGGCCTGCGGCACGTCCACGTGGAAGGCGTACACGTCGTACTTGTCGCGCGTCCACGTCAGCGGTTTGCCGTTGGCGCTGATCTTGATGCCGGCCAGCTTGTCGATCGGACCGCTGGGCGAGTGATTGCCCGGCAGCCATTTGGGATAGAGCAGCGTCAATTCGCCGGCCTGCACCGGAATGGTCTCGTGCGCGCGGAAGATGCCTTGTGAGGGGTCGCTGGCATCCACGCTCAACGCGATCGTGCCGGGATACGGCGTGTCTTCCGGCGCCGGCACGTTTGGCTGCGGATTGACGTCGGCGGACGCGGATGTGGCGAGCAAAGCCACGATCAACGCAGCGCTCAAACCCGAGAGACGCAAATCGAATGGACGGCTGGACATCGCTGGACTCCGGACAGATCGACGCAATCGCGGAAAGCTAGCACCGCGTCGCGCATGGCACATAGGCCGGATGGCATGGCCGATCAGAGGGTTCGCGATGTCTTCGCCAGCGCACTCCTGCGGATGCCGTAGCCGAAGTAGACAACCAAGCCGATGGCCATCCAGATCACGAAGCGCACCCAGGTTATGACTGGCAGACCCCAGATCAGCGCCAGCGAGAACAGGATGCCGAGCGGCGAGACGATCCACAGCGCGGGTGTGCGGAAATTGCGCCGCAAATCGGGGCGCCGCCGGCGCAGCACCAGCACCGACGCGCAGATGATGATGAAGGCCGAGAGCGTGCCGATGTTGATCAGCTCGGCCACTTGCGTGATCGGCAACAGGCCAGCGACCAGCGCGGTGAATGCGCCGGCGATCAGGGTCGGCCGGTAGGGCGTGCCGAAGCGTGGATGCACTTTCGCAAACCAACCGGGCAGCAGCCCGTCGCGTGCCAGCGCGAACCAGATGCGCGCAGCGGCGAGCATGAAGGCGAAGAGCACCGACAACACGCCGACCACCACGACCGCGGCGACCGCCACGCCGATCCAGCCGAAACCGCGTGCCGCGAACGCATCCGACACCGGCGCCGCACCGCCCAATTGCGCGTACGGCACCATGCCGGTGAGCACGAATGAAATCACGATGTACAACGTCATCGAGATGGCCAGCGAGGCGATCACCGCGCGCGGCAGGTCGCGTTGCGGATTGCGAGCTTCCTCGGCGGCGGTGGTCAGCGTGTCGTAGCCGAAGCAGGCGAAGAACACCACACTGGCGGCGGTCAGCACGCCGGCCCAGCCGAAGTGCAGCGCGCCGTCGGCGCCCGGCGCGCGCGGCGGCACGAACGGATGCCAGTTGACCGGATCGATCAGGAACACGCCGATGCCGATCACCAGCAGCGCGCCGATCACCTTGATCGTGACGATCGCGGTGTTGAAGCGCGCGCCCCATTCGGTGCGCACCGTCAGCAGGCCCGCGACGACGAGCGTGACCGCGGCGGCGATCACGTTGAACACGTGGCCTTCGCCGGTGCCCAGCGCGCCTTGCGCCCACGCCGGCAGATGGATGCCCGCGGAAGACAACAGCACCTGCACATAGCCCGACCAGCCGATCGCCACCACCGCGACCACCAGCGCGTATTCCAGCAGCAGATCCCAGCCGATGATCCACGCCGCCAGTTCGCCCAGCACCGCATAGCCGTAGGTGTAGGCGCTGCCGGTCACGGGAATCATGCCGGCGAATTCGGCATAGCAGAGTGCCGCGCATGCGCTGCCGATTCCGGCGATCAGGAATGACAACGCCACCGCCGGCCCGGCGTTGGCCGCGGCCTGCTGGCCAGCCAGCACGAAAATGCCGACGCCGATGATGCCGCCGATGCCGATCGCTGTGAGCTGCCACACCCCCAGAACGCGGCGGAAATCGCGGCGTTCGTCGGTTTCGGCCTGCAACACCTCGACCGATTTGTGCCGCGTCAATTGCGCGAACAGGCTCATGGCGTTCCTCTCGGCGGAAGTTCGGTCGATCATAGCCGTTGCGAGGCGAGATGCGGTTGTGCCGGCTGTCATGGCTGTGCCACGCACGTTGCGCGACAATCCCGGTCCCACTTCGCCTGGATGTCCCATGCGCCCGTTTCGTGTCCTCGCACTCCTGTCGCTCGCGCCGTTCGCCGGACATGCACTGGCCGCATCTGATTCGGCTGCGCGCGCGCATCTTGCGATCCTGGAAACGACCGACCTGCACTCGCACGTGGTCGGTTACGACTACGACAAGCTCAGCAATGATCCGCACGTCGGTTTCGATCGCGTGGCCACGCTGATCGAGCAGGCACGCAAGGAATTCCCGAACACCCTGCTGATCGACGACGGCGACACGATCCAGGGTACCGCTCTGGCGGATTATCAGGCGCTTGCGCATCCAGTTTCGTGCGATCAGGAACTGGCGATCTACCGCGCGATGGACCTGCTGCACTTCGATGCCGGCACGATCGGCAATCACGAATTCAACTATGGACTGCCGTTTCTGTCGCAGGTGACGGGGACGCCCATGCCGTTCCTGACTTCGACACAGGATTCCCCTCCGCCCCGCCTCTCTCCCGAGAAAAGCTGCGCTGGCCCGCGCTATCCGTTGGTGCTGTCGAATCTCGTGCGCGCGGACAACGATCAGCCGGTGTTCAAACCGTGGCTGCTGCTGAACCGCGAGATCACGGTGACGGACGCGCATGGGAAAACGCGCAAGCTGCCGATCCGCATCGGTTTGCTGGGCTTCACCCCGCCGCCGATCATGCAATGGGATCACGCGCATCTGGCCGGCAAGGTCAAGGCGCTGGGCGTGGTCGACGCCGCGCAGCGATTCCTGCCGGAACTGCAAGCGCAGCATCCCGACATCGTGATCGCGGTATCGCACGGCGGCATCGACACATCGCCTTATTCGCCCACGATCGAGAACGCGGACTGGTACCTTGCCGGCGTGCCCGGCATCGACGTGATCCTGATGGGCCACTCGCACGACGTGTTTCCGAATCCGGGCAATCCGAAGTCGCGCTTCAATGGCCTGAAAGAGGTCGACAATGTGCACGGCTTCGTGCGCGGCAAGCCCGCGGTGATGGGCGGCTTCTACGGGCACGACCTCGGCGTGATCGACTTGGCATTGAAATATGCGAACGGCAAATGGGCGATCGACGACGCAAACACGCATAGTGAAGTGCAGCCGATTTGCGCGGCGAAGGATGCTTGTGTCGCGCCCGATCCGCGCATCGCGCAGGCAATCGCGCCGGTGCAGGCGGCAACCGTTAAATACGTGCAGACGCCGATCGGCCAGACCGAGTTTCGTATCAGCACGTATTTCTCCGCCGTGGGCGACTGCACTGCCGTCGCGGTAATCAATGCCGCGCAGATCGCCTATGCCAAGCAACACTTGTTCGATGCGCATCCCGAATTGCGCGATCTGCCGATGTTGTCGGCGGCGAGCGCCTTCAAGACCGGTTTCGCCGGGCCGGACGATTACACCGACATTCCGCCCGGCCCCCTCTCGATTCGCAGCGCGACCGATCTTTACAGCTACCCGAACACGTTGACCGTGGTGAGGCTGGACGGCGCGGGCGTCAAGGCGTGGCTGGAAAAATCCGCCGAATATTTCAATCGCATCGACCCCGATTCGACGCAACCGCAACCGCTGTTGAATCCAAAATTCGTCGCCTACAACTTCGATGTGCTGATGGGCGAGCCGCGGGACGGTTTCCGCTACAGCATTGATGTAAGCAAGCCGGTCGGGCAGCGCATCGTCGATGTCACTTATCGCGGCAAGCCGCTCGACCCGAAGCAGCAGTTCCTGGTCGTCACCAACAACTATCGCGCCGAAGGCGGCGGGCATTTTCCCGGACTGGATGGCAGCAAGACCATTTGGACCGCGCCGGATACGAATCGCGATGCGGTGATCGAATACGTGCGCGCGGAAAAGTCGCTGCATCGATCCGGTTTAGACATGCGGCCATGGCGCTTTGCGTCGCTGCAGACGCGCGCGCCGCTCACCTTCAAATGCGCAGCAGACAAATTTGATGTGGCGCGCGGCGCGAGTATCGAGGTGAAACCTGCGAACACCGACGGCAATGCCATGTGTTCGATTGAACTGCCGCAACGCTGATGGCCCGCAAACCGCCCGCTTACAAGCGCCGGCCACCTGCCGCGATGATGAGACCGCGGCAGCCGCTGCCGCCGCGGCGCGCGGCGAATGTCGCACGGCCGGCGGATGCATCGCCGCGTTCCGTGCGCGCGATCGAATTCCTGCTGCACGCTTTGCCCGCGCGTTGGCGCGGCAGGGCACGCGATTGGCTGGTGCTGGTGCGGATGGATCGCCCGATCGGTGCGCTGCTGTTGCTGTGGCCGACATGGTGGGCCTTGTGGCTGGCCGCGAACGATTTCCCGCCGTGGAAACCGCTGATCGTGTTCACGTTCGGCGTGTTCCTGATGCGCGCGGCCGGTTGCGCGATGAACGATTACGCCGACCGCGACCTCGATCCGCAGGTACAACGCACCGCCGGGCGTCCGCTGGCCGCGGGCCGCGTGAGCCCGCGCGAAGCGCTGATCCTCTTCGCCGTACTGAGCCTGATCGCATTCGCTCTGGTGCTGGCATTCACTAACGCGCTGACGATCGAGTTGTCGTTCGCCGGTGCCGCGCTCGCCGCGCTGTATCCATTCTCGAAACGCTACACCTCGCTACCGCAGGTGGTGCTGGGCGCGGCGTTCGGCTGGGGCATTCCGATGGCGTTCGCGGCGATCACCGATTCATTGCCGCCGCTGGCGTGGCTGCTTTTTCTAGGCAACGTGCTGTTCTCCACGATCTACGATACCGAATACGCGATGGTGGACCGCGCCGAGGACATCAGGGCCGGTGCCAAATCCACCGCGATCCTGTTCGGCGATGCCGATCTGCCGATCCTCGCCGTGCTGATGTGCACTTTCGTCGGCGGCATGGCGCTGGTGGGCGCGCGCGCCCAGTTGCAGTGGCCTTATTGGGTCGCGCTGGCGATCGCGATCGCGCTGTTCGCGTGGCAGTTGTTGATCATGCGCGATCGCACGCGCGAGCATTGCTTCACGGCGTTCCGCAGCAACAACTGGGTGGGTGGCGCGTTGTGGCTGGGAATGTTGTTGTCGCTGGCGATGAAATGAAATCGCGGTTCAACGGGCAGGGGCTCTCGCCAGCGCCCACACGTCCACCCGCTGCACACCCGCGCGCTTCAGCACGCGCGCGCACTCGGCCAGCGTCGCGCCGGTGGTGAACACGTCATCCAGAATCGCGAGATGCTGCGGCGGATTACCGTCGAAGCGCGCGAAGAACGCGCCGCGCACGTTGCGGCGGCGCTGCACGGCGGTGAGTTCGCTTTGCGCCGCGGTCGCGCGCGCGCGTTGCAGCGCATCGCGCAACAATGGAATGCGCAAGCGTTTCGACACTGGCTTGGCGAGTTCCAGCGCTTGGTTGTAGCCGCGCGAACGCAGGCGAGCGCGGTGCAGCGGCACCGGTACGATCGCCTGCGGCAACTCGGAAGGCACGATCGATTCGCACCACGCGCGCGCCAGCACCTGGCCCGCGGCGAGATCGCCGCCAAACTTGAAGCGCGCTTCCAGCCGGTCGAGCGGATATTGGTAGCGGAACGGCACCCAGGCCGACTCCCACGGCGGCGCGCGGCGCTGGCAACGTCCGCACAGCGATGCCGGCGCATCCAGCGGCAACGCGCAACGTGCGCAGCGGCAATCGTTGCGCGGTAGTTCCGCTGCACAGCTTTGGCACAACCCGATTACCTGCGCGCCGCGAACGCCGCACAGCAGGCAACGCGAGGGCAACCGCGCTCGTAGCGCGCCGTCAACCGAACGAAGCGCTTTGAGGTTGACAGCCATCCGGCCTCCTTCGACACTGTTTCGCTTGCGCGCCGGGCCGAGACCGGCCCCCACACTTTCGCGGAGTGCGAACGATGACTCAAGTACGCCACGACTGGAGGCGCGATGAACTGATGGCCTTGTTCGCGCTGCCGTTCAACGATCTGCTCGCGCGCGCGCATACGGCGCATCGCGCGCATCACGATCCCAATGCGGTGCAGGTTTCGACGCTGCTATCGATCAAGACCGGCGGCTGTCCGGAAGATTGCGCTTACTGCCCGCAGGCTGCGCGTTATCAGACCGGCGTGCAAGCCGAGAAATTGATGGACGTGGACACGGTGTTGGAACGCGCGCGCGCCGCTCGCGATGCCGGTGCCACACGCTTCTGCATGGGTGCGGCGTGGCGCTCGCCCAAGGATCGCGACATCCCCAAAGTTGCCGCGATGATCCGCGCCGTGCGCGCGCTCGGCATGGAGACCTGCGCGACTCTGGGCATGTTGTCTTCGTCGCAGGCACAAGCGCTGAAGGACGCCGGCCTTGATTACTACAACCACAACCTCGACACCGCGCCGGAGTTCTACGGCGAGATCATCCACACACGCGAATACCAAGACCGTCTCGACACGCTGGAGCACGTGCGCGCGGCCGGCATGAAAACCTGCTGCGGCGGCATCGTCGGCATGGGGGAATCGCGCGAGCAGCGCGCGGGTCTTCTGCAAACGCTCGCGAACCTGCCCGAGCATCCGCAGTCGGTGCCGATCAACCGGCTGGTGCAAGTGGAAGGCACGCCGCTGCACGGCACCGCGCTGCTCGACCCATTCGAATTCGTGCGTACGATCGCCGTCGCGCGCATCGTGATGCCGAAATCCGTCGTGCGGCTTTCCGCCGGCCGCGCGGAAATGAGCGATGAGCTGCAGGCGCTTTGTTTCTTCGCCGGCGCCAATTCTATTTTCTATGGCGAAAAACTGTTGACGACCGACAACCCGGATGTCGAACACGACCGGGCGCTGTTCAAGCGGCTGGGCCTGCAGCCGATGCAAGTCGATGTGCGCGAAGAAAATCCGCGCACCGCGCACGCGGATATTGTCGAGCGCTGCGCCGCGGCTTGATCGCGCGAGCCTCATGCCTCGCGTCGATCTACTGCAAGCGCTGGGCGCGCGTATCGTGCAGCGCGAACGCGACGGACTGTTGCGCCGTCTGCGAGCGATCGAAGCCGCACGCGGCTCACGGGTGTTGGTCGACGCCCGCGAATTGCTGAACTTCTGCAGCAACGATTATCTGGGACTGGCGCAACATCCAGATGTGATCGCAGCACTGCAGCACGCGGCGAATGAATTCGGTGTGGGAGCGGCGTCCGCGCATCTGGTCTCTGGCCACCATCGCGAACACGCGATGCTGGAAGAAGAATTGGCCGACTGGACGCTCCGCGAGCGAGCGCTGCTGTTCTCTTCCGGCTGGCTCGCCAACCTCGGCGCGATGCAGGCGCTGCTGGACCGCGACGGCGTGTGCGTGCAAGACAAGTTGAATCACGCAAGCCTGCTGGATGCGGCGAAGCTCGCGGGCTGCGCGTTGAAACGTTACCAACATGCCGATGTCGAAAGCGCCGCTCGGCAACTGGCGAGCGCGGATGATGCTCCTGCATTGCTCGCCACCGACGGCGTATTCAGCATGGACGGCGACGTCGCGCCGCTGCGCGAACTTGCCGCGCTGTGCGCGCGGAAAAATGCAGCACTGATGATCGACGACGCGCACGGTCTGGGCGTGCTGGGCGACGATGGCGCGGGCAGCGCGGCCGATGCGGGACTGACGCAAGGCGACGCGCCGGTATTGATGGCGACGCTCGGCAAGGCGCTGGGTTGTGCGGGTGCGTTTGTCGCGGGCCGCAGGGAATTGATCTACGGCCTGACGCAATTCGCGCGCACATTCGTCTACACCACCGCCATGCCGCCGGCGCTGGCCGCCGCCACGCGCGCGGCCTTGCGCATCGCGCGCAATGAAAATTGGCGGCGCGAGAAATTGCGGAAACTGATCGCGCGCTTTCGCGTGGGCGCGCAGCAGCTGGATTTGCCGCTGACCGCATCGCGCACGCCTATCCAGCCGCTCGTGCTGGGTGATTCCACGCGCGTGTTGCATGCTGCCGCTGCGCTGGAGGAACGCGGCATTCTGGCTGCCCCGATCCGCCCGCCCAGCGTGCCGCGCGGCAGCGCGCGATTGCGCATCACCTTATCCGCCGCGCACGAAGAAGCAGATGTCGATGGGTTGCTGGATGCGTTGTCCGGTCTTCAGCGTGCATGAAGGACTATCTCTACATCGAAACCCGCGGCCGCGGCGATGCGCACATCGTGCTACTGCACGGCTGGGCCATGTCATCGGCGGTGTTCGCGCCGCTGGTCGAGCGGCTGGAGTCGCGCTGCACGTTGCACCTGATCGACCTGCCCGGGCACGGCCGTTCGCGCGACTGCATGATTCCGATGACCCTCGATGCCTGCGCGCGAGCGGTCGCGCGAGCCACGCCGCCGTCGTTGTGGCTCGGCTGGTCGCTGGGCGGACTGGTGGCGCTGCACGCCGCGCTGAATTTGCGCGAGAACGTGCGCGCGCTGGCGATGCTCTGCGCTTCGCCGTGTTTCGTGCGCGGTGAAGATTGGCCGCACGCGGTCTCGCGGGAAATCCTGCAGCAGTTCGCCACCGATCTGCGCAGTGATTGGCGCGGCACGCTGGAGCGCTTTCTTGCGCTGGAGGCGCTGGGCAGCGATTGCGCGCAGGAAGATTTGCGCCGATTGCGGCGCGATGCGCTGCACGATCATGCGCCTGACGTGCGCGCGCTGTGCGACGGACTGCAAGTGCTGGAGCACACCGACCTGCGCGCGCGCTTGCATGAACTGCGGCAATCCAGCGTGTGGATCGCGGGCCGCCGCGACCGCCTGGTGCAATGGCAGGCGATGCAATGGGCCGCGCGGCGATGCGGCGGCGCGTTCGTTCGCATCGAAGGCGGCGGGCACGCGCCGTTCATCGGCCACGCCGACGAGGTGGTGCGCGCCTTGCATCTCTTGATCGATCGCATCGACGCGGGACGGACTGACCCGGCTTCATGAGCGCATACCACATCGACCATCGCCAAGTGCAACGCGCTTTCGCGCGCGCGGCCCGCAGCTACGAACAGAACGATGCCCTGCAGCGCACCGTGCAGTCGCGGCTGCTGGAGCGGCTGGATTACTACGAAGACATGCCGCAGTGCGTGCTGGATGTCGGTTGCGGCACCGGCCGCGGTGCGGTGATCCTGAAACGCCGCTGGCCCCACGCGCAGGTGATCGCGTTGGACATCGCGCTGCCGATGCTGCGCGCGGCCCACCGGCACGGCGGCTGGATGAAGCCCTTCGCACGCGTCTGCGCGGATGCGCTGCGATTGCCGCTCGCGGATCGCAGCGTGGATGTGCTGCATTCGAGCCTGTGCATCCAGTGGTGCGAAGAACCGCTGCCGCTGTTTTCCGAATTCGCACGCGTGCTGAAACCCGGCGGTTTTCTCGCGCTCACCACGCTCGGGCCCGATACGCTGCACGAGTTGCGGCGGGCCTGGGCCGTCGCCGACGACACGCATCCGCACGTCAGCCGCTTTCTCGACATGCACGATCTGGGCGACGCCGCGCTTGCCGCCGGCCTGTGCGATCCGGTGCTGGACGTCGATCATCTGCAATCGCGCTATGCATCGCCGCAGGATCTGCTGCGCGAATTGAAGGGCCTCGGCGCCACCAACGCGGATGTCCGGCGCGAACGAGGCCTCACCGGCAAGGCGCGCTTCGCGCGCATGCTGGAAGCATACGAAGCGATGCGCGTGGACGGACGCGTGCCGGCGACCTGGGAAGTGATCGAGATGCACGCATGGGGCGCGCCGGAAGGCCAGCCGCGGCGCGCGGGTGGCGAAGAGATCGCGACTTTTCCGGTCGAACGATTGCGCGGATCGCGGCGTTGAATCAGCGCAATCGCAACTTCTCAGCCAGCTTCATCGCATGGAACGGCACTTTCACCGCGAACACGAAATCGTCCGGCATGTCCTCGTATCAGCACGCATGACTTTTCGGGTATTGCAGCAAATAGAACGAGCCGCTCAATTCGATGCTGGGAAAAACAGCGCGAGGCGTAATGCAGTTCCGCGCGTTTCGGCAGATCCCCCCGATAAACACGCCGTGCCACGGCGGATAAGGCCAGCCGGAAATGCCGATTCTGATCTTCGCCATCCGCGCCGTTGCAGCGCGGATGGGCTTACCATCACGTGAAAACGCCGGGCATCATTTCTCGCCGACGACCAGTATCGTGAAACTCCCCGGCACCAGCGGCGGACGCGCGCGCGGATTGTCGGCGCTGGGCGCAGGTTTCGGACCGAACTGCGCGGCGGAGAGAAAAACATCGCCATCCGGCTGTAACGCCATCGTGCGTGCGCTACTCTGTGTCGGCACGTTCTGCACGACGGTGAAATGATTTGCATCATCTTCGTGCACCACAGTCAACGTGCCGCTTTCGCCGTTGGAACTGAAAGCCAGTTGCCGCTGCGGATCGAACGCCGCGGCATCCGGACCATCGCCGATGGGTACGCTCGCGACAGCTTTGCCGGAATCCGCATCGGTCACTGCCATCGTCTTGTTCTGACACACCGAGAACAAGCGGCGATGCGCGATGTCGATCGCGAGTCCGGAAGGCTCTTCGCAATTTTTCAATTGCCAAGTGGCCGTGACCTTCATTGCCTGCGGATCGATCTCGACCAACTCGCTCTTGTCCTCGATGTTGTCATAGACATGGCCGCGCGCATCGCTCACGGCGAACTCCGGCTTGCCGGGCAGTGCGATGCTGCCGAGCAGCTTGCCGCTGGCGGCATCGATCACGCTGGCATCAGAGCTGTGGCCGTTGAAGGTGAGGACGCGTTTGGAAAATGGGTCGTACAAAATCGCATCCGGGTTCTCGCCCTTCACCGCAATCGTCTGCAGTGTCTTCAAATTCGAAGGATCGAACACCGTCACCGTGTTCGCGCGGCCGTTGCTGATGAAACCGCGATGCAGATCGTCCGCAAGCGCGATGCCGTGCACGCCGGCCAATCCATCGATTTCGCCAAGTTGTTTGCCGCTGCCCGCATCCAGCGCGATCACGCGATCGGAGCGGCTGATGTAGACGCGCTCGGCATCGTAGGCCAGATAGTCCCAGCCGCCATCGCCGCCGATTTGCCAGCGCTGGCTGACGTGCCAGTTTGCTGCGGTTGCGGCAAACGTGGGCATCGCAAGAAACACACCCGCAACGATTGACGTTGCCCGGAGTTGCCTTGTCATCACCGGCTCCTTGTGATCGGATGCAAAAACAACGGTGCACTATCCTATGCCTCTCTTTGCGATCGCTTAAGTCCCGATGATGGAAGACGCCAGCCCACGCGCGGCCTGGATCGCACTGGCCGTGCTCAGCATGGTGTGGTCGCTGAACTGGACGGTGATGAAGTGGGCGCTGGAGTTCTGCGGCGCATTCAATTTCTGCGCGCTACGCTATCTGTTCGGCACGGTGATCCTGTTCGCGCTGCTGGCGCTGCGGCGCGAATCCTTCACGCTGCCGCCGCTGTGGCCGACCGTATTGATCGGCTTGGCGCAAACCGCGGGCTTCCAGTTGCTGGTGCAATGTGCGCTGATCGGCGGCGGCGCGGGCAAGACCGCCCTGCTCGCGTACACCATGCCGTTCTGGATGATCCCGCTGGCGTGGTGGTGGCTGCACGAAAGACCGCGCTCGCAGCAATGGATCTGCACTTTCGTCGCCGCAGTCGGTCTGCTGTTCGTGATCGAACCGTGGCGCGGCATCGGCGACCCGTCGAGCGTTGCGCTGGCCCTCGGCGGCGGCTTGAGCTGGGCGATCGGCACGGTGTTGAGCAAGCGCGTGTTTCAGCGCGCGCGGGTTTCGCCATTGCAGCTCACCGCGTGGCAAATGTTGTTCGGCACGCTGGTGTTGTGCGCGGTGGCGCTGATCGTGCCACAGCGCGCGACCGACTGGTCGCTGCCGTTCCTCGGCGCGCTGACGTACAACGCGGTGCTGTCTTCGGGGATCGCCTGGGCATTGTGGTTGCTGGTTGTGCAGCGCTTGTCCACGCAAGTCGCGGGACTGACCAGTCTGGTGGTGCCTATCGCGGGCGTACTGTTCGCGTGGGCGTTGCTGCACGAGCGCCCGGATGCAGCGGAATGGCTCGGCATCGCGCTGATCGGCGCGGGTTTGCTGGCGTTGAACTTCACGCGGCGTGTGCCAACTTAAAGTGTGCAATCATTCCTGATCGCAAGTATCCAAGCGGCAAAGAAGGTCTTGGCCATGGATGATGCCTTTGGCCGCACTTCATTGAAGGAAAACAGTATGGATGCTGCAGTGCTGCCGAAACCCAACGACATCCGCGTGGCTGTGATCGGCCTCGGTTACGTCGGCCTGCCGCTGGCGGTCGGCTTCGGGCGCGAGTTGCCCACGCTTGGCTTCGACATCAACACCGCGCGGATTACGGAGTTGAAGGAATTCCGCGATCACACGCTGGAAGTGTCTTCCGACGCGCTGCGCGAAGCGAAGCACTTGCGTTGCAGCAACGACGAAAAGGATTTGGCGGGCTGCAATGTCTTCATCGTCACGGTGCCCACTCCGATCGATTCCTTCAAGCGGCCCGATCTGCGTCCGCTGGAATCGGCCAGCGCCACCGTCGGCCGCGCAATCCGTCGTGGCGGCATCGTGATCTACGAATCCACGGTGTATCCCGGCGCGACCGAGGAAATCTGCGTACCGATCGTGGAACGCGAATCAAGCTTGAAATTCAACGTGGATTTCTTCGCGGGCTACAGCCCCGAGCGCATCAATCCCGGCGACCGCGAACACCGGCTGGAGTCGATAGTGAAAGTGGTAGCGGGCTCCACACCACAGGCCGCGGAGTTCGTCGATGCACTGTATCGCAAAGTGGTGAAGGCCGGCACGCACCGCGCGTCATCCATTCGCGTGGCGGAAGCGGCGAAGGTGATCGAGAATACCCAGCGCGATCTCAACATCGCCCTGGTCAACGAGCTGGCGTTGATCTGCCATCGGCTCGGCATCGACACTGGCGAAGTGCTGGCCGCGGCCGGAACGAAATGGAATTTCCTGCCGTTCCGGCCCGGCCTGGTCGGCGGGCATTGCATCGGCGTTGATCCGTATTACCTGACGCACAAGGCGCAACAGATCGGATACCACCCGGAGGTGATCCTCTCCGGGCGCCGTATCAACGATGGCATGGGCCAACACGTGGCGCAACGCGTGATCAAACTGATGACACAGCGGCGCGTGCACGCGGCCGGTTCGCACGTGCTGATCCTCGGCCTCGCGTTCAAGGAAAACTGCCCCGACCTACGCAACACCCGCGTGATCGACGTGATCGAAGAGTTCCGGGGTTATCACGCGCAGGTCGACGTGCACGATCCGTGGGTAGACCCGAATGAAGCGCGCCACGAATACGGGTTGAATTTGGTCAGCGAACTGAAACCCAACAGCTACGACGCAATCATCCTCGCCGTCGGCCACAAGCAGTTCGTCGAAATGGGCGCGGAAAAATTGCGGTGCCTGGGCAAACCCGGCTGCGTGCTGTTTGACGTCAAGCACCTGCTGCCGTTGGAGGCGGTGGATGGAAGGTTGTAGAGCCTGTATCTAATGCCGTCGCCACCCACCGGGTAAGCGCATACGCCACTTAAACACACAATCTATAGGTTTCCATACCTGTCTTTTCTTATTCCTAGCTACAGGTTTACATGGCTCTTGATCCCTTCAGAAACCTTTCTAAAAATTGAATTTTCCTGGTTCGATCCGCAGCACTTGCCGCGACTGTTCAGCACCGAAGTCCTCATTAGGACACGCGAATGCGCATTCTCATCACCGGCGTCGCCGGGTTCATCGGCTCGGCCTTGTCGCAGCGTCTGCTGGCGCGCGGCGATGCCGTGTTTGGCTACGACGATCTCAACCCGTATTACGACGTGAACCTGAAACGCGCGCGGCTGGAGCGATTGACGCCGCACGCAAACTTTTCCTTCATGCAGGCCGCGCTGGAAGACGAGCGCGCGGTGCAGCGCGCGTTCGCCGATTTCAAACCCGAGCGCGTGGTGAACCTCGCGGCGCAAGCCGGCGTGCGCTATTCGATCGAGAATCCGCACGCCTACGTGCAGAGCAACCTGGTCGGTTTCATCAACATCCTGGAAGCCTGCCGGCACGGCCGCATCGAACATCTGGTCTACGCGTCGTCCAGCTCCGTGTACGGCGCAAACCGCAAGCTGCCGTTCTCGGTGCAAGACGAGGTCGATCATCCGGTCAGCCTCTACGCCGCGACCAAGAAGGCGAACGAATTGATGGCGCACACGTATAGCCATCTATACGGCCTTCCCACCACCGGGCTGCGCTTCTTCACCGTGTACGGCCCCTGGGGCCGGCCGGACATGGCGCTGTTCCTGTTCACCAAGAAAATTCTTGCGGGTGAGCCGATCCAGGTGTTCAATCACGGCCACCACACGCGCGACTTCACCTACATCGACGACATCGTCGAAGGCGTGATCCGCGTGCTGGATCGCGTGCCGCAGGGCGATCCTCAGTTCGATCCGCTGCATCCGACGCCGGACACTTCGAGTGCGCCGTATCGCGTGTACAACATCGGCAATCACAGGCCGGTGCAGTTGTCGCGCTACATCGAAGTGCTGGAAGACGCGCTCGGGCGCAAGGCGGAAAAGATCCTGCTGCCGCTGCAACCGGGCGACGTACCGGATACCTACGCCGACGTCGCCGAACTTGCACGCGACACCGGCTACGAACCTTCCACGCCGGTGGAGGAAGGTGTGCGCCGTTTCGTGGAGTGGTATCGGCAATTCTACGGGGTTTAGCGGCGCGCCGATCACTCCGTCCTCAAATCTCGTGCTGAGGTAGTCCAGCACCACCACGCGCTCGCCGTTTTCGACAAGCTGCAAGACGATGTGGCTGCCGATGTACCCGGCGCCGCCGGTGATCAGAATGCTCCGTTGTCTGCGAGTGCGCATGGCTTCCATGCTCACCCGACGCGCCAGCAGACGCGCGTGACGGTGTCTAGAACGGACGATGCGGGGACAGACGCGCGCTCGTATGATTGGCAGTTTGTGAACCCGCGCCCTGCGCGCGGGTCTGATGCACGGGGCACTTGCCCCGCTCCGGAGAACATCCATGTGTGGAATCGTCGCCGCTGCCGCGCAACGTGACGTGGTGCCGATCCTGATCGCGGGGCTGAAGGCGCTGGAATATCGCGGCTACGATTCGGCCGGCTTGTGCGTGCTGGACGGCGATCGCGCACTGGAACGTCTGCGCACGCAGGGCAAGGTACGCGAACTTGAAACGCTCTGGCATGCACATCCCGTGCACGGCGATACCGGCATCGCGCACACGCGCTGGGCCACGCACGGCGCGCCCAACGAGTCGAATGCGCATCCGCACTGGTCGCACGAAACCGTGGCGGTGGTGCACAACGGCATCATCGAGAACCACGCCGCGTTGCGCGCTGAACTGCGCGCGCAGGGCTATCAATTCGATTCGCAAACAGATACCGAAGTGATCGCACATTTGATCCATCGCGAGATGGCGCGCGGCGTCAATTTGCGCGAAGCGGTGAGCGCCGCTACCCGCCAGTTGCATGGGGCCTACGCCATCGCCGCGATCTCGCGCGAGGAACCCGGCCACGTGGTCGGTGCGCGCCGCGGCTCGCCGCTGTGCGTGGGCCTGGGCGCCGGCGAACATTTCCTGGGTTCCGACGCGCAGGCGCTGATCCAGGTAACGCGCCGCTTCGTCTATCTGGAAGAAGGTGACGTGGTGGAAGTACGCCGCGAATCGATGCAGGTGTACGACGCGGAGGGCAACGCGGTAACGCGCGCGGTGTTGACGAGCGAGTTCTCCGCCGACGCGGTCGAGCGCGGCGAGTACCGTCACTACATGCTGAAGGAAATCCACGAGCAGCCGACCGCCGTCGCGAATACGCTGGAGGGTCGCATCAGCGAAGACCGCGTGCTGCCCAACATCTTCGGCGTCGATGCCGAAGCGCTATTGCGGCGCGTACGGCGCGTGCAAATCGTCGCCTGCGGCACGAGCTTTCATGCGGGCCTGGTGGCGCGGTACTGGATGGAAGATATCGCCGGCATTCCATGCAGCGTGGAAGTGGCGAGCGAATATCGTTATCGGCACGCGGTGGTGGCGCCGGACACCTTGTTCGTGGCGATTTCACAATCGGGCGAAACCGCCGACACACTCGCGGCCTTGCGCGAGGGCAAACAGCGCGGATATCTCGGTGCGCTGTCGATCTGCAACGTGCCGGAATCCTCACTTGTGCGGGAATCGGATCTGGTCCTGATGACACGCGCGGGACCCGAGATCGGAGTGGCTTCGACCAAGGCCTTCACCACGCAGCTCGCCGCACTGGCGCTGCTGGTGCTGGAACTCGCACGTTTGAACGGCGTGCCGCAGGAACAACTGTCGCGTCGCGTGGCGCAACTCGCGGGCTTGCCGCGCGTTCTGGGCGAAGCCTTGTCGTTGAACGCCGAAATCGCAAGACTCGCCGAACAATTCGTGCACAAGCATCACGCGCTCTTTCTCGGACGCGGCGTGCAATATCCGGTGGCGATGGAAGGCGCGCTGAAGCTCAAGGAGATTTCCTATATCCACGCCGAGGCGTATCCGGCGGGCGAGTTGAAGCACGGTCCGCTGGCGCTGGTGGACGAGGACATGCCGGTGGTCGCGGTCGCACCCAACAATCAACTTCTGGAAAAACTGAAATCCAATCTCGAGGAAGTGCGCGCGCGGGGCGGCGAGTTGTTCGTGTTCGCAGACGAAACCGCGGCCTCGACGCTGCATGGCAGTCGTGGGCATCTGATTCGGGTGCCGGACGGCGGCGGCTTCATCGCGCCGGCGGTGTTCACCGTGCCGCTGCAACTGCTGGCCTACCACGTCGCCGTGCTGCGCGGCACGGACGTGGATCAACCGCGGAATCTCGCCAAATCGGTGACGGTGGAATAGCCGCGCCAGTGGCGTTCAAGGGTCACCGGGACGCCACTCCGTGGTCAGATCGCGCTTGGCGCGCGCTTCAGTCATTGGCTCGGCGCGCACCACGAACCACACGTTCTCGGCGATGTTTGTGGCGTGGTCGCCGATGCGCTCGATGTTCTTGGCGATGAACAGCAGATGCGTGCAGGCAGTGATGCTGCGCGCGTCTTCCATCATGTAAGTCAGCAGTTCGCGGAACAATCCGGTGTAGAGCGCGTCGAGTTCCGCGTCTCGTTCCCACACCGCATGCGCGAGATCGGCGTCGCGTTCGCGATAGGCGGTCATCACTTCGCGCACCAGCTCGCAGGCCAGCGTGGCCAGTGCCGAGAGGCTCCCGGCCAGCGGCACGGGAGCGGAGAGGTTCAGCACAGTCGAGCGCTTGGCGACGTTGGCCGCGTAATCGCCGATGCGCTCGATATCGGCGGCAATGCGCAAGGCCGCGAGGATTTCGCGCAGGTCGCGCGCGATCGGCTGGCGCAATGCGAGCAGCCGCAGCACGCCATGGCTGATTTCGCGCTCCTGCGCGTCCAGCGCGTCGTCGTTGTCGGCCACGCGTTGTGCGGCGCGGCTATCGCGCTTGCCGAGGGCATCCATCGAGGCCTCGAGCTGCTTGGCCGCGAGTTCGCCCATCTCGATGATCTCTCCGGTGAGGCGGCGCAGCTCGGCGTCGTAGCTCTTGACGATGTGTTCGTGCGGCGTGTTCATGTTCGCGCCCTGCGTCAAATGCGGAAGAAGAAGAACCAGGTGTCCCAGGCCAGCAGCAACAGGCCGAGCGCGCACAGCCACAGGCCTACGGCGAGAACCCAGTAGACCGCATGCTCGCGATCGGGCCGATGGCGGCCGCTTTCGTCGCGCGCTTTCATCCGAAGCGCCCCGAAATGTAGTCTTCGGTCTGCTGCTTGTCCGGCTTGGTAAAGATCCTTTCGGTGTCGCCGAACTCGATCAACTCGCCGAGATACATGAAAGCCGTCTTGTCGGAAACGCGCGCGGCCTGCTGCATGTTGTGCGTGACGATCACGATGGTGTAGTCGCGCTTGAGTTCCTCTATCAATTGCTCTATGCGGCCGGTGGCGATCGGATCTAGCGCGGAAGTCGGTTCGTCCAGCAGCAGCACTTCCGGTTTCAGCGCGATCGCGCGCGCGATGCACAAGCGCTGCTGCTGTCCGCCGGAGAGACTGAGCGCGTTCTGACCGAGCTTGTCCTTGACCTCGTCCCACAGCGCCGCCGAACTCAAGGCCTGCTCGATACGCGCCTCCATTTCTCCACGGCCCAGCTTCTCGTGATGACGGATGCCCCAAGCGATGTTGTCGCGGATCGACATCGGAAACGGCACCGGCTTCTGGAACACCATGCCGACCTTGCTGCGCAGCCGGTTGATGGGATAGCGCGGATCGAGAATGTTCTCGCCGTCGAGCAGGATTTCGCCGCTGGCGCGCTGTTTCGGATACACCGAATAGATGCGGTTGAAGATGCGCAGCAGCGTCGATTTGCCGCAGCCGGATGGGCCGATCAGCGCGGTCACCTGCAGCGGCGCGATCTCGAAGGAAATCCGCTTCAGCGCGTGGAAATCGCCGTAGTAGAAATCCACGTCGCGCACCGCGATGCGCGAGGCCTGCGGAAGCGCGGTGGCGGCGAGAACTTCGCTGCGGAGGTAAGCGGTGTCGTTCATGGGAATGGCAATCATCAGTCGTGCGCCACGTGTGCGCGGCGCAGATACCACCGCGCCGCCAGACTCAGAAGCAGGACGAACACCGTCACCACCAGTGCTCCGGCCCACGCCAGCGCGTGCCAGTCTTCGTAGGGGCTCATCGCGAACTGGAAGATCGCTACCGGCACGGAGGCCATCGGCGCATCCAGTTTTGCGGTCCAGTACTGATTGTTGAGCGCGGTGAAAAGCAGTGGCGCGGTCTCGCCGCTGATGCGCGCCAGCGCCAGAAGAATTCCCGTGACGATGCCGGGACGTGCCGAACGCCACAGGATTTGCACCGTGACTTTCCACTGCGGCACGCCCAGCGAAAGCGCCGCCTCGCGCATCGCGTTGGGCACCAGTTGCAGCATCTCGTCGCAGGTGCGCACCACGATCGGCAGCACGATCAGCGCAAGCGCCAGCGCGCCGGCGAAGGCGGAAAAGTGGCCGGCGGGTTTCACCACGAGCGCATACACGAACAGGCCCAGCACGATCGAAGGCGCCGAGAGCAGGATGTCGTTCAAGAAGCGGATGAATTCGCCGAGTCTGCCACGCCGCGCGTATTCGGCCAGCCATGTTCCGGCCAGTACGCCGATCGGCGCGCCGATCGCGAGCGCGAGCGCGCTGATCAAGAGACTGCCGAACAGCGCATTCGCGAGGCCGCCGCTTTCGCCCGGCGGCGGCGTCGAATGCGTGAACAGCGCCGGGTTCAGGGCATGTGCCCCGTTGACCAGCGTCGTCCAGAGAATCCACAGCAACCAGAACAGGCCGAACACCGTCGCACAGCCGGACAGCGCCAACGCCGCCGCATTGCGAAGCCGACGGCGGCGATAGAGCTTCTCCGAAATGTTCATCGTGTTCACGCGCGCCCCTGCTTGCGTTCCATCTGCCGTAACATCAAACGCGCGACGACGAGCACTGCGAACGTCACCACGAACAACAGAAAGCCCAGCGCGATCAGCGAGGAGCGATACAATTCCGAATCAGCCTCGGTGAATTCGTTGGCGATCACCGCGGCGATGGAATTGCCGGGCATCAGCAGCGACGCGGTGAGTTGATGCGCATTGCCCAGCACAAAGGTCACCGCCATCGTTTCGCCGAGCGCGCGGCCCAATCCCAGGAACACGCCGCCGATCACCGCCTGTCGCGTGTACGGCAACACGATGTGCCACGCCACTTCCCACGTGGTTGAGCCTAGCGCATAGGCCGATTCCTTGAGGCGCGCGGGCACTGTGAGAAACACCTCGCGCATCACCGAGGAGATGAAGGGGATCACCATGATCGCCAGCACGATGCCGGCGGTAAGCATCCCCAGACCCAGCGGCGGCCCGGAGAAGAATATGCCGATCGCGGGCAGCGAGCCGAGATGCGCGTCGATCCACGGGTCGACATGCGCGGCCATGAACGGCGCGAACACGAACAGGCCCCACATGCCGTAGATGATCGAGGGAATGCCGGCCAGCAATTCGATCGCCGAGGCCACCGGCGCGCGCAGCCACGCCGGCGCCACTTCCGTCAGAAACAGCGCGATGCCGAAACTTACCGGCACCGCGATCAGCATCGCGATCAGCGCGGTCACCAGCGTGCCGATCACCGGCACCAGCGCGCCGAAGCGATGATTGACCGCATCCCAATCGGTCGAGATCAGAAACTTCCAGCCGAAGGTTGCGAACGCTTCGCGCCCGCCCCACGCCATCGACAACGCGGCGCCCAGCAACGCCAGCGCCACCAGCGCCGCGCACCCGCCGACTAGCCAGCGGAACGCGCGGTCGCCGTTCGAGCGTGATGGTGTCGTGGTGATTGCGATGCTTGCGTTCAAACGAGTGGCCGTGACGTGATCTGCATTGCCTGAAAGCTCCGCCGGATGAGGCGCTCCTCATCCGGCGCGTGAAAAACGACATCCCTGTCTTTCTTCATGCCTTCCTGGCACAACGAGCCTTTACATCTTGAATTGGGTTTTCCAGTAGTTCTCGATCCGCTGCACCAGCGAATCGGGCAGAGGCACGTAGTCGAGCGACCTGGCTTCTTGCTGTCCCTGCTCCAGCGACCACTTGAAGAATTCGAATGCGATCTTGCTGCGCTCGGCATTCTTCGGGTGCTTGTACATGATCACCCACGTGGTCGCGGCGATCGGGAAGGCATTCGCACCCGGCGCATTGGTCATCACCAGATTGAAATCCTGCGCGTGATCCCAATCCGCGGTAGCCGCGGCGGCGGCGAAAGAATCCATGCTCGGCTGCACGTACTGGCCCGAAGAATTGCGCAGCAGGGCATAAGCCATCTTGTTCTGCAACGCGTAGGCGTACTCGACGTAGCCGATGCTGTTGCGGATCTGCTTGACGTAGGCGGCCACGCCTTCGTTACCCTTGCCGCCCACCCCCGCCGGCCACTGCACCGAGGTGCCTTCACCCACTTTGGTTTTCCACGCCGGCGAGACTTTCGATAGGTAATCGGTGAAATTGAAACTGGTGCCCGAACCATCGGAACGATGCACGACGGTTATTCGCGCATCGGGCAGCTTCACGCCCGGGTTCAGCGCGGCGATGGCCGGGTCGTTCCACGTGGCGATTTCGCCGAGGAAGATCTTCGCGAGCGTTGGGCCATCCAGTTTCAACTGCCCGGCGCCGATGCCTTCCACGTTCACCACCGGCACGATGCCGCCGATCACCACCGGAAACTGGCCCAGGCCCGATTGCTTCAACTCATCCACGCTCATGGGTTTGTCAGACGCGCCGAAATCCACCGTGCCTGCCTTGATCTGCGCGATGCCCGCGCCTGAGCCGATCGATTGATAATTCACGTGATTGCCGGTCTGCGCGCTGTACTGCGCCGACCATTTCGACAGCACGGGATACACGAAGGTGGAACCGGCGCCGGTGATGTCGGTGGCGTGCGCAGCGCCGGCGAGCGCAAGCGCGCCGGCTGCGGCGACCAAGGCCGCGAAACTGATGCGTCTGGACATGTTCGAGACTCCCTGTGAATGGTCGCTTCCCTGCGGGATGGGGCGCGTCTGCCGTGTCGCGCCGTGATTTCGGCACATTGCACAGTGCGCATGTTGCAGAGCGATGAGCCAGATATTGCAGTTGCGTGACAAACCCGCATCGTGCGGCATGTCATGAAAACGTCACGTGGTTTGCATCGCGCCGTAAAACTCCGCTTCGATGATGCCGCCGCCGTGACATGCGGGCGCATCGCCGGCTGACGGCCCACAGAGGGAGACATTCCATGCAACGCAAGATGCTCGCCACGGCGATCCTGCTCGCCGCGGCTTTCACCAGCCCTGGCGCGCTTGCCGCCAAAACGCAAACGGACAGCGAAGCCGCCGAGATCGCGCAGCTGAAGGCACAGCTTGCGGCGATGCAGGCGAAGATCGACGAGCTCGAGCAGCGCACGGATGCGCAGTCGCAGATCAACGTCAACACCCAGCAGAACATCGAGGCGATGCAGCAGCAACAGCAGAAGCCCGAATCCTCGCTCGCCTCGGAATGGGCGGCCAGCACCAAGATCAGCGGCACGTCCTTCATCGATTTCACCAATATCGACCAGACCAGCAACGGCAAGAAGACCGCAGCCAGCGGCACCGGGCTCGATGTCAAACGCTTCTATCTGCAGGTCGACCACAAGTTCAACGACATCTGGTCGGCCGATCTCACCACGGACTTCAACTACGTCAGCAACGACGGCGAGACGCAGTTGTTCGTGAAGAAGGCCTATCTGCAGGGGGCGTTCTCGCCCTTGGCCACGCTGCGCGTGGGTTCGGCCAACACGCCGTGGATTCCCTTCGTCGAGGACCTGTACGGCTACCGTTTCGTCGAGAACACGCTGATCGATCGCCTGAAGTTCGGCAACTCCGCCGACTGGGGCCTGCACCTGCTGGGTGACAACGGCCTGTTCAATTACCAAGCCTCCATTCTCAACGGCGGCGGCTACAAGAACCCGACCCGCAGCAACAGCGTCGATTTCGAAGGCCGCGTCGGTGTGCAGCCGGTCAAGGGCCTGATGCTCGCGGTCGGCGGCTACACCGGCGATCTGGGCAAGGACACCACCACCACGCCGGCCTTGCACGACGCACACCGCTACGACGCGCTCATCGCCTACACGAACGATTCCCTGCGCGTCGGCGCCGAATGGTTCCGCGCCAACAACTGGAACAACGTCACCACGCCCGCGACCGACTCGGCCGATGGCTGGTCGCTGTGGGGCAGCTACAACTGGGGTGCGGCCGCGCTCTTCGCCCGTTACGACCGCGCCAACACCAGCAAGGATCTCGATCCTTCACTGAAAGACACCTATTACAACCTCGGCGTATCGTTCCCGCTGACTAAGGGCGTGCGCCTGGCGATCGCCTACAAGAACGAACAGTTGAAGGACGACAGCAAGATCGACACCAAGACCCGCGAGATCGGCGCGTGGAGCGAAGTGAAGTTCTGACAGAGCCCGCCTTGGACTTGATCCGGGGATGTCACCCTCCCGTGCAGGCCAGGGAGGGCCGTTGCTACGGGCTCAAAGGTCTTGAAAATCCCACCTCCCGTGCAGCACACAAGGTGCATCGACACGGGACCCGGTTCAAAAAGAGTCCCCGCAGCGCGGGGACTCTTTTTTTCAATGCGCCAGCATCAAGGCGACGCCCAGCTCCTGCAGCGCGAGACGTTCGCTTTCCAAGTCGGCGAGTGTAAGCGGATGTTTGCGCCGCCACACTGCAGGAAGTTCGAGCTTCAGCGCATTGGCGCGCGCGACGGAGATGCGCGGCAACCCCAAAGTGTCGTGCCGCGATCGGCACAGCAACACCGCCAGCCGCAGCAGGGCGGCGATTTTCTGCGCCGATGGGCGCAAGCGCGGCGGCAGCTCCGCGAATAAGGCAAGATCCGGCTTGCGCCGATGGTTCTGCACGATCGCGGCGAGCATCTGCTGTTCCTCGTTGCTGAACCCTGGCAGATCGGAATGTCGCAGGATGTAACCGGCGTGCTTGTGGTGCTGGCTGTGTGCAATGGCGAGTCCGATCTCGTGCACGTGCGCTGCCCAAAGCAAACGTTCTCGCGCGGCGCCATCTAGCTTCCATTTTTTCGCGACGGCATCGAACAACGCCCCGGCGGCGCGTTCCACGCGCGCGGCCTGTCTTGAATCCGCGCCGTACCGCCGCGCCAGCGTGCGCACGCCGGTGCGGCGCGGGTCGCTGCCGCGAGCGCGGCCGATCATGTCCCACAACAAGCCTTCGCGCAGCGCGCTCTCGCTCACGTGCAGCCGCTCGATGCCGAGCACGGAGAATGCCGCATCCGCGATCGCTACGCCGCCGGCGATGATCGGAATGCGCTCCTTCGCCAGACTCGGCAGGCGCGCGCGGCGCGCGGAACCGGCGCGGATCAGCGCCTCGCGCATACGTTGCAATGCTGCCGGCGTAATGACGCTTTCCGCTTCGCCCATTTTCATCGCGATCGATGCGATCGCCCGAAACGTGCCCGACGCACCCCATGCCTCGCCCCAGCCGCGCTCGCGATATTCCGCTGCAAACTGTTGCAGCAGCAATCCGATTTCATCGCGGGCCTCGCGCCAGCGCCCGCGCGTGATGCGCCCTTTCGGAAAAAAGCGCAAGGTGGATGCGACGCACCCGATCTGCACGCTTTCCATCAGTTCGGATTTCAGCGCGCGGCCGATGATGAATTCGGTGCTGCCGCCGCCGATGTCGATCACCAGGCGCCGCTCGCGCGACGCGGGCAGCGTGTGCGCCACGCCTTGCCAGATCAGGCGCGCCTCTTCGCGACCACTGACCACTTCGATGGGATAACCCAACGCGCGCTCGGCCGGGCGCAGAAACGCCTGCGGCGCGCGCATGCGTCGCACGGTGTTGGTGGAAACCGCACGCACGTTGCGCGCCGGCACACCTGCAAGGCGCTGCCCGAAACGCGACAGACATTGCAACGCGTGCACGCGATGCGCCGCGTCGAGCGTGCCGTCGGCGCGCAGGCCCGCGGCGAGGCGCACACTTTCGCGCAGGCGATCGATCACGCGCGGCACGCCGTGTTCTAAGCGCGCCACCACCATGTGGAAGCTGTTTGAACCGAGATCGACCGCGGCGAGCAGATCGCCTTCGCGCAAGACGGCGTTGCCGTTTGCCAAGAGCACCTCCTGCGAAGCCGCGCGGCCGTGCTTCAACCGGTGTAGCGTGCCAGCAGCGAAAGCTGCGCCGAATGCGGCGCCGCGCCGTCCGGCATGGCGCGATGATATTGGCCCTGCGCATCCAGCAACCAGGCTTGCGTGTTGTCCCGGAGGTAATTGTCCAGCGCCTCGTCGAACACGCGCTCGGCCAGTTGCCTGTCACGCACCGGAAAGCAGGTCTCCACGCGCCGCATCAGATTGCGCTCCATCCAGTCGGCCGAGGAGCAATAGAGCACGGGATCGCCGCCGTTGGCAAACCAGTGCACGCGGCTGTGTTCCAGAAAACGCCCGAGTACCGAGCGCACGCGGATGCGCTCGGACACGCCGGGCAAACCCGGGCGCAGGATGCACGAACCACGCACGATCAGATCGATCTCCACCCCCGCACACGAGGCGCGATACAGCGCCTCGGCCATCGAAGGTTCGTTCAAGGCATTCACACGCCCGACGATGCGCGCGGGCCGGCCGTTCTTCGCGTGGTCGATTTCGCGTTCTATCAGCGCCAGCAATTCGCGTTGCAGGCTGAAGGGCGCCTGCAGCAGATGTTTCAGTTCGATCTCCGGCCCAAGGCTGCACAGTTGCTGGAACACGCGATTGACGTCTTCGGCGATTTCCGCGTCGGCGGTCATCAACCCGAGATCGGTGTAGAGACGGCTGGTGAGCTGGTGATAATTGCCCGTCGAGAGATGCGCGTAACGGCGCAAGCCGTTGCGCTCGCGGCGCACGATCAGCAGCATCTTGGCGTGCGTCTTGTAACCTACCACGCCGTACACCACCTGCGCGCCGGCCTGCTGCAGGCGGTTGGCAAGACGGATGTTGGCCTCTTCGTCGAAACGCGCGCGCAGTTCCACCACCGCGGTGACTTCCTTGCCCGCGCGCGCGGCATCAACCAGATATCCCGCCAGCGGTGAATCCTCGCCGACGCGGTACAAGGTCTGCTTGATCGCCAGCACGTCGGGATCGGCGCTGGCTTGACGCACCAGTTCCATCACTGGCGCGAACGATTCGAAGGGATGGTGAAGCAGGATGTCGCGCTGCGCGATCAGTTCGAAAATGTTGGAACCCGCAGCGAAGGACGGTGGCATGCGCGGCGTGAACGCTGAGAATTTCAGATCGGGTCGATCGACGATGTCGTAAACCGCTGCCACGCGGTGCAGGTTCACCGGGCCCGCGCACAGATAGACGTCCGAATCGAGCAGGCCGAAATTCGCCAGCAGCATCTTCTTGATCGATGCCGGGCAATCCTCCGCCAGCTCCAGCCGTACCGCATCGGCGTAACCGCGCTCCATCAATTCCTCGCTCAGAACGCGCGCGAGGTTTTCGGTTTCGCCTTCCTCGAGATCCAGCTCCGAATCGCGCGTGACGCGAAACTGGTACGCGCCGCGCACTTTCAGGCCGGGAAACATCACGTCGGCGAAATGCTGCAACAACGATGCGAGAAACACGAAGTGATACGGCGAATCAGCCACATCCTGCGGCATGCGGATGATGCGTGGCAGCGAACGCGGCGCGCGCACCACAGCGACATTGCCTTCGCGGCCGAAGGCATCCTTGCCCTGCAACACCACCGCCACGTTCAAACTCTTGTTGAGGATGCGCGGAAACGGATGCGCCGAATCCAGCCCCAGCGGCGAGAGCACCGGCAGGATCTCGCGCTGGAAGTGTTCGCGCGCCCAACGTTTCTGCGCCGGCGTCCAGCGCATCGGATCGCTGAAGCTAACGCCTTCGGCCGCGAGTGCCGGCCGCAGCTTGTCATTCCAGGTCTGGTATTGCGCGGCGACCAGTTGCATCGCGCGCACGCGCAACTGCGCGGTTAGCGCGCTCAACGGAATGCCGTCGGGTCCGGGCCGTGTTTCGCCCAGCGCGAGCAATTGCTTCAGGCTCGCCACGCGCACTTCGAAGAATTCATCCAGATTGCGCACTGAGATGCACAGGAAACGCAGGCGCTCCAGCAGCGGCACCGATTCGTCCTGTGCCTGCGCCAGCACGCGGTAGTTGAATTCCAGCGTGGAAATCTCGCGGTTGAGATACAGGTCTGGCCGCTTGAGATCGACCCGGTCCGCCGCTCGCGCTGTCTCCGTTTCGGCCGGCATGACCATCAGGTGCTCGCGGAGAAGCGATAACCGGCGCTGCGCACCGTCTGCACCATGTCGGCCAGGCCGTGCGGTTCCAGCGCCTGCCGCAAGCGGCGGATATGCACATCGACCGTTCGCTCCTCGACGTACACGCTGCCGCCCCAGATGTGATCGAGCAATTGCGGCCGGGAATAAACGCGTTCCGCATGCGCCATGAAGAAATGCAGCAGGCGATACTCTGTCGGGCCGATCGCGACTTCGTTCTCGCCCGCGTGCACGCGGTGCGCGAGGCTGTCCAGCTTGAGCTTGCCCACCGTGATCACGCCCGCTTCGTCTTCGCCGTGGCTGCGCCGCAGCACCGCCTTGACGCGCGCGATCAGTTCACGTGTGGAAAACGGCTTTACCACGTAATCGTCCACGCCCGCTTCCAGGCCGCTGACGCGATCCTTCTCGTCGCCACGCGCGGTCAGCATGATGATCGGCACCTGCGCGGTCGGCTCCTGCTTGCGCAGACGGCGCGCGAACTCCAGGCCGCTCATGCCCGGCAGCATCCAGTCCAGCAGGATCAGGCTCGGCACGGCTTGCGCGATCGCAGCCTGCGCTTCCACCACGTCGGCCGCTGGAATCGCATGTAGTTCGGCCTTGCGCAGCGCGAAGGCCACCATGTCGCGGATCGATGCTTCGTCTTCGACGATCAGGATGCGCTTGTGCACGCCGGCGGCCCAATGGCGGAGTAGTGGCCATTACAGATTTGCCGGATGTCAGCAAGATGACCGTTTGCGAACGTTTGTGTTGCAGAGGCGCCCGGGACGGCAACACCGGCGCCATTCCAGCGCCGGCGCTTCAGGCGTGCGCGGCGGCGAGCAATCGCCCAAGCGTCTGCTCCCGGCTCAACCGCGTGAGTAAGGATTCGAATTCGGCGAGCGCGGCTTCTTGCGTCAGCCGCTGCGCTGTGACGCGCGCATTGAATGCCAGCGCCGCGCGCACATCACCGTCGAGGCCCAAGGCATAGGCGCTGGCGATGAAGCCGCGCGCGTCGCCGCAAGGCACGATCAACCCGGAAATACCGTTGGCAATGTGCTCCTGTGCGGCGGCATGATCGAACGCCACCACGGGCAACGCCGATGCCATTGCCTCCAGCACCACGTTGCCGAAGGTTTCAGTAACGCTCGGAAACAGGAACAGATCTGCGCTGGCGTAGTGGCGCGCGAGCTCTTTACCGTGCAATTCGCCGGTGAAGATCAGATCCGGATGCTCAACCGCCAGGCGTTTGCGCTCGGGACCATCGCCCACCAGCACCATCCGCGCATCCGGCCGGCGCGCCTGTAACGCGCGGAGCGCCTGTATCGCGAGACGGATGTTCTTCTCCTGCGCCATGCGGCCGACATACAGCGCCACCGGCGCGTCGTGGCGCGCCTGCCAACGCGCACGCAAGGCTTCGTCGCGACGTTGCGGCGAAAACAATTCCGCATCGACGCCGCGTGCAATCCGCACTGCGCCGGTCACGCCGGCATCCCGCAATTCGTGCGCGAGAGCGCGCGTCGGGACGATCGTCGCCTGCGCACGGCGATGAAATCGTAGCATCTGCGTGCGCACAAACCTTTTCAACCAACCCAGGCCGTAGTGCGACGTGTATTCGTCGAAACGCGTGTGGAATCCGCTGGCGACCGGAATCCCCAGCGCATTGGCCGCGCGCAGCGCCGACCATCCGAGCGGGCCTTCCGTGGCGATGTAAACCGCATCGGGTGGATTCCCGCGCCAGCGCGCGCGCAACTTCGGACCGGAAGGCAGGCCGAATTGAACCTGGATGTGGCCTGGCAGGCGTGCGCCGTGTGTGCCCACGATGCGGATGCGCACACCTGCGTCGCGGCCGTCTCGGCCGGGGCGAATCACTTCCACGCGATGCTGACGCTGCGCCAGTCCCCTGGCCAGCGCATGAACGGTGTTGGCAACGCCATTGACCTGCGGCGGCCAGGTTTCGGTGACCAGGGCGATGTGCATGGGCGTGGTTCCTTCAGCTCGCCCGCAGCTTGTCAGCCGCGCATTGCATGCACGCGGCGCGCGCATGACCGCGCAATGACAGCACTCAATCGCTGGGATCGGTGCAGGCGGCGCGACGGCGCCCTTCGCCGCGCAAGACTTCCCCGCGCCCGTCGATCGAAAGATGCAACGTGTAGTGCTGGGGCGAATCGAAATCCACACGGCCTTGCCCGCTGACGGACTGGCCGCGGCCGCAGTGCAGATTCCAGGACAGGCCCGTGCTGCTGCGCTGTTCGTCAGAGCGCAGGCAATCCGCTTGCAACGGCGGCGACTCGGCAAAGCGCTTCCACGGGTCAGAACTCTCGCCGAAGCAGCGCCAGAGCGTTTGCGCAAAGCTTGCGCGGCCGTGTGTCACCCGCATCAGCTTGATCTGCCACAAGCCCGGCATGGCCTGGAAATCGGCGGGATCGGCCCGTGCCGACATGCATCCGCTCGCCGCGAGCAGCAGTATCGGACAGACGATGTTACGCAATGCATGGCAGCGCTCAAGCGCGCGGGCGAGTGGATTCATGCGTGATCAACATGTCGCATCGACGAAAAGCATCCTGCCGGTCAGAGCCGGCAGGATGCGGAACGGAACGCGATCAGTCCTGCATGTCGGCTTCACGTCGCAACGATCCGAAATCGAACATGTCCATCAGATTGCCGATTGCGGGCGCATTGAGCGGCACGTAGGGATTGCTCGGCCGCGCGATGGGATTGGGCAGGTTGTCGCGTGTGTGGGCGGCGATGCGCTCGGGCAAGAGCCAGTTCGCTTCCACGAATTTGTCGAAGGAGACGTGATCGTAGTAATCGTGCACCACGCGGCCGCCTTGCGAATACTTGGACACCACCAGCAGCGGGATGCGCGTGCCGTCGCCGAAGAAATCGATCGGTTGCACGTAACCCGAGTCGTAGTAACCGCCGCCTTCGTCATAGGTGATCATGATCGCAGTGTCGTTCCACAGCTTGGGATTGGCCTTCACCATGTCCACGATCTTCTGCACGTACCCCTCGAACAGATTCAACTTCGATGAAGCGGGGTGGCCGTCCAGCAGCCCGTCGGGCTTGGCGATCGCCACCGCCGGCAAGGTGCCGTTGCTGATGTCGCTGTAGAGGTCGTTGATGTCGCGTAGGTTGGCGCGCAGCTTGGGACTGGTCATCACCTGCGTGGAATAGAGGAAGGGATTGCAGATGTTGCAGTAGCTGCCGCCTTCACCGTCCTCGACGCCGCCGTCCCAGCCTTCGCCGTAGTACCGCCAGCTCACGTGATGCTTGCTGAGCAGCAAGCCGATGTTGTTCTGGCGCGTCGGCGGAATGGTGAACTGATCCGCGCCCAGCGGCGCGGGCGTGCCGTCGCCGAGATAACCGGGGTTGTAGTTGTTGACGAGGTAGTACGCGTCGCGCTTGCAGTCGCCATCGAGGAAGACGCGGTAAGGCAGCGCGCGCAGATACTGCCTGATGGGTGCCACGCCCGGCTGGTTCTCGTCCGCGCAGTTGACGTAGGAACCGCCGCTGTAGCCATCCTGCGTGTACCAGTTGTTGGTGCCCGCTTGCGGATCGGGATTCTCGATCTGGTTCGACGGCGGCGTCGCGGGCCGGCCCTGATCATCTGCGTAATAGATCAGCGTGCCGTAGCCCAGCATGATGTGATTGGCGCCGGTGCCGCCCATCACCGATTGATGGAAGTTGTCGCTGAGCGTGTATTCGCGCGCGAGCTGGGTGAAGTATGGCGCGTCGCCTGCGGCGACATTGAGGAACTGCATCGCCGTCGAGCCTTCGCCGGTGCTCTGATCAGTGAAATTCTCCGGCTGCGGCTTGCCGTTGCTGCCAGCGCCGACGCTCACTTCCACCCATGGGAAAAGGTCGTTGCGGCAACCGCTGAGGTTTTCGATGGAAGCGTTGGCCGCGTCGCAATCGAGTTGCTGCCACATCTGGAAGAAGCGGTGTACCGGGCTGCTTGCATAGTCGTTGTATTGAATGGACGCATGCATGTCCACCGGCGCATTGGACAGCACGGCGGGAAAACGCGTGTCGATCGAGCGCTCGGGCAAGCCGGTGCCGCCGCTGGCGAGTTCGTAATACGCGGCATCGGGCAGGCCCGGTTCGATCGCCTGCGCTTGCGCGGGCGAAGCGAACGGCGCCTGCGTCGGGGCGCTGCCGGTGTTGATGCGCGGCAATGTCGCGTAGGGCACGGTGTGCGCCGGCGCGAGCGAGAACTTGCCGTCGTCCACGGCCTGCCATTGTTGCGCCTTGGCGACGTTCGGGCCGGGAGTACCGTCGGCGTTGACGATGCCTTGCGACAGGAGATTGCGCACGCTCTGTCCCTTCGGCGGCACGTAGGTGGCATAGACGTGATCGAAGGTGCGGTTCTCGCCGATCAGCAGGATCACGTGCTTGATCGGAGTCAATGTGTAGTCGCTGCGGTCGTCACCTTCAGGCCCGTGCGGTGTCACCGCGCCCCCGGCGGGTTGGCGCGAAGTGGTGGAATGCGGTAGATGTGCGCGGAAAGCGGCGTCGTTCTGCTGGGCGCCGACCACGCCGGCCAGGCCGGTCAGCAGCGTCACGGCCGCGAATGCTTTCGCGTGACCGCGGTTGATTTTGAGCGACATGATCGATCCCTCTCGATGCGTTCCATGGAGACCGCAAGCGGACCATCGATAGGACGGCGCGTCTGCGGGACGCGCGCAGTCTGCGCCGCGCGCATGACGTCCGTTGGGCGCGCAAGTGACAGGAATTTGGCGAAAAATGCGCGCGTTCGTTACTCGCGTCTTTCAATGCGCGCAGGCAGCAGCTCGAACGGTCGCATCATCTCGTTGTCTTCGTGTTCCAGCAGATGGCAATGCCAGACATAGCGGCCTGGTTCGCCATCGAACTTCGCGATGATGCGCGTGACCATGCCCGGATCCGCGCCCACCGTGTCCTTCCAGCCCACTTCGTGCGGCGCAGGCGGTTGCGCCGGATCGGTGTAGCGCAGCGTGCGATGCGCATTCCATGCGAACAAATCAAAAGCGCGCCGCTCGAGGATCTGGAAGCGCACCAGATGCAGATGGATAGGATGCGCGTCCCCGGTGGCGTTGACGAAGCTCCAGATTTCGATATCGCCCTGATGCGGCCTTTCTGAAATCGGATCGCTCCAACGCTTGCCGTCGAGCAACATCACAGTCGCATTGCCGCCGGAATCGTCCATCTCGCCCAGCGCCAGCACGCGTTCGCGCACTGCGCGGCTTGCATCCAGACGCGGCGCCGGCCGCAGCGCACGCGGAATCACTGAAGCAGCCGTAGATGCGGCGCGATGCGCGACGCGGAATTCCAGTATTTCGCTGTCCTGATGCCGCAGGTGTACGGCGCTCCCTGCGAGTTCGCCGAAATCGACCAACACGTCCGCGCGTTCGGCCGGATACAACTCGATGCGCTCCCGTTGCACCGGCGCGGGCAGCAAGCCTTGATCGCTACCGATCTGATGGAACGCCAATCCGTGCGACAGCGACAGTTCGAATAAGCTGCTATTGGCGACGTTTGTGAGCCGCAGGCGATAGATGCGCGGCTCGACTTGCAGATACGGAAAGAGCTTGCCGTTGCACAGGACCAGATTGCCCTGGCACTGCATCACCCATGGCGCATCCGGATCGGTGGAGACCGGATAGTAAAGTTCGCCGTTGCGCGCGATCAGGCGATCGCACAACAGCAACGGCAGCTCGTATTCGCCCGCCGGCAATCCGAGCGCCTGCTCCTGCGGGTCCCGCACCCACCACGCGCCGTAAAGGCCGGCATAGATGTTCAGGCGCGTGATCCCCATCGCGTGGTCGTGATACCACAACGTCGCTGCGTCCTGACCGTTGGGGTATCCGTACAACGCCGACTTGCCGGGCACGTACCAATCTTCCGGCCAGCCGTCGCTGTGCGGCGGTACGCGCGCGCCGTGCACGTGCGTCACCGCGCGCACATCCGGCTTGTCGCGTTCGGCGCCGTGCAGCCCATGATCGATCGGCAGGAAATGCCGCTGCGGCAGCGCATTGACCCATTCGACCAAGACGGGTTCATCGCCTTGCACCTCGATGGTCGGACCGGGCGAACTGCCCTCGTATCCCCACATCGGCGTGGGCGGCAGATCGCGATGCAGACGCGCATTAAACGCGCGCATCGTCACGCGGTGGCACGGCAATTGCCGGCCGGGCCACGCGGGATGCATGCGCAAACCTGTCGCGCGTGCTCGCGGCGGAATCGGCAGCGGATCGACGAACCGCGCCAGCGACATCGGGTTGACCAGCGGCACTTTCGGCGACGCAAGCGTTGCTGCGCGGCGCATCGGCATATCCGACATCGCGGTTGAAGCCGCCACAGCGCGCCGCGTCGCGACCGCGCCGAACGCAATCCCTGCGCCAAGCAGGAATTGGCGCCGCGTGCAGCTCATCGCCACGCCTCGCGAGCGCGGTCGCCGAACGTCTTGTTGAATGGCTGGGTGGCCGGGCACTCGAAAATCACGCCGACAGCATCGGCGCACAACATGACGGCTGCGTGTCAGCGCCCGCGGGGCTTGGAAACTCTGATTGATCAGAGTTTCCTTGCGCCACATGGATGTGGCGCACGCAAATCAAGCGCGCTTCAGCTTCAGGTGCTTGATTTGCTGAGCCGTATTCGGGCGTGTACCGAATTCGATGCGCTCTGACAAATTCAGGAAGGATTTGTTCAGAGCTTCCTTAGATTCCCCGCGCCATCAACACGGCAAAAATCGGGATGACTGCCAGGCCGCACATCTCCATCATCACCAGCGCGCGCATCCAGCGCCATTCGCGCGGAGGAATTTCGTATGCCGCATCGTCGCGCCGGTAACGCCGCCAGCGTTGATAGCTCATCGTCGGTAGGATCGAAATCAGACCGATCAGCACGAACAAGCCGATCAGCGCGTGGAAAGACGTGTTATGCGTGTAAAACGCCAGTGGCTTGGCGCCGAGGAACAGCCGGCCCAATCCGGTCAGCAGCACCGCGCCGGCGCTGATGAAATAACCCATGTCCGCGCGCGCCAGCGTTTCCACATCCACTGCCACGTGTCCAGCACCCAGCAGCAGCCACTGCCGGCCGAGAAACCACGCCAGGAAAAAGATCGAAAGAAAATGCGCGTAGGACAGTGCCGCATCGCCGTACATCAGGAAGACTCCGTTGCCTGTTTCAAAAACGACAATGCATCCAGATCCACATTGCCGCCGCTCAAGATGATTCCAATCTTCTTGCCGCGCCAACGCTCGCGCTGCGCCAATAGAACCGCCAGCGCCACAGCCGAAGAAGGTTCCACCGTCTGTTTCAGGTGCTTCCACAGCAGACACATCGCCGCGAGAACTTGTGCATCGTCCGCCGTTGCAATCTCGACACCGCGTGCGCGCAACAATTCGAAATTGATCTCGCCGATCGTCGCGCGCAGTCCGTCGCAGATCGTGTTCGGCACGACATCGACGACGCGCTCGCCGCGTTGCATCGAACGCCAACCATCGTCTGCGCCGGTCGGCTCCGCCGCCAGCAATTGCGTCGAAGGCGACAGCGCGCGCGCTACGATCGCGGCGCCGGACATCAACCCGCCGCCACCCAGCGGCGCGATCAGCACGTCCACTTCCGGCGCTTGCCGCAGCAATTCCAGCACAACGGTGCCTTGACCTGCGATCACGCGCGGATCGGTGTAGGGATGCACCATCGTCGCGCCGGTTTCGCGCGCGACTCGCGCTGCGGTCTCCTCGCGTGCGGCGAGGGTCGGTGCGCACACGTGCAGAATCGCGCCCGCCGCTTCGATGTTGGCGAGCTTGGCGCGCACCGCGCCCTCGGGCACCACCACGTGCGCGGGGATGCCGCGGCTGCGCGCGGCCAGCGCCAGCGCGGCACCGTGATTGCCGGAAGAATGCGTGACCACGCCGCGCCGGGCTTCTTCCTCGTGCAACGACCACACCGCGTTGCAGGCGCCGCGGAACTTGAACGCACCGCCGATTTGCAGGTGTTCGCACTTGAAATGCAGCGACGCGCCGGCGAGTTCGTCCAGCGCTTGGTCTCGTAGCACCGGCGTGACACGCGCGAACGGCGCGATCCGCGCGGCGGCGGCGCGCACGTCGGTCAAAGTGGGGAATTCGAACCGGCTCATGCTTTCGCTGCGCAACATACACACGCGCGCGCAAACACGCCAGAGCACGGTTCGCTGCCGCATCCCGTTAGAATCAAGCGATGCGCAACACCAGTGAAACTCACATCGTCCGCCTCGCCGATTACCAACCGCCGGCCTGGCGCGTGCCGCAGATCGAACTGGAATTCGATCTGGATATCGAAGCCACAGAAGTCGCCACGCGGCTGCATCTCCAGCGCGATCCGCAGCAGCAGGAGCCGCTGCGCCTCGATGGCGAAGGCCTGTACTTGCTGGAAATCAAGCTGGATGGCCGCGCGCTTTCGCAATCGGAATATACGCGGGATGCGAACGGCCTCACCGTGTCCAACGCGCGCGACGGCAGCGTGCTGGAGACGCGCGTGCGCATCGATCCGTCCGCCAACACAGCCCTGTCCGGCCTGTATCTGTCCGGTTCGCGCGAACGCGGCTTCCTGTTGACCCAATGCGAAGCGGAAGGCTTCCGCCGCATCACGTATTTCCCCGATCGCCCGGACGTGCTGTCGAAATTCAAGGTGACACTGCGTGCGGACCGCGTGCGCTTTCCGGTGTTGCTGGCAGGTGGCGACCCGGACGGCGCAGGCGACACACCGGACGGGAAACACTGGGCGCGCTTTGTCGATCGGCATCCCAAGCCGTGCTATCTCTTCGCGCTGGTTGCGGGCCGTCTCGAAAAGATCGAACGCGCGTACCGCACCGCGGACGGTAACGACATCATGCTGCGCATCTGGGCCGAAAACGACACGATCGACGGCTGTCGTTACGCGATGGATGCGCTGGAACGCGCGATGCGCTGGGACGAGCGTGCGTACGGTCGCAATTACGATCTCTCCGTGTTCAACGTCGTCGCCACTCACGATTTCAACATGGGCGCGATGGAGAACAAGGGTCTCAACATCTTCAACGCGAAATATCTGCTGGCCGATCCGGAGATCACCACCGACGACGAATACCGCCACATCGAGGCGGTGATCGCGCACGAGTATTTCCACAACTGGAGCGGCAACCGTGTCACCTGCCGCGACTGGTTTCAGTTGTCGTTGAAGGAAGGCTTCACGGTTTTTCGCGAGCAACAATTCTGCGCGGACATGCAATCCGCTGCGCTGCAACGCATCGATGAAGTGGCAACGCTGCGGCGCGTGCAGTTTCCGGAAGACGCGGGCCCGCTGGCGCATCCGGTGCGGCCGGCCGAGTACGCGGCGATCGACAACTTCTACACTGCGACCGTGTACGAGAAAGGCGCGGAGCTGGTGCGCATGATCGCGGGACGTCTGGAACGAGAGGGTTTCCGGCGCGGGACCGATCTGTATTTCTCGCGTTGTGACGGCCGCGCCGCGACGATCGAGGATTTCATCGCCGCGTTGGGCGAAGCCAATGATGTCGATCTTTCGCCTTACCTGGCCTGGTATTCGCAAGCGGGCACGCCGCAGGTGCACGCACATGGCGAATACGATGCACCCGCGCGCCGCTACACGTTGACCTTGACGCAACACACGCGTCCGACACCGAATCAGTTGCACAAGCAGCCGCTGCCGATTCCGGTACGCGCGGCGCTGTTTGCGCACGATGGCGCGCGCGTGCCGCTGCGGCTGCGGGGCGAAACCGAAGCGTCGCAAGAACGTGTGCTGGAATTCGCTGTTCATGAGCAGCGATTCGTATTCGAAGACATCGAGGACAAGCCGGTGGTTTCGCTGCTGCGCGGTTTCTCCGCGCCAGTGCAATTGCATTGCGATTACACGCCGCTGGAATTGGCGCTGCTGCTGCGTCACGAATCGGAAGGCTACAATCGCTGGAACGCCGCACAACAACTGGCGTGCTCCGCTTTCGATGGCGTCCTCGCCGGGACCTCCAACAATACCGCGCTGACCGCGTGGCTGGATGCACTGGCGGAGTTGTTCGAAATCGATGAACGCGAACTCGATCCCGGGTTGCTGGCGGAATTACTGACGCCGCCTTCTACCATCGAACTCGGCGCGCGTCGCGAACCGCTCGACCCCGATCGCGTGCATGCCGCGCGCGAGACGCTGGAAACCGCGCTGGCGCAACATCTGGGCGGGAAGATGTCCGCGCGCTACGACGCCTTGCACGCGGACGAAAACGGCGCGCTCGATGCACGCGCACAGGCGCGGCGGCGATTGAAAGGCCGCGTGTTGTCCCTGTTGTGGCGCTTCGATGCACAACGCGGCGCCGCTCTTTCGCTCGCCCAGTATCGAAATGCGCGCGGCATGACGGATCGATTGTCGGCGCTCGCTGCGCTACTGCGCGCGAACGCGCCGCAGGCGCAGGAAACGCTGCGCGACTTCCGCGCGCGTTTCGACGGCAAGCCGCTGGCGCTGGACAAGTGGTTCGCCTTGCAGGCGCAAACACCCGCGCACGCCACGCTGGAGCGCGTGCGCGCGCTCGCCGGCGATGCGGCTTTCGAGTTGCGCAACCCCAATCGCGTGCAGTCGCTGCTCGGCGCCTTCGCGCGCAACCCGGTCGGATTTCACCGCCCCGATGGCGCGGGCTATCGCTACATCGCGGAAATGCTCGTGCGGATCGACGCGCTCAATCCCCAGAATGCGTCGCGTCTGGCAAAGGCGTTCGAGAACTGGCGCAAGCTGGAGCCGCGCCGCCGCGCCGGCGCCCGCGAAAGCTTGACGGATCTAAACCGGCGCACGTTGTCGCGCGATCTCGCCGACATCCTGGCGCGGATGCTTGACGAGTGAAAGGAGCGTCCAGTCAGTTCTGCGCGACCGGCGCGACCGGCAATTCGATATCGGCGCTTTCGGTCTGCTTCAGCGAGAGCTCACGCAGCAAGCGCTCGCCATGTTCGGCTTCGGCGAGCATTTCCTGCCGGCCGATCTCCATCCATTCGTCGTGGCGCTGGCGCACTTCCTCGAATTCGGGTGCATCCGCAGGCATGAAGCTCATGATGTGATCCCCTGTGCTTTCGATCCGGTCACTGTCGCAAATGCAGAACTCATGCCAACCCAACAGAAAATGTGAACCGCGTCACAAAATCGAACACGCGAGATCCAAGTGACGCGGCCCGTCTTAGTTGGACTTGGGGCGGCAAACCGCATGAGAACGAGGTTTAACGCCGCATTTACCCCACCACGGCAATACTCAGACCACTCCTGCATGGCAATGCAGTAGCACTCGGCTTGTTGTAGGCTTGTTGCTGCAAGTTTGTTTCACCGGTTCAACGCTTCTGGCGCCCGGCACACGGTCTTCCTGGATTCCCCCTGTTCCTGACGACCGCCGGGCGCCAGTCCTTTTTGCTAACCCCGCAGCAGCTGTGTCGTCCGCGCGCCTCGTTTCGCATTCTTGATTTTGCAAGGCGGTGCTACCTCCCGCCGGCGCGCGACCGGCCCCTGACCTCCGATCTCAGCGCGCTCGCTTGACGCCATGCGCCGGCGGGAGTGCACACGAGTAAATGCATTGCGCGTGCCAATGCGCGCTCTTGCCGCGGCCCGCTAAAATGTCGCGATGGATTTTTACGATGTCATCGTCGTGGGAGGCGGGCACGCCGGCACCGAAGCCGCGCTCGCGGCCGCGCGCTGCGGCGCGCGCACGCTGCTGCTGACGCACAATGTCGAAACCATCGGCGCGATGAGCTGCAATCCAGCCATTGGCGGCATCGGCAAAGGTCATCTGGTCAAGGAAATCGACGCGCTCGGCGGCGCGATGGCGCATGCCGCTGATCGCGCGGGAATCCAATGGCGCACGCTCAACGCATCAAAAGGCCCCGCGGTGCGCGCCACACGCTGCCAAGCCGATCGTGCGCTGTATCGCGCCGCGATTCGCCGCAAGGTGGAAACGCAATCGAACCTTCAGGTCTTCCAGCAAGCAGTCGACGATCTGATCATCGAGACTCATCGTGCAGCCGGCGTGGTCACGCAGATGGGCTTACAGTTGCATGCCCGTTGCGTGGTGTTGACCACCGGCACCTTCCTGTCCGGCAAGATCCATATCGGATTCGCGAATTACTCCGCTGGGCGCGCGGGGGACCCACCCGCGACCACTCTCGCGCAACGGTTGCGCGAATTGCCGCTGGGCGCCGACCGCCTAAAAACCGGCACGCCGCCGCGCATCGACGGCCGCAGCATCGATTATTCCGTTTTCATCGAGCAACCCGGCGACGATCCCGCGCCGGTGTTTTCGTATCTGGGTTCGCGGGAAGAACATCCGCGCCAGGTGTCGTGCTGGATCACGCACACCTCCGAGCGCACGCACGAGATCATCCGCGCCGCGCTGGATCGCTCGCCGCTGTATACCGGCAAGATCGAAGGCGTGGGCCCGCGCTACTGCCCGTCGATCGAAGACAAGGTGGTCCGTTTCGCGGAAAAAACTTCGCACCAGATCTTCATCGAGCCGGAAGGACTGGAAACGATGGAGATCTATCCCAACGGCATTTCGACTTCGCTGCCATTCGATGTACAGGAAGAACTGGTGCACTCGATCCGGGGTTTCGAGCATGCGCACATCACGCGACCGGGTTACGCGATCGAGTACGACTACTTCGATCCGCGCGGCCTGCATCCGTGGCTGGAAACCAAGGCGATACCGGGCTTGTTTTTCGCGGGACAGATCAACGGCACCACGGGCTATGAAGAAGCCGCAGCACAAGGCCTGCTGGCCGGCTTGAATGCGGCACGCGCGGCAAAGGAACACGCGCCGTGGTGGCCGCGCCGTGACGAAGCGTATCTCGGGGTGCTGGTGGACGATCTGACCACCAACGGCACGATCGAGCCGTACCGCATGTTCACCTCGCGCGCGGAATACCGGTTGCATTTGCGCGAAGACAATGCCGACTTACGTCTGACGGAAAAAGGGTTTGAGCTTGGCGTGGTGCCGCGCGAGCGCTTCGATGCGTTGTGCCGCAAACGCGAAGCGGTGGAACGCGAAACGCGGCGGTTGCGTGAATTGCACGTCGCACCGGCGAACGCGCGCGGTCAAGCACTCGCGAATTCGCGACTGGCGATTTCACTCAGCCGCGAATGCAATGCGCTGGAGCTGCTGCGCCGGCCAGAATTGGATTACGCCACGCTCACCGCGATCGATGGTTTCGGTCCGTCGCTTGAAGACGAAAGCGCAGCCTTGCAGGTCGAAGTACAGGCGAAATATGCCGGTTATCTCGAACGCCAGCGCGAGGAGATCGAACGCGCACAACGTCACGAGGCAACCGCGATCCCGCAGGAGTTCGATTACGACGCGGTGCGCGGCCTGTCGGCCGAAGTGCTGTCCAAACTCAAGCGCGTGCGGCCGGAAACGATTGGCCAAGCCCAGCGCATCAGCGGCGTCACGCCCGCGGCGATCTCGCTGCTGCTGGTGCACCTGCGCCGCAAGCAGCGGCGCGTCGCGTAGCAACTCGTCAACGACATGGAGGCATTCTCTGTCCCCTGTTGGCGGACGGGAACCTGTGTGGGCCGACGCCAGCTTTCGTGATCGTTGCACGCAAGCGCTTGCGAAAGGCGTGGCCGATTTCAAACGCTTGTATTAATCTAGCCGCGCACTCCTGCCACGGCCTTCGGGGATCAGAATCATGCCGAGTATCCGTCTTCTCGCCGGCGCGCTCGCGCTGGCCCTCGCGGGCAGCGCCGCTGCCGCCCAGTTCGACAACGTGATCGTGTTCGGTGACAGCTTGAGCGACAACGGCAATCTTTCGTATGTCGCCGAGCCACCGCTCGCACCATCGCGCTTCACCACAAATCCCGGCTTGGTGACGGTCGAAAATGTCGCGCGGTTCTATGGCTTCACGCTCTCGCCTTCGCTGCAGGGCGGCACCGATTTCGCGTGGGGCGGCGCGGGCATGGTCAATGACGTGCAACCCGGCGTGCCCACCGTGCCGCAGCAAGTGGGGCAATACCTGCAAGCCACCGGCGGCAAGGCCGATCCGAACGCGCTGTACGCGATGTGGGGCGGCGCCAATGATGTCTTCTACAATCTCGGATTGGCGGGTGCAGGCGCCATCACCTCGCAACAGGCCCAAGCCAACATTCAGGCCGCGGCGCAGACCGAATTGCAGTTGATCGGACAGCTGGCGCAGGCCGGCGCCAAACGCGTGATCGTTTTCAATCTGCCGGATATCGGCGTCACGCCTTCCTTCACCTCGCAAGGTGCGCAAGTTGCCGCGCAAGGCACCAACGCCTCCATCGTTTACAACAGCACGCTGGGCGCAGGCCTCGCACAAGCCGGCATCGACATCATTCCAATCGACACGTTCGGGTTGATCCACGAGGTGATCGCCGACCCGTCCCGTTATGGATTCACGAACGTCACCGCACCGGCTTGCGGCACAGCGCCCGGCACTACCTCGCTGGCTTGTGGACCGCAAGGCTCGCCCTATCCATATCAATACGCCCCCGGCACCGACCAGACCTATCTGTTCGCCGACGGCGTGCACCCGACCACCGCCGCGCATGCGCTGCTCGGGCAGTACGTGGTGTCGGTGCTCCAGGCGCCGGGACAGCAATCATTGCTGGCCGAAGCGCCGCTGTATATCAACAATTCGGTCAGCCGCAGCTTGCGCAATCAGGCGCTGGCCGGCATGAATCAGCCCGGCGAAGGCGTACGCTGGTTCGCCGATTACGATTACGCACAGCAGAAGCTGGACGCCACGCAGAACACACCCAAAAGTGACAACAACCAGAGCACCTTGACTGTGGGCGCGGATGTGCATCCGGCCGATCATCTGGGCGCAGGTCTGGCGCTGAGCGGTGCGCACCAGAACGACGGTGATGTCGACAACGCCGGCGGTTTCAAGCTGGACGAATATCTCGTATCCGCGTATGCGATGTACAGCTGGCAGCAGGCCTACTTCGGCGCGATCGGCAGCATCGGCCAGCTCAACTATCGCAACATCAGCCGCAACATCGTGCTCGGGCCCGCATTGCGACATGAAAGCGGCTCCACTTCGGGCTCGCACGTGGCGCTTACCTTCACCGGAGGCTGGCTGTTCGGTTCCAGCACGTTGCGTACCGGACCATTCGGTGATCTCGGCTACCAGCGCATCCGCGTCAGCGGTTTCGACGAGAACGGCGGCGACAGCACGGCGATGACGTTCGACCGGCAGGAACGCGAAGCGCTGATCACCACACTGGGCTGGCAACTGATCGGCAACTGGCAAGCTGGCGGCACCGCGCTGCATCCATATGCCCAGGTCGCCTGGAACCACGATAGCAAGGCCGACCCGCGCGACGTGCGTGCGGGACTGGTCAACATGCCGGGCACCTTCGCGATGCCTGGTTTCGTACCGGACAAGACTTGGGGCAGTGCGGGCGTGGGCTTGAACGCGCAGTTCAATCCGGCGTTTTCCGGCTGGATCGGCTACGAGGGCCGCTTCTCGGATTCCAACCAGCACATCAACAGTTTGAACCTGGGGGCGAAGCTCAGTTTCTGATTCTGGCAATGCGACTGCCGAAAGGCAGATTCAGCCTCGCTGTATTTGAAAGTACGGCCAGGTATAGCCGCATTGCTCGCTCAACCGGGCGAGCAGCGGAAAATCTTGCAAAACCGTAGATCCGGGCAGCGATACTGAACGATCGCAACAAAAAAGCCGCGCAGGATGCGCGGCTTTTTTTGTTGCGAGAAAACTCAACTCAATGCTTGGGTTTCTTGTTGAACTGCTTGTACAGCGCTTCGGCCTGGTCGTGCAGCGCGGTGGCGGCATCGTGCGAAAGCTCGGTGGTCTGACCGTTCTCCTCGTGCTGCTTCAACACGAGTTGTCCGTTCTCGTCCCAACCCGCGCGATCGGTTGAAGTGACCGGCGCACCCTTCTTCGGGTTGGTCTGCTGCACCACTACCCACGGACGTCCGTCCTGATATCCGTAATCGGTGCTGGTGTAATTCCCCTTGTCGCCCTTGTCCACCAGCTCGCGGATGAACTCCACGCCGTTCTTGTCGGAAAACACCTGCCATCCGCGTGAGGCCTGATCGTTGGAAGCCGTGCCCTGCGTCATCTTCATGCCGCCGATGCGGCTTTGCAGCGCCTGGAAATCCGACAGCATCTTGTCCGCGGCGGTCGGCTCGGCGACCAGCTGCAGGTTCACATTGGCGGGCGCGCCGTGCGTCAGCACCGGAGTTTGCAGTTTCGGCGAGTACACGCGTGCATCGTTCTGCATGCTGGCCTGCAGGACGTAGATGTCGGCGGACTTGATCTGTCTGGGATCGAAGTGGATGTCGAACTGCTGCGGCATCTTCGGCGGCGCGAAGGACTGCGTGTTGACCGGCACGCCGGGCTGCTGGGTGACGTCCATGAGGGTGAGATCAAGTTTCGCCTGCGGCGAAATCTGCACGCTCGGGTCGGCAAGAGTGACCGTACCGGTGACGTCGCTTGGAATCGGCGCCTGCGCAGGCGCGTTGCTCTCGGCGGGGATGGAATTGTTGTTGGAAGGTCCGCAACCGCCGAGCAACAATCCGGCGATCACCAGCGGCAATACAAGCTTGCGCATGTGGAATCCTTGGCTTGTCAAAGGGAATGCACGCATCCGTGGCGACCTTCAATATTAGCGGGCCGCGCAGGGTGGGAAAAGGCCGGATCAGCATCGCCCGGGAGAGATCCGGACTCGTGCAAAACGCGTCAAATACAGCTTCACGCAACGAGGGAATCCATTGCAATGAAGCCGACGGCAAGCGCCGTCGGCCCCATTCCACTCCCCAATTTCTACGATTGGTCTGAAACTAAAGAAAAGTTAACGGGGCGTCAAGCCGGCCCCTTACAAAACGATGCATTGCAGAAATGACCCGATCGGTATGAACAGTCGAAGCCGATTCGATGAGTGGACGCCTTCTCGATTCAAATGGTCTTCCACAATCGCTCGACGAACATGTTGTCGCGCCAGCAGCCCTTGCCGTCCATGCCGATGGCGATGACGGCGTTTTTGAGCACGCGTGTGAATGCCTCGCCGGTGAAGTGGCACCCTTGATCGGTATTCAAAATGTCCAGCCTACTCGCCGATCTTGGCGCACAGCCCTCTCAGATCCACCGGCGCCTCATTCGCCTGACCGCCGCCAAAAGCCTTGGCGGTGCGTTCCAGCTACCGCCCTTCGCACTCGCTGTGGTCTGGTTCGGATGAACATCGAACTCTCGGCCAGCCCCGCCTGCCGCTTCTCGCCCTTAACGGCGCCCAGCGCCACCTTGGTCTTGAACTCCGGTGAGTGGTTATAGCGGGGTCTGGGACTTGGCTCCCTTTTTGGCGATCCTCATCACCGATGAGGAGTAGGTCAGCCACTTATCGTGCTGTTCAATTTTGCGGGTCACTCCGCTTCGGCTTCTTTCAAGAACCCGTTGAACTGCAATTGCAGACCCCGGTAGTAACGGAACTCCGGACTGTCATAGCCGGTCATCCGCGCCTGGTTCATCAATCTCAAGGCCTCAGGATGGTTACCCAGCGCCTGTTGGGCGTGTGACAACTCCAGCAAGGCTCGACCATTGTTGCTCTTGGTGATTTCTGGGTGACGCAGCAAATCGCGCGCGACAACCGTCTCCCCCAGCCGCTTCAGACAATGTGCAGCCATGCAGATCGCATCAACGTCGTTGGGCATGTGCTGAACGGCGTAGATGGTATGCAGCGCTGCTTCGCGAATGCGGCCTTCACTCAGGATGGTGCTGGCCAAAAGCATGCGTGCAGGCACGTGATCCGGGACGCGCTGCAGGAGTGCCTCCAACGTGATGCGCGCCGCCGTGATCTGCTCGCGCTCGATGTACCGTTGTGCGCGATCCCATAGCCGCTCGGGCGCTGCCATCACTTCATACCCAGTTTGGGTGTTTGCGCATGCGCTGAGGCTGCAAGCGCGCGGCTCAGGGGCTCGAGCTGTGCAGCATAGGGATGCAGTTGCATGAATCCCGGCCCGGTAGGTGGCTCACGCGCCTCTCCGGATGGAAGGGCCGTGCTCATGCAACGCGTGTCCCAAGTCAGCCCGCAAAATGACAGCCACCGTCTCATGCTCGCTTGCATCAAATCGGCATGTCCGACGTCCAGAATCGCTCCCGGCATCAGCCTTCGCCAATGCTCCATCAGGGAATCGTATTGCAGATGATGCGCAGCCAACGCAGCGAGGTCGTTGGCATATTCGTGCGTGTCGCCGAAAAATCTGCGGTATTGCGCGAAGCATGCGTCCATCGGCTCGCGTGCTACGTGCAGGATGCGCGCCTGCGGCAGCGCTGCGTGGATCAGGCCAGCGTACATCCAGTTGTCGGGCCGGCTGTCGATGTAATACAGCTTACCGCGCGCGCGCCATTGGGTCTGCGCGAGATAGCGCCTGCCGATCCCGGCGAAATCCAGCGTCGCCACGCGCTCCAGAAAATGTTCGTCCTGCGTGTTGCGATGATCCGCCGCCCAGCGAAGCTGCTGCTCGAAATCCGGCATCTCGCCGGCATCCACGATATCGGGATGCGTGCCGAGCAGACGTGCGAGCATCCGCGTACCGCCATCAGGCAAGCCGAGAATGAAGATCGGCTGCGGCCCCTGCGTTTCAGTTTGTGCTGGCCGCAAGGTTTCGCGCGTGCACGATGCAATGCAGAGATCAAACCAACGCCGCATCGCATCCACATCGCAGCGTTTGCGCTGCACCATCAGCGCGTTCGCACGCGTCAATGCCTGCCATGCCTCGTCGTAACGGCCGACATCCTCCAACTCCTTGTATAAGGCGAACTCCAGCGCGGCGTGATCGTGCGATCCGCGCGTCACGCTCTTCAGACTGCTGATCAACCGCGCCAGATGATTGCGTTCGCGCGTCTGCGTGCGCAAAACGGAGAGTTCCAGCGCGATGTCGCCCTGCGACGGACCGAGCAGGAATGCCAGTTCCAGTTCCGGCTCCGCTTCCTCGATACGGCGCAAGCGCACCAGCTCGCGGCCGCGGCGATGGAAAATACCGTCGCCATCGAAACCCAGCTCGCGCGCGCGATCCATCCGCGCCAATGCCTCCTCGTATTCCCCCAATGCGTGCCAATGGTCCGCCAGACGCAGTAACAGCGTATCCGACTGGACGCGCTGCAACGCGGGATGTTGCAGGCATTCGCGCGCGGCGAGCGTCTCGCCCACACGCAACAAGACACCCGCCGTTTCGCAGATCTGTTCCGGGAATTCGGGCAGGCTGCGCGCGGCGCGCAGCGCGTGATCGACCGCTTCGCGCACGCGATCCTGCCGCCACGCGATATTGCACAGTGCCAGCCGCGCCAGGATGTGATCGGGATCGAGCTTGAGCAGCGCCTCCAGCGCGAAGCGGGCGGGGAGCGCCTGCCTGACAGCGATGTGGCACTGCGCTTGCGACCACAGCTCCGCAATTTGCGCGCGGGAGTCGGGCATCACAGCAAGGCGACGTCGGCGATCGCGTCGAACTGCGCCTTGACCTGCGCCAGCAGGCGAATGCGGTTGGCACGCAGCGCTTCGTCTTCGGCCATCACCAGCACGGAATCGAAGAACATATCCACTGGCTTTTGCAATTGCGCCAGCCGCGTGAGTCGGGTTTCGTAGTCGTCTTGCTCGGGCGATTCGGCCCTCGCGCGTTGCAGCGCCTGCCACAGTTCGCGCTCGGCCGGTTCGCGCAAATGCGTTTCGTCGATCGGCTGCGAAGCCGCGACGTGCGCATCGATGCCCTCCTTACGCAGGATGTTGGCGACGCGCTTGTTGGCCGCGGCGAGATGTTCGGCTTCTGGACGTTGCGCGAATGCCGCAACGGCGCGCAGCCGCAAATCGAAATCGAGCAGGCTGGCCGGTTCGATGGCGGCCACCGCTTCGAATTGCTGCGATGTGAACCCGCGTTCCGTGTAGTAGCCGCGCAGGCGATCAAGAATGAAAGCGTATAGCTCGTCTGCGAGTTCGATGCGGCGCGCATGCACATCGACGCGCGATTCTGCTTTTGCATCTTTCGCAAACGCGCTCTCTGGAATCTGCTCCAACGCTTCGCGCAGCCACACGCGCAAATCCAGATCGATGCCGCCTTCGATCAGCGTGCGCGCGAGCCCCAGCGCAGCGCGGCGCAGCGCGAACGGATCCTTGTTGCCGGTGGGTTTCAAACCGATCGCAAAGATGCCGGCCAGCGTGTCGAGTTTATCGGCGATGGACAGCACCTGCGCCAGCCCGTTCTGCGCGATGCCGTCCTCGGCATTGCGCGGGCGGTAGAACTCATCCAACGCATCCGCGACTTCGGGTCGCTCGCCTTGCAAGGTGGCGTAGTGGCGTCCCATCACGCCCTGTAACTCGGGGAACTCGCCGACCATGCGCGTCATCAGGTCGCAGCGCGACAACGCCGCGGCATGCGTAGCCAGCGCCGCATCGATTTCCATCCCGGATTCGCGCAGACGGTTGGCGATCGCACGCGAAAGTTCGGCCACGCGCACGGTCTTGTCCCACAGGCTGCCCAGAGCTTTCTGCCAGGTGACATCGCGCAAGGCGTGCTGATGCGAGGCCAGTGGCGCCTTTAAATCCTCATCGAAGAAAAACTTGGCGTCGGCGAAGCGCGGCCGGATCACGCGCTCATAGCCGTGACGAATCTGCGCAGAATCTTTCGATTCGATATTCGCGACACCGATGAAGCGCTCGGTCAGCTTGCCTTGCACATCGAAAACGGGAACGAACTTCTGGTTCGCCTCCATCGTCATCACCAACGCCTCGTGGGGCACGGCGAGATAATCACGATCGAACGCGCATGAGATCGCCACGGGCCACTCGGTGAGATTGGCGATTTCGTCGCAGAGCCTTTCCGTGAGCCGTGGCGCGTCGTTCCCGCCCGCTGCGTTGCGCACTTGCGCGCGAACGCGCGCGCGCCGCTCTTGCGGGTCGGCCAGGACTTTCGCCGCGCGTAACGAATCGATGTACGACTCCGCATCGGCCAGATGCACGGGCTTGGGGTGCATGAAACGGTGTCCGCGCGATTGCCGGCCGCTCTTCACGCCCAGCACTTCGCCCTCGATCACGCGGTCGCCATGCAGCATCACCAGCCAGTGCACCGGCCGCACGAAGGAATAATCGTGATCGCCCCAACGCATCGGTTTGGGCGTAGGCAAAGCGTTCAAACTTTCTGAAACAATCTGCGGCAACAGCTCCGCAGTCGATTGCCCCGGCGTGATCGCGCGGCTCACGAAGCGCTCGCCCTTGTTGTCGTCCGCTCGCTGCAATTGTGTCCACTCGACGCCGCATTTCTGCGCAAAGCCCAACAGGGCGCGCGTGGGCTGTCCTTGCGCATCCAGGGCGATATTGACGTAAGGCCCGAGCGATTCGGTTTGCTGTTCCGGTTGCTTCGCTGCGACCGATGGCACATACACCGCCAACCTGCGTGGCGTGCAGAATGCGCGCGCGTGTTCGACATCCGCCGCGATGCCACGCTTGTGCAAGCCTTCGCACATGCCGCGCATGAAAGCCTGCGTGAGTTCGTCGATCGAATGAATCGGCAGCTCCTCACAGCCGATCTCGATCAGCAGCGGCTGCAATGCCTCAGGCATGAGCGGCCTCCGCGTTTTCTACCGCGGGAGAAGTTCTGGCGACATAGCATTCCGCCACGGCACGCGCCAGCGCACGCACGCGCAGGATGTAGCGCTGGCGTTCGGTCACACTGATCGCGCGACGCGCATCCAGCAGATTGAAGGCGTGGCTGGCCTTGCATACCTGTTCGTAAGCCGGCAAAGGCAGGTTCAACGCCACCAGTTTCTGCGCCTCGGCTTCGCAAGCGTCGAAACGGTGGAACAGTTCCGCGACATTGGCGTGCTCGAAGTTGTATGCGCTCTGCTCGACTTCGTTCTCGTGGAAGACATCGCCGTACTTCACGACGCCATGCGGCGCATGCGTCCACACCAGATCGAACACGCTGTCCACGTTCTGCAAATACATGGCAAGGCGCTCGAGCCCGTAAGTGATTTCGCCCGTGACCGGCTTGCATTCCAGTCCGCCGGCCTGCTGGAAATAGGTGAACTGGGTGATCTCCATGCCGTCCAGCCACACTTCCCAGCCCAGACCCCACGCGCCCAGCGTCGGCGATTCCCAGTTGTCCTCGACCAAGCGCAAATCGTGCGTCAGTGGATCGATGCCCAACTCCTTCAGGGAACCGAAATAGCGCTCGACGATATCGTCGGGATTGGGTTTCAGCACCACTTGATATTGGTAGTAATGCTGCAGGCGATTGGGGTTTTCCCCGTAACGGCCGTCGGTGGGCCGCCGGCACGGTTGCACGTACGCCGCGGCCCAAGGTTGCGGCCCCAGCGCGCGCAGGAACGTGGCCGGATGAAACGTGCCCGCGCCGATCTCGATGTCCAGCGGTTGCAGCAATACGCAGCCCTGATCCCCCCAGTAGCGGTTCAAGGTCTGGATCAGTTGCTGGAAGGTGGGAGCCGCCATGCGGTTGAGCCCGAACAAAGCGCGCTAGTATAGCCACGCAACTTCGAGGCGCCGCGCATGGCCGTGAATCCGAACCCCCGCAATCTCGTGCCCGCACTGGGCCGACGCGGGCGGCTGGAACTGGACGACGTGCTGGCTGCGCTGGTCGTCGATGGCGTGTTGTCACCTGACGACGCCAAGCGTGTGCGCGGTTCGGATCGCAGCGGCAAGAGCGCACTGGAATTGCATCCGCTGGTATTGATCGGCACAGCCAAGATTCCCGATCAGCGCAATCCCGGCAAACCGCTGTCGGTGGAATCACTGACCGTCTGGTTGGCGGAGAAGGCCGGCCTGCCTTACCTGAAAATCGATCCCATGAAGATCGACGCGGGCGCAGTGACGCAAGCGGTGTCGCATGCATATGCGCAACGGCACCGAATCCTTCCGGTTGCGGTGGACGGCAACTCGGTCACTTTCGCCACCGCCGAACCATTCGACACGCATTGGGCCGCCGATCTGGCGCAGATGATCCGCCGCGAGGTGAGATGTGTCGTCGCCAATCCGTTGGACGTCAATCGTTATCTGCTGGAGTTCTACGGCGTACAGCGATCGATCGCGCTGGCACGCGATGCCAAACAAGAGGATTACGACGCCGCGAAGATCTTCAACTTCGAACAATTGCTGGAACTGGGCAAGAGCGGTGAGATCGGTGCGGACGACCGTCACGTCGTGCACATCGTCGACTGGCTGTTGCAATACGCCTTCGATCAGCGCGCCTCGGACATACATCTGGAACCGCGGCGCGAAGCGGGACAGATCCGCTTCCGCATCGACGGCATCCTGCACAAGGTGTTCGAACTGCCGCCGCCCGTGATGACTGCGGTGACGGCGCGCGTGAAAATTCTCTCAAGGCTGGACATCGCCGAGAAACGCCGGCCGCAGGACGGCCGCATCAAGACGCGCTCGGCCGGCGGCCGAGAAGTGGAGTTGCGCATCTCCGTGATGCCCACCGCATTCGGCGAAAAAGTGGTGATGCGGATTTTTGATCCGGACATCGTGGTGAAGGCGTTCGCACAACTGGGTTTTTCTCCCGACGAAGAAAAATCCTGGCGGCAGATGGTGGAACGCCCGCACGGCATCGTGTTGGTCACCGGGCCCACGGGTTCGGGCAAAACGACGACGCTCTACTCCACGCTGAAACATCTCGCCACGCCGGATTTGAACGTCTGCACCGTCGAAGACCCGATCGAGATGGTCTCGCCGGAGTTGAACCAGTCGCAGGTGCAACCGGCCATCGACTTCGATTTTGCGGCCGGCGTGCGCACATTGCTCCGCCAAGACCCTGACATCATCATGGTGGGCGAGATCCGCGATCTGGAAACCGCGCAGATGGCGGTGCAGGCGTCGCTCACCGGTCATCTCGTGCTCTCGACCTTGCACACCAACGACGCGCCGAGCGCGGTGACGCGCCTGCTCGATCTGGGCGCGCCGCATTATCTGATTCAGTCCACATTGGCTGGCGTGGTGGCGCAACGTCTGGTGCGCACACTCTGTCCGCATTGCAAAGTGGAAGGCGCGGTCGATGTCGAGGCTTGGCGCGCGCTGACGCACGGCTGGGACCTCGCGCCGCCGGAACGCGTGTACGTGCCGACCGGTTGCCTGGAATGCCGCAACACCGGCTATCTCGGCCGCACCGGCATCTACGAGATGATGACGATCTCGCCCGCCTTGCGCGTGATGATCTCGCCGCAACTGGACCTTGCCGCATTCAACGCTTGCGCACTGGCAGAAGGCATGCGCCCGTTGCGCATTTCGGCTTCCGCGCAGGTCGCGCGCGGCATTACGACTATCGAAGAAGTGATGGGCGTATTGCCGGCGGAGTGATGGCGGAACTACTCCGGACCCGGGAAAAGGATAACGATCTTGTCGTCATTCCGGGGGTCCGGAAATGACGGTGTTGCTATGCTCTGTTCCGCTCAACTGCTCACTGCTCACCGCTTATCGCGTCTACGATTTCGATGCCTGCTCGACCCTTGCTGATCGTCCAAACCGGCGAAGCGCCGCAGCCGATCCTCGAAAAGCTCGGCGGTTTCGCGCTGTGGTTTCGCGCATCGATGCGCTTGCGTCCCGAACAGGTGCGCATCGTGCGCGTGGACACCGGCGAAAAATTGCCGAAGCCGAACGAAGCCGCCGCCGCGGTGATCACCGGTTCCGGTGCGATGGTCACCGATCGCGAACGCTGGAGCGAAGACACCGCCGCCTGGCTGCGCAACGCCATGGACGCGGACCTGCCGCTGTTCGGCGTGTGCTATGGCCATCAATTGCTGTCGCATGCCTTGGGCGGAGTGGTTGACTGGTTGCCGGGCGGACGCGAGATCGGCACGCAGCCGATCGTTCGAAACGGCACAGACGATGCACTCCTCGACGGCATTCCGGTGAATTTCCCCGCGCATACCACGCATCGCCAAAGCGTGATCGAAGCGCCGAAAGCCGCGCAGGTGCTGGCGCGCTCATCTGCTGATCCGCACCAGATCCTGCGTTATTCGCCCACCGCGATCTCGACGCAATTCCATCCTGAGTTCAGCGTGCGCGTGATGCGCGCGTACCTGCGCTCGCGCGAAGAAGCGCTGCGCGAGGAAGGCCGCAATGTCGCCATGCTGGAAAGCGAAGTCGCAGCTACGCCGCATGCACGCGGCTTGTTGCGGAAATTCGCGCAGGCTGCGTTGCGTCGTTAGCCGCGCAATCTCCGCGCCACCGCACCGCGCGAGATCAACGCGAAGGCGATACCGAAAGTGAAACCGGCGATGTGCGCCCACCACACCACCGTCCCGAATCCCGGGCCGGCCCAGGTGAACAGCAGTTGCAGCAGCACCCACATGCCGATCATCAGCCAGGCCGGCACGCGCACGAATTCGAAATAGAAACCCAGCGGGAGCACCAGCCCCAGGTGCGCGCGCGGGAAGAGCGCCAGATACGCACCAACTACGGCCGATACCGCGCCGCTGCAACCGACAATCGGCGCGTACGTGCCGGAGAGCGTCAACGCGCCGATCAGATTCGCGAACGCGCCACCCAATAAAAACAGTAACAGGAATCGCTGCGCCCCCAGCGCACGCTCGGCGGAAAAACCGAAGATCACCAGGAACAGCACGTTGCCGACCAGATGCAGCCAGTCCGCGTGCATGAACAGCGCGGTGAACAGCCGCAGCCACGGCCATGCGGAGAACGGATGATGCGGGTCGAAAAGGCGCGCCGGCACCGTGCCCCACCGCGCCAGCACCGCGTAACGCGCTTCCGGCGCGGCCAGCACCAGCCAGCAGAACACCGCCACGCAGGCGATCACCAGCAGCGGCGTCGCCCAACGCAGATGGCTGCGATGGCGGTCGGGAACATGGACGAACATACGCGTACCTTAGCCGCACCTTTTCGGCCAGGCCACGGCGCATTTCGCGCCCTCATCAAACCCCCATCCGGCCATCATGACCTGCGCCAGCCGCGGGACTATAGTGCGCCGGCCGATCGGAAGTGCGCGGTTCCTCATCCCCCTGCCGCATAACTCAAGGAGGCGGACATGTCCGCCGGATTCGAATTCACCCAAATGTCATCCTGGCAAGCGCTGGCTGCTGCGCTGCGCGGCAAATTGCTGTTGCCGGGCGATGCGGACTATGAAGAACGCCGCCACGTCTGGAATGGTGCGATTGATCGCCGCCCGTTGGCCATCGCGCAATGTGCGGATGCCGAAGACGTCAGCGCAGCGGTCAAATTCGCCGCGCGTCAACACATGCCGATGACGGTGCGCGGCGGCGGTCACAACGTGGCCGGGCTTGCCGTGCGCGACGGCGCGCTGATGCTGGATCTCGGCGCAATGAATCACGTCGAAGTGGACCCGCAAGCGCGCATAGCCCGCATCGAGGGCGGCGCGCTGTGGCGAGACGTGGATGCGGCGACACAGCCACACGGGCTGGCGACCACCGGCGGCTTCGTTTCGACCACGGGTGTGGGTGGTTACACGCTCGGCGGCGGCGTGGGCTGGCTGATGCGGCGCGCAGGTTTGGCGATCGACAACCTGCTCGAGGCCGATATGGTGTTGGCCGATGGTCGCAGCATCGTCGCAAACGAAGAGCAGCACGTCGATCTGTTCTGGGGTTTGCGTGGCGGAGCGGGCGGCCTGGGCGTGGTGACGCGCTTTGCGTTCCGTCTGCATGAAGTCGGCAGCGTCCTGGCAGGAGCGGTGTTTCATCCGATCGGGTCTGCACCAGACTTGCTGAAAACTTTCCGTACCTTTGCCGCCGATGCGCCGGACGAATGCACGCTGATGCTGGCGTTCCTCACCGCGCCGCCTGCACCCTTTCTTCCCGCGCACGTACACGGCACGCCCGCCGTCGCGCTCGCCTGGTGCTGGAGCGGCGATCCCGCACGGGGCGAGCAGGTGCTCGCCCCGCTCATGGAACTCGGCCAGCCGCTGGCGCGCGTGGGTGGTTTCATGCCTTATGCCACGTGGCAGCAGACCTTCGACTCGCATGCTCCCGCCGGTGACCGCTACTACTGGACGACTTCGCAATTCGACGCGTTCGACGATGCGATGATCGAGGCGCTGGTTCCTCTCGCCGCGACATCACCCGATCCGCTGTGCGAAGTGCACGTGCACCATCTCGGCGGCGCAGTCGCAAAAGTTCCGAACCACGCGACCGCTTTCACCCACCGCGACGCAGCGTTCTTCATCAACGTCATCGGCCATACTGCCGCCGCGGAACGGTTTGCCGCGATCCGCGACTGGACGCATGCGCTGCGTTCTGTGCTCTCGCCTTTCGCACGTGCAGGCATCCAGCCAAACTTCGCGGGCGAATCGTCGGATCTGCGCGGGCATGCGCACGATTCCGCTGCGCAGGCGAGACTGAGGGCGCTGCGGGCGCATTACGATCCGGATGGATTGCTGGCGCCTCTGCGCGAACGGTGAGCCGTGGAGACTTCTTTCAATAGCGCTCGCGCTTCCGTCACAACATCTTCAAAGCGCGCCGAGGCGCCCAGCTGCTGCGCACGTTTGAATTCGGATCCCAGCGCCTCCTTGGCCTCGCGTTCGGCGATCTTTTGCGCCTTCAGCCATTGCGGCAGCAACGGCGCGCCGGTCCAGTAGCGCACGCGCGCAGCAGCAGCCAGAAAGCGCGCGGCATGCTCGAACCGACCGAGGCCAGCGGCGAGATACGCCGTGCCCTCCACGCACCCCGCCGCACCACGCCAGTGCTGAAAGCGTGTAAAGAAAACATCCAGATCGAACAACCAGTCTTGCGCGGCGCCGGACAAATCCCCAAGGTAGAAGCGCTGCAGGGCGCGATTGATCAGGGAATAGCACTGCTGGAAGTAATCGCTTTGCGGGGGCAGGCATTCCACGGCTTCGCTCATGCTCGCCTCCGCCTCATGGTGGCGATTATTCAAGGAATGGGCGATGCCCCGGCTGAGTAGTGCATTCGATCGCACCCAGGCGTTGCCGTCGGCGGACGCGAGGGCCAGTGCCTTGATCACGCAACTTTCGGCGCCAGCAAAATCCCCGCACGCAGCAAGTTCGAAAGCAAGGATCGCGCAGGCTGCTCCTTCCAGGAACGTGTCTCCGAACTCCGAAGCCAGAGCGATTCCTTCGCGCAAGCGTACCGCGGCGCGCTCGTGATCCGATAGATGATGCAGCAGCATTCCGCTGTTGAACAGCGCTCGCACCCGGTGCAGGCTGGCCGGATGATCCCCCTGCAAAGCACGTTCGACCCATTGCCACGATTGCAGGTACCCGTTGCTGCCGCGGAGATACCAGCACAAGTTGCCCGACAACGCGAGCGCGCTCGTCAGATCGGATTTCGCCATCGCGAATTCGAAGGCCGCCTCCAAGTTCGCCCATTCGTGTCTTATGCGGTCATGCCAGATGCCCAGCCGGTCGCCGAGCATTTCCGAATATGCGCGCTCGGTGAAGTCAACGTAATGCGCCAGATGCGCGTGCCGCATGCGCGCCTCGCTGCCGCCGGCCACTAGCCGTTCCAGTGCGAACAGCCGCACGCTGTCGAGCAGGCGATAACTGGGAGGATTGGTGGTGCTGTCCATGCTCAGCAGGGACTTGTCCATCAATCCGCCCAGCAGATCCAGAGTTTGCGACTCGTCTAGTCCGAGCGACGCGCCCATCGCAGTGGCGCCCCCCAGCGTGCAGACGCCGATGCAGATGCTCAATCCGGACAGCAGCATCTGCTCGCCCTCGGAGAGCAACGCGAAGCTCCATTCGATCAACGAGCGCAACGTTTGGTGGCGCGCGGGGCGGCCTGGATTAGATTCGGCCAGATTGAGCAACCGGGCATCCATGCGCGCCAGCAATTGTTCCGGACTGAGCAGACGCAGGCGTGCGGCAGCCAATTCGAGCGCCAGCGGCAATCCCGCAACACGGCGGCAGATCTCCGCTACCGTGTCTGCGTTTTCGCGTGTCAGCGCGAACCCGGATGCGCAGGCTTGGGACCGCCGCAGCAACAATCGCACAGCGGGAATCGATGACAAGGAAGCAATCTGCTCATCCGCCGCCCATTCACCCGACGGCGGCATCTGCAAGGGCGGCAATCCATACAACACTTCTCCCGCGCAGTTCAGGCGCTGCTGGCTCGTCACGAGGATGTGCAAGTCCACGCAGGTCGACAGCAGCTGCACCAGCGCCTTGCCCAGCGGTTCGGCAATGCGTTCACAATTGTCGAAGAGCAGCAGGACGCGCCGCGTCTGCAACAGCTCGCACAAGCGTGCCAGCAACTCGTCCGCATCTGTCGTGGCATGGACATCGAACATGCCCGCGAGCCCCCGAACCAGCGCATCGCCCTCGGTGTGCGTCGTGCAGTCGAACAACCACACGCCGTCCGGAAAATCCGCGACGACCTGTCGTGCGACCTCCAGAGCGGCCTGGGTCTTGCCGACGCCACCCGGACCGGTCACCGTCACCAAGCGGTTTTCGCGCAAAAGGCGCCCCAGTTCGTCGATGTCGCGATCGCGCCCGATCAGCGTCGCGGTACGCTCAGGTATCCGCGCTCGCGCGGGCGGCGCGAACATCAAGGTTGGAGAAACTCCCGGTGCGGTGTGATGCAGCGGTGCGACGAAGCGATAACCCAGCCCGTGCACGGTCTGGATGAAGCGCGGATTTTCGCTGTCGTCAGCGAGCGCCTTACGCAATTGCGCGACGAGGCGGCTCAGTGTGGCCGGCGTGACGTAGTTGTGGCCCCAGACCAAGTCCAGCAGGTGGTCGCGGCTGAGCAATTCGCCGGGATGCGCCAAAAATTGCAGCAGGACCGAAAATGCCTTTGGCTCGAGCGGGACTTCCGTGCCTTCGCGCAGCAATTGGTGAGCACCCGCGTCGACGACCACATCCGCGAAGACGAACGTGCCCGACCCCGCCGGATTCACTGGCCCCTTGAGCGTTCTCATGCTGATCCTGCCCAGCCAACATCGGCGTCACTCGAACGCCGCGTTTTCTCGCAATTTCCCTATTTATCCATCATGACTCGGATATCCCCTCCTACGCAGTTTATACGCCGGCGGACGGCGCGCGCCGATCCGCCCGACAAACTTCTAGGAGACTGCCATGAACACCCGTCTGCAAGTAGCCCTTGGACTGGCCCTAATCGGCCTGTCCACCGTTGCGATCACCCACAAGGCGCAAGCCTGCGGCTTGGATATGCATTTCGACGCCGCCGGCCACTGGTCGATGCCGATGTACCGGCCCAGCGGCAACCTCCCCCTGGCGCTGCCGAAGGCCGCGGGTGCCAAGCAGGTCTCAGCGTATGGCAATCCGTTGCAACGCCTGTTTCCGCTCACGGGTCTGTACCAGGCCACGTTCACCGCCGAAGGCAATCCGCCTCCAGGCCCACCTGACGGGACCGTCATCGACCAGCCTTTAGTCACCTGGCATGCAGACGGCACCGAGCTGATGAATTCGAGCAGAAATTCCGCGTCCGGAAACTTCTGCATGGGCGTATGGGAGAGAACGGGTCCGCACAACTATTCGCTGAACCACTATGCCCTCGCATGGGATCCCACCGGCCAAGTTTTCATTGGACCGGCCAATTTCCGCGAAAGCATCAACTTGGCGAACGACAACAACTCCTACACCGGCACTTTCACGATCGATCAATATGCACCGGACGGCGTTACCTTGCTTGGACATGTGCAAGGCGACATCGCCGCCACGCGCATCACGGTCGATTCGAATTGACGAGCGGGCAACCGACCAATGGGCATCTCCGGCGCGGCAGCGCGCCGCGCCGGTCTTGCTCATTCATCGCTCGCGCAAACGCACGCGTGCAAAATTCCGTTTGCCGACCTGCAGTACCCCCTCGAAGCCCGGCGCGAAGTCGCGCTGGGCGTCTTCGATCACCTGTGCGTCGATGCGCACGGCGCGCTCTCTGATCTTGCGATGCGCTTCCGAGTTGCTTGCGGTCAATCCTGTGGCGGTCAGCAGCGCCGGCAATTTCAATCCATTCGGAGGTACGGCAATTTCGGTGACTGGTAGCAACGTGGTATCGCCTTCCCCTCGCACGACGGCGTGCCAAGCTGCAAGCGCGCGTTCCGCTTCGGCTTCGCCCTGGAATCGCGCGGCCAGTTCGCGCGCCAGTTGCAATTTGAAATCACGGGGATTGGCCTGCTCGCTTTCCGTCTCGCGTTTCATGCGCGCGATGTCATCCAACGATTTCTCGAACGACAGCAGTTCGAACCAGCGCCACATCAGCGTGTCGTCGATCTTCATCGTCTTGGTGACGATGTCGATCGCCGGTTCATTGATGCCGATGTAATTGCCGAGCGACTTGGACATCTTGTTGACGCCGTCGATGCCTTCCAGCAGCGGCATCGTCAGCACGATCTGCGGGAGTTGGCCGTGCTGCTCCTGCAGCGCGCGGCCCATCAGCAGATTGAATTTCTGGTCTGTGCCGCCGAGTTCGACGTCGCACTGCAATGCGACCGAGTCGTAACCCTGCACCAGCGGATAGAGGAATTCGTGGATCGCGATCGGCTGCTGCGCTGCATAGCGCTTGGCGAAATCGTCGCGCTCGAGCATGCGCGCGACCGTGTGCGAGGCAGCGAGCCTGATCATGCCCGCCGCATCCATCTCGCCGAACCATTCCGAATTGAATCGCAATTCGGTACGTGCGCGGTCCAGTACCTTGTACACCTGCGCGGCATAGGTCTCAGCGTTCGCCAGAACCTCTCTGCGCGTCAGCGGTTTGCGCGTGACGTTCTTGCCGGATGGATCGCCGATCATCCCGGTGAAATCGCCAATCAGGAAAATCACCGTGTGGCCCAGATCCTGGAACTGCCGCATCTTGTTGAGCAGCACGGTGTGACCCAGATGCAGATCGGGCGCGGTGGGGTCGAAACCGGCCTTGATGCGCAGCGGTTTGCCCAACGCGAGGCGTGCGCGCAATTCGTCCTCTTTCAGGATTTCATCCACGCCGCGCCGGATCTGCGCGAATGCCTCGTCCACACCCGTTTTTTCGATAGCCATTCGTCTCGCCCGCTGACTGACGAAGACGCTCGAATGAGCGCCGGTTCGCAGCGTGAAAGTGTCGTAGAAGTTAATTGTGCGTTAAATCAGAAAGCTCACGCAAATCTTTGTGCAACAAAGGATTGACGCCAGCTTTACGAGATGGCTATGGTACGCGCGCCCCGCCGTAGTCGCTGCTGGAAATCCCGCCGATGAAGTTCCGTCCGCGCCGCGCCGCCGTCCCGCATCATGTGCGTCGTCAAGCCATCTGCCGCCAGGCGCAGCGCCGACATTCGCATTTCTACGCGCGGTGTTCGCATTGGTCGTTCGGTCGGGATGCACTCGCCGCTCCAATCCGCTGGGGCCGCGAACGCTGGGTATTGGCTGGCGGCGCATTGCTGTTGGCCTTGTTGACGGGTGTGGGCCTGCCTGTGTGGGCCAAGGCGATGCATCATCCGGCCTCGCCGCCGCCGCACACCACGCTCGCACTGGCGCTGCCGCCGCTACCGATGCAGCCTTCGGTGCCGGCGGTGGAAGACTGGCAGGTGGTGCGGGTGAAATCCGGGCAGACGCTTGCGGATATTTTCCACGACCACGATCTTTCTTCGAATGATCTGGCGCGTATTCTTTCTTCTGGCAAGGACGTCAATGCACTGAAGAAGATTCATCCGGGCGACGAGATCGCGTTCCTGCTCGGTTCTTCCGGCGAACTGCGGGCGCTCCGTTTCGACCGCGATCCGGCCACCCGTGTGACGCTACATTTCAAGAATGCGGCCGGCCCGCTCGTGGAAGAAATCACGCCGCGTGCGGTCGAGCGGCGCGAACACATCGCGCACGGCGTGATCGAGGGTTCGCTGTTCGCCGCCGGCAACAAGGCCGGCATGAGCAACGCGATGATCCTGAAACTCGCGAAGGTGTTCGGCTACGACATCGACTTTGCGCAGGATCTGCAAGCCGGCGACAGCTTCACCGTGATTTACGACGATGTCTATCGCGACGGCGAATACCTGCACGAGGGCGACATCATCGCCGCCGAGTTTGTCAATCAGGGCAAGCGTTACACCGCGATACGCTTTGAGAAGCCCGATGGCGACATCGCCTATTACAGCGCCGACGGCCATCCGCTAAAGAAGGCCTTCATGCGCACGCCGGTGGATTTCACCCGCATCTCGTCGACCTTCGGCCTGCGCGAACATCCCATCCTCGGCTACATGAAAATGCACAAGGGTGTGGATTATGCGGCGCCGATGGGGACGCCGATCTACGCCGCCGGCGATGGCACGATCGTGTTCCGCGGCCAGAAGCACGGCTACGGCAACTTCATCATCATCCAGCATACGAAAGACATCAGCACCGCTTACGGACACATGTCGCGCTTCGCGGTCAACGAGCGTGTCGGCGAGCATGTGCGGCAGGGGCAGATCATCGGCTACGTGGGCATGACCGGCATGGCCACCGGTCCCCACTTGCATTACGAGTTCCGTGTGGATGGCGAGCAGCGCAATCCGCTGACCGTGACGCTGCCGCCACCCGAACCGCTCTCGGGCGCGCTGATGGCGCAGTTCAAGCGCGACAATGCGCCTCTGCTGGCACGCATCCAGATGGTGGACGACAACCGGCGACTGGCCAGCGCCGCGCGCGGCAACGCCAGCATCGATTGATCGCGTGGCGCAGAAAAACCGCGCCGCGTTGTATCTCGGCCTGATCTCCGGCACCAGCGCCGACGGCATCGACGCCGCGCTGTGTTCATTCGAACCTTCGCCGCATTTGCACGCGGCGCTGACGCATCCGTATCCGCATCAGTTGCGCGCGCGCATCCTGGAATTGGCGCAGGGCGACGGCGCCACCACGCTGGATGAAATTGGCGCGCTGGATGCGTGGATCGGCGCATGTTTCGCCGATGCGGCGCAAGTGCTGATCGAACGCGCGCAAGTCGAGGCCGCGGAAATCTTCGCGGTCGGCTCGCATGGACAGACACTGCGTCATCGCCCCTATGCGACGCCGCGTTTCACCTTGCAACTGGGCGATCCCAACCTGATCGCCGAGCGTACGCGAATCGTCACGGTCGCGGATTTTCGCCGCGCCGATTTCGCCGCCGGCGGGCAGGGCGCGCCGCTGCTGCCAGTGTTCCATGCCGCGTTGTTCGCGCGCGAAAATGAAACGCGCGGGGTGTTGAACCTCGGCGGCATCTCCAACCTCACCGTGTTGCGCGGTGACGGCTCGGTACTGGGTTTCGATATCGGACCGGCGAACGGTTTGCTGGATGCATGGTGCGCGTTGCATACAGGCGAGGCATTCGACCGCGATGGTGCGTTCGCATCGCGCGGACAAGTCGATCACGCGCTGCTGCAACGTCTGCTGGAAGATGATTTCTTCCGCGCCGCGCCGCCCAAGAGCACCGGTCGCGAACATTTTCATCTCGATTGGTTGCGCGCGCGGCTGGGCAACAAACCGCTGCCCGAAGACGTGCAAGCCACCTTGGTGGAACTCACCGCACGCAGCGTGGCCGACGCGGTGGCTGCGCACGCGGATGCTGCGCACGAAATCCTGGTGTGCGGCGGCGGCGTGCACAATCCGCTGCTGATGCACGCACTGCGCAGCGCACTGGCGCCGCGTTGCGTGCGCAGCACTGCCGAGTTCGGCGTCGATCCCGATTACGTGGAAGCGATGGCCTTCGCGTGGTTGGCCCGCGAACGGCTGGCGAATCGGCCCGGCAACCTGCCGAGTGTCACCGGGGCCCCGGGCTTGCGCGTGCTGGGCGGCGTGTATCAACCGTTCTGAAGCGGTCGATCAGCTCAGCGGCTTGTCCCACTCTGTGCCGTCGTCGGGCTTCTGCACATCGCTCGCGGGAATCGCGTCGAACGCCTGCGCGACATCGTTGAGAAATGCAGCTTCTTCTGCGTCCCATTCCTGTGCGTTCGCTGCATCGGGCACGACCGCGGGCAGCAATTCATCCAGCAATTGCGCGATCAGCGCCTCGAGCGTGCAGCCGCGTGTACGCGCCACTGCTCGCAAGCGCGCCGTCAATGCCTCGTCGAGTCGCAGCGTCACTTCGGCCATGACATTTCCCCGCTTGCCGGCCCGCGGCAACGCTAGCATGGATCATGCGGCCGTACGCGCGCCGGGCAGTTGCAAAAATTCACCACGCAGGGTCCATAGCAGGAACAACCCCGGTACCGCGCACGCCAGCGCGATGCAGAAGTAGATGGGCCAACCCAGGGCTTGCGCGACCCAACCGGCCAGCGGGCCGAGCGCGATGCGGCCCACCGCATCCAGCGCACTGAAGAGCGCATACTGCGTGGCACTGAAACGTCTATCGCACATTGCCATCAGCAGGGCGACGAATGCGCCCGTGCCCAGTCCTGACGTGAAGTTTTCGCTGGCGACAGCCGTAATCAACGCTGCGAATCCATTCCAACCGAGCGCGACCGCCAGAAATCCGAGCCCGCCCAATCCTTGCAACACGCCGAACACCGACAATGCGCGGCGCAAACTCCAGCGTTCCAGCAAGAGCCCCCCGGCGAAGGCGCCTACGATGGTCGCGGCCAACCCGATGACCTTGTTGACCCAGCCCACTTCCGCGAGCGCGTAATGCGCGCCACGCAACAGGAACGTGGTGGAGAGGCTCAACGCAAAAGCGTTGCCCAGCTTGTACAGCAATACCAAGCCCAGCCATAGCCACGCGTTACGGCGCGAAAAGACTTCCTTCAGCGGTTCGACGAAAGCGCGCAACACGCTGACCGTGTGCAGCGCTGCGTATTCGCGCTCGGGAGCGAACAGCGACGCGATTACGCCCAATGCCATCAAGCCTGCCATCAGCAGGTAGGTGAAGCGCCAACCGGCCGCCGCCGCCAGCACCAGCGCCAGACCGCCGGATACCAGCATCGCCACGCGATAGCCGCCCACACCGAGCGCCGCGCCCAGGCCGCGGTCCTGCGGCAGCAATTGATCGGTGCGGTAGGCATCGATCACGGTGTCTTGCGTCGCCGAAAACAGCACGAGAATCGACGCGAGAACTGCCACCGCAACGAGCGATTGCTGCGGCGATGTGCTGGCGATGGCGATCAACACAAGAATGATGCCGAGCTGCATCACCAGCATCCAGCCGCGCCGTCTGCTCAATCCCGGAATATTGAAGCGGTCCAGCAACGGCGCCCAGAGGAACTTCAACACATAGGCCAAGCCCACCAGTTTCAATGCGCCGATGGTTTTCAGGCTCAAACCGGAAACCGCGCACCATGCTTCGAGCGTGCTGCCCGATAGTGCCAGCGGCAGACCGGAAGCGAAGCCGAGCACGGTCACCGCGACGAGCGTGCGTGCGCGTTGCGGGTCGCGCACGTCGATGTCGCGCACTCCGGCAACTTCAGCGCTCATCCAGCGCGTAATCCACCGCGAACGGCGCATGATCGGAAAAGCGCGGCGAAGGTGTGATCTCCCAGTCTTTCACCTTGTCGCGCAGCGAAGGCGTGATGATCTGGTAATCGATACGCCACCCGACATTGTTGGCGCGGGCTGCGCCGCGATTGGACCACCACGTGTATTCCACCGCATCCGGTTTCGCGACGCGGAACGCATCCAGCCAGCCGTGTTTCGGCTGTGGCGAACCGTCGCCGCATTCATCCGCGATCAAACCATTCAACCACGCGCGTTCCGACGGCAGGCACCCGGAGTTCTTCTGATTAGACGCCCAGTTCTTGATGTCGTTGCGCGAACGTACGATGTTCCAGTCGCCGCAGATGACGTAATCGCGGCCGCTCTTCAGCCACTCGTCGAAGACCGGCTTGATCCAATCCATCACCTTGAATTTGAAACGCTGGCGCTCCTCGCCCGAGGAACCGGATGGCACATACAGGGACACCACGCTCAACTTGCCGAAGCGAGCCTCGATGTAGCGGCCTTCATCGTCGAACGATTTCCAGCCTAGCTGCGTGCGCACTTCGTCCGGTTCGCGTTTGGCATAAATGGCGACACCGCTGTAGCCCTTCTTGGTGATTGCATCGCGATAGAAGCAGTGATGCCTGTCCGGCCGGAACATCGGATCGCTCAACTGCTCTTCCTGCGATTTGGTTTCCTGTAGGCAGACTATGTCTACACTCTGCTTTCGCAGCCAATCGAAGAACCCCTTGTTGGCGGCGGAGCGGATTCCATTGGCGTTGAAGGTGATGATGCGCATGCGGTGAGCGGTGAGCGGTGGCGAGAGGAGCTTACCCGATTCGCCTTCATTCCACGCTCGGTTCGAAGGAATGCGGCTGATATGCTTTCCGCCGATCGCTCACTGCCGGCCGCTGACGTGCTTCCTCATCAACGCACCTTCCTGGACCTTGCGCTCGCGCGCGGCGTGCTGCGCTTCGGCGAGTTCACGCTGAAATCCGGGCGGATCAGTCCGTATTTCTTCAATCTTGGCCGCATCGATTCCGGCGCGGCGCTGGCGGAAATCGGCAGTGCTTACGCCGCGGCCGCGATCGCTTCCGGCTTGCAGTTCGACATGTTGTTCGGGCCGGCCTACAAGGGCATCGCGCTGGCGGCGGCAACCGCGATCGCGCTGGCGCGCGAACACGGCCGCGACGTGCCGTGGGCCTACAACCGCAAGGAAGCCAAGAATCACGGCGAAGGGGGCGCGCTGGTGGGCGCGCCGCTGCAAGGGCGCGTGTTGATCGTGGATGACGTGATCACCGCCGGCACCGCGGTGCGCGAATCGCTGCAACTGATCCGCGGGGCCGACGCGCAGCCGGCTGGCGTGCTGGTGGCTCTGGACCGGCAGGAACGCGGCGCCGGCGCGCTGTCGGCCACCCAGGCACTGACCGCCGAGGAGGGCGTGCCGGCGATAGCCATTGTCACGCTGTCTGACCTGATGAATTACGCCGGCGATCACCCGGACCTGGTCGGCCAACGCGTCCGAATAGAGACCTACCGCGCACAATACGGCGTCTGAATACGAGACGCGGCGCGCGTCTTGCATGATCCAGTCTCTGCTACCGTCCGCTCGCCTACGACATGAGAAAGCCAATGCGCCCCCTCCTGTTGCCCGTCCTGCTCACAGCGCTGTTGTGCGGCGTCGCGGCGGGGCAAAACGTCACGCCGACCACGCACTACCGCTGGCACGATGCGCAGGGTGGCCTGCATTACAGCGACAGCATTCCGCCGGAGGCGGTGCGGTTCGGTTACGACATCCTCAACGATCAAGGCCTGCTGGTAAGACATGTGAACCGCGAGTTGACGCCGGCCGAACGCGCCGCGGCCGCGGCCGAAGCTGCGCGCATCGCGTCGGCCAAACGTGCCGCCGATCAACAGGCGCTCGCGGATCGCCAATTGCTGGCCGCCTATCCCAACGAAGCCGAGCTGAAGGAAGCACACGACGCCAAGCTCGCGCAGATGCAGCAGAACATCAACACCACTCAGCAGAATCTGCGCAGTCAGGAACAAAGCCTCGCCGATCTGCTGGCGCACGCGGCGGAACTTGAGCGCAGCGGCCAATCGGTGCCGGTATTCCTGCGCAAGCGCGTTGCCGATCAGCGCCAGAGCGTGGCCGACGAACGCAACGAGGTCATCAAGCTGCAACGCCAGCGTGCGGAAACCGCGCAGCAGTTCGATGCCGAGTTGCAGCGCTACCGCGCTTTGCGCGCGAAAGAACAGAGCGAGATGTCCGGCGGACAATGAGCCCGCATTCAATCAAGCAGCGCGATGCTGCTCGATGTGTTGCGACAACGCGCGCAATGAGCTGAAGATGCGACGGTTGTCCGGATTATCAGAACGCAACTGGAATCCGTAGCGCTTCGACACAGCCAGCGCCAGTTCCAGCGCGTCGATCGAATCCAGCCCCAGGTCGCCGCCGAACAGGGGCGTTTCGGGATCGATCTGCTCGGCGCTGACGCCGTCCAGATTCAAGTTGCTGACGATCAGTTCCGCGAGTTCGCGTTCGGCGGGAGTTTGTGCGGCCATGTGCATTCAAGTGGCGCTGCTGCGCGGTGTGCAGCCGCGCAGTGTAACATAACCGGCTTTTGACGGGCTTTCCGAAATGCTTGGATTCTCTCCAACACCGTGCGGTTTGCGGCCGTGGTGAGTGCGCCGGAGCTTGCGCCTTTCTCGGTGCGTTACGAACACGACGCGAGCCACGACGCCCCCGGCACGCTGGCGCTGCTGCAATTCGGCGAAGCGGATTGCCCTGGCGATCCGCGCGCGCTGCGCGTACCACTGCGTCCGCTGCGGGCAGCACCGCGCGAATGTTGGCAGGTGGATGCGCAGGTGCATTGCGGCCGCGAAGGCGCTCTGCGCTGGGCGGCCGGCGGCGGCTGGTTGTTCGTCGCATTGAACGTGCACGAACGCGAGCATGGCGGTATCGAAGGCGCAGCCGAACATGCTTACAGCGTGCTGTGCGGCTGGGTCGCCGCGCGCGAGGAGCGCCATCTGCTGCGCGTGTGGAATTATCTGCACGCGATCAATCAAGGCGAGGGTGATCAGGAGCGTTATCGCCGCTTCTGTGTCGGCCGCGCGCGTGGCCTGGGGACAAAGGGCATCACGCGTTATCCGGCGGCGACCGCGATCGGGCATCACGATGAAGAGGGCCTGCTGCAGGTCTATGCGCTCTGCGCCGCGCAGCCGGGCGAGGCGCTGGAAAATCCGCGCCAGGTCAGCGCTTGGGCGTATCCGCGCCAATACGGTCCGACGCCACCGAGTTTTGCGCGCGCGATGAAATTGCCGAATGGTTCGCTGGCGATTTCCGGCACCGCGGCGGTGGTGGGCCACGCCTCGCTGCACGATCGCGATGCCACCGCACAGGTGTCGGAAACCTGCATCAACTTGCGCGCATTGCTCGCCGCCGCATCGCTGCCGGAGTTCGATGCGGGGTCGCCGTTGAAGGTCTACATCCGCAATGCCGGGGATGCGTCCGCGATCGAGGCGGCGCTGGCGACGCGGCTCGGCGCCTCCGTGCCGCGCGTGTTCCTGCAAGGCGACATCTGCCGCAGCGAATTGCTGGTGGAGATCGATGGCTGGTCGAGTCAGCCGCGTGTGCGAACTGCCGCAGGCAGTTCACGCAGCTGAAAAGCTAGAATTTGAGCGGCTTATGCCATGCCTTGAGTGAGCAGGATGCCAAGCTGCAACGCACCACGGATGGATGCTTGCCTCATTTCTTCTCCGGTCTCTTCCACCCCGATAACGTCACCTGCCGCGCGCGCGCGAGCGTCAGCTCGCCGGCCGGCGCATCGAGGCTGATGGTTGAACCCGCGCCGATGGTAGCCTGCGCGCCGACCGTCACCGGCGCCACCAGAGCGGTGTTGGAACCGATGAACGCATCATCGCCGATCACGGTGACGTGCTTGTTGACGCCGTCGTAATTGCAGGTGATCGTGCCCGCGCCGACGTTGACTCGCGCGCCGATCACGGCATCGCCGAGATACGTCAGGTGATTGGCCTTGGCGCCTTCGCCGAGGCGGGCCTGCTTGGTTTCGACGAAATTGCCCACGTGCGCGCCCGCATCCAGTTCCGAGCCTGGACGCATGCGCGCGAATGGACCGATGCGGCACGCGCCGTGCGTGGTCACGCCATCCAGATCGCAATGCGCCAGCACCTCGGTGCCTGCCGCGAGACAGACATTGCGCAACCGGCAGAACGGGCCGATACGCACGCCATCGCCCAATGTCACTTCGCCTTCCAGAATCACATCTATGTCGATCTCGACATCCTGGCCGTGACTGACGCGGCCGCGCGCGTCGAAGCGTGCAGGATCGTTGATGCGTACACCCGCCAGCATCAGTTCACGCGCGCGGCGCGCGCGGAGGAACGATTCCAGTTGCGCCAGTTGCGCCGCATCATTGGCGCCGAAGGCTTCCACGGGATCGGTCAGCGTCACAGCGAACGCAGGAGCATTTTCTTCCGCGGCCTGCGCGAAGATATCGGTGAGATACAACTCGCCCTGCGCGTTATCGTCGGAGAGATTGCCGACCCACACGCGCAGGCGCTCGGCATCGGCGGCCAGCACGCCGGTGTTGATGGTGCGCACGGCGCGCTGTTCGGAATCGGCGTCCCTCTCTTCCACGACCGCGCGCACGCGGCCCAAGCCGTCGCGCAACACGCGTCCGTAGCCGGATGGATCGGGTAGATCGGCGAGAAGCAACGCCAGCGGCGATTCGTTCTCGACGAGCGCACGCAGGGTTTCCACGCGCAGCAATGGCACGTCGCCGTACAGGACCAGCACGCGCACGCGTTCCGGGACATTCGCAAGTGCCAGCCGCACCGCGTCACCGGTGCCGCGTTGCTGCGGCTGATGCACCCAATGGAGGTCGCGCGCATCGGCGAAAGCCTCGCGCAGTTGTTCGCCGCGATGCCCGTACACCACATGGATCGCGCTGGGCCGCAAGGCGCGCGCGGCTTCCAGCACATGCGCGAGCAACGGCCGCCCAGCCAGCGGCAGCAGCACCTTCGGCAGCGCTGATTTCATGCGCTTGCCCTCGCCCGCGGCGAGGACGATCACGTGCAAGGGGTCGGACATGGTCCGGTCTCCATTTCGCTCGCGCAACCTTAGCGGAAACGCGGCCGCGATTCAGCGGATGCGGCGCCGACTCACGGTGATTTTGCGTCCGAAGGGCGACGGACGAAGTTGCCCTTGCGCGGAGAGCTCCCGCAGCTACGCTGCGTGCCGCAACAATACCTCACGCAATCGCCGCGGTGCGCAATTCCTGCGCGGAATACGGCTCGCTCTGGATGCAAGCGTGGACGCGGTGGGTCATCATCGCGCTGACGCAGATCGTGTGCGGCGCGATCGCGCTCGTCGCTGTGCAGGCGCGCGGTTGGCTGCTGCGCAAGCTCGAGGCGGGAATCGTCAGGCGCGTGTGGTCGGCGGCATGCTGATCGCTGCGGCGGTGTTGACCAGCTTTGAAGGTTGGCGCTCAATCTGAGTGCATCGGCACATTGCGCAGGTGCGGCTGTTTCAGAACGGCCCGCACCTCGCGCGTCTCTTCCGGCGTCAGCGTTTGCAACGGAACGATTTCGCCCCCCGCTTGTTTGGCCAGCGGTACGCCGTCGCGGAACACGATGCGCGAACTCGTCAGCACCGGCACCTTTTCTCCCGGCAGGATGCTGGCGAGCAGATTCAACGGATCGGCGCCGCTGACCACGATCAGATGCTCGTCGTGCGACTTGCGCGCGCTGCGCAGCGCGCCGATCGCTTCCGGCAGCGCGAATTGTTCGCCAGCCATGCCGGCCACAAAGCGGCCACCACGGATTTCGCCGCGCGCTTCCAGACGTTGATACACGCGCCGCAATTCGCGCCACGGCGGCAACCACGCGGCTTCACGCTGGATCAGCGTCCAGAAGACCACGCCCCAACGGCGCAGCAGCACGCGGGCGATGTATTCCAGCGTTTCGCTTTCATGCGCCATCGCGTTGCCGCGTTTGATCAAACTCCAACGCCCCGCATCCTCGATGCCGGTCAGCATGTGCCGGTGCAGACGCCGATGGCGCGGATGATTGCGCTTCGACGCTGGCAGCAGCATCGCGCGCAAACCGGAAAAACTGTCCGCGCTGATCAGGCCCGCGCCGACCCCTTCCGCCAAGGCATCTTCCGCTTCGGCGTGCAACAGGCGCGTCCCGCTCACGATTTCGTCGAAGAACGATGCGCCGTGCTGCGACAGGTATTCGGCAACTGCCTGCGCGCGCGAGGACAATTTCGGCGCTTCAGTTCCCGCGTCCGTATTCAATGAATTCCACAAGGCCAGATGTTTTCTCGGCAGCAGCACGATCGGCGAAGCGCGTACCGGCGCCGCGCCGCTCGCCGCGCGCAGCCGTGTCCAGGCGATGCGCCCGGAAGCGCACAGCGCATCCAGCCAGCCGATGTCGTAATCGCGCAAACGTGCGGGCAGCAGTTGCGATTCCCATGCGCCCGCCGGCGCTTCGAAACCTTCCAGTTGGGCCAGCACAGCCGAGAGCGCTTCCGCGCCGCGCAGCCGCGAATCCGGCGCGAGGTGTTGCCAGTGAAAAAGAAAGCGCATGAACTCGCGCGGTTCGACCGGTTCGATTTCCCGCCGCAGCCGCTGAACGGTGCGGCGGTGGATGCGCGCCAGCAAATGCCGTTCGCACCATTCTTCGTCCGTCGTCTCCGGCGTGAAGCGTCCGCGCATTACGTGACCTTCGTGCTCCAGCGCCGCAAGCGCGATATTGACGTCGGACTCCGATACACCGAGTGTGTCTGCGAGTTCGCGTGCGCGCACCGGGCCCAGGCAGCACAAGCGCGCACGCAGGATTTCGATCAGCGCCTCCTCGCGTGTCCACTCCTTCTTCGCGAACTCGGGAGGCGCTTCGATTGGCGGATCGGCCTCGATTTCGCCGAAAAGCGCCCGCCACATCGGCAGCGATTCGGCGGCGACCCACAACCGCGCACGCAACCGCGCTGCACGTTGCGCATCCGCAAGGCCGGTGAGCAGTATTTCCCACCCGATATTGCACTGCACTTCTTCGCTGCCGATTGCACCCAACGCCAGCAATGCCTCGTGCATCTCGTCCGCATCGCGGGGCTGCGGCCAGGCTTCCTCGCGCACGGCGGTAATCGCATCCGCGTCCAACTTGCCCAAGTCTTTCGCGCGTTGCGGATCATTGAAACCGCGCGATGTCACCGCCTGCGTGCGGCGCTCTTCCAGCGGCGCATCGTCCAGATACGCATACGGCTGTGCGCCCAGCACTTCGGCACTCAATGAAGATGGCGCGGTCAGGTCGCGCGCCACCACGCGCACCTCGCCGCTCTCCAGCTTCTTCAGCAGCGAGGTCAGGCCGTCCAGATCCATCGCATCGAACAGGCAATCGCGCAACGTCTGTTCGACAAGCGGGTGATCGGGTATCTGCCGTTCGCCGACAAGGTTTTCCGCGCAGGCGACCTGATCGGGAAACACCGTCGCCAGCAGGTCTTCGGATTTCATCCGCTGTATCTGCGGCGGCACCTTCACGCCGCCGGAAAAACGCGGCAACGCCAGCGCGGCGCTCGCGTTCCAACGCCAGCGCGTGGCAAACATCGGCGCGTCCAGCAGCGCCTGCGTCAGCACGTCGCGCACGGTGTTGGAATGCAGATAACGCGCGACTTCCTCCAGCGGAAAACTGTGGCTGGTGGAGAGCGACAGCACGATCGCATCTTCGGTGGCCGCAGCCTGCAATTCGAAGTTGAACTTGCGGCAGAAGCGCTTGCGCAGCGCCAGGCCCCAGGCGCGATTCAAGCGGCTGCCGTAGGGTGAATGGATCACCAGTTGCGTGCCGCCGGATTCGTCGAAGAAGCGCTCCATCGCCAGCACCGAGTGCGTCGGCAGCAGGCCCAGTTCCGCGCGCGCGATCTGGTAGTACTCGACCAGTTGCTTCGCGGCCGGTTCGCTCACGCCCACTTCGTTGCGCAGCCACGCGAGCGCGGCTCCATTCGCATCCAGCCGCCGCGCAATTTCTTCGCGCAATCGCGACACAGCGAACGACAGTTCGTTGCTGCGCCCCGGTGCTTCGCCCAGCCAGAACGGAATCGAGGGCGGCGCGCCTTGCGCATCCTCCACGCGCACGCGGCCGCGTTCGACTTTCAAAATCCGATACGACTGGTTGCCGAGCTGGAAAATGTCGCCGACCAGGCTCTCGACCGCAAAATCCTCGTTGATGCTGCCCACGCGCAACGCTTGCGGCTCGAGCACCACGTCGTAATCGGCGGTATCGGGAATCGCGCCGCCGGAGGTGATCGCGGTCAGCCGCGCGCCGCGCCGCGCGCGCAATTTGCCATGCACCGCATCGCGATGCAGATACGCCGAACGCGTGCCGCGGCGCGTGCTGTAGCCGTCGGCCAGCATGCGCACCACTTGGGTGAACGTCTCGCGCGAAAGATCGCGATACGGATACGCGCCGCGGAACATCTCGAACAGTTCGCTCTCGTCGCGTTCGCCGCAGGCGACTTCCGCCACGATCTGCTGCGCCAGCACGTCTAGCGGTGCGGGCGGAATGACGAGCGTGTCCAGTTCGCCGCGGCGCACGCAATCGAGCAGGGCCGCGCATTCGGCCAGATCGTCGCGGGTCGTCGGAAACAGCCGTGCCTTGGAAATGCCGCCGACTGCGTGACCCGCGCGGCCCGCGCGCTGCAGGAAGGCGGCGATCGAACGCGGCGAACCGAGCTGGCAGACCAGATCGACGTCCCCGATGTCGATACCCAGTTCCAGCGATGCCGTCGCGACCAGCGCACGCAACTTGCCGGCCTTCAAACGCTGCTCGGCATCCAGACGTTTTTCCTTGGACAGACTGCCATGATGCGCGGCCACCGCTTCCTTGCCCAGGCGCTCGGCGAGATGCCGCGTCGCGCGCTCCACCGTGCGGCGTGTATTCGCGAAGATCAACGTGGTGCGGTGCTGTTGAATCAGTTCGCTGATGCGGTCGTACACCAAGCCCCACGCGTCGTTGCTCAGCACCGGCTGCAACGGGACGTTGGTGACTTCGATGCCGAGATCGCGCGCGCGCTGGTGGCCGGTGTCGATGATGCTGCACTTGCCTCCTTCCATTCGCGCTGCGCGCTCGTCTCCCTTCCTCGCGTGCGAGGCAGGGTCGGAGTGGGGGCCATGTTGCGCAGACGTACCCACAAGAAACCGCGCCACTTCCTCGATTGGCTTCTGCGTCGCCGACAGGCCGATGCGCACCGGCCGCGCGCCGCACAGCGCATCCAGCCGCGACAGCGACAGCGACAAATGACTGCCGCGCTTGCTGGGCGTCAGCGCGTGGATTTCGTCAACGATCACCGTGCGCGTGGTGGCCAGCATCGCGCGGCCGGATTCGGAGCCGAGCAGGATGTATAACGATTCGGGCGTGGTCACCACGATGTGCGGCGGGCGTTTGCGCATCGCGGCACGTTCCACCTGCGGTGTGTCGCCAGTGCGCACCGCGGTGCGGATTTCCACGTCCGGCAAATCCAGCTTTTGCAGTTGCGCGCGGATGCCTTCGATCGGCGCTTCCAGATTGATGCGCACGTCGTTGGACAACGCCTTCAAAGGTGAGACGTAGACGACATGCGTTTCGTCGCTCAAGGTTCCTTCTACGCCGCGGCGCACCAGCTCGTCTATCGCTGCGAGGAATGCCGCTAGCGTCTTGCCGGAGCCGGTGGGCGCTGCGATCAATACATCGCGCTGCGACTGGATCGCGGGCCACGCGCGCGACTGTGCCGGCGTCGGCGCATCGAACGCGGAGTCGAACCAGGCGGAGACGGCGGGATGGAAAGTATTCATCACAAGAAAGCGGATGGATTCCAGCTTTCGCGGGAATGACGAGAGACGGACATTACGCGGTATCGGGTAAAGATTCCGCAATCGAACTTGGGGCGGCAGCCGCCTCGCGCAAGCGGTCGGTCAAGCCGTTCCAGCGTTGCGTGCCACGCGCGATACCAGCGCGCAGCAGGGTCCCGTCGCCATATATATGTATTGCCTCGCGCGCACGGGTCACGCCGGTGTAGAGCAATTCGCGCGTCAGCACGCGTGTGTCCGCTCCCAACACCAGAGCCACCTGATCGAACTCGGAACCCTGCGCCTTGTGCACGGTCAACGCGAACGCGCCTTCGTGCACAGGCAGTGACGCAGGCGAGATCGCGCGCGGCGCGCCCTCCACGCCCTCGAACCAGATTTTCGGATCGCCGTTCGCGTCCGGCCACACCACGCCGACGTCGCCGTTGAACAGATTCAGTTCTGCGCGGTTGGCGGTGATCATCAGCAGGCGTCCGCGCCACCACTGCGCATCCGCGCGCACGCCCACGCGACGTTTCAATCGTTGTTCGATCGCGCGATCCAGCGCGAGATTTCCGCAAGGCCCATGCCGCAGTGCGGTCAACACACGGAAGCGATTAGCCGACTGCAATGCGTGCGCAGGATCGGATGCATCCAGAATCGTGCGGTACATCTCGATCGCGCGCTCGACCACGCGCATACCCTGTGCATCGGCCGCAGTCATTCGAACTTCATCTCCGCCCTGCAAGGTTGCGAGCGCGGTATCGAAATCGTTTTTGACGATCGCATCCGCCAATCGCCGCAAGCGCGAGTCTTCGCCGAACCGGTAGCTCTGCGTCAGATGCGTGTGACAGCGCGAAATCGGCGGTTCGCGCGCGGCTTCGACCAGCGCGCCCAGCACATCGCCCGCTTCCACTGCGGAAAGCTGATCCGGATCTCCCAGCAGGATCAGCATCGCGTCCTGGTGCATCGCAATCACCAGCTTCACCATCAACGGCAGATCGACCATCGAAACTTCGTCCACCACCAGCACGTCGAACGGCAGTAGCGCGTCGCGATGAAATCTCGCGCCCGCGCGACTCGGCGAAAGACCGAGCAGGCGATGCAGGGTGAATGCCTCCCGTGGGATCATCGTGGCGACCGCTTCAGTCGTATCGAGCAATGAGAGTTGCGCGCGCACGCTCTGTGCCAGGCGCGTGGCGGCCTTGCCGGTCGGCGCGGCCAGAGCGATTCGCAAGCTCCTCGATTGCGCATGCGCATTTTCGGCGAGCGCAACCAGCATCCGCAGCACGCCATGCGTTTTGCCGGTGCCGGGACCGCCCGTGATCAAACTCAGACGATTGGCTTGCGCGCGCGCGATCAAGTTTTGCGCCAGCCGCTGCTCGTATTCGAAATAGCGGCGCAGATACACGCGGCCTTGCGGATCCAGCACCAGAGGCGCGCGCGCCGCCGCTTCGTGCGCCGCAACGGATTCCACCCCATCGCTCTGGTACAGCAATTCCCGCCAAGCCGCGGGATCGGGCAGCTCGGGCGCTTTGCCGCCTTCGCCGAGATCCGCGAGCCATGCGTGCGCCGCACCCAGTTGCAAGGCGCTGTGACCTTCGCTCACCGCGCGGGCGGCGAGCGCGGCAGCAAGCGCAACTTCCGGCGCCGAATCCGGAAACGCGCGCGCGATCCAGTCACCAAGCGCGACGTCCACGCGGCGCAATCCGCCGGTGCGAGCGAACGTTTGCAGATCGGCACTCATGCGGCACGCTCCAGTTCGGCATCGAACAACGCATCCATCGCCTCGATCAGCTCGCGTGGCGGGCGATCGCGGTGCACGCCTTCGCCATTGCGCAGCCCGCGCAAAAAGAGGTAATACACCTCACCGATGTGCCTCTCGTAGTCGTAGCCGGGCAGCACCTGTTTCAACCAACGGTGCATGGCCAAAACGTAGATCAGCCATTGCAGATCGTAGTCGTCCGCAGCGATTGCTCTGCGCAGGTTCTCCGCATCGTAGGCTGTCAGCAGGTTGGTCTTGTAATCCACTAAGTAGTAACGTCCGCCGTGCTCGAACACCAGATCCATCACGCCGGTCAGCAAACCGTGCAGACGCTTGACGTCTAAACAGAAACCGCTGCGCTCGCGCTGGTAGCCGTGTTGGTGCAGCAGTGCGAACAACGCCCCTTCGAGCGAAGGGGCCAGCCGCAAGTGGAATTCCAGTTCGGCGCGGCGTCGATGGGTTTCGACATCGCACAGACGCGTACCGCAATCCAGACGAACATTCAACGCGCCGTGCACGCACTCGCCCGCTTCCGCGATCGCGCGCTCCAGCGAGATCGTGCCCGGCTGTGGCAGACCTTGTGCGCGCAGGGCACGCGCGAGCAGCGTGCGTTCGCTATCGGGAATGCCGCGCGCATCGCGCCATGCAGAAAAATCGGTTTTCTCCAGCGCCGCGTGCACCGCGGAACCGAAACGCGCGCCGGCCAGAAGTGGCATCGCCGGAGCGATCGCTTGCGTTTCGGCAACAAGCGGCGCGTCATCGCCAGCGCCTGGCAACGGATCGCCGAAATCGATGCGCGGCTCATGCCGCACCAGCCGCGAAAACGACCACGTTCGCCAGTCGCGTTCGAGGGCGCCGTGGAAGTCGGCGGCCTCCATTTTTGTCGTGCGCGTTTGCGGCTTCGCCAGACGCTTCGCGCTGGCTTCCGGCAGAGGTGCAACGGCGACCTGCCCGTCGCCGCGCGCGACCAGTTCGGCCAATGCCTGTTTGCAGTTCGCCTCGTCCAGATCCAGCGGCGCCTCGCGCTCAACGGCATGCAGCAGCCAGTACAGCGCGGTTTTGTCCGCCTGACTGACGCAGCCCCAGGGCAACACGCACGCTGCACGCGCACGCGTCACCCCGACATAGAATTTGCGCGCTTCTTCGGCGAGCACCTCTTTTTCTGCACGCATTCCCATTTCAGGTGAAATTGCGGTGCCGATTGCGACACGCGCTGCATCACCTTCGTGGTACCAGGTGAGCGCAGGTTTCTTGCCGTTCTTTTTCGATGCACGACCGCATGCCGCGTAGGGCAGCAGCACCACGCCGTACTCCAGTCCTTTGGCCGCGTGCACCGTCGCGATCTGCACCGCTTGCGCGTCGGTGTCCAGCCGCAGCCGCACCGCATCGGCATCGGTGTCGTCGGCGCTTTCGCGCAACGCGCGCGCGTACCGATCGCAGAGATCGTCGATGCCGAAAGATGATGCATGATCGTCCTGCAGCAGTTCGGCGAGTTGCAGATAGTTGGCGACGCGCCGATCGCCACCAGGCAACGCGAGCAGGCGCGGCGCCGCGTGCGCGATCAGCCGATGCAGCAGCGGCAGCGGGTCGCGCCGTTGCACCCATTCGGCCCATTCGGCGGTTTCGCTTCGCAGCGCATCCAGTGCCGCGCCGTCGGTGCGGGTTTTTGCGATCGCGATCGCATCTTCGCCGATCAGCAACGACGCCCGTGCTGCACGCGCCCGCGATGCGTCCGCCGGATCGCGCAGCGCTTCCAGCAGCAGCCGCAGATCGCCGGCTTCGTCGCTGGCGTACACGCTGGCACGCAGACAGGACGCCGCCGGCACGCCAGCGCGCGCCAGCGCGCGCTGCATCGATTTCGCCTCGCGGTTGCTGTCGACCAGCACCGCGATGTCGCGCGCACACAACTCCCGCGCGCCGCCGTCGCCTTCGCGCAGCAGCACACGGCCCTTTCGCGCGCCCTCCAACCACTCGACGATCTGCGCCACGCACGCGGCTTCGATTTTCGACTGCGCGTCACCCTTGTTGTGCAGTTTCTGTTTGCCTTTGTCCACAGGGTCGGGCGGCGGCAATCGCCAAACTTGCAGTCCGGGCGCCGGGCGGCCATCGACCAGCAAAGCACGTTGTTCGACGCGCGGCGCGGAGTGCACGTCTTCGTGCGCGATTCCTTGTTCTATGAATGCGTCGTCGCGCGAGAACAGCGCGTTGATCGCGGCGCTGACGCCCGTGCCCGCGCGCTGGCTCTCGTCCAGCCGCAGCGGTTCGCCTTGCGTTTCGCGTTTCGCCAGCAGCCAAGTGTGCACGTCGCCGCCGCGGAACCCGTAGATCGCCTGCTTGGGATCTCCGACCAGCACCAACGCACCATCTTCGTGTGCGAACAGTTTTTTCAGGATTTTCCACTGCTGTCGATCGGTGTCCTGGAACTCGTCCACCAAAGCCGCCGGCCAGCGTTGGCGGATCACGCGCACTGCGTGGGCACCGCGTTGCGGATCGTCGAGCGCGGCGGCGAGTTCGTCCACCGCCTGATCGTGGCCGATCACGCCCAACGCTTTCATGCGCAGCGGCAGTTCGCGTTCGAGGTAAGCGCGCGCATCCAGCAGGAGTTTCGCGCGCGCATCGTCGTCGAGTTTCTCCAGCGACTTGATGTTCGCATGAAGATCGGCGATCGCTGCGAACACGGGACCTTCGGGCTTGCGTTTGCAACTCTTCAGACCAAGAAGCGTATCCTCCGCGAGGCTGTCCACAGCCTTGCGCGCAGCCGCCGTCAGAAAGTCTGGCGCGCTACCCGTCTGCGCCCAGCCGCGCAACTCGCGCAGACCGCGCGAGCGGGTATCGCGCGCGGACTTGTTATTGATGCATGCAGCGAGTTCCGCATCTGCCCCTCGCAACGTTTCTTCATCCCAGAGGGCGATCGCGTTGCGAATCGCATCCAGTCGCGTCAGCGTTTCCTCGCGGCGCGCGTGTGCGTCCCGTGTCGCCGTATGCAACGCCGCGGCGTTGCTCACCTCGCGTCCGCGCCAGCGCGGATCGCAGGCCTGCATCGCGAGTGCATCCGGGGTGTGCCAGGTCTCAGCGAGCAGGCGCGCGGCATCGGCATCGGTCGAGCAGCTGCGCCAGAAATCCTCGATGATTTCCCGCTGCAAGGCGCGGGTGTCCTCCAGCAATTCCAATTCGCCAAGCGCGCGCCCTGTCTCGAAACCGAATTCGCCCAAGCAGCGATTGCAGAACGCGTGCAGCGTGCCGATCACGGCGGTGTCCATCGCCAGTTCGGCCGCGCGCGCGCGTGCGGCCAGCGCGGCCCGCGCGGCCGCATCGTTCGGTTTGAGCATGTGCTTGATTACCTCTTGCGCGGCGCGCGCTTCTTCGTCATCGTCGCCGCGTTCGCGCATCCCCTCTTGGTGACGTAGCATGTCGGCCGCCGCGCGCAGGCGCTTGCGCAGCCGCATCGCCAGTTCCGCGGTCGCCGCACGTGTGAAGGTGGCGACCACGATCTGCTCCGGCATCAACCCCTGTTCCAGGATCAGGCGCAAATAAAGCGTGGCGATGGTGAAGGTCTTGCCGGTCCCAGCACTGGCCTCCACCAGGCGCACGCCGGACAACGGCAGATTCAGTGCAGTGAGATCCGCGCTCACGAGAATTGCTCCACCCACGCGCGCGCCGGATGCGTGAATACTTCCAGCGCAGTCTTGTGCAGGGTAAGCGCGAGTTCGCCATTCCACGGTCCGGGCAGATCGCGGCCGCGCCAGACCATGCATACCGCATCGCTCTCCAATTCGTTGGGAACGCCGAAGCCGTTCTCGCTCGCGGCCTCCCGCGCGGCCTTTTCAAAAACGTCATTGCCGACGGACACTTCGGTATCGAACGCACCTCCCGCCTGCGCCCGAGCCACCGCGTAATTCCACGAGATGCGCACGAAAAACGGCAGCGGCGCGCGCCGGCCTGAGCGGTACAGATCGATCAATGCGCGTAGACGACCGTGCGCTTCGTCCCGTGCGAGCCGCGGCAATTCGAACGAACAGGCGTCGCTTCCATCCAGGCCAATCAACATCACACGGCGGTCCACGCCGGCGGCCGCGCACAACAGCGCATCCAGCCAGGCGCGCAATACATGGCGGCCGTCGATCTTCCCGGGCTGCACGTGCAGCACGCCAGCGCCATAGAGATCGGCTGGCGCGCCTTCCAACGACGTACCGTCACTCCAGTCCACGCGCAGATTTTCGGCCGGAAGCGACGCTGCGCCTGCGGTGAACGATCGCACAGCGGCGCGCAAAGCATCCGCACGTACGTGTGCATCGCGCAGCGCCTCGTCACCCAGCGCGCCGGGCGGCAGTTTTCCGCGCGCACGCAGCAGGTCGCGGCTGGCCGAAGCATTGCCCTCACCGAAATCCAGCAATGCGCGAGTAAGATGCCAGCGGGTCAGACCCTCGTTCGGAGACAACGGCTCGTCGTCCGCATCGTCGCGCAATTCGCGTGGCAACTTCAGATCCAGCCCGCACTCCAGAAAGCCGCGCGCAGGATCGAGCAGGAATCGGCGCAGCTCATCGAGCGTCAGCGTGACGGAGGGTGCCGTTTCGATTTGCGGCATCGGCGCCTCCGGCACGAATGGCGCGATGGCGGTTTGTGCTTCGGGCATGTCCGCTGCGGCCAGCCATTCGCTGCGGTACGAGCGCCGTGCATTCGTATCGAACAGGGACGCATCGAACGGATGCAACGGTTGCACGCGCGGCAACAATGCATGCTGCGCGTCGCGCGCGTCGGCATCGTGAGAAAGATAATTCTCACGCAGCAGGTCCATCAGTTCGGCGACGACTACCGAAGGTGCCAGCGTCTCGTTACTGTGCGCGTCGCGGCCAATCCAGCTGATATACAACGTGTCGCGCGCGGCGGCGATCAGTTGCAGGAACAGCAGACGATCGTCCTCGCGCACACTGCGATCACCGGTTTGCCGCTCGCCTGTGCGGGCATCGCGCGTCAGCGGATCGAGCCCGCCCGGATCGCGGCGCGGAAACGCGGTCTCATCCATGCCGAGCAGACAGATCACGCGGAACGGCACCACGCGCAGCGGCACCATGCCGCAGAAGGTGACGCCGCCGGAGAATAACTGCTGGCGTGGATCGGCTTCATTCAGGCGCTCGCGCAGGAACGCGCGCAAGTCCTGCCATGCCAGCGTCTGCACCGAGGCGGCCTGCGTGTGCTCCACCAGATCTTCCAGCGCGCGCCGCATGCGTTCCAACGCGCGAGTTTCGGCGATATCGTTGCTGTCGCCCTGATACAAACCGTCGAACAGCGCATTCAATTCGCGCTGCCAGTCCGCCGCACTCATTTCGCGCGCAGCCAATTCCCGCAAGCGGCGAAATGAGTCGATCACCGCCAGCAGCGCGTCCAGGCGCGCGAAGGCTTGGCCTTCCACGCCGGGCAGCGGCGCCACCCTCGCGACCAGCGCGTCCTCGTCGTCGCCGCAGGCGAACCCCGCCAGCATTCGATCGATTCCGAACGCGAATGAGAATTCGCGGTAGCCACCGGCCTGCGCGCGTGCGCGCTCGTCCTCGCCCCAGCGCACGCCGGCATCATGTAACTGCCGCGACAACTGCTCCAGTTCTCCGGCATCGAGGTCGAAGCGCCGCATCACGCCCGGCACGGCCAGCACGTCCAGGATCTCGCTGCACCTCCATCGCGAGGTTGGTGCATTGAGCAAGTCCAGGAACAGGCGCGCAGCCGAATGCGCGGCGTCCGTCGGCACGTCGCCGAGATTGAAAGGAATGAAACGCCGATCGTCTTTGGGCAAGCCGCCGAATACCGCTTCGATCGCCGGCCGATACGCCGCCACATCCGGCATCATCACCGCGACATCACGCGGCTTCAGTTGCGGACAGGCGGCGAATATCCGCAACAATGCATCGTGCAGCGTTTGCACTTCGCGCAGTGCGGTGTGGCAAGCGTGGAACTGGATCGAATCATCCGGCGCCGCTACTCGAGCGTCTTCGCGCGCCGCACGATGATTCAGAATGTCATCGCGCACACGGCCAAGCAGCGTCGTGCGCTCGATCTCCTGATCGAACAGATCGATTTCCGTCTCCGGCTGCACGTGCTCATAGCCGTAGAGCAAGTCCAGGAATTCCGCCGCCGCGCCACCGAGCGACGTCACCAGGGGATTGCCGCGATCCGTCTCCTGCAAACGCGCACGCACTTCGCGGCGCGAACGCGGCGTGTCGCCGAGATATTCGCGCGAAGGCAGCGGCATGTGGAAATCCAGTTCGCAGTGCCGCGCAGCGACGCCCAACATGCGCAGCACGTCGGGGGAAACGTTGGCGCAGGCGAAGGCGTGCAAATGTTGAGGCAACCCGGGCGGCACGGGTTTGTCGATGAATGTCCCGTTTTCCCGATAACCGGGATCGAAATCGCGCAACCACTTCTCCACGCGCGCCGCGCGCGAAACGCCGCCGACTCGCGCAACCAGACGCCGCCACAGTTCGGCCTGCCAGTCCGCGCCATCGCCGCCGCGCTCCCAGCGCAGCAGTTTCTCGCGGCGATAACCCTGCATGCGTTCGTACACGCGCGCGAGTTGGCCGGCGAGCGCGTAGCGTCGCAGCGGATCGCCGTTGCTTGCGAGATAGTCGCGCAGCGACGCCAACGCAGGCCCTTCCAGCGGCTCGCGGAGCAATGCATGCAAATGCCAGCGCAGCACCTCCGGTTCGAACGGCGAATGCGGCGGCAACTCGGGTTGCGCCGCGCGCAGCAGTTCCCATGCGAACAACGCCGGCGGCGTGAACTCCACATTGGCGATCACGCCGAGTTTTTCCGCCAGGTGCACCTGTAGCCAACGCCGCAAGCCGGCCTGCGGTACCAGCACCCGTACAGGTATCAAGGGTTTGTCGCGGACCTGCGCACGCAGCCGCTTGCCGAGCGCATCGGCCAGCTTCGCCGCATCATTGCCGGTGAACAGGTTGAACACTCGCGGCGATCTCCGCACGCACGCAAGTCCGCAAGTATGCCTGCCCGCTGTTCATCAGATGAGACAGCGTCGCCGCGTCGCAGGCGGAATTCTGAATAACTTGTTGAGAATCGTTCTCATCAAGGATAGGATCGCGGCGGACCCGACCTCGCCTCCTTCGATGCCCAACCACCGCCTGCTGAAATTCCTGCGCGCCCTGCACCTGTATCTCGGCGTGTTCACCGCACCGGCGTTGCTGTTCTTCGCCTTCACCGGTGCGTTGCAAACCTTCGGTCTGCACGAAGCCGCGCGCGGCAGCGACTACAAACCGCCAGCGTGGCTGGAAGCGATGGCGCATCTGCACAAGAAGCAGAGTCTGGAAGTGCCGGTGCGGCGCGCGCCGCCAGATGCGGCGGCGAGAGGCGTGGCGATGCGTGACTTCGACATGCGCGATTCGGGCGATTCGCAAAATCGCCCGATGGCTGCAGTCGTCGCCGGCGCCCCCTCAGTGGCACACAGCGAGGACGCGGACGTCAAATCGCGCACGCAAAGCGACCGCGCGTCGAGTGCATCCAAACGCAACCTGCTGCCGATGAAAATCTACTTCGCGCTGGTGGCGACGAGCCTGTTCCTGTCCACGCTCACCGGCGTGTACATGTCCAGCCGCATGAGCCGCAGCGCGCGCCGCATCGCCGCCACGTTCGCTGCCGGAGTGATCGTGCCACTGCTGTTGCTGATGGTTTGAAGAACTGACGCGCGCGAGAGGTCGAATTCTGCTTGTTTGCGAGCTGCCACCCGGCAGCTCGCGCGCAAAATTCGGGTAAGGCAGCATCCCGAGCGGAAGGCGCGCCATGGAGGGTTGACGCGAGCGCGTTTCAAGAAACTGGCGCGCTCGAGAGGATTCGAACCTCCGACCACCGCCTTCGGAGGGCGGTACTCTATCCAGCTGAGCTACGAGCGCGTCCGATCATTCTAGCCGACGTTCAGCGTGTGCCCAAAGGTCAGGGGTAATCCTGCTCACGCGGATAGCGGATGGCCAAAAGGTCATGCCCCGTCTACGAACAACGTGGCGCCATGGACGTAGTCGGATTCGTCGGAGGCGAGCCAGGCGGCGACCTTGGCGATGTCGACGGGCACGCCGATGCGGCCGCAGGGGATTCGTTTCAGCAGCGCTTTTTCCGCATCGGGCGTAGCCCAGGTGGCGTGGTTGATCGGCGTCTTGACCGCGCCGGGCGCGATGGTGGGCGTGGATCTTCGGCGCCGGTCACGAGGGCGTGCTGGGCTTGGAGTGATTTGTCGTTCCGTGACATGAGATGCTCCTGGTTTGTAACCCGTGTGCCTCGCAGTTCGACTCCGCTCGCTACGCGAGCCACGCTCAGTGCGAACGGTTAAAGGGGGTCGACTGTTCCGGCCCTTACATTTTCTCTTGCAGCCAGCCTCCCTCGAATCCCGCGCGCTGCAAGCCCAGTCGGATCGGCGCGCAGTCGCGCATCAATCGCCAAATCAGGCCGGTGCGGTAGTTTTCGATCATGAGCACGATGGGCCCCTGGTTCAGCGCGTAGTGCCAAGGCGAAACCCAGCCGCCGCCGGGCGCGCCGTCGGGATAGGTCGGGTTGAACGAGGCGTGGAAACCGAAGCCTTTCGGGCTGTGGCCGATCAGGTCTTCCAGATAACGCACGGCTTCCATCACGGCATCGGGCGCGAACGGCAGCGAGGCGATCGCTGCCCAAGGCGAGAGCGTACCGTCGTCGGGACCGAACGGCGCACCGCGCGCGAGATAGCCGTAAAAACGTCTGCGCTGCCTTTTGCCCTCGGCGTTCTTCACGGTCAACATCCGGCCGTCGCCGGGACCGTCGCTGGCGGTGAAGCCCCAGCAGTTCTTGTCGTAACCGGCGAACTTGCGCGGATTGCGCGTGGCGTATTCGCGCTGGATCAGGGTACTGACGCGGCTGTTCTCGAAATAATCGGTTTTCTTCCCGCGCATGAATTCGTCCTGGATGCCGCGCAGATCCAGCCAGACGTGCGAGAACTGATGGATGAACAGCGGTCCGCCGTACAGCACGTCGTGGCCGTACACGCGTCGCCAGCGGAACGTGGAAGTCCACGCCGCGTACGCATCCGGCTGCACGCCGAATTGCGGCGCGGCCAGCGCCAGCACGTACAACAACAACGCCTCGTTGTAGCCGAACCAGCGCCACGGCAGAAAACCGGATTCCGGTTTCCAGCCCATCGTGATCGACGGTTCGCCATTCTGCGCCCAGCGCCAGTCGGCGCGCGCGTAGATGTTCTGCGCGCGCTTGCGCAATTCGCGTTCTTCCGCGCTGTCGCCGGAGAAGTATTGCGCGGCCAGAAGAAACCCGGCGATCAGCAACGCGGTGTCGATGGTGGAGAGCTCGCTCTGCCACGCGCGCCTGCCGGTGTCGGCATGCAAAAAGTGATAGTAGAAACCTTTGTAGCCCACGCCGTCGGGCGCACCGCTCTGGTCGGCACGATCGAAGAAGCGCGCGGCCATCAGCGAATGCGACAACGCCAGTTCCTTCGGCATCCAGCCGCGCTCCACGGCCACCGGATAGCAGGACAACGCGAATCCCACCGCGGCAATGCTGCTGGGAGAGTCGGGCTGGGTGGAATCCAGCACCAGGCCGGTGTCGGGGTCGACGTGCAATTCGAAAAAGCGGAACGCCTTGCGCTGCAAATCGTCCAGCACCGCCTCGTCGCCGTGGTCACTACGCTGGACCCTTTGCCGCGCGGGTTCGGGCGCGTGCAGTGCGGCGGCATTGCGCGGACGCTCGCGCAGGGCGGCCTGTTGCTCACTGGCCACCGCGCCCGGGCTGTTGCGCGCAGCCTCCTTCGAATCGCGTTCGGCGTCACTCATGCGTTTTCGTCACCTTCTCTTCCGGACGATCTTGATATCGGACTTCCTCATGCCGTGCGATCTTGCAGCGGTTCGGCCGCTTTCTCGCCGGCCCGTCGTGCCGCGCGCGGCTCCCCGACGTAGCCCACGCGTACCTCGACCTCGTGTTCGCAGCCGTCATCATGCAGCACGATCGCGCCGCTCGCCTGCTCTTGGCCATCCAGCAGCACACGCCGCACATCCGTGCCGATGGCTTCGCGCACGAATTCAATTCGATACAACGTGGAGCGATGGCGATACTCCACGGACCAGCGTTCCCATTCGTCAGGCACGCAGGGCGCGAAATGCAATCGCGCACCTTGGCGCTGGACGCCCAGCAGTGCTTCGATCAGCAGACGGTACATCCACCCGGCAGAACCCGTATACCAGGTCCAGCCGCCGCGGCCGGCGTGACCGGGGGCCATGTACACATCCGCGGCCAGCACGTAAGGCTCCACCTTGTAATGCCCCGCCGTGGTTTGCGCGCTCGCGTGATTCAGCGGATTGAGCAGGCGTGTCACCCGCCAGGCCTCTTCGGCGCGTCCCTGTTTCGCCAGTGCCAGCGCCAGCCACACCGCCGCGTGCGTGTATTGGCCGCCGTTCTCGCGCACGCCCGGCAGGTAGCCCTTGATGTAACCCGGATCTAGCGCGGACTTGTCGAACGGCGGATCGAACAACTGCACCAGCCGCAGGTCGTCATGCACCAGCTTTTCGCATGCCGCATCCAGTGCGTGCGTGGCGCGCGCGGGATCGGCCGCGCCCGACAGCACCGCCCAACTTTGCGGCAGCGAATCGATGCGGCATTCCTCGCTCTCCGACGAACCCACTTTCGTGCCGTCGTCGGCATAGGCGCGCAGATACCACGCGCCGTCCCAGGCGCTGCGTTCGATCGACTGCTGCAGCGTATTCGCCACGCCGCGCCAGGCTTGCGCGTTGTGCGCATCCGCGCGCGCGTCGGCGATCTCGGCGAAGCGCGTCAACACATCGTGCAGGAAGAACGCCAGCCACACGGATTCGCCGCGGCCCTGCGCACCGAGCCGGTTCATACCGTCGTTCCAGTCGCCCGCGCCGATCAATGGCAGGCCATGTTCGCCGAAACGCAGCCCGTGTCGGATCGCGCGCACGCAATGCTCGTACAACGTGCCGGATTCCAACGACACCTGCGCGACGTCGTACACCGATTCTTCGTCCGGCGAGAGTTCGCGGCCCTCCAGAAACGGCATGCATTCGTCCAGTACGCCGGTGTCTGCGGTGATGGAGACATATTCCGAAACCGCCCAAGGCAGCCAGAGATAATCGTCGCTGATGCGCGTGCGCACGCCCTTGCCGGAAGGTGGATGCCACCAGTGCTGCACGTCGCCTTCGCGGAATTGCCGTCCGGCGCAGCGCAGCAGCTGTTCGCGCGCGAGATCGGGCCGCGTGTGCAACAACGACAGGCAGTCCTGCAACTGATCGCGAAAGCCCCAGGCGCCGCCGGATTGATAGAAGCCGCTGCGCGCAAGCATGCGCGCGGCCAGCACCTGGTATTGCAGCCAGCCGTTGGCGAGCAGATCGACCTGGCGCTCGGGCGTGAGCACGCGAATCTGGTCGAGCTGTGTCCGCCAGTGTTCCCGCACGCGCTGCAACTCCGCGCGCGCGGCTTCCGCCCGGCCCAGTTCCAGCAGGATCGCGCGCGCCGAATCCACGTCCGCCGCCGCGCCCAGCGCGAACACGATCTCGACCGTTTGCCCGGGCTGCATCTCGATTTCCGTGCGCAGCACCGAACAGGGGTCGGGTGTCATCGCGTCCGAGTGCAGTGTCTGCGTCAGCATTCCCATCGGTTTTCGCAGCGAACGATTGCGGCCGATGAAGGCGCGGCGGTCGCTGCCGCGCTGCTGCGGTTGCACATCCAATGCGTGAAAGGCCACGCGCGAACCGAATACGTCGTTGTAGAAATTGCCGGCGAGGTTGGCGCCGGAGAGCGGATCGACTCGTGTGCTCACGTGCGGCGCGGCGCGTTCGCGCTGTTCGCCCAGCACCCACTCGATATAACCGGTGACGGAAATGCGGCGCGCGCGCGCGCCGCCGTTGCGCAGTTTCAGCAGACTCAATTTCACCGGCTGCTCGCGCGCGACGAACACGTTCAATTCGCTGTGCAAATCCGAATGCGCGTGTTCGTAACGCGTGTAGCCGAAGCCGTGCGCGACCCGATACGGATCGGTGCTGCGCGTGGGTGCGGGCGTGGGGGACCAAAATTCTCCGGTTTCCTCGTCGCGCAGCCAGATGGCCTCGCCGCCGGAATCGGCGAGCGGATCGTTGCGCCAGGGCGTCAGCCGGAACTCGTGCGCGTTTTCCGCGAACGTGTACGCACTGCCGGCTTCCGACACCACGCTACCGAAATGTTCGTTTGCCAGCACGTTGCACCAGGGCGCCGGCGTGGCGGCGCCGGACGGCAACCAGATCACATATTCGCTGCCATCGGCGGAATGTCCGCCGTAGCCGTTGAAGCCTTGCAGGGTTTCCGGCGGTTGCAGAGCCGTGGTGCCGACGTGTGGCTTGCGCAAGGGAAACAGCGATGGCGCCGGCGATTCCGGCGGCGGCGCGCGATCGACCTGATCGCGCAGCCGGCCTTCGTTGCCGTTGAACACGCAGCGCGCGACTGCGCCCATCAGCGCGCGGTCTTCCGATGAGAGATGCTCGACGCGCCAGGCGTAGATGCGTCCCGGTCCTTCGCCGCCGCGCGCTTCGGCCGCCGAAGCGATCAGATAGAGGATGTGATCCTGCAGCTCCTGCCGGTAGCCCGAGCGCTCCTCGTTCCAGATCAGCAAATCCGTGTGCAGACCGCGCGTGGCCCACCAGCCGTGCGCCTTGATCAACTGCCGCACCAGATCGATCTGCGTGGCGTTGGCGATGCGCGCCAGCACGATCGGCAGATCGCCGGAGATGCCGTGCTTCCATAATGCCGACTGCCCGGGCAATCCCGGCGGCGCGCCGCCGCGCACGGCATCGGCGGCGTACAGCAGCCGCGCGGCGATGCGTTCGTACAACTGCGCGTCACGCGCGGCGACGTTCAACTGCTGCATCACCACCTGTTCATGCGTCCACGCCAGTTCGAACACGCGTTCGTGCAGGTGCGGCTCGCGGTATTTCCTGGCCAGCGCGAGCGCGGCCTCGCGCGTGGGCGCGACGCCCGTGATCAGATCGATGCTGACCGTGCGGCCGGAAGGAATCTGTACGCGCCGTCGGATCGCCATGCAGGGGTCCAGCACCGCGCCTTCGCTGTTGCGGAGCGGCTCACCGTCCATCGCGAGCGGACGCGAGGGATCGCGCAGCCTTCCAAGGAATTTTTCGCGGTCGGTTTCGAACGCGCATCCGCCGATCGTGGCGCCGCGCACGCACATCTGGTGCAGCAGCCAGGGATTTTTTTCTTCGACGGAGCGCGGGCGCCGCGATGCCAGCAGCGCGTCGAGTTCCGGCGCGAGTTCGGTTTCCACGAAAAGCTTCGAGAACGCCGGATGCGCGGCATCGGCGGCGCGCTGATTGAGCGCCAATTCCGCATAGCTGGTGACGTCCAACGTGCGCGTTTTGTTGGAGCGGTTGGTCAGACGCACGCGGCGCAGCTCGATGTCGTCCTCGGCCGAAACCGCGATCAGTGTTTCGCTCTCGATGCCGTGATCGACGCGGCGAAATTCCGCGCGCGCCTGCGAGAACGTCGCCAGATGTTCGCCATCCGCGCCGCAGGGCTGGAACGTGGTCGACCACTGTCTGCCCGATTCGACATCGCGCAGATAGCACCACATGCCGTCTTCATCGCGCGTGGCATCACCTTTCCAGCGCGTGATCGCGATGTCGCGCCACATGCTGTAGCCCGCGCCCGTCTGCGTCAGCAACACGTGATAGCGGCCGTTGGACAGCAGATGCACGCGCGGCACCGGCGTGTCCATGCGCGTGGTGATCACCGTCATCGGTTGTGCGCCTGCGCGCGCGGGCCGGGACGTCTCTTTCTCCAGCGCGGCGGTACGCACCGGCGTCGCCGCCGGCATCTTCTCCTGCAGCAACAGCTCGTAAGCGCGGAACATAGGCTCGCGCAGGAAGCGCTTCTGCATCGGCTGATCGAGCAGCAGCGCGGAGAGCGCCAGAAGACTCATGCCATGGTGATGCACCATGAACGAGCGCACCATCGAAAAAGGCTGCTCCGGCGCTACGCGGCCTTCGGTGTAATCCAGCGCCTCGTAGAAGCCGTAGCGCGTCAATGCGCCCAGCGCCTGCAGCGCCTGCAGATTGCGCACACCGAGCGAGGGCTCCAGCATCAGCGCCATCGCGCAGGCGTAGGGTGCGATCACCAGATCGTCGCCCAAGCCCTGCTTGAGGCCGAGGCCCGGCACGCCGAACGCGCGGTACTGATAATTGAGATGCGCATCGGTAGCGTTGTAGGCGGATTCCGAGACGCCCCACGGCACCTGCGAGCGCACGCCCCAGGCGATCTGCGCGTTCACGGCCGCGTGGCAGGATTCGTCCAGCAGGCTGTCCTCGAACGACGGCATCAGCAGTTGCGGCATCAGGTATTCGAACATAGAGCCGCTCCACGACAGCAGCGTGGTGTGGCCGGCCGCGCGCGTCAGCATGCGACCCAGCGCGAACCAGTGCGATTGCGGTACCTGGTTCTGCGCAATGGCGATGTAACTTGCCAGCCGCGCCTCGGAGGCCAGCAGGTCGTAACGTGAACCGTCGAGCCGGTTGTGGTCGACATCGAAACCGATCGAGAACTGTTGCAGCGAGCGATCCCACAAAAAGGCCATGTCGGCTTGCGCGAATTCGCGGCAACGCGCGGCGAGTTCCGCCCCCGCGCGCAGCTGCGCATCCAGTCCGGTGACGGCTTCCTCCAGCGCGGCGGCGAGATCGAGACTGGACTTGTCCTGCGAGTATTCGCTGCCGGGATCGCGCAGACGTGCGATCGCTTCGCGCGCGAGCGCGAGCGCGCGGACGCGCGGAGGGTTCGCTTCCAGTTCGCGCAGCAAGGCGCGTACGTATTGGTCGTCGCTGCCTGAATCGCCCAAGCCCAGCCATGGCGCTGCTTCGTCCAGCTCCTCTACCGCGGATGCGCATTGCGCGCGCAGGCAGCCAATCCATTCCTTCAATTCGTCGAGCGCGGCGAGCGGCGTCGCCAGTTGTTCCAGCCTGGCCGCTTCCGACTCGATGCGCGCCAGCAGCCCGCGCAGCACCGGCAACCCGTCGGCATTGGCCTGTGCGTGTTCGATCAGCGCATCGAGCGCGGCGAGCGTGGTGGCGAGCGCCAGCATCGCCTGCGGCTGTGCCGACACGGATGCGCGTACGCAGTCGCCGATCACGTGCGCGGTGTCGGCCAGTCCGCGCGCCAGAGTACGCGAAATCAGCGGCGACTCGTGCATGCGTTCCAGCGCGCCACCGAGCACCAGCAGGCAGCCCATCAGGTTGCCGCTGTCGACGGTGGAGACGTAGCGCGGCGGCAGTGGCTCGAGTGTGTGCGTGTCGTACCAGTTGTAGAAATGTCCGCGGTGGCGCGCGAGCTGGTCCAGCGTGTCCAGCGTCGCGCGCGTGCGCTCGAGCAGCGCGGCCGTGCCGATGTAACCGAAATCGTGCGCGGCGAGATTGGCGGCGAGCGCCAGGCCGATGTTGGTGGGCGAGGTGCGGTGCGCGATTTGCGCCACCGGAAATTCCTGATAGTTGTCCGGCGGCAACCAGTGATCATCTGCTGTGACGAAGGTCTCGAACCAGTGCCAGGTGCGGCGCGCCACGCCGCCCAGGAAACGCAGTTCGTGCGCATCCAGCGCCTGTTCGCGGCGGGGGGGTTCGCGGCTGATCGCAGCGGCGAGCCACGGCGATGCGAACCACAACACCAGCAGGGGGGACGCGGAAATGAGCGCGCCCGGCGCGCGCGCCCACAGCGCGAAGCCGCTCAACAGCGCGCAGGCCGGCGCCACCCACATCAGCGCGAGGAATTCCGCGTAACCCGATGCCGCCGCACGATCGGCTTCTTCCATCGCCGTCCATTCCAGCAAACGGCGGCGCGTGAACAGCAGACGCCACGCGCTGCGCAGGATGGCGTCGAGATTGAGATAGGCCTCGAACGGAATCACCGCGATCGCGAAACCCGTGCGCAGCAGTTGATCGAACGCGCTGCGCAACGTGTCGCGCCAATGTCGCGGATGCGCGCGGTGCCAAGCGTTGCGCGCCATCTGCGCCAGCGCGATGAACAGCGGCGGCGCCAGCAGGAACGCCACCACCACTGCAGTCCAGTAAACGGGATAAGGACTCAGCCACCAGCCGCGCAGCAACAGCACCATCATCGCGATCGGCACCAGGCCGCGGCGCAGATTGTCCAGGATCTTCCAGCGATGATGCCCTTTCAATGTATTGCGCAGCTCGCGCCGGCGCGGGCCCGGCACGATCGGCAGCAGCCACTGGATGATCTGCCAGTCGCCGCGCGTCCAGCGATGCCGCCGCCGCGCTTCCACGCTGTAACGGTTCGGCTGGTGCTCGATCAATTCGACATCGCTGACCAGTCCGGTGCGCGCGTAGGAACCTTCCAGCAGGTCGTGCGAGAGAATCAGGTCGTTTGGAAAGCGCGTGCCGACCGAACGCATGAAGGCATCCACGTCGTAGATGCCCTTGCCGACGAATGAAGCTTCACCGAACAGATCTTGGTACACGTCCGAGACCGCGCGTGTGTACGGATCGAGCCCGGTGTCGTCGGAAAACAGCCGCGCGAACTGGCTGGGATGTTCGGGACGCGCCACCGACACGCGCGGTTGCAGGATGCCGTAACCCGCGATCACGCGCCGCGAATCCTTGTGGAACCATGGCCGGTTCAGCGGGTGCGCCATCGTCTCAATCAGACGCCGCGCCGTCTGCGGTGGCAGCAGCGTGTCCGCGTCCAGCGTGATCACATAGCGCACGCGTTGCAGGATGGAGAGATCGCCGACGATCTTGCTGAAGCGATCCGGCTCCGCGCCGCGCAGTACGCGATTGAGTTCGCCGAGCTTGCCGCGCTTGCGCTCGAAACCCATCCACGCGTGCTCGCGCTCGTTCCATTCGCGCGGACGATGGAACAGATGGAAACGCGTGCTGCCGTCGAGCGGATATTTCGCATTCAAACGCTCGATGCCTTCGACCGCCGCGGCGAGCAGTTCGTCGTCGCCGGGCATCTCGCGCTGCGGCGCGTCGGGGAAATCGGTCAGCAGGGCGAAATGCAGATTGGGATCGCGGTTGCCGAGATAGCGGATTTCCAGCGCGTCCAGTTGTTCGCTCAGGCCTTGCCGGCTGCCCAGCAGCCATGGCACCACGATCAGCGTGCGGCAGTCATCGGGGATGCCGCCTGCAAAGGACAGCCGCGGCAGCAGGCGCGGCGGCACCAGCACGCTGACCAGCCAATTCAATATCGCCACGGCCGGGTAGCTCGCCGCGACGAACAGCGCTACAGCCAACGTAACGTCCAGCGGCAACGACAAGCCGTGCAGGCCATTCTGCGCGACCACGAAGGTGATCGCGGCTGTAAGCGCGGCCAGCGAGCCGATGTAGAACGTCGCGGGCCACGCGCGCAGCGCGTTCGCCACGAGTGCGCGAGGCGGCGGCGTGGCATTGAGCGAACGCTCGAACGCCGCGCGTCCGCCGCCGATCAGGTGATAACCGACGTGGCCGACGCGCGGATCGCCGGTGGGACTCAAGGCTTCGCGCGCGGCCGCGATCGCGCGCTGCGCGATTTCAGTTTCGGCGATGCGCGAACGGCTGCTCAGGGTTTCCACCGCATGGCGATAGATGCCGCGCGTGGTGAAATCCATTTGCGCATAAGACTGCGCGGGATCGCCCTTCAGTATGCGATCCACCGCGCTGACGGTCTCGATGATCTCCGACCAGTTGTGCTGCGACGCCAGCCGCAGTGCGTTGATGCAGTTGGCGATGGAAACCTGGTCGGCCGCTTGCGCACGGGTCTCGGCATCGATCACCTGTGCCACGCTCAAATCCCGCTGATCCAGTTGCTGCTCGGCCCAGGTCAAGGCCAGCGCCAGCGAGGGATGCTTGCCTTCCAACAGGCGATAGAACTCCGCCACCCACGCCGGCGTGATCGCGGGCGCCAGCCGCGCCATGTCCGCCACGTACATCAGCATGCCCGGCGCGTCGGAGCTTGCCTTCTGGATCAAATACGTCGCCCAGTATTCGGCGCTGGCATATTCGTCGAGGCGCTGCGCGATCGTGTGCGCAACCGCAGCGAGCTTCTCGACCACCGCCAGCTGCAGCAGCACCGGCAGCGCCCACAGTTCGCGCAGATCGAGCGTGATTTCTTCCTGATATGCGGTCAGGAAGCGGCCGACCTGTTCGGGCTCGATGCGGCCGTCAACCTGCACCACGTATTCGCGCGCGAGGCCGAGCGCGCGTGGCGCGCTGCCGTCCTGTGCGTCGCGCACGCGCGGCAGTTTGCGCAGCATGCGCGTGGGCACCGCGGGCGCCAGTTCGCGCATCTGCGTGCGCAATAGATAGAAATTGTCCAGCAGCCATTCCGCTGCGGGTTCGATGCGGCGTTGTTCCACCACCGCCACGCGCGCCACGGCATAGGCGCGACGCAGGCTGCGCTCGTGTCGCAGCAGCGCTTTCGCCGGCGTTTCCTCGCGGCGCGCCAGCCGCCTCGCTTCAACGGGATCGATCGCCTGCCCGCGATGCCGTAGCGCCAGTTTGCGCGCGCAAGTTTCCAGATCGACGCCTGAGGCGATCTCGCGCCGCTCGGCGGGCGGGCGGGCGCGCGCGCGGCGCGCCATGCGCCATTTGCGGATCCATGCGTGGACACCCTGTCTGCGTGCCAAGTGCGGCCATCCTGAAATGCAAACCGATGCAGTCTACGCGAGTCGATGTTGACGCTTTGTTGACATTCCGGCCGCACGCGGGCCGGCGTGCGCTCAGTCCGGACAGGGGATGCCGGTGACTGGCGCCAGCGCTTCTTTCCGCGAATCCAGCGGCGTGTGTTGCACCACGATCGGCATGTCCGAATTCGAACACGCTGGAGTAATCTGTGTCGCGCGGCCTGATAAAGCTTGTTATCGTGAGCCGATGGCAGCGCGCAAGGATCAGCGGCTGGCGACCTACCGGCGCAAGCGGGATTTCCGGCACACGCCGGAGCCCGCCGCGACGCCTCGCGCGCACGAGCCGCGTGAGGCGACGCAGGGCGGGCGCAAATTCGTGATCCATCTGCATCACGCGCGCCGCCGGCATTTCGATCTGCGTTTGCAAGTGGGCGGCACCTTGCGCAGTTGGGCGGTGCCCAAAGGCCCTTCGCGCGATCCTTTGATCAAACATCTCGCAGTGCAGGTCGAAGATCATCCGCTGAGCTACGGCAGTTTCGAGGGCGTGATCCCGCAGGGCCATTACGGCGCCGGTACGGTGGCGATCTGGGACGAGGGCACGTGGAGCACCGAGGGTTCCGCGGTCCAGCAACTGGAAGACGGGCACCTGCGTTTCGAGTTGCACGGCTCGCGGTTGCACGGCGGCTGGTCGCTGATCCGCACCGGTATGAAAGGCGACAAGCCGCAGTGGCTTTTGATCAAGGCTCACGACGCATTCGTGGTGCCGAATGACGTGGCCGACGACACGCCGTTGTCGCAATGGAAAGCCGAACACGGCGGCGAAGAAAATCCACGCGCGCCGCGCGCGAAGCGGACTGCACGCGCCGCCAAGACAACCGCGTTGCCGAATGCCGATCGATTCGAATTCCAGCTTGCGCGCCTGCGCCACAGCGCGCCGGCCGGCGACGACTGGCTGCACGAGGTGAAATACGACGGCTACCGCATGCTGGCCTGGCGCAACGGCAGCGAATTGCAATTGCTCTCGCGCAACCGGCTGGACTGGACGGCAAAACTGCCATCGATCGCACGGGCGATCCGCGCCTTGAAATGCCGCGCCTGTGTGCTGGACGGCGAACTGGTGGTGTTCGACGAACAGGGCCGCTCGCGTTTTCATCTGTTGCAGCGGGAATTCAATCGCACGCAGGCGCAAGCCGTACATTACGCGGTGTTCGATCTGCTGTGGCTGGATGGCGATGATCTGCGCGGGCTGCCGCTGTGCGAGCGCAAGGCCGCGTTATCGAAATTGCTGGAGCACGCCGACGATGCGCTGGTGATCTCCGGTTTCATTCGCGGCAAAGGCGCGCTCGCGTACAAGCGTGCCTGCGAAGCGGGGCTGGAAGGCGTGATCGCCAAGGCCGTGGATGCGCCGTATCGTGGCGGCCGTTCCGACAACTGGCAAAAATTGAAGTGCATCGATTCGGACGAATTCGTGATCGTCGGTTACACGCCGGGCAAGGGCTCACGCGGTGATCTCGGCGCGCTGCTGCTGGCCGAACGGAAAGGGAAGGAGTGGCGTTACGTCGGCCGCGTCGGCACGGGGTTTGACGAAGCGATGTTGAAGCAGGTGTTTTCGTCGCTGAAGCCGGTGCGCGAAAAACCGTATTTGATCGACGCCCCGAATGCCAGACAATTGCGCGGCGCGAAACCCGTTTGGGTGAAACCCGAGCACGTGGCGGAAATCGCCTTCCGTGGACGCACCGGAGACGGTCTGCTGCGTCAGGGTAGCTTCAAGGGCCTGCGACCGGACAAGCGCCCCGCGGATTTGCGGGACTGCGATCGCGATGAAGGAGAACCATCTGTGCCACGCGCATCCCAGTCCGCCAAGAAATCCACTCGAAAATCGGCGTCAAAATCGAATCGAAAATCCGCTGCAAAACCGGCCACTGAATTCACGCCGGACAACATCCCGCTCACCCATCCCGAGCGTGTGCTGATTCCGAAGCCGCGCGTCACGAAGCTGGCGCTGGCGCAGTTCTACCGGAGCATCGCCGAACATCTGCTGCCCGGCATCATCGGCCGTCCGCTGTCGCTGGTGCGTTGCCCAGATGGCGTCGGCAACCCATGTTTTTTCCAGAAGCATTCGATGCAGGGCATGCCCGAAAGCATCCGCGTCGGCATGCAGACCAATTCGAAAGACGAGGAGGAGGAATACCTCTACGTTGACGACATCGAAGGCGTGATGGCATTGGTGCAGATGAATGTGATCGAGATCCATCCCTGGGGCTCGACCATCGCCGATCTGGAGCACCCCGATCGTCTCGTTTTTGATCTCGATCCCGACATCGGCGTGGAATGGCCGCGCGTCAAGAAAGCAGCATTGCTTCTGCGCGAACGTTTGCAGACGGTGGGCCTGGAAAGTTTCCTGCGCACCACCGGCGGCAAGGGCCTACACGTGGTGGTGCCGTTGAATCCGCGGCCGGACTGGAACACGGCGAAGGCGTTTTCGCACGCGCTGGCGCGCACGCTGGAACAGGAATCTTCGAAGGAATACGTTTCCGTCGCCACCAAGTCGAAACGCAAGGGCCGCATCTTTGTGGATTACCTGCGCAACGCGCGCGGTTCCACCGCGGTGGCTTCGTACAGCGTGCGTGCGCGCGAAGGCGCCGGTGTTGCCACGCCGTTGCATTGGGAGGAACTTTCACGCTTGCGTTCCGGCGCGCAATACACCATCGAGAACATCGCGCGCCGGTTGAAGACGATGAAGGACGATCCGTGGCGCGGCATCGAGGAAGTACGGCAGGCGTTGCCGACGAAGTAACGCCGGCAACGCCTTGCGTCATTGTGCCGGCGGTTCCTCGCCGCTGAACTTGATAGGTGTGGCACCGACAATCTGTCCGACGTGCGCCTTGTCGCTGACGTAAAGTTTCACCTCACGCTCGAACTTCAGCGTGCCGTTGACGGTGGCGCCGGGGCCGATCGTCACCACCGGCACACGGTCGATGCCGAAATGAAACCAGCCGTTGTCAGGCTTGTGCACCAGGATGCCGCCGTCCACGCGCGCGTTGCCGGTGATGTCGATGTCGCCGTCCACGGTTTCGAGGCCCCCGCCGACGTGCGCGTCATTGATGCTGATGTGGCCGTTGACATTGGTGGCGTGACCGCCGACATCGGCGCCTGGCGAGAGCGTCAGCGCGCCGTTCACCGATTCGATGCCCTTGGCGACCTGCGCGCCGTCATCCAGCTTGATCGCGCCGTTGACCGTGTTGGCCGATTGCGCGGACGAATGCTCGCCCAGCGTGATCGAGCCGTTGACGGTGGAAGCGTCTTCGATCTTCGCATTGGGCTCGACATAGATGGAACCGTTGACGGTGTTGGCGTCGCCGGGCGTCTGACCCGCCTCGACCGTGATCGAGCCGTTGACCTTGCTCATGCCGCCACTGTCACTGTCGTCACCGGCCACGCAAGCGGTGGTGAGCAGCAGCACCGGCAACAGCAGGAAGAACCGCGCTTTCATGGGACACCTCGTGCGGGTAGGGTGCGGCTTGGATGCTGCGCGCGAACAAAGGGTTTAGCAATGCCCGAGAGTCATACGCACTAAAATGGCGTTTTGCCCGGAACTCCGCCATGCCCACGCTCGTCTTGATCCGTCACGGCCAGTCGCAATGGAACAAGGAGAATCGCTTCACCGGCTGGGCGGATGTCGATCTCTCCGAACTCGGACGGCAGGAGGCGCGCGAAGCCGGTGAGCTGCTGAAACGAGAAGGTTTCGTTTTCGATCACGCGCACACCTCGGTGCTGAAGCGCGCGGTGCGCACATTGTGGGAAATCGAAGACGCGATGGATCTGATGTGGCTGCCTGTGCGCACCGACTGGCGCTTGAACGAACGTCACTACGGCGCGCTCACGGGTCTCGACAAGGCGCAGACCGCGGCGAAGTACGGCGATAGCCAAGTGCACATCTGGCGGCGCAGTTACGACATCCGCCCTCCCGCGTGGACGCCGGAACAGAACATCTTCACCGACGATCAGCGCTACGCAGGACTCTCGCCGGAACAGATTCCGCTGACCGAATGCCTGAAGGACACCGTCGCGCGCGTGCTGCCGTACTGGCACGAAACGCTCGCGCCCGCGATCCGTGCCGGCCAGCGCGTGCTGGTGGTCGCGCACGGCAATTCCCTGCGGGCGCTGATCAAGTACCTCGACAATATCTCGGACGATGCGATCGTGGAGATGAACATCCCCACCGGCGTGCCGATCGTTTACGAATTCGACGAGTCACTGAAACCGCTGAGCCGGCGGTATCTGGGCAATGAGACGGAAATCGCGGCGAAGGCGGCGGCCGTGGCGGCGCAGGGGAAGGCTTCCAAGTGATATTGGATGTGCTGAATCGCCATGGAAAAAGTTACAGCGCATCGGCGTCCAGCTCGCCGGTGCGAATGCGAATCACCTGATCCAGCGTGCTGACGAAAATCTTGCCGTCGCCGATCTTGCCGGTGCGCGCGGCCTGCATGATCGCCTCGATCGCGCGTTCGACCAGGTCGTCTGGCAGCGCGATCTCCAGTTTCACCTTGGGCAGGAAATCCACCACGTACTCCGCGCCGCGGTACAGTTCGGTGTGGCCTTTCTGTCGGCCGAAACCCTTGACTTCCGTGACGGTGATGCCGGCCACGCCGACTTCCGCCAGCGCCTCGCGCGCGTCGTCCAGCTTGAACGGCTTGATGATCGCGGTGATGAGTTTCATCGGTGTTCCGAAGTGCTTTGGTTTGCGAACTATACGCGACCCTCAATGCGGGAGCACTTGCAAGGATGGCTGCTCGCGGATAATTCGCAGTCAACCGGATGTTGGCTCGACCGTCATGCCGGCGCGATAGTTTTGGCGACTTTTGCCTAAAGAAAAGTCGCCCGCTCGCGGCAGCAAGCGGAACCAGAAAATCTTGAGAAAAAGTCACTGGATTCCGGCCTGCGCCGGAATGACGAGCCAAGGCAGAGATGTCGGGCGCGTCAGCGCTTGACCGTATTGACGCTGTGCACCGGCCGCGCCAGCGCCAACCCCTTCAACACGTGCAGCGCTTCCGACAACGCATAGTCGTCCACCGCGAGTTTGCCGGCGTCGCTGGTGGCCGCGGTGTCGTCCTTGATTGGCGAATTGCCGACCAAGTGATTCGGCAAGTCGCTTTCGTGTTCGTCGTCGTCAAGCTCGGTCGCCTGCGTGCTGACGCTCAAGTTTCCGAGTGCGATATCGGGCGTGATGCCGGAAGCCTGGATCGAAGTGCCGTCGGGCGTGTAGTAGCGCGCCGTGGTGAGTTTCAGCGCGGTATCGTCGGTCAGCGGCAGGATGGTCTGCACGGAACCTTTGCCGAAGGTGCGCTGGCCCATTAGCAGCGCGCGATGGTTGTCCTTCAGCGCGCCGGCGACGATCTCCGCGGCGGACGCGGTGCCGTTGTCGACCAGCACCACCATCGGCGCGCCGTTCAACACATCGCCGGGTGTGGCGCTGAAATCCAGATCGGCCTGTTTCAATCGCCCTTTGGTGGTGACGATCGTGCCCGAATCGAGAAACGCGTCGCTCACGCCCACGGCGGCGGTGAGCAGGCCGCCGGGATTGGAGCGCAGATCCAGCACGGCGCCGCGCAGCGGACCGCTCTTCCTCTGCAGCGCGTCGATCTGCTTGTCGAGATCGCCCGCGGTGTCTTCCTGGAACTGGCTGATGCGGATGTAGGCATAACCCGGTTCCAGCATGCGCGTCCTGACGCTGGCGATATGGATGCGCTCGCGCGTCAGGGAAATCGTCACCGGCGCCTTCGCGTCCGCGTGCAGGATGCCGAGCGTGATCTTGCTGCCAGGCGCGCCGCGCAACTGTTTCACCGCGGCATCCAGCGCGTCGGGCTGCACCATCTTGCCGTTGATCGAAACGATCACGTCGCCGGGTTTGATGCCCGCACGCGCGGCGGGTGTGCCATCGATGGGAGAAATGATGCGCAACTGATCGTTCAATTGCGCCACCTCGATGCCCAGACCGGAATACGCGCCGGTGGTGTCTTCGGTGAGATCCTTGAGATCGCTTTCGTCCAGATAATCGCTATGCGGATCGAGACCCGCGAGCATGCCGCGGATCGCCGCGCGCATCAGCGTCTTGTCGTCGACCTTGTCGACGTAGGCCTGCTTCACCATCGCGTACACGCGGGTGAAGGCGCGGATGTCGGCGAGATCGGGCACGTCGGATGAAGCGCTCGAAGCCGGTGCGGGCGCGACCACGTCCGGCGGCGTGGCTTGCGCCGGCGATTGTGCGGCGGAATTTTTTGCAGGCGCCGCGGGCGGTGCGGCCCAAGCCAGACCGCTGCACATCAGCAGCAGTACGAGGATCAAACGGCGGAAGGACATAAAGCGTCGAACGGTGGAACGTTGCGCAGATTATGCGCCAGATGTGTGAGAAGAGTGTTCACAAAAGCCGGGATTGAGGTTCAGAGATCGCTTAACAAAAACTCGTCATTCCGGACCTCGCACAGCGATGATCCGGACGAATTCGTCCGCAACGAATTTTGACAACCGAAGGCTGGCCCACAAGGCAAGCGCCAAGTTGCGGTCCGGGAGCTCCATGATTCCGGTCTACCGCCGGCCCCGGAATGACGCCAACTGATGCCGCTGCGGAATATCACGTTTTCAGTGGGCAACGAGCCATTCCCGCGCGTCCACCGGCTTGCCGTCCTTGCGCAGTTCGAAATAGGCGCCGGATTGCCCTTCGCCGCGGCCGACTTTCGCGATCGCCTGACCCGGTTTCACCCAGTCGCCATCTTCCACCAGCGCGGCTTCGTTGTTGCCGTACAGACTCATCCAGCCGTTGCCGTGATCCACGATCACCAACTCGCCGTAGCCGCGCATGAAATCCGCCCAGGCCACGCGGCCATAAGCGATTGCACGCACCACGGTGCCCGGCTCGGCGGCGATCAACAGGCCGCGCGCCAGCGGGCCGTCGCCCACGTGCGCGCGGCCCGGCACCGGCCACGGCAGTTGGCCGCGCTGTTGTGCGAACGGTTTTTCCACGCCGATCTGCTTGGGGATGTCGGCGAACACGTCCTTCAGTTTTTGCAGCAACTGATCCAGATCCTGCTGCTGGCGCTGCAGGATGCTGAGCTGATCCTTCTGCTGCGCGAGCTGGGCATCGGCTTGTGCCAGCAATTTCTGTTGTGCGTCGCGCGCCTGCTGCAAGGTTTGCGCGCGCGCCGCGCGTTCCGAGCGCTGCTGTTGCAAGGCGGCCTGATCGGACTGGATCCCGCGCTGCAATTCTTCGAGTCTGGAGAGATCGCCAAGCAGCAAGCGGATGCGTTGCACGCGGTCGCGCTGGAAATAACGCGAATAGGCCAGCGCGCGCGAGATGCGAGCGACGTCTTCGTCACCGAGCAGCAGCGACAAATCGCTGCCGTGGTTCAATGCGTAGGCCGCGCGCAGCAATTGCGCAAGTGCCTCGCGTTGCCCCGCGAGTTTCGTCTGCAACTGCGCGTTCTGGCCCTGCAATTGCGCCAGCTCGGCAGATTTCTGCGCAATCGCCATCTCGGTTTCGCTCAATGCCTTCGAAGCGTCGTTCAACTGCTTGGCCTGATCGGCCAGCGCGGCATCGAGCTGGTCGCGTTGCGCGGCGGTGGCGCGCTGCGCTTGCGCGATCTGCGCGATCTGCGCACGTATCGCGTCGAGTTTCTTCTGCGTCTCGATCCGCTGCGCCTGTCGCTGCGTGTCGTCGCTTTGCGCGTGCGCGCCGAGTGTGACGAACTCGCAGAACAAGGCAATGAGGAGACAAAGGATCGGAAATCGCATCCGCGCAGATTACTTCAGCATCGTGTGACGGCAAGCGTTGGCGATTGCTCCATTTTCGGCACGGGTTTTATAGTCCCCTTTTTGAGGTGTGACCATGACGAATCCGGAACGGCCAGCTGTCGATCTCGAAGCGTATTTCGAACGCATCGGCTGGAATGGCGAAACCCGCGCCGACTCCGGCACGATGGCCGGGCTGCTGGCGGCGCACATGCGCAGCGTTCCGTTCGAAAACTTGGATGTCCTGCTCAAGCGCTCGATCCGGCTCGATCTGCCGAGCCTGCACGACAAGCTGGTGCGCTCGCGGCGCGGCGGCTACTGTTTCGAACACGGCACCTTGTTCGCCGCGGTGCTGGAGCGGCTCGGTTTCGAGATCGCGCGCCACACCGCGCGCGTGGTGCTGGTCACGCCGCGCGAACAGGCGCCGCGCATGCACATGTTCCTGATCGCGACCTTGCCCGAAGGCCGTTTCGTGCTCGATCCCGGCTTCGGCGGCCAGGCGCCCGCGTTTCCGGTGCCACTGATCGATGCGGATGAAACCGGCGGCGCGACGCACTGGCTGCAACACGATGGCCGCTGGTGGACATTGCGCATGCGCACGCCGGAGAAGATCGTGGATTGCTGGACGACCACGCTAGACGCCGACAACGAAACCGACTTCGTGCTCGGCAATCACTACACGTCCACGTATCCCGATTCCGCGTTCGTCAATCGGCTGATGCTGCACGCGCGCAACGATGGCGGCAGCGTCAGCGTGATGAACCGCGACGTCACATTCCGGCGCGGTTCCGAAATCCGCAAATCGCAAGTTGCCGATCGCCGCGAATTACGCGCGTTGCTTTCAGAACACTTCGGCTTCGATCTGCCGGAGATCGAGCACCTGCGGGTGCCGAGCGTTCCTGAGTGGTCGTGATCCGCGTTACGACCGGCCCGAGGGCAGTTGCTGTCCGGCCAGCAACTCGCGGATTTCGCGCAACTTTGCCTTGATCTTCGCCTCGTTCTGCGGCCCGGCGTGGATCAACATCTTCTGCCCCGCGCTCAAGTTTTCCAGCGCCGGATCGGTGTAGACGTAGAACGCGCCCTGCTTCCGCACCGTCGGCGGTTGCGTGGGTTCGGGCGCGGCCAGCAGATTGTCGATCGTGGCGATCAAGCGATCGTTGAAGTACGCCTTCGGGTACCCCAATTCGCGATACGCCTGCTGGAACAGCGGATAGTCGTGCACGTACCACGCGACCAAGGCCTTGAGATCGGCCGATTCCAGCACACGCATGTAGGCGTCGTAACGCTGGTAGTTCTGAGGACTGATCGTCTGTTGATCGCCGGTTTGCGAAACCGCGAATGCGCTTGCTGGCGTGCGCAGCGGCAGGATGCGCGTGCTGCCCAACTGCTGCCGCGGCAGCGCGTCCACGGTGGCGACGATGTCGGGAATGATCGCCTGCCTGACGAGCAGATCGCTTACGCCCTGCATGCCGGGCAGCGCCAGCAGGGCTTGCAGCACGCCGGCGTCGCTATCCTGCAACGGCGGCAGCGGCGCGGTCGAAGCCGACACCGGCACCCTCGCTGCGCTGATCGGATAGTGCGGCGCACTGCTCACGGAAGCCGGCGTAGGATTCAGTGCAGCCGGCGCAGGTCCGCGCGGACTCGGCCGCTGGAAAACGAAAAGCCATACCGCCACCGCGACGATCACCGCGAGCACGATGATCGCGATCCATTGCGCTGCCGAATCTCGCCTCATCGGTATTTCCTCGCGCGTGCGTCAACCATGCTTTGACGTCATCCGCAGCGCGATCGTTCCCAAATGCGTGCCGCCGCTGGCGGACGCCGCATCCGAAGCCGGAGGGGCCCGCCAGCGTGGTCGATTCGCGCGCAGCGCCCGGCGATGCGGCGGGGCCCGGACACGAAGCCATTCGCAGGCACAGCGAGATGCGCACCTGTGCTGATCGCCGGTGCGTAACCCGGCGTCATCGGCACGTTCGTTTGCGAAGTCACGCCTGCCGAAATTGCCGGCCAAGAGATCCGCGAGACGATCAAGGCCGCGATCACGATATCGGCCTTGATCCAGAAAATCACCAGACGCGGGCGGTGCAGCGGCGACGGCAACCTTCCACGTCGCGCCATTCTGACAAACCGCGCCTCCACGCAGCGCGAAAGCGCCGCGATGGTTTTGGATAAGCTCTGAACAAATCCGCCCAGGATTTGTCAGAGCGCGCCGAGTCCGGTACATACCCGGACTCGGCTCCGCCAATCAAGCACATGAAACAGAAGCGTGCTTGATTGCGTGCGGCACATCCTTGTGCCGCGAAACTCCGATAAATCTACAGTTTTCTTCTTATCTCAGGCCTGTGAAATCGCTCTTGCCGATGTCGGTGCCGGCCACGCGCAGGATGTTGTACGCGGTGGTGCAGTGGAAGAACAGGTTGGGCAGGGTGAATTGCTGCAGGTATTCGATGCCGGTGAAGTTCTGCTCGCCGTTACGCGTCTTGAAACTGATGCGGCGCTCCTCGCTGCCGTCGATCTGCTCGCGCTTGAACGACTGGATGTAGGCCAGCGCGCGCTCGATGCGCGAATAAATTTCCGCAAAGGTTTTCTCGTTGTCTTCAAACGATTGCGGCTCCGCGCCGGCCAGCCGCGCCGCGCCGCGCGCGCCCATGTCGCAGGCGATCTGCACCTGCTTCACCAGCGGCAGCATGTCGAAGATCAAGCGCTGTTGCAGCAACGTGTCCGGATCGACGTTCTTCGCTTTCGCGTACGCCTCGCCCTTCTTCAGCACGTGCGTGAGGTTGTTCAAGGCGCGCACGAATACGGGAACGGAAGCTTGGTACATGGAGAGGGTCATGGTTTTGCTCCGGTGGATGAAGGCCTTTTGAAAATGTGGTCGCGCTGTGCGCAAGAATAACGCTCAGACCTCTGCCGGCGCGGACGCCGTGTGCAAATTTCGGGTGAGCCGCGCGGTCAGCACCAGTGCGCCCGCGATCAGCACCGCGGCCAGTACGAACGCCGCGCCCGGCAGGTGCTTCACCGGCGCGTGATCGCTGATGAACAGCGCGAACAGGTTGGCGAACAGCGCCGGCCCGAAGATGCCGGCGCAGCTTTGCAGACTGGTCAGGGCACCTTGCAGCCGGCCTTGTTCGCGCGGATCGACTTGGTGCGTGATCAACGATTGCGCGGGCGGCCCCGCCAGCCCGCCGAGGCAGATGAACGGAATGCCGCAGAGGAAAAGCCACGCATCGGGCGCGAAACCCAGCAACGCGTAACCGGCGGTCAGCAGCACCAGTCCGGTGAGGATCATGCGGCGTTCGCCCAGCCTCGGCATCAGCCTGCGCACCAGCACCGCCTGCACCACGCCGCTGCACAGACCGACGAAACCCAGCGTATAGCCGACGATCTGCGGCCCCCAGCCGTAGCGGTAATCGGTGTAGAGCACGTAGGTAGAGTTCAACGAGAACTGCGCCAATGCGATCAGGAAGAACACCGCGGCCAGGCCGAACACTTGCGGATAGCGGCGCAGCAACAGCAGCGAACCGAGCGGATTGGCATGCCGCCAATCCACGCGCACGCTGCGGCGATCCTTCGGCAGCGACTCGGGCAGCACGAACAGGCCGTAACCGAAGTTGACCAGCGACAGCACCGCCGCGCCCCAGAACGGGATGCGGATGCCGAAGTGCGCCAGCGCGCCGCCCAGCGCCGGTCCGACGATGAAACCGAGGCCGAACGCCGCGCCGAGGAAACCGAACGCCGCCGCGCGTTTTTCGCGCGGCGTGATGTCGGCGATGTAGGCATTGGCCGTGCTGAAACTCGCCGCGCAAATTCCGGAAATGCAGCGGCCGAGAAACAGCAGCCACAAGGTCGGCGCCAGCGCCATCACGATGAAATCGATGCCGAGCCCGAAGCTCGAAATCAGGATCACCGTCCGGCGGCCGAAGCGATCCGACAGCGCGCCTTGGATCGGCGAGCACACGAACTGCATCAGCATGAACAGTGTGGCGAAGGCGCTGGACCAGCTCGCCGCAGTACTGATGCTGCCGCCGACCAGTTCCACGATCAGGTGCGGCAGCACCGGAATGATGATCCCGAACGCCAGCATGTCGATCGCCACGGTGACGAAAATGAAAATCACCGCCGCGTTGCGGCCGGGGTGTTCGAGGATTTCAGGTTCGCTCATGGGGTGCACGGAAAAGCCCTCCCCCTTCAAGGGGAAGGTTGGCTGGGGAGGGCGTTGATCGTGCGAGCGACGCGCGATGCGATCATCTGCCACCGTCGATATCGATGAAGCGCAAAAACTCAGCGCGCGTGCGCGCATCGTCGCGGAAGGTGCCCAGCATCTGGCTGGTAATCATCGACACGCCGCGCTTGTGCACCCCGCGCGTCGTCATGCACTGATGCGTGGCATCGATCACCACGCCCACACCGCGCGGGTTCAGCACGTTGGCGATGCAGATGGCGATTTGCGCGGTCATCTTCTCCTGCACCTGGAAGCGGTGGGCGAACGCGTCCACCACGCGCGCGAGTTTGGAAATGCCAACGACTTTTCCATCCGGCAGATAGCCCACGTGCGCACGGCCGATGATCGGCGCCAGATGGTGCTCGCAGAACGATTCGAACTGGATGTCGCGCAGCACGATCATCTCGTCGTAGCCGGCGACTTCCTCGAAGGTGCGGCGCAGGTAGTCTTCTGGATCCTCGCCGTAACCTGAAAACCACTCGCGGTACGCATCCACTACGCGCTTGGGCGTGTCGCGCAGGCCCTCGCGTGTGGGCTCGTCGCCGGCCCAGCGCAGCAGTGTGCGCACCGCGTCCATCGCCTGCTCGCGCGTCACTTCCGGCGAGGTCGGCCGGGATGCAGTGCAGGGGGAAAGCGGCTTGGGAATCTCGCTCATGACGCGCTCCGCGTGGCCCATGGACCATTGGCGAATGGACCATTCTAGCGCGTGATTTCTTTCGCGCCCGGCGCCTCGGTCAATGCGAGTCGGGATCCGCGTCCACCGCTTCGGACGTGCTGTCGTCATCGAAGCCTTGCAGAGCGGCCTCGTGGAGCAGCGATCGCACTTCCGCCGCGGGCAGTGATTCCACGTCGCGCAACGCACGGCTGATGGTGCGGGTCTTGCGTCCCGCTTCACCGATGCTCTTGCTGACGGTGTTCAACTGCTTCTCGGCCTTTTCCAGTATTCCGCCGAATTTGCCGAACTCACTCTTTACTTCGCCCAGCAAGCGCCACACTTCGCTGCTGCGTTTTTCGATCGCCAGCGTGCGGAAGCCCATCTGCAAGGCATTGAGGATCGCCGTCAGCGTGGTCGGGCCGGCGACGGTGACGCGGTGTTCGCGTTGCAGCACCTCGAACAGGCCGGGCCGACGAATCACTTCCGCATACAAACCTTCCGTGGGCAGAAACAGGATCGCGAAATCGGTGGTGTGCGGTGGCGCGATGTATTTGCTGCGGATGGTTTTGGCTTCATCGCGCACTCGGCGTTCGAGCGCCAGCGCCGCCGCGGATGCGCTTTCGGCGTCTGCGCGTTCCTGCGCATCCAGCAATCGCTGGTAATCCTCGATCGGAAACTTGCAATCGATCGGCAGCCACACCGGCGCGTCCTTGCCCTGACCCGGCAGGCGGATCGCGTATTCCACCCGCTCGCCAGAATTGGGCACGACCGCCACATTCACGGCGTATTGATCCGTGATCAGCATCTGCTCCAGCAATGCGCCCAGTTGCACTTCGCCGAACGTGCCGCGCGTCTTCACGTTGGAGAGCACGCGCTTCAGATCGCCCACGCCAACCGCCAGCGTCTGCATTTCACCCAGGCCCCGTTGCACCGCTTCCAGTTGCCTGGCGATCACGCCGAACGATTCGCCTAGCCGTGTGTTCAACGTGTGCTGCAATTTCTCGTCGACCGTGGCGCGCATCTTTTCCAGCTGTGCGGCGTTGTCGGTTTGCAATGATTTCAGTTGGGAATCCAGCGTGGCGCGCACTTCGTTGAGACGTTTTTCGTTGTCGGCGGTGAGGCCGCCGAGCGTTTGCCGCAGTTGCTCGCCGAGGCGGTCCAGCGTGCTTGCGAGTTCCGCGCGACCGGCGCGCGACTCCTCGCGCAGAGCGCGTTCGATGCGCTCGCTGTCGCCACGCAACGCGTCGAGTTTTTCGCGCAGCGCCGAACCATCGCGCGGACGCAACAGCAGCACGATCAGCAGCACCAGCGCGATCGCGACGGCGACAACCAGGACGATCAACAGTGCGTTCAAGGCAGAACTCCAGCGTGCGCGGACAAGTGTACGCCGCGATGTCTCAAGGATTGAGCATCATCCGCGCGGCGCGACGGCGCCCTGCGGCACCACCGCCATCGTTAGCCGCGACACGCAAGTCAACTTTCCGGCCTCGTTCTCGATGCGGATTTCCCACACCTGCGTGTTGCGGCCAATGTGCAGCGGCCGTGCGGTGCCGGTGACGATGCCGCTGCGCACCGCGCGAATGTGGTTGGCGTTGATCTCCAGTCCGACCGCGGCCATGCCGTCTTCGCAACAGAGCATCGCCGCGGTGGAACCCAGCGTTTCGGCCAGCGCCACCGACGCGCCGCCGTGCAGGATGCCGTAAGGCTGGTGGGTGCGCGCATCCACCGGCATCGTGCCGCGCAGGAAATCCTCACCGATCTCGGTGATGCGGATGCCGATCGCGCGCATTAGCGTGTTTTCGCTCCAGCGCTCGATGATGTCGAGGTCGTGCGGTTGTTTCCAGAATGACATGGCGATGAACCCTGGTTGGCACTGGCATTGTCGCCGCAAAATTCTCGAATACGAACCCCTCTCCCACCGGGAGAGGGGCAGGGTCAGGGTTTGGATCCCGTGATGTTGGCAATCGCGGTTATGTGAAAAGCGTCTTTGGTCGCCCGTAGCCTCACCCGGCGCTGCGCGCCACCTTTCTCCGAACAGACAGGGAAAAGCAAACGCCAGTCGCTTCGGCGAGAATGCCGTGCATGACGTTCACCGTGACCCTGCAAGCGAGTGGCAAGTCCTTCGATGTGCGCGAGGGCGAGACCGTGCTGGAAGCCGCGCAGCGCGCGAGTCTGGCGCTGTCCTATTCGTGCCTCGCAGGTGTGTGCGGCAGTTGCAAAGCCACCCTGATCGAGGGCGAATGCGGCTATCCGCGCAATCCGCCGTCGGCCCTGAGTGCGGTCGAGCGCGCACGCGATGCGGTGCTGCTCTGTCAGGCCGTGCCGAAAACCGATCTGCTGATCGCCGCGCGCGAGGTCGCTTCGGTCGAAGACCTGCCGCGCCGCGAACTGGATGTGCGCGTGCTGGACAAGCATCGCTGGTCCAGTGACGTGATGCGGCTACGGCTGGCGCCGATCGGCCGGAGATTGCAGTGGCTGCCTGGACAATACATCGACGTGCTGCTGGAAGACGGCAAACGCCGCGCTTTCTCGATCGCGCTGGCGCCGCATCTCGGGCCCAATCTCGAGCTGCACGTACGCCACGTCCCCGGCGGCGGTTTCACTTCGTTCGTGTTCGACGAGTTGAAATCCGGCGACACGCTGCGCATCGAAGGCCCGCTCGGCACCTTCGTGCCGCGCGAGGATTCCGAACGGCCGCTGCTGTTCGTTGCCGGCGGCGCAGGCTTCGCGCCGATCAAGGCGCTGATCGAACACTTCATGCACCTCGGCACGCGCCGCCCGATGCGGTTGTACTGGGGCGCGCGCCGCGCGGAAGACTTGTACCTGCGCGAACTGCCGCAAGCTTGGGTAAACGAAGCGCATGATTTCCAGTGGCAACCGGTGTTGTCGGAACCGCAGAACGAGATCGGAGGCGTGCGTTCCGGATTCGTGCACGAGGCGGTGTTGCAGGATCATCGTGATCTTTCGATCTTCGATATCTACATGAGCGGTCCGCCGGCGATGATCGACGTCGGCCGGCGCCTGTTCGTCGAGGCGGGCTTGCCGGAGGATCGCCTGTATTACGATTCGTTCGATTACGCGCCAGATGTGCTGGCGCAGATTCTCGGCAATCGCGCGGGCATCCACGGGCTTTGATCTGTGGCGACGATCGGCTGCGATGATCCGCTGCCATAATGCCGGCACCCTGACGGCGATCTCTCGTGCAAGACCACGGCTTTCTGCAATCGATCTTGATCTTTCTGGTCGCGGTCGTGATCGCGGTGCCGATCGCGCGACGGCTGAAGCTCGGTTCCGTGCTCGGTTATCTCGCCGCCGGCGTGGTGATCGGCCCGTTCGGTTTGAAGCTGGTGCGCAACCCCGATGCGATCGCCAGCATTTCCGAACTGGGCGTCGCACTGCTGTTGTTCGTGATCGGTTTGGAACTTTCACCGCAACGCCTGTGGGTGATGCGGCGCGCGGTGTTCGGCGTGGGCACCGCGCAGGTGATCGGTTGCGCGATCGTGCTGGGTGCGGTCGCGTACTTCGCGTTCCATACGCCGCTCGCGAGCGCATGCATCATCGGCCTCGGCCTATCGCTGTCGTCCACCGCGTTTGGTTTGCAGACGATGGCCGAACGCAAGGAATTGCAGACCGGCTACGGCCGTCTCGCTTTCGCGATCCTGCTGTTCCAGGACCTCGCGGCCATCCCGCTGATCGCCGCGATTCCGCTGCTGGGCGGCCACGCGCTGGCGCAGCCACATGCTCCGCCGTTGTGGTTGTCGGCGATGCGCGTGGTCGGCGTGATCGCGGTAGTGGTGATCGGCGGGCGCTACGCATTGCGACCGCTGTTCCGCACGGTGGCGAAGTTGCAACAGATCGAAGTGTCTACCGCGACCGCGCTGTTGGTGGTGATCGGCACGGCGTGGTTGATGGAACTCGCCGGCGTATCGATGGCGCTCGGCACGTTCCTCGCCGGCGTGCTGCTGGCCGATTCCGAATACCGGCACGAACTGGAATCCAACATCGCGCCGTTCGAAGGTTTGCTGCTGGGTCTGTTCTTCATCGCAGTGGGCATGGGCGTGGATTTGCGTCTGCTGATCGCGCATCCATGGCTGGTGTGCGGACTGGTCTCGTTGCTGCTGGTCTGCAAGGCGCCGGTGCTGGCGCTGCTCGGGCGCGTGGCGCGCCTAGACAATTCCAGCGCGCTGCGATTGGCCGCGCTGCTCGCCGGCGGCGGCGAATTCGCCTTCGTGGTATTCAATCTCGCCGATCAACATGACTTGCTGGACGCCAATCGCCATCGCCTGCTGGTGCTGGTGATCACGCTCAGCATGGCCGCGGTACCGCTGCTGGTGCTGGGCGTGGCGCGGCTGCCGAAGATCCGCAAACCGAAGCGTGAATTTGACCACATCGACGGCGAAGCGCCGCGCGTGATCATCGCGGGCTTCGGCCGCGTCGGGCAGGTGGTCGGCCGGGTGCTGTACGCGCACCACATCCCGTTCACCGCGCTGGAGAGTTCCGTCGAACAGGTGGATTTCATGCGTCGTTTCGGCAACAAGGTGTTCTACGGCGATCCCACGCGCGTGGAACTGCTGCGCGCCGCGCAGGCCGACAAGGCCGAAGTGTTCGTGCTGGCCACCGACGATCCCGAGGCCAACGTGCGCACCGCGCGTATCGTGCGCAGATTGTTTCCGCACTTGAAGATCGTCGCTCGCGCGCGCAACCGCCAGCACGCATTCCGTTTGATGGATCTGACTTCACCTGACGACGTGGTGCGCGAGACGTTCCATTCCAGCCTGAAAATGTCGGCGATGGCGCTGCGCGCGCTGGGTTTCAGCAAGGAGGCCGCGCAGGCCTCGGTGGAAACCTTTCGCAAGTTCGATGAACGCCTGCTGCGCGAACAGCATCTGGTGTACGACGACGAGTCCGCGCTGGTGCAGGGCGCGCACGAAGCGCGCCAGGAACTGGAGCGGTTGTTCGAGGCGAACGCCGCCGCCAATGTGGTGGAGTTCAATCCGCAGACGGCGCGGGCTGGCGGAGCACCT